>ENA-OYXC01000748-OYXC01000748.1-human-gut-metagenome-genome-assembly--contig:-NODE-748-length-12197-cov-5.733405_pt1 | contig 12197 bp, 9 predicted proteins | sample MGYA00244214_ERZ653415 | MGnify/ENA primary metagenome ERZ653415 (study PRJEB26926, sample SAMN06165016) | human gut metagenome | biome: ENVO:00009003; feature: ENVO:2100002; material: ENVO:00002003... | reverse complement strand
CTGCTTGAAAAGGAACGTATTACCAGAGATGAATTTGAGGCGCTTTTCCCGGTTTATTATAAGCAGCCGGAAGAAGAAGTGCCGATGGGTGAGCCGGTATAAAGGAATGGATTACCGGGCACGGTAACGGTATTGTGAAAAATGAACATTGAAAATGCTGAAAGGTGTGTCTTTTGTTGACACACCTTTCCTGCTGTTGGTAATAATGAACAAAAAATACCATCAACTTTTATTAAATTTGTAGAATATGAAGATGGACAATATAGGGGGGCTTTGCTACAATACACTTGTAACCCCCCAATACATTACATAGTTTTTTGCTATACCCCATAAGAAAGAAATACCTTCTCCGAAAGACCAGTTAACTTGTTAACTGGTCTTTCGACCGTTTCGGGTGGAAAAACTATTGAACTTACTTTGCATATACTATAAAATATAGAGAAATAGGGAGGGTTTCGTAATGGATTATCAACAATATGAACAGATAGAAAAGAATCTGCGCTATATCGCATCTATGCGGCCGGTTTTTAATAAGAGGGCCTTATTTTCCGATATGACGGCAGATTATATTTCTCCACAGGAGCCGGAACCTTTTTCAAAAGTGAAGATCAGATTTCGCAGTGCGATCAACAATGTAGACTACGTGTTGTTTGTACACAATAATGAAAAGCTGCTCATGTCGAAGGCATCACAGGATGAACAGTTTGATTATTACGAGATCGAAGTAGCACTGGATGACCAGAAATATGAATATTATTTTGAGATCCATGTGGGAAAAGTCTATTGCTTTTTTGACCTGCGCGGCGTGACGAGAGATGTGCAGGATTATTATAAATTTACACTGATTCCCGGTCAGAAAGTACCTGCCTGGGCAAAAGGTGCAGTCATGTATCAGATCTATATTGATCGTTTCTATAACGGCGATCCGGATAATGACGTGCTTACAGACGAATATACTTATATCGGAGAGCATGTAAACCGTGTAACGGACTGGGGAAAATATCCGGCTGTTATGGGCGTGCGTGAATTTTACGGTGGTGACCTGGCAGGCGTTTTGCAGAAAATGGACTACCTGCAGGATCTGGGCGTGGATGTCATTTATTTCAATCCGCTTTTCGTATCGCCTTCCAATCATAAATATGACATACAGGATTATGATAATATCGATCCGCATATCGGTAAGATCGTAGATGACAGAGGTGATCTTCTGCAGCCCGGTCAGATGGAAAACCGTTATGCAACGAAATATATCAACCGTGTTGCCAATAAGAAGAATCTGGATGCTTCCAATGAGTTGTTTGCACAGGTTGTCGAGGAAGCGCATAAGCGTGGCATGAAGGTAATCTTAGACGGCGTATTCAACCACTGCGGTTCTTTCAATAAATGGATGGACAGAGAGCGTGTCTATGAGAACTTTGAGGGTTATCCGAAAGGGGCTTATGTTTCCGCTGACAGTCCATATCGTGATTATTTCCATTTTTATGACCCAAACCAGTGGCCGTATAACGGTTCTTATGATGGCTGGTGGGGACATGATACACTGCCTAAGCTGAATTACGAAGGCTCGCGTGAACTCTACGATTATGTACTGCACATCGGACAGAAATGGGTATCTCCGCCGTATAATGCGGATGGCTGGCGTCTTGATGTGGCTGCGGATCTCGGACATTCGCCGGAAATGAACCACCGGTTTTGGAAAGATTTCCGAAATGCGGTCAGACAGGCAAATCCGAATGCGATCGTTCTGGCAGAGCATTACGGTTCTCCGAAGGAATGGATCGAGAACTGTGAATGGGATACGGTCATGAACTATGACGCTTTTATGGAGCCTGTAACCTGGTTCCTGACCGGAATGGAGAAGCACAGTGATGAGTTCCGCGGTGACCTGCTTGGAAATCCAGATGCATTTACTGGTGCGTTGCGCCACCATATGTCGCGGTTTAATCAGAACTCTCTGGAAATCGCGATGAATGAGCTGTCCAATCATGATCATTCACGATTCCTGACACGTACAAATCGCCGTGTTGGACGAATCCATACGATGGGACCGGAGGCCGCTGGTGAGAACATCAACAAGGGTGTATTCCGTGAGGCAGTTGTATTCCAGATGACGTGGCCGGGCGCACCGACAATCTATTATGGTGATGAAGCCGGACTTTGCGGCTGGACCGATCCGGATAACCGGCGTGGATATCCGTGGGGCAGAGAGGATCAGGAGCTGATTCAGTTCCACCGTGATATCATTAAGGTACACAAAGACAGTGCGGCGCTGATGAAGGGATCTGTGATGTTCCTGCATGGTGAATATAAGGTAGTCAGCTATGGACGGTTCCTGCCGGGCGAGGCAGTGGTTGTGATTTTGAACAACGATTACGAACCACATGAGCTGAACCTGCATGTGCGCAGACTTGGTGTACAGGATGGTGCGGTGATGAAAGCCTGTATCACGACGACGGAGAGTGGCTATCAGATGGATGAGACAGAATATGTCGTTGCAAATAACAAGTTGAAAATTACAGTTGGACCGATTTCAGCGGTTGTACTGAAATATACAGAGCCTTCTGTATAAATTAAAAATGATATATAATTTGAGTCCCTGTTTCGGAAACGGAACAGGGATTTTTTATACCCATAGTTGCATCAAAAGGAACTTTAGCTAGTTTTATGCAAAAACCCAATATGTGAGAATAAAAACAGATTGTTGCGAAAAGCGAGGGTATGCATAAAGTGGTGCTAATGTCGTTAAAACTATATCTTGCATGGGGATGCCTGACGCTTGTCGTTTTGATTTTAGGTATTTTGATATATATGATGCTTCAGGAACGAAAGCGGGGAAAGAAGTCCTGAGTAGTTTGCCAATATATATAGACACAGTGGAAAACGAGGTGTAAAAACATGCAGGATCGTGCTTTTTATGAGCGCATAGGAGCAAAATTTCAGAGTGAACGGGAACGGCAGAAGATAACCAGAGAGCATATGGCGGAGCAGATCAACATTTCATCCAAATTCCTGTATGAGATTGAGAGCGGAAGAAAAGGTTTCTCGTGTGAGATATTTCGGAATATGTGTAAATATCTGCATGTAAATGCAGATTATATTCTGGAGGAAGATGATGTCGCCAGCAGTCAGATGCGGATTGAGACGATGACACGTGATTTCTCCATAGAGGAAATGAATTATCTTGTGAAAATGATTGAGGGAATCCGGGAAATGCGCAAAGCATATGAACAGAACGATAAAATTGGTTGACAGCCAGAACATCCTGTGCTATTTCTTATACAGATAAGAGATACGATTAAGGAGGCAATTATGGTTAAACATATTATTTTATGGACATTGAAAGAGACAGATGCGGACAAGAAGGCAGAGATTCTTGCCAATATGAAAGAGCATCTGGAAGGACTTGCCGGAAAGGTACCGGGACTTCTGGAAGTGCATGTAAGAACGAATCCACTTGCGTCTTCGAATGCGGAGGTAATGTTGGATACGACATTGGAGAATGAGGAAATGCTGAAGGGATACCAGAAGCATCCGGCGCATGTAGAAGTTGCAAATACGTATGTGCGTCCATATACAGATGTGCGTATGTGCATGGATTACGAAGTGTAACGAATAAAAAGAATGGAAAACGCAGAGGATAACGGGAGTGCAGGGCATTTCCGTTATTTTTATGTGTGTGGAAGTCAATAGTATGGAGATCGGAGTGCATTTTATCGGGAAAGAACATTTGTTCTATACAAATAAAAGAAGATGTGGTAGAATGATATGTGTTATAAACAGTTAGGATAAATTCTAAGAAAGCCACGCGCTTTCGGCAGTGGGTAACAAAAACATTAAAAGAAAATGATTCAAGCACAGTAAAAGGAGAGAATCTATCATGGATCATTTTGAATTAGTATCGGAATATGCACCGACCGGAGATCAGCCGGAGGCGATCGAAGGATTGGTAAAGGGCTTTCAGGAAGGAAAAAAATGCCAGACACTGCTCGGTGTCACAGGTTCCGGAAAGACATTTACAATGGCGAATGTCATCGCCAAATTAAATAAACCGACGATCATCATATCGCACAATAAGACTCTGGCGGCACAGCTTTACAGTGAGTTTAAGGCGTTCTTCCCGCACAATGCGGTTGAGTATTTTGTATCGTATTATGATTATTATCAGCCGGAGGCATATGTGCCGTCGACGGACACGTATATTGCGAAGGATTCGGCTATTAATGATGAAATTGATAAGATGCGGCACAGCGCGACATCTGCCCTGATCGAGCGGAAAGATGTTGTGGTTGTATCTTCGGTATCGTGTATTTATGGTCTGGGTGATCCGGAAGAATATAAGAACATGATGCTCTCACTCCGCCCGGGTATGGAGAAGGACCGGGATGAACTGATCCGGCAGTTGATTGATATTCAGTACACACGGAATGAGATGGATTTCACGCGAGGAACTTTCCGTGTGAAGGGCGATATCGTAGATATCCTTCCGGTATCGACGTTTGAGGATGGTATCCGGATTGAGTTTTTCGGCGACGAGATTGACCGGATCGTGGAGTTTGATCCATTGACCGGTGAGATCAAGCGTGCACTTTCCTTTGCCTGTATCTTCCCGGCATCGCACTATGTTGTTGCACCGGAGAAGATGAAGCATGCGATCGTGGAGATAGAAGAGGAACTAAAGCAGCAGGTGGCATATTTCAAGGAGAATGACAAGCTGCTGGAAGCACAGCGTATCCGTGAGCGGACAGAGTTCGATATGGAGATGCTGCAGGAGACAGGATTTTGTTCGGGCATCGAGAATTATTCCCGGATACTGGCGGGTATGAAACCGGGTGCCACACCGAACACACTGCTCAATTTCTTCGATGGCGATTATCTGATTATCGTGGATGAGTCGCATATCACATTGCCACAGGTGCGGGGCATGTATGCGGGTGACCGTTCCAGAAAGACGACATTGGTTGATTATGGATTCCGTCTGCCGTCAGCGCTGGATAACCGTCCGCTGAATTTTCAGGAGTTTGAATCCAAGATCGACAAGATTTTATATGTATCGGCGACACCGTCCGATTATGAGAAGGAACACGAGGAGAACCGCGTCGAGCAGGTTATCCGTCCGACCGGTTTGTTAGACCCGGAAGTAGAAGTACGACCGATCGAAGGACAGGTGGATGATCTCGTATCAGAAGTCAACAAAGAGGTTGCAAAGGGCAATAAGATATTGGTAACGACACTGACGAAGCGTATGGCAGAAGATCTGACCGACTATATGAAGCAGCTTGATATCAAGGTCAAATATTTGCATTCCGATATTGATACATTGGAACGATTGGAGATTGTACGTGATCTTCGAATGGGTGTATTTGATGTGCTGGTCGGAATCAACCTGCTCCGTGAGGGACTCGATATCCCGGAGATCACACTTGTTGCAATTCTCGATGCGGACAAGGAAGGATTTTTACGATCGGAAACATCACTCGTGCAGACGATTGGACGTGCTGCGCGTAACGTGGATGGACATGTGATCATGTATGCCGATACAATCACGGATTCGATGCGGCATGCAATCGACGAGACGAACCGCAGGCGGAAGATACAGGACGCTTATAACAAGGAACATGGCATTACACCGCAGAGTATCAAGAAGGATATCCGCGATCTGATCAGTCTGGATACGGGTGAGAGCGTGACAGCGAAGAAGGAACGCGAGAAAGATCCGGAATCCATGACGAAGAAGGAATTGAACGCCGAGATTGCACGTCTGACGAAGAAGATGAACAAGGCGGCGATGGAGCTTAACTTCGAGGAGGCAGCAGTGCTTCGCGATGAGTTGAAAGAATTAAAGATTGCCTTGCGGGATTATGATGATTAGTTTACAATTATTTTAGTTATACTAAGTCTTAAATAAAATGAATAAGGAGGAGCTTGCGATGGAAAGAGATGAATTGATTGAGGAGATCTCAAGAAGAAAAGGAATTGCGATGGAAGAGGTTGCAGAAATCTTAGATGAGGAGGATGCAATCTGCCTCGAAGAGGAAGAAAAATTTGTACAGCAGATGAAGAAAAAGAAGAGAAGAAAGAAGATGTGCATGCTTGGAACAATCACAATATTCCTTGCAGGTGCAGTGTGTGCCCTTTTTGTCCTTGACAAGAAGGAGAAGATCAGCATGTCAGATTTAGAGGACATGGTGAAAGATAACGTGAAGAAATATACAGACAAGTATATGGATAAGGTTAAGAAATTTAGCTAGAAAAAGGAGTAAGCGGAAACAGACGTCATGAGTGAACATAAGTATATCACCATCAAAGGTGCAAGAGAGCATAATTTAAAAAACATTGACATCCAGATTCCGCGTGATCAGTTTGTAGTATTGACAGGACTTTCCGGTTCCGGTAAGTCCTCTCTTGCTTTTGATACGATCTATGCGGAAGGACAGCGAAAATATATGGAGTCTCTGTCGTCCTATGCACGGCAGTTCTTAGGACTTGCGGACAAGCCGGATATTGACTCGATTGAGGGACTTTCTCCGTCTATTTCCATCGATCAGAAATCAACGAACCGGAACCCGCGTTCCACGGTTGGAACGGTGACGGAGATCTACGATTATCTGCGTCTGCTGTACGCGCGTATCGGAATCCCACATTGCCCGAAGTGTGGCAAAGAGATTGCCAGACAGACCGTCGATCAGATGGTCGATGAGATTATGGAGCTGCCTGCGGGTACGAAATTCCAGTTGCTTGCGCCTGTTGTGCGTGGACGGAAGGGCGAGCATGTCAAGCTGCTGCAGCAGGCAAAGAAAAGCGGTTATGTGCGCGTGATCGTGGATGACAGTATGTATGATCTGTCAGAGGAGATCAAGCTTGATAAGAACAAGAAGCATAATATCGATATTGTTGTGGACCGACTCGCAGTCAAAGAAGGCATTGAAAGCCGTCTGACGGATTCCATTGAGACTGTCCTGAAGCTGGCAGAAGGCTTGGTGAAGGTTGATGTGATCGGCGGAGAAACGATGTTATTTTCGGATAGCTTTTCCTGCCCGGATTGTGGCATCAGCATCGAGGAGATCGAGCCGCGAAGCTTCTCGTTCAACAACCCGTTTGGCGCATGTCCCTGCTGTACCGGACTTGGGTTTAAGACGGAATTTGACATTGATCTGATTATCCCGGATGACAGTCTGACTTTGAATGAAGGGGCAATTGCCGTACCGGGCTGGCAGTCGAGTGGTGATAAGAAGAGCTATGCACATGCATGTCTCGAAGCGCTTGCGGAAGAATACAAGTTCTCTCTGGACGTGCCATTTAAGGACCTGCCGGAAGAAGCAAAGCATGTAATCCTGTACGGAACCGGGGGCGAGAAAATCTATGTACACTATAAGAGTGCTTATAATGGGAAAGATGCTTTCTATGCAAACTACGAAGGCCTGCTCCGGAATCTGCAGCGCCGGTACAGAGAGACAACTGCGGAATCAATCAAGCAGGATTATGAGACATACATGACCGTGACGCCGTGTGAGGTCTGTCATGGTAAGAGGTTAAAACCGGAGTCTCTGGCAGTTACAATCGGTGGAAAGAACATTGCGGATGTCACAGATCTTTCTGTGGTAGCCCTGCATGATTTTATCTCGAAATTAGAGCTTACCGACCGGCAGAAGATGATCGGTGCACAGGTGTTAAAGGAGATTCAGGCAAGACTTGGGTTTATGATCAATGTTGGACTTGATTATCTGACGCTGTCACGTGCAACCGGAACCCTGTCCGGTGGAGAAGCACAGCGTATCCGTCTGGCGACGCAGATTGGTTCCGGTCTGGTTGGTGTCGCATACATTCTGGATGAGCCGAGTATCGGACTGCATCAGCGTGACAATGATAAGCTGATCGCAGCACTGAAGCGTCTGCGGGACCTGGGGAATACCTTGCTTGTCGTGGAGCATGACGAAGATACGATGCTTGCGGCAGATCATGTCATTGATATCGGACCGGGCGCAGGTGCAAACGGTGGTGAAGTTGTGGCACAGGGAACTGCAGAGGAGATCATGCAGTGTCCGGAATCTATCACGGGAGCCTACTTAAGTGGCAGAATCAAGATTCCGGTGCCGAAGGAGCGAAGAACGCCAACCGGATATATCGAGGTGCTTGGTGCCAGACAGAACAATTTGAAGAATATAGATGTGAAGTTCCCACTTGGCGTGATGACTTGTGTGACCGGTGTATCCGGTTCCGGAAAAAGTTCGCTTGTCAATGAGATCTTATATAAGCATCTGGCGAGAACTCTGAACCGGGCGAAGGTAAAACCGGGTAAGCATGACGATATCACAGGACTGGACCAGTTGGATAAGATTATCAATATCGACCAGTCTCCGATCGGCAGAAGCCCACGTTCGAACCCGGCAACTTATACAGGGGTCTTTGATCTGATCCGTGATCTGTTCGCGAACACAAAAGATGCAAAGGCAATGGGTTACACGAAGGGACGATTCTCTTTCAATGTTGCAGGTGGCCGATGTGAGGCGTGCCGTGGCGATGGTATCATCAAGATTGAGATGCATTTCCTGGCAGATGTATATGTACCATGTGAGGTCTGTCATGGAAAGCGGTATAACCGGGAGACATTGGAAGTCAAGTACAAGGGCAAGAGTATCTACGATGTACTTGATATGACAGTCGATGAAGCATGCGAATTCTTCGCACATGTGCCGTCCGTCCTGCGTAAGATTTCTACCTTGCAGGAGGTTGGACTTGGCTATATTAAGCTTGGACAGCCATCAACGACATTATCCGGTGGAGAAGCACAGCGAATCAAACTTGCAACAGAGCTTTCCCGCCGCAGCACGGGCAGAACCATCTATGTCTTAGATGAGCCGACAACGGGACTTCATTTTGCGGATGTACATCGTCTGGTTGATATCCTGCGTCGGTTATGTGAGGGTGGAAATACGGTCGTGGTTATCGAGCACAACTTAGATGTCATCAAAACCGCCGATTATATCATTGATATCGGACCGGAAGGCGGCGAAGGCGGAGGAACAGTTGTTGCAACCGGAACGCCGGAAGAGATTGCCAAGTGCAAGAAGAGTTATACGGGGCAGTATCTGAAGAAATATTTGAAGAAGTAAAAGTTGAGGCTGTAAGAATACTCCAAGAATTCGTTCAGGGTAAAATTTTAAAGGAAAATCGTAAGAAATTATATTCTTTTCGATTTTCCTTTTGTTTATAATAATTGCGAAGCAGACGAGGTTTTTATAGATATATTCTGACACTGGCTTCGTGTAATATGTGATGTATTGAAGCTAAGAGATGCTAAATGTTCTGTTGAAAACATCGAAAACGTACGCAAACGCCGCCAATTCGCCATCCGTGGCTCAGTGGCGGCTTGTTTGAACATCGTGTTCAAACATTGCTGATAACTTACAGAACATTAAGAATCTCTAAGCTTCAAACATATTCATATAACACGAAGCCAGTGTCGGAATATATCATATACATGGGACTTTCTGCTTCGCAAAAAATTAGTTGGGTATACGAGGAGGGTACAACATGTATATTGCAAAAGAAACAAGATACGATTCTATGAAATACAATTACTGTGGCGCAAGTGGCTTGAAGCTTCCTGCGGTATCGCTTGGACTTTGGCACAACTTTGGTTCGAACGGAAATTTCGATACGATGATGAATATGTGCGAGACAGCTTTTGATAACGGCATCACACATTTCGATCTGGCGAATAATTATGGCCCATATGATGGCGCTGCTGAGGAGAATTTTGGCAAGATTTTAGATAAGAGTCTGCGTCCATACCGGGACGAGATGATCATCTCTACGAAGGCCGGATATACGATGTGGCCGGGCCCTTACGGCGACTGGGGCAGCAAGAAATATCTGGTGGCAAGTCTCGATCAGAGTCTGAAGCGGATGGGACTTGACTATGTAGATATCTTCTATCACCACAGACCAGATCCGAATACACCGCTCGAAGAGACTGCCTGCGCACTCGATGGTATTGTCCGGAGCGGAAAAGCATTGTATGTCGGAATCTCCAACTACAACAAGGAGCAGACGATCGAGATTGCGAAGCTTTTCAAGGAGATGAAGACACCATTTATCATCAACCAGAGACGGTACAATATGTTCGACCGTGAGATGGAAGAGGATGGATTAAAAGATTACGCAGCCGCAAACGGTATCGGTATCATCACATTCTGTCCATTGGCACAGGGCTTACTTACAAACCGTTATTTAAATGGTATTCCGGAGGACAGCCGTATCCGTACCGATGGCAGATTCCTGCAGGAGACAGCCATCAATGAGGAGACGATTGCAAAGGTTCGTGCACTGAATGTGATTGCAGAAAACCGTGGTCAGACTTTGGCAGAGATGGCACTTGCATGGATTCTGCGAGATAACGATATTACAAGTGTGTTGATCGGTGCATCAAGACCATCCCAGATCTTAGACAACATCGGCATGCTCGCAAATATGACATTTACGCAGGAAGAACGGGAGAAGATCGACCGGATTACAAAATAAAAAACAAGCCGTGCATGGGTATTTCCACAACCCATGCACGGCTTTTGTAATTTATACAGTTTGTTGTGAATTTAGCCGCGTCAGCTCGCGCAATTCCTTGATCGTAAATACACCACAGACTACAGCGGCTGCGACATCTGCAATCGGACCTGCATACATGACACCATCGATTCCCATGAAGATCGGGAAGATCACGATGAGTGGCAGCAGGAAGAGAATCTGTCTCGTCAGCGACATGAAGATACCAAGCTGCGATTTGCCGATGGAATTGAAGAAATTCGCAGTTACAGGCTGGATGCCGTTAATCAAAGTGAAGAACATATAAATCCGGAAATACCGCTCGGAGAACTGATAGTAAAGCTCGCTTCCTTCTCCGAAGACACGGATGATCTGTCTTGGGAAAAACTGGAAGCATGCAAACGCAATCAGCGACAGGAAGGTTGTAGCAGCAAGAGCCAGAAGATATGTTTTCTTCACGCGGTTGTATTTCTTTGCGCCGTAATTAAATCCGATGACTGGCTGGATGCCTTGTGAGATACCGATGACAAAGGACATGAAGATCATGTTGACCTTTGTAATGATACCGGCACAGGCAAGCGGGATATTACTTCCGTAGACAGAAGATGCACCGTAATGTGACAGGACGTTGTTCATCACGATCTGTACGATGGTCATAGCAATTTGGTTGAAGCATGCACTGGCACCAAGGCGCATGATGTTTGCAAAATAAGTTCCACGGATGCGGAAACACCGTCTGCGCAACCGGATAGTCTTGAAATGAAACATGTATCGCAAACTGATGCAGAAGGATACAATCTGTCCGAGAATCGTTGCAAGTGCGGCACCGCGCATTCCCATATCCAATGTAAAGATGAAGATTGGGTCAAGAATCGTATTTACAATGGCACCGATCAGCATGGAAATCATCGAATAACGCGGGCTACCGTCGGCAAGAATCAGCTTACTCATACCCGTGTTGGCAATCAGAAATGGAAATCCGATCGCAACGATACGTGTATATTCCTGTGCAAAGGGCAGAACTTCCGCTGTTGCACCGAAGAATTTGAGCATTGGTGTAAGCAGGATGGAGGTAAGTGCGAATAAGATAAGTCCGAAGATCGTCATTAAGCAGATACCACATCCTGCGTAATTGGCAGCTTCTTCGTCCTCTTTTGCGCCAAGCTTCAGGGAGACATTGGTCGCACTTCCGATTCCGAGCAACAGGGAAATCGCCGTACATGTCGTAGACAGTGGAAATGTAATATTTGTCGCTGCATTTCCGTTGATTCCGATACCCTGTCCGATGAAGATCTGATCGACAATGTTATAAAGTGCAGTAACCAGCATCGAAATGATGCATGGAATTGCGAATTTGACGAGTAATTTAGATTCTTTCTGTGTGCCAAGCGGATTGGCAGATTTTATGTTCTCATTCATATTTTTCACCATTTTTCTGTAGTATGTCCATTTATTCATTATTAAACTATCACTATCCGAGAAAAAATGTCAATTATAAGTTGCATTTTTAGTAGAAACGAGTTCTTAACTGAATAAAAACGGATACTTAACGGATGTAACATAGAATAAAAAAATCAAATATTTGGATATAAAACGGGTAAAAAACGGTTGATTTATACATAAAAGAGTATTATACCTGTCTCTTATACACATCTGAC
>ENA-OYXC01000742-OYXC01000742.1-human-gut-metagenome-genome-assembly--contig:-NODE-742-length-12273-cov-8.802586_pt1 | contig 12273 bp, 10 predicted proteins | sample MGYA00244214_ERZ653415 | MGnify/ENA primary metagenome ERZ653415 (study PRJEB26926, sample SAMN06165016) | human gut metagenome | biome: ENVO:00009003; feature: ENVO:2100002; material: ENVO:00002003... | reverse complement strand
ATTTACGGCTAAGGCACCTCTGCTCTCTCCGAAGCCGTTTCTCCAGTCGTTTGACCTTTGAACTTTTATTAATATTTTTAAACTTTCTGCCGTCGCTTACGACAGCTAAATCCTTGATACCTAAATCTATACCGATGCCATCTGTTGCTGTACGGTACGATGTTTCTAAATCTTTGTTGTGTTTAGATTTTTCGTCAATATCTACTACTATGGACACATAAAATCTGCCAGCTACGTAAGATACCGTCCCGCTGATAACAACTGCACCTACGGGCAGGTAGCCAAATTCTTTGAGCCTGACTTGTTTTAACGTAGGCACCATCAGTTTATGCCGCCATATCGTCCAGTCGCCCTTGTTATTTTTCGGGAAATACAATTTAACAGCCTGATAGGATTTCTTTTTGAATCGAGGAAAGCTTGCCAGGTCATCAAAAAATTTCTTGAAAGCAGTTTCAGCATTTACCAAGGCTTTTTTTCGAGCCTTGGAACCACACTCATTAATCCATGGCAGATTTAACTTCAGCTTATGATTTACATATTTATCAAAATCATTGGCAGATACAAAATGCTTCTGATGGTTGTCTAACAAGCCACGCTGATACATCCTGTACAGTTTTTTATTATAGCCAATGTACTGATTATACAAAAATCTGGCAATACCGATTGAGCGGATAATTTTTTCTTTCTGCTCTCTAGTCGGGGCTATTTCTGTCTTGAACGCCTTTAGCAATGCTTTCATCCCCTTCTATCTGGTTTTTTATAGATGTAATCATCGCAATGTCTCTTTGTGAGTATATTATGTCACTAATGCGCATATTTATCTATGTATTGAACAACTTAATGATCCTCCTTTAATTTATTATACTACGTAATGTTACGTATGTAAAGGAATGCTTGCTGCAACAAAAAAGCCTTCGCGCATATCTGAATATACACGAAGGCCAAAATAATTTATTAAGCTTCTATCTCACAGCAGCCAATGGAACATGCCGAAATAAGAGAAAACACACAACACGGAAACGCCCAGCGCAGAAACGCCGAACATTTTCATAAACAGATTCTGCTGCTGCTTCTGATTAGCATTAGCGGCCGAAGCATATGCTGCCAACGCCAACGCACCGCCTGTAGAAAGCGGACTGATGGCAGCGACATGTGAAATCGTTGTAATCGAGGAAGCCAATTCGAACTCATTCACCCCGCCAAGCTGTTGGGCAACATGCGGCACAGTCGGCAGCAGCGTAGGCATAACAACACCGCTGCTTGAGCTGAACCAGCTCATAATACCGGAGGTAAGTCCCATAACAGCGGCAGCACTTTTAGCGCTCATCAGCGAAACAAGCACATTGGAAAGCACCTCAATACCGCCGAGATCTATAATCAGCTGCATCAAAACACCGACACCGGTAATCAGCAGCAGCGTATTCCAAGGAATGTGCCTGATAGCTTTGCTCTCATCGGAAACACGTAAAAAGGACAATACCGCAGCAACTGCAAAGCTGACCAGTCCGACATTAATACGCAAAAGCATAACCATAAGCACCATCACTACAATACCGGCAATAGTCGTCAGCTGCCTTTTGTTAAAGCAAGGAACTTCTTTTTTCTGCTCCACAGCAGCAGAACGCAGCTTATAACCACCCAATAAAATGTAGACAATAACAGCATAAATAGTAAAGGAAAGAATGCCATTCATAAGAAAATCATTTTCAATACCGGTTAAGCCAAACTCTGCGCACAGATTCGCACCGATAATGCCGGTAGCAGCAAGCGGTGATAAACCACCGGCGCAAGAACCCAAAACAGTTAAGGTTGAAAGCAGCACAGGACTGATTTTCATTTCTGCTGCCAAGGACATGGAAAAAACCATCATTATAGCCATAGTCGGTACAGATCCGGGACCAAGCGCAGCAAGTATAATCGAGAATACATAAATAATGATCGGAATCAGGTAAACACGCTTACCTGCCAAGGAAATAACTTTTTGTGCCAGTAAATCCAGACTGCCGTTAATCTGTGCCAAACTGAACAAATAAGTTACACCCAAAAGCATCAGAAACAAAGAAGCATTGAAGCCTTTAATAATTTCCGCATCACTGATGCCTGCCATACGTCCCAAAAGCAAGGCAAAAGCTATGCACAAAAGACCAGTATTCATTTTACGGATAAAACCAAGCATTATCGCCAGCAGTAAAAAACCCAAGGATAACAGAGCCATCGGAAACCTCCAAAAAATTTATTTGAGAGTGTATTTGAGAGTGTAACAACGGGAATATTAAATATAACAGAATCGCCATTTATATAATAACACTTAGGAATTACTTTGTAAAACAGTAGTTTTGTTTATCTTATTCTTGTTTGGCATTAAAATTATTCCATACAGGAATAGTCTTTTTATTGTCGCCTCTGTGCAGATATAGACTATGCTATTCCCACTCTTTAAAGCAAAATAGTTTATTTCCTGCAAAATAAATGTTACAATAAATAATTGAGAGAAGATTAGACAATTTTCATAGCTATAACAACGCTGTGAAAATTACATTATGGAGATGATTGCTTTGCCAAATTATGCAGATATCAACGGACGGCCGATGAAGAAGCTGCAAATACAACAATACCTGCGCAAGCTGCAGCTCAACGATTTCGAGCCGGCTGTTAATTTAGCAGCCTTGACTAAATTGCAGGACGCGCACCTCAAATATATCCCCTATGAAAATTTTGACTGTCTTAACGGCAAAATTACCTCGCTCAAAAGACAGGATATGTTCAATAAGGTTATCATGCACAACCGCGGCGGCATCTGCTTTGAGCTGAACGGACTTTACAACTGGCTTTTGGAATCCCTGGGCTTTGATGTGACCAGCTATTCCGCCCGCTTTATCGATAAAATGGAAACCTACCAGCTGCGCCGCCACCGCGTAATGTGTGTAGCTTTAGGCGATAAGCGTTATCTTACCGATGTCGGTGTGAACAGCGAAAGCCCGCGTGTGCCGCTGGAAATTACTGAAGGCCTGATTCAAAGCGACGGCATCAGCCAATACAAGTTCACCCGCAGTGAATTTTGGGGCTGGCTGCTTTGGCAGAAGGAACGCGGTAAAATTTGGAAACGCCTCTTTGGCTTCACAGAAGAACCGCAGATAGACAAAGATTTTATTACCGCCAGCTTCTGGTGTGATGCTCATCCGGATTCACCGTTTATCAAAAGTAAAAAGCTTTCTATTTTCCGCGAGGACTGCAATATTACCATCCGCGGTAACTATTTAAAATTTTACCTCGGCGGTCGCGTTAAGTACCGCTATAAAATTAACACAGGTGCTGAGCTTAAGGAAATTCTTTGGGAGTATTTCGGTATTAATGTAGACTACCGCCTCAAGGATGACGGTATAGAATACTAAGCCGGCAGGAGATTTGTAAAATGCCTGATTTATTTTTTCCCAGTTATACAAAAAAAATACTGTCTGCTTTGAATGCTGCCGGCTATGAAGCCTATCTTGTCGGCGGTGCCGTGCGCGACCTGCTTTTGGGTAAATCACCGGATGATTACGATATCACCACCAATGCTCTGCCTGAGCAGGTTTTGGCAGTTTGCAAGCAACATGATTGGAAAACTGTTGACCAATTAGGTCACAATTTCGGCTGCGTAGTCATCGTTATCGACGGCGTTGCTACCGAAGTAACAACCTTCCGCGGCGAACGCTATAATGATGACGATATGCATCGCCCTGCCGCAACCTGGTTTTGCAGCAGTCTGCGCGAGGATTTGAGCCGCCGTGATTTTACTGTCAACGCTATGGCGCTATCACTGGACGGCACATTGTATGACTACTTTGGCGGTCAGCAGGATTTACAGCAGAAAATTTTACGCACTGTAGGTAATGCTAAGCAACGTTTTCAAGAGGACGCTCTGCGTATGCTGCGTGCCTGCCGCTTTGCGGCACAGCTTGGCTTTACGTACGAGCAGACAGGCTGCGAAGCACTGCCTGCCTGCGGTGCGCCAAACACGCCCTACTACCTGCCACATGGCTACAGCTTTCCGGTTGAACGCTGCGCCGGTCTTTCGTTGGAGCGTGTGCGCAAGGAGCTGGAAAAGCTCCTTACATCTGAATATGCAGGCAAAGGCCTGATGCTGATGATAGCAACAGGCCTTTTAGGTGAAAACTGTCATGCTCGCGAAAACGGCAACGATACTGTCATTCCCATTCTGCCGGAAGCACTGCATCTTTTAGGTCTGCACCAAAATCCACGCTTTCATTTATATGACACCTGGGAGCACACACTGCTGGCACTCGACAACAGCCCGCGCGATTTAGCCATCCGCTGGGCGTTGGTGCTGCACGATCTGGGCAAGGGCTTGCCGAATGTACGCAAGCTGAACAAGGAAGGACAACCAAGCGATCCCGGCCACGAAGCAGAAAGCGCCAAAATGTCTAAGGCTATCCTGACACGCCTAGGCTATAACAAAAGCTTCGTACATCTGGTAACCTGGCTGGTAGCGCAGCATATGCGCTTCGCGCCTATGCTGCTCACCGGTGAGCGCACCCTGCTGCGCTGGGTGCGCAGCGAAGCCGCCAGCTCCGGCTTCCGCACGCAGGCAGAGCTGACACAAGCCTACAGTCTGCTGGTCGAGGTTTTTCTTGCGGATATGGGAGCAACCCACGCCCGCGAAAACGAGCAGCTGATGGCCGAAGGTCGCCTCTTAGGCCGTCAGGTTGTGGAGCTGGTACGCACACGCATGCCCGTATGCACCAAGGATCTTGCTGTCAGCGGACGCGAGCTGCTGCAAATTATTCCTCAGCATGAAATCAAAAATATTTTATCCTACCTGCTGGAACGCGTACAATCAGGAAATCTTCCCAACGAAAAAGAAGCTTTGCTCACAGCAGTCCATAAGCATCAAAAGCGCAAAGCTACAATCAGTTCAGGAGACAACGTATGAAAACAAAACGCATTTTACTGACCATTGTTTGCCTGCTAGTCATTTTAGGCGGCCTTAATTATCTTTTGCAGCAATCCCCTATGCCTATAGGCACACCAGGAAGCACACCTGCAGCCGGTGCCGCACAATTCGTAGGCAAGCACGATATCAAGGATTCACCCTATTTTAAACATCCTGATTTTTATAATATGCAATCTGACGAGCATCTTACTATTTTGCCGAAATTTGCCACTACGCAGCAAATCACTCATTATACCTGCGGTCCGGCCGCTGCAAATATGGTTGTAAAATATTACAAGGGCAAAACGCTTGATGATGAGCTGGCCGTTGCCAAAATCATGGGCAGCAGCAAAACCGTCGGCACCAACACCAAGGGCATGGTAAACTACTTTGAAAAAATCGGTTGGGAGTTCCATTCCTCCATCAAAGATAAAACTCCCGACAACTATAAGGATTTCCTTAAATTTGTCGAGAGTAATCTGAAACATAATACCCCTATTATTGTAGAAAACGTCGATTGGGGCGGGCATTGGCGCGTCATTATCGGTTACGACAGCATGGGCACCGCACACCAAAGTGACGATGTGCTTATTATGGCAGATCCCTATGACACCACCGACCATCTGCAGGACGGCTACAGCATTGTACCGGCAGAACGCTTCTTCTATATGTGGTTTGACCACCAGCTTTTCCCGCAAAGTGAGCAAAAACGCCAATGGCTGACTGCTAAACCGAAAGATTAAAAAGCACTCCATAATGTTTTTTCCAAAACAAAACCGTTGCCGCATTTTCCTGCAGCAACGGTCTTTTATTTTATATGTATAAACTTTTAGCTTGCAGCTTCCTGCTCCACTCCACGCACACGCGTAAAGTACGAATACAAGGCTAAGGCCATAAGCACGCAACCAGCAAACACAAGCACATAACGCGAGCTCATAAAGCTGCCCAAGGCACCGCCAACAAGCGGTCCTACAACACCGCCAAACTGCTGCGCGCTCGTAACCAGGCCAAAGGCCTTACCGCGCATATTAGCAGCAGTAACACGCGTCAGGTTAGCATTGATATTAGGCACAGCACCTGCCAGGAACAGGCCGTAAACAAACTGAATAGCAGCAAACTGCCACACAGTATTGATGAACACCTGGAAAAGATTAATAAAACCGGCAATAAAGGTTACAATACAGAAAACGCGCACATAACCGAAGCGTTGGCCGCGTTTTCCCCAAAACGGCGCCGCCAAAATGCCGGTAATGCCGGACAGCGAGAAAACTACACCGGACATCTTGATAGCAGCATCACCCATATCATGCATCAGCTCGCCTACGTACAATGTAATCAGCGGCTGAATCAGCATTACGCAGGTCTGCACCACAAAGAACATAGCCATAATATACAGCAGGCCCTTGTTATGCAAAGCATTCTTTAAATCAGCCAGCAGATTACTTGCTTCGCGCGCGCCCTTATTCAGTACGGACATATCCTTAACGATAAACACTACGGCACTAGTTGCAATAAACAAAGCAAAACTGCCTACATAAAACGAAGCACGCATGCCAAACCAGCTGCTCAAATAACCGCCCATCAACGGTCCCATGATTGTGCCGCTGGCTACCGCAGTCTGCATCAGTCCCATACCCCAGCCCATACGCTCCTCCGGTAAGGAGGAAGACGCCATCGACATACAGGCAGGCACAAAGCCGGCAACAACACCGCACACAATACGCACAAGCAGAAGCTGATAGACATCCTGACAGACGCCGGTCAGGAAATAGGTCAGTGCCAGGCCATAGCCGGCACGAATCGCCATCTTCCTCTGCCCGACATGGTCAGCCAAAGCGCCCCAATAAGGTGCCATCACAGCGGAACCCATAAAAGTTACGGCAAAGGTAATACCTGCCCAGAAGTTAACGTCAGTCTGGGCAACATGCAGCTCACGCAGCAGATAAACAGGCAAAAATGGGATGCACATTGTATAGCTGGCGCAGCATAAAAATACTCCCAGCCACAATACCGGCAAATTAGCCTTCCAGCTGCTTTTGTTGTCAGAAGTAAAAGCTTGTATTGACATTTTATCTCCCTCTCATCTCTCTAATTGCTATTATAACACAATGCAGGCAGATAGTCACAGCAGATAAATGCCGAAGCTTTTTCTTTCTAGACAATAGATACACTTTTAGCGTATAATATTGTTTAGATTAAATTCGTATTGTTAGCGATAAAATAAACCGCTGGCAACTTTATCAGCGTAAAAATCAAAATGCAGAATTTAAGCCTGTAAAGGAGAGTGCAGAATTTGAAACCTTATAGCATGCAAGAATTAGAAGAATGCGGCTTTTTATCAAAAATATTCGGCAGCAAGCCTACCGAAAACGGCTGGAAGGAGCTCAACAATCTGTTGGCTGCAGCACCCGACGCTTTGGCTGTCAGTGCCGATGATGTACATCACGCTCTGAAAAAATGGGGCGTAAAATTCAACGATGATAATTTCAACCAACGCAGCGGCATTTACCGCAAGCTGGCAGATGTTATCTTCACTGAAGTACAAAATAAAGAAGACAGCCTTTGGGCGCAGCTTGCACACTTAGCTGAAATTTTGGAACTGCCGCCGCATCTGGCAAAGCAGGCTGATAAGGCAGCAAAAACAGCTGCTTATTTTGTCCGTTGCCGTGATTTGCTTGCAGGCACCGAAAAGCTGGATATCAAACAATTGAATGAGTTATTCGGCTATGACTACGAAGACAGCCTTTCCATGCGTAAGCAGGTTTTCCAGGTTCACTTCAATCAGAAGTTTGACGAAATCAGCAGCGCGCAGCGCTATACTCCGGATGAAGAAGCTGCCCTGCGTGCCGACTGCGCAACTCTGGATATCCCTTACGAATTAAAGAATAATATTGTCAGCGCTCTGGAAAAATACCGCAGCCTGTGGAATGCAGAGCATATGCCTTTAGGTGATATCAAGCAGGATGCCTTCCCGCTCAACCCGGGCGAAATCTGCCACGCCTATACCAACTGCGGTCTCTGCCAAAACAAAATGATAGAACGCGAGGACAATTACTATGAGCTGACACGCAAATTCCGCATTGACGAAACCGTTGCCTTCAAGGGCGAAAAAATCGAGCATCCCAAATTCACCGAGGAAATGACTATTATTGAAGAGCTTGGCATGTTCTTCCTTACTAACCAACGTTTAGTTTACATTGGTAAGAAAAACGCCTTCCACATCCCGCTCAACGTTCTCAGCGGTGCTGATTTTGACGGCATCAACATTGTAACCTTCCATCACACCGATGGTACCGACAGTATCTTTAAATTCAGTGACGAGGCTGCCGGAGTTTTATACATTCTGTTCGAAAGAACCTTAAAGGCTGCTAAAGCATAAAACAGCATATATACAAAATACCCCTGCAGAAATTTTTCTGCAGGGGTTAAATTTTTATCAGCTGTAAAATTTACAAGACAGCTTAAGCCGTCAAAGAATTACATGCACTCTTTGATTGCTTTAGCCATGCGTTGGATGCCTTCAACAATGCGGTCATCCGGCATGTTGGAGTAGTTGATACGCATGCTGCGGTCAGTCTTTTGGTTCGGATAGAAAGCATCACCGATAACGCCGGCAACCTTCATCTCGATGCATTTGTTGAATACTTTACGTGCGCTTACGCCTTCAGGGAAGGTCAGCCACAGGAACAAACCACCTTCCGGATGAGTCCATTCGGTGCCAGCCGGGAAGTATTTCTCCATGGATTCAAGAATCAAATCACGACGATGTTTGTACAGAGCAACGATTTCTTTAACGTGCTCATCCAGGTCGTATTGTTCCATGTAAGCATCTGCAACGCCTTGGTCAAAGTTAGAGGTGTGCAGGTCAGCACTTTGTTTGATTTTAACAAACTCGCTCAGCAGGCTGTGCTCTGCAGCGATCCAGCCAAGACGCAGGCCCGGACAGAAGATTTTGGAGAAGGTGCCCAGGAACATAACCAGGCCTTTGGTATCCATAGATTTCAGGGACGGCAGGATAGTGCCTTCATAGCGCAGTTCGCCGTACGGATTATCTTCGAGTACAGGCAGGTTGTGTTTGTTAACAACTTCCATGAATTTTTGACGGCGTTCCATGGACCAGGTACGACCGGTCGGGTTTTGGAAGTCAGGAATTACATAGATAAATTTGCAGTTCGGAGTGGTTTCCAGAATTTTGTCCAGCTCTTCCGGAATCAGACCACCGTTATCGGTCGGAACCTCAACAAATTTCGGTTGGTAAGCGTTGAATGCGTTCAAAGCGCCGAGGTAGGACGGACTTTCGCACAGAACAACGTCGCCGGGATCCAGGAACAGCTTGCCTGCGAAGTCCAGGCATTGTTGAGAACCGGTGGTAATCAGAATGTCATCAGGATCAACATTGGTGTGGTATTTATCAGCCATGCGTTTAGCAATTTTTGCACGCAGGGACGGACGGCCTTCGGTAGTTGCATATTGCAGCAGTTGACGACCTTCCTTAAGTACCAGGTCATGGGAAACCTTGGCAATTTCTTCTACAGGGAACAGTTCCGGTGCAGGCAGACCACCAGCAAAGGAAATAATATCAGGCTGAGCAGTTAATTTTAACAGCTCACGAATTTCAGAAGCTTGCATACGCTCCATACGTGTTGCGAATTTCATGTTTAAAAACCTCTCTTCATTGGAAACTATATTATTTTACCGTAACACTTATTGTAGCACCACAGTCCAAAACAAACAAGCAAAATATAGCTTTTGCTTACCTCTATCTATTTTCATGGTAAATTATGTTAACTTATTAACGGTTTACACGGAATTTTGTTTGTTTTAATATTTCAGATACTTCAGTAAGCCATCCAGCCCTTCCATGATATCTTTATAGGTTACTTCAAAGTCACCCGTATACCAAGGGTCAGCAATGCTTGCACCTTTGCGACTGGTGTAATCCAAAAGCAGGTGTACCTTATCCTGCGTATCTTCACCGATTACTCTGCGTAAATTACGAATATTATTGCTGTCCATCACCAGCAGCAAATCATAATATTCGTAGTCACGCTTTGTTACCTGTACTGCATGCTTGCCTGCGACGCTGATGCCAAGCTGCGCCAGCTTGTTGCGCGTGCCGTAATGCACAGGATTACCGATTTCTTCCCTGCTCGTAGCTGCCGAAGCAATTTCAAAATCAGCGGCAATACCGCGCTTTTTTACAATGTCCTTCAATAAAAACTCTGCCATAGGCGAACGGCAGATATTGCCGTGGCAGATAAAGAGAATTTTTATCATAATCTCTATATTCCTCCATAAGTCTCGAAAATGTTGATATTACAGGATTTTCAGACTTTCAGTTTTTCTTAGATTTTTCAGATGTGCAATTTCATTATACAACAAAACGTTTTTATCCTTTATATCATTTTTTCTTCTTCAGTTCCTTCGCAACTTCTTTAACACTTTCCAAATAAGCCTGTTCCACCGGAGATAATGTAATCTCCTGATATTTTCGATATTCAGCCTTTGCTTTTTCCAAAGCCTGCTTATGGCTGACAGTACCGGCACCTTCAAGCAATTTGCGATTTCCCGAAGACAGCACCATATCAAGCTGTTTTACATAATCATGCATATACATCGGCTTATGTTCAATAGCATTGATTTCTGCCAAATCAAAATAACCGGATACAAGATTGTTTAAGATTTTCAGTTCGTTTTCTTGCAAATAGTTTTTCGCAATACCAATATCTTTTAATGCCGGCAATTCCCCGGAAAATGAAGTAAGCCCCATAAATGGTTTCTCTGCATCTGCTCTTTCATAAATCACTTCAGCGGCAGTATGTCCATGTGCTGCATAATGCAATTTATTTTGCACAATTTTAAAGAATTTTACAGATTCATCACTGCGTGGATCATAGTCAACACTTGTTGCGTACAAATCAAGTACCTGACGATACAGCACCTTTTCAGAGGAACGAATGTCTCTGATGCGATCAAGTAATTCTTTCCAATAATTCCCACCAGCATTTCCTTTCAGTCGTTCGTCATCCATAGCAAAACCTTTAATCATGTACTCTTTCAGCACATTTGTTGCCCAAATTCTGAACTGAACGCCTCGCTGAGATTTCACACGATAGCCAACAGAGATAATAACATCAAGGTTATAATAATCTACTTGGTAAGTTTTTCCGTCAGTGGCAGTTGTTGCAAAATTTGCAACAACTGAATTTCGTTGTAATTCCCCTTCTTCAAATATGTTTTTGATATGTCTTGAGATAGTAGATTTATCTCTTTGAAAAAGCTCTGTCATTTGGTCTAGTGACAGCCATACAGTATCTTCATCAAAGGTAGTTTCTATCTTGTTTAAGCCATCTTCGGTTGTGTACATAATTATGCTTGAATTTCTCATATAATCAGTCCTCCTGTGCTGGTGTATTATTTTTCTTTGCCCTGCTCTTATATACATTATACTGATTCTTGCATTGTGGAGAGCAGAATTCCATGTTTGATCTTGTGGCAGCAAATGCCTTGCCGCAGTGTTTACATACCTTCAAGCTGGAATCGTCATCGGTCAGCATAAAGGAAAACATCATCTGTATGCATAACAGTAAGGAATTGAAATCCCAAATTAAGGTAGGGCGTTCACACAGTTCAATGTGATAGGTGGGAGCCACATCGCCAAACGCAGCCATTCCCTGACGATAGAGGCTTCGTTCGTTTTCATCAAGTTTGTCATAGTCTTGATAATACAAAAAGCTTGAGAAAAAGGTAAATGCCCAGTCACGGAATACTTTAACCAGCCAGTCATAGGATTCGGCATATTCTCTTTGGAAGCTCATCATTACTGCCTGTGGCTTGTTTTTCATGGTCATAATAAGTGCCATCATTTCCGGGCTGTCTGTACTCCAACTGGATTCGCTGCCTTTCTTACGGAAATCAATCTTATCGAAAGGGAAGAAGCAGGACAGATATATTTCCGTCGAAATATTTTCTTCTTTGATGAAATGATTTTTCGGCAGATAGACTGCTTCATATGTAATAAAGTTCGGTGTGGTGGGAAGTGCTGTCATAAGTCCCAGCATACTGTATTCGGACACAAAGCCCATAATGGCTTCTTTTAATTCTGATTCACTTGCCTTATTCATGGCAGTACCGACAAATGTTCTTCTGAAAAAGTATATCAATGGTTAGACGAAAATGCATATAAATATGGGTTTGTAAAACGTTATCCGGAAGATAAAACGGATATAACAGGAATTAGTAATGAACCATGGCATTACCGTTATGTTGGAACGACTGTCGCTAAAATAATGAAAGAAGAAAATTTATGTTCTGTCTCTTATACACATCTGACGCTGCCG
>ENA-OYXC01000740-OYXC01000740.1-human-gut-metagenome-genome-assembly--contig:-NODE-740-length-12296-cov-8.684911_pt1 | contig 12296 bp, 11 predicted proteins | sample MGYA00244214_ERZ653415 | MGnify/ENA primary metagenome ERZ653415 (study PRJEB26926, sample SAMN06165016) | human gut metagenome | biome: ENVO:00009003; feature: ENVO:2100002; material: ENVO:00002003... | reverse complement strand
CGGCCAGAAGGCTCCAGATAATTCCCATTCTGTCCGACGGTGTCGGTAAAAATCTTACTAAGCTCACAGGCCGGCCTCCTCTCTGAATTTCTTTGCGTCGGCTACAGCCTTCGCCACTGCCTGCAGCATAAAGCTGCTGCATTCAAAGCCCAGCATTTTGCCTGCAGGGTCACTGTGCAGCAGGGCAATGCCCTTGCAGCGCAGGCGGTCGCCGAACTCATGGCCCATGTAGAACCACGGATGCAGTACGTCGTAAACATATTGCAGCGGTGCGATATTTGCCGCCTTGCAGATGTACGGGTCGGTTTGCGCCAGAATGCTTTCGATATCCGCAAAATTAGCCTCACTCAGCTTATTGCTCTGAATCAGCTGCGGCACCAGGCCCAGGCTGCACAGATAGCTGTTGAGCTCGAAGCAGTCATACTGCGTATTGCCGTAGATATAGGACACGCCCTTGACGTCAGGCAGCACCTTCTGCTCCATTTCCTTGCATTCCTCAAACTTAGCGCCAATCTCCGCAGGCAGCGGCAGCTCCAGATAATTAAACAGATGCTGATAGGTCTGCAAGATTTTTTCCGGTGCGGCGAAGCGGTTGAAGTAAACGTAAGAAATGCCGTACTGCTCCTGCATAGCCTGCGCCAACGGCAGTGCGATATCATGCACGACGATGTTCACCTTCGCTGCGGGAGCACGGCGGATTGCCTCGGCAGTGCAGCCGCTGGGCAGCTGTACGCCCAGCTTAACGCCTGCTGCCTGCAAAAATGCGTGCAGCTCTGTATCGGCAAAGTTACCTATGCGCTGTCCCAGAACGTTGACGCTGCCGTCACAGTCCTGCTTTTGCATCATGGCGGCGCAGGCAGTAATGGCGCGCTCCAAGCCGGGGAAATGGTCCTCGCACTTAAAGTGCTCGGTGTGCACCGCCATTACCGGAATACTGTACTGCTTGGTCAGCTCTGCGGCAATAGCGTCGTAATCATCGCCGATTACCTCAATTACGCAGGTGGTGACGAGCATCACGCATTTCGGCTGATATTCCGCCACTATTTCTTTGAAGGCCTTGTGCATGCTTTCGGTGCTGCCGAAGGTTACGTCATGGCTGTCGAGTACTACGGAAACACAGCGTCCCGCAATACCGCCGTAGCGCTCGTTGATAGTGAGGCTTTTGGTGTAATAGCTGCATTCGTCCGTGCCAACGATTACCAGCAGGCAATCGTTGATACCGCCTGCCACCATCGCCGCGCCCATCAGCGGACAGTGGGTGCCGGGGAACAGTGCTGTTGTGAGCTGGGGCACATCCTTGATTGTCTGCACCTTGCTCAGGCGGTTCAGACGGCCTAAGATTTCGTTGCCGTCCATGCCTGCAGCCTGCGGCGGCATACCCATTTTCTCAGCCATTTTGCGCATTTCATCCTTCTTGTCACCCTTCATGGCCTGCAGCATGCTCATCATCTTGCCCATGTCGGGCATAGCGCTCTTGTCGCCGTTTTTCTGCTTGGCCTTGATGGCTTCGATGGCGCTTTTGGGCATGCCCATTTTTTCGGCCATCTTCCACATTGCATCTTCCTTTAAGCCCATGTACTGCCTCCTATTCTTCTTCGTCCTCGCTCATAGCCAGCACGTGCTCGGCTAATTCGTTGTATACCTGTACCATCGGGGAATCCTTGACAAATTCGCTGACAGTGCCACCCTTATTTTCGGCGATTTGGATATCGCCGCTGCGCGGAACATATTGCACAACCTCGGTGCCGATTTCTGCAGCAGCCTTGGCTACCAGCTCCTGCTCATTCTCAATGTTTTTGGCGTTGAGGATGATGCCCTTCAAGCGTGCGTAGCCGCGACGGCCGAAGTTTTTGATGGCCTGAGCGATGTTGCTTGCCGCGTAGAGGGCCATCATTTCGCCGGAGGATACGATGAATACCTCACGTGCATAGCCTCCGCGAATGGGCATGGCGAAGCCGCCGCAGACTACGTCGCCTAAGACGTCGTAGATGACGATGTCAGGCTTGTAGGTTTCAAAGGCTTCCAGCTCGGCCAGTTTTTCGAAGGCGGAGATGATGCCGCGGCCTGCACAGCCGATGCCGGGGGTGGGGCCGCCGGCTTCTACGCACAGGACGCCGCCGAAGCCTTCAAATACAATGTCCTCTAATTTCAAGGCTTCGCCTTTGGCTTTCAGTTGTTCTAATACTGTGGGGATGCGTTTGCCTTCCATGAGGTTTTTGGTGCTGTCGCTTTTGGGGTCGCAGCCTACTTGCATTACTTTGTAGCCTTTTAATGCGAGGGCTGCGGATAAATTGGAGGTGGTGGTGGATTTGCCGATGCCGCCTTTACCGTAGATTGCTATTTTTCTCATGTTTTTCTCCTTATGGGTTATAGTTATTGATGGTTATTATTGATGTTCAATGCGAAGTGCAGCCTGCTTCCGTTACGCTTGCGTGCTATGATACTTTTTGCCCGGGGCGGCAAAAAGTATCCAAAAAACGCCCTTAACGGCTGCTCCGCCGGATTCCGGCGACTAGATTCGCAAAATTTTTCACGTCGCTGATTTTTGCATGACGTGCGTCCGCAGAATGCGTCAACGCTCCAGCGAAAAATTCCTGTGCCTGTCCGTTGCTTGCGCAGTTCGCTTGACATCGTGGTTCTGGCGAGCCCGTCGTCCGTTCCAGTCTGCGCAGCGCCGAGGGTTACGTTCTGATTGTCGGAGCTAAGGATAGACGTGCTAGAACTTTATGCGAAGTATGACGTGCTTTGCCTACGCTCGCGTGCTATCACTTATATTCAATTACAAACGGGAAGCCTTGTACGAAGTAGCAGCGTACTTTTTGGCCGGCATCGTTTTTGGCAGCACTGAAGCGCCATTTGTAAAAGGCGCTGAGGGCGTTGTTATCCAGAGTGCTGTTGCCGCTGGAACGCACTACTTCGGCGCTTTCTACGCGCCCGTCAGTTCCTATAACGCCACGCACGACAACGCGCCCGCCGATTCCCGCATCACGCAGTGCCTGCGGATAAACCGGAGCCGCAGTTGAGGCTACGCGCGGAGGCACCTTGGGATTGCGGGCAATGCCGGGGCCTGCGCCGTCGCCAATGCCGCTGCCGTGTCCCGCACCGTGACCGCCGCCGCTGCCACTGCCGCTGCCTGTGCCATGGCCGGTTCCGTGACCGCCGCCGCTGCCACTACCGCTGCCTTTTTTTGCACCTGCAGGCACATACTTCACTACATGCTTCACAACCTGCTTATGCTCTATCTTGCCGTCAGGCAGAGTAACCGTTTCTTCCTCCACGACTTCCTCCACCTGCTCCTCGCCATCGTCGGAAGCATCAGCGATAGCTTCATCGGCGCCACCTCCGCCTCCGCCGCCAGCATCAAAGAACACAACGGTGTCAGCATCCGCAACCGGCGGCTGCATAGCAAAAACGCCGGAAAACGCCAGTGCGACGAACAATATAAAATGTATTATCAGTGAACCGCAAAAGCCAAAGCGCTGACGTGCCTTCGCCTGCAGCTTTTCTATCTGCTTCATCGTTACTTACCGCCATCTGTCGCCAGGCCGAAGCGTGCTACGCCTGCACCCTTCAGCTTATCTACCAGCTTAATCACCTCGCCGTACTCCAACGCCTTTTCCGCACGGATGACAACAGCGAAGTTTTTGTTCTTCTTCTGCTCCAGCCCTGCCTGCAGCGCCAAGGCCTCCGCATCCGTTTTGGCATCACCCAGATAAATGCTGCCGTCGGCCTTCATCGTCACGGCGAAGATGGTCGTAGTATCCGTCGCCGCATTTTTAGCCTGCGGCAACTTCACCGGAATCGTTTTCAGGTCAATCATATACATCGTGCTCAGCATAAAAAAGACCAGCAGGAAGAACATAATATCAATCATCGGGATAATCATCAGCGGCGGCGTTTTCCTGTTACGCACATCTCGCAGCTTCATGATCTTGCTCTCCTTGTTTCAGCCTCCAGCAGCGCGCTGAAGCACTGCTCCATATCCGTAATCATATTATCCATACGGTGAGCGAAATAGGAATGCGCGCACAGCGAAAGAATAGCTACGCACAAGCCCGTCGCCGTTGCAATCAGCGCTTCACCGATGCCGCCGGTAATCGCCATCGGCGCACCCGCTTCTACGTTGAAAATGCTGAAGGCACCGATCATGCCTACAATAGTGCCCAGCAGTCCCAGAAGCGGGGACATCGTTACGATAATGCCCAGGTAATCCAGCTTATCGCGCAGCGTCGCCATAAAAATGCCGGCACGGCTTTCGAGGAAGGCGCTCTTTTCTGCCTTGCCGCCTGCAACAGCCTCCACATCGGCAAGCATCTGCGCGCACTGACCGCTGCCCTTGCGCGCCAGCTCCGTCGCCACAGCAAAATCACCGCTGCGCACGGCGGCACAATAGTGGGAGGCAAAGGCTGCGCCGCTGTCCACGCTCTTATAATATATAAACCGCTCAATGGCGATTGCTATCACAGTTATAGAACAGGCGAGCAACGGCCACATAACCAGTCCGCCCTTATGAAAGTACATTATCAAATCTGTTATTGCCTGCATATTTTCCTCACAAATCTACAAATGCTGTTGTACTTTTACAGGAGGTGCATACTGCTCCCCAAAGTACAGAAAGGAGCAGTATGCTGTATATTATGGAATCAAAACTCTAAATCAATTAAAAGGTCATTTCCGCGCCTACACGCCAGGTGTGGCCGTCGATGCTGTAGGTATGATAGGTATCATACAGGAAGGATTTATTAAAGATATTATCTACACCGGCATAAACGCGGTAATTTTTGTTGAACTGCTTGCTGACAGTCAGACCGGTGGTGCTGTAGGAATAATCCTGCTGATAGCCGTCAGTGTTGCTCTGATGATAGTTGAAGTAATATCTGTTATACAGATTTACGGTCAGCGGATTTTCCTTGGCATCAGTGTAGGTCAGCTGAATCAGGCCGTTGTGGCGTGCTCTGTAGGCCAGGCGGTCACCGGTTTCCAGATCCTTGGCATCCAGATAGTTGTAAACGCCTCTTACGCTCCAGTGCTCATCGAAGTTATAGCCGATTTCACTTTCCAAGCCTTTGATTTCTACCTCACCGCGGTTGATATATTTACTCCAGATAATATTCTGCGCCAGCTTATCGGGATCATAGTCACCGCCATCAATCATATTTTTAATCTTGTTATGGTAATAGGTTACCTTGCCATTTACCTTGCCCTTTTCGGCCTCAAAGCCAAAGTCAAAGTTGGTGCTTTCCTCCGGCTGCAGGTCGGGGTTACCGATAACATTTACCGGCATCGGTGCCATGCCAACCTTCTCCATCTGAGAATACAGTTCGTATAAGGTCGGTGCGCGGTAGCCCTTGCCCCAGTTTGCTTTCACGCGGGCATTTTCGCTTAATTTGTAGGTTGCGCCCAGCTTCGGAGAGGTGTGGGTGCCGAAGGAATCATGGTGGTCAATGCGTACTGCGGGAATCAGCAGCAGCTTGTCGCCGATTTTCCATTCGTTCTGCAGATATACGGCAGCAGTTTCCGAGGATACCTCAGATGAGATCTTGCTCTTGCCGTTGACGGTTACATCATGTTGGTCAGTGCCGCGTCCCTTCAGATGCGTACCGTTCATGATATCCTTTTTGTATTCTGCACCGAAGGTCAGGGTATTGTTGTCATCCATTTTGTAGGAATCCTTGCCTTCGACAACGAGCTCCTTGTAATTATTTTGGTCAAAGTCAACAAACTTGTCGGCATTGGTATTCAGATTTTTATACCAGGAGGTATTGTCCTTGCGCAGCTCACTGAAATAGGTGCGGAAATTATAATCATGCTTACCGTCCTTGCCGTTATAGCCTAAGCTGTAATCGGAACGGGTATTATCATAGAAGTGAGAGGAAAGCTGCGGATATTTTTTAATAGTCGTAGGGTCAGGCATCGACGCATTTAACTGCTCCATTGTATAGCCTTTTTTTAGCAAACCATTCACAAAAACCTGGCTATTAACCATTGCGGCAGGAGCACCACCTGCTATCGCTTGTTTTCTTAAAAAGCCTAACAATGTAGTCATCTGCGTTTCTGTATAATCTGTTGCCATACTGTTCCAGCTAAAGCTTTTGAGCTGCTCACGCATGAAGTTCATATCAAAATCAAGGCTATGGTTATCATCAAAGGCATAGCTCAGGCCGGTGTTCAAAAAGCGACGTGTGCCATACATGTTGGTGCTGCTGGCATCGGTTGAAGTAACTGCACCGGTCGTTGTATTTTTAGAGTAGTTTTTATAGACACCGCTATCAAGCTTGCGTACTTTTTCGATACCGCCGCCGATTTTCAGGCTCAGCTTGCCCTGCTTGCCGGAGGAATACATAAAGCTTGTTGCTTCATCCTTGGTGCCGGTGTGCATGTTGACGCTGATGCTGGGAGTGGTAGATTTTTTGGTGATGATGTTGATTACGCCGCCGATAGCGTCAGAACCGTAGAGAGCGGAGCCGTTGCTGCGGATGATTTCGATACGCTCAACATCGGAAATGTTGATACGCTTCAGCTCGTAAGCATTTTGGGAGCTTTGCGTATTTTCTGCCGCCATGCGCTTGCCATCGACAAGAATCAGGGTGTGCATGGTGCTGTTGCCGCGCAGCTGCACCTGATTACCGGTCATGCCGTTATCCTGCACGTCAATATTATTTGCCAGGCGTAAGGCATCCTGTACGCTGTAGGCACCCAGTTCTTTAATCTTCTGCTCGGTAATAACCTCAACGCTTTGCGGAACCTCTTTTTTCTCCAGCTGTGTCTTGGTCGCAGTCACAACGTAATCCGCACCGCTGTATTCATCGTAATTATCTGCCTCCGCAGCAAATGCCATATGGCCGACTGCGCTGACAACGCAGGCAGTGAGTAAGGCTATCTTCTTTTTGTTTAAATTTCTCATAATGCACCTCTTTTTTCTACTTGTTTTTTTATGGTATATTTCACACCCACAAGGTCAGCGACCGCTAACCCATGGATAAAAAAATATCGGAAGAATTTATTTTCTGTCGAACCACACGACAAAATCACCAGCAGGCTTTTCGCCCTTCTGTTTGCGCTCCAACGGTGTGATTACGGCAACCTTGAGCTCAGGACGCAAAGCTTCCAGCTTTTGCGCTGTTCCCAGATGCGCATCGGAATGGAAGCAACCGTTGATATGCAAAATCTGCATATTCTGATGTGCGTCGGCAAACGCAGCAATACTCTCGGCCATCTTGTCATCCTTCAGGCATTGCGCCGCATACACGGCAGCCAGGCGCTGCGGCGGCATTTTCATTGGAGCTGCCGGGGAGCTCATATGCGCATAGAATTTATCCTTATACGCGCCCTCGGGAGCATAGGTATGCTTGGGCAGCCATTGCTGATACTGCGCCTCCACGCCCTCCGTCGAAGCGTTGTTTTTCGCTACGTGCGCTGCCAAAAAGCGCGGTACGTTAGCGGCAATAACGGGCATTTTCTTTTCTTTGGCAAAATTTACCAGCGGAGCATAATCCGTACGATAATTAGGCCAGGGACGGCTTGCAGCGAGAAAATTTTCTTCGCTCAGAGTATCTGCCAAAAAGTTATTTAACTTACTTTGGTTATCTGCCTCAAACATTTCCATGGATAAGGCCAGTTTCGCGCCTTTTGCCTTATACATTGCCTCCAAAAGCTCTAATTCATATTGGTGTATTTCACTTTGGTCATGATATTCACCAAAGAAGACTACATCATACTTTTGCAGCTTGCTTGCCAGCTGCGCTGCTGTTAAATTTTTACCGCTCTGCGCATCGCTGAACTGCGCCGCACCTGCGGCACCTGCGCCCAGGCACAACATTGCCATGCTAAGAGCGATTGTTTTCATGAATTTATTCATCTTAATCATGCTCCTCTACACTATACGGAAAGCACACGGGGTACTGCGTCCCATTGGCCTCAACACGCATGATCACGGCCTTCACATCGTAAAGCTCTTCAATCACAGACTGCGTGAACACCTCGTCCGTAGGTCCGTCTGCCATGATCGTGCCCTTTTTCAGCGCAATCAGTCGCTCACTGTAGCGCGCCGCATGGTTCAAATCGTGCAGCACCATGATAACCGTCAGCCCCATTTCGTTATGCAATCGCACAACAAGCTCCATCAGCTCCAGCTGATGATGCACATCAAGATAGGTCGTAGGCTCATCGAGCAGCAGAAGCTTCGGCTTCTGCGCCAGCGCCATGGCCAGCCACGCGCGTTGACGTTCGCCCCCGCTCAGTGTATGCACCAGGCGCGTACGCAGCGGTCCCAGCTCAGTAAACTCCAGTGCTTCTTCAATCGCCAGGCGGTCCTCCTGATTAAGGCCGTCGAAGAACTTGCGGTACGGCATTCGTCCGTAGCACACCAGCTCCTCCACCGTTGTGCCGCCGGGAGCATTCGCGCTTTGCGCCATCACCGCCAGCGTGCGTGCCACCTCTTCCGTTGACATTTTGTTGATATCCTTGCTGTCGAGATAAACCGCACCGCTCGCAGGCTCCAGCAAGCGGCAGAGCGCCTTCAGCAGCGTTGATTTGCCGCTGCCGTTCGGTCCGATAATCGTCACAATCTCCGGCTGGGAAATATCCAGCGTCAGGTCCCTGATTATCGTGTGCTCGCCGTAGCGCAGAGTAATTTTTTGTGTATGTAATGTCGGGATATTCATAAGTTAACGCATCCTCCGTTTCAGCAGATACAAGAAGAACGGACCGCCGATGAAGGACATGAAGATGCCCACGGGAATTTCCAGCGGACTGAAAAGCGTTCTTGCCGCCGTATCAGCCAGTGTTACCACCGCACCGCCGGCAATCGCCGCACAGGGCAGCAGGTATTCGTGGTCGCCGCCGATTAACAGTCGCATGATGTGCGGCACGATGAGGCCCACAAAGCCCAGCATGCCTGCTACGCTTACGGAAACCGCCGCCAGCAGCGCGGAAAGAAAGATTAAAATCGTGCGCATGCGCATAACGCGTACGCCCAAGCTCTTGGCCAACTCATCACCCAACTGCAACGCATTCAGGGAACGCGCACACAAAATCGTACCGATAATGCCAATCGCGCTGTAGGGCAGCAGCATTTCCACATGCCCCCAGCTGCGCCCCTGAAAGCCGCCGGCCATCCACATAACCGTGCCTTGGATTCTGTCGCTGTAAAATACGTTCAGCGCCGCCATACCGCCGCCGAAGAAGGTGGCAACCGCCACGCCTGCCAGAATCATGCGCAAGGGGTTGATGCCCTTTTCCCACGCCAGGAAAAAGACGATGCCCGTGGAAAGCACGGCGCCGACGAAGGCTGCCAGCGGCACCATAGCGGACTGTTCCGGGAAAAGCAGCATTATCACCATCGCAAACAGGCCTGCACCGGCGCTCACGCCGATGATACCGGGGTCTGCCAGCGGATTGTGCAGCACGCCCTGCAGGTTGCAGCCTGCCAAAGCAAGGTTAGCACCTACAAGCACGGTAACAATCGTGCGGGGCAGGCGGATGAGATTCACAATGCGGTCGGTGTCCGCATCCGCCTCGCCCAGCAGCGCTGCCCATGTTTCGCTCACCGAAAGGCTCACCGTACCACTGCCGATGCTCACGAAGATGCCTGCGACGAGCAGGATGCACAGGCCGAAGAACACTGCTATGCGCACTTTTTCTTTTGTTTTGGCATCATTACTCATTACTTGGCCTCTCCATACATATATTCTTTCATAATCTTCATCGCTTCGATGGTGTGCGTGCCGGGGTTAACGGTAAACAGGCTCGGCGGCAGCTGGTACACACGGTTATTCTTCACGGCGTTCACGTCATGCCAAATGGCGTTGTCACGCATATTGGCGCGCAGTTTTTCCAAAATTTCCTTGCTGCCGCCCATGGTAATCAGCATCACGATGTCGGGGTTTTCCTTGGCTACGAATTCCATGCTCAGCGGGATATAGCTGCTGTCCTTCACATTCTCGGCCTTGTCCGCAATGTTTACGGCACCCAAACGCTCTGCCAGGTCACCGCCGAAGCTCTTTTTGGTGGACATGTTGAAGCTGTCCGGCGAGCCGAAGATAATCAGCACCTTCGGTCCCCTGCCCTTCTGTACGTCCTGCGTCAGTGCGGCATATTCCTTTTCTATCTGCGCACGCTTGGCGGCAACTTCCTTTTCTCTGCCGGCAAAGCGGCCAAAGTCGTCTATGCTTTTCAGCACGTCCTCATAGGAGTTTATCATGTTCAGGTAAAGCGGCACACCGGCCATTTCCAAAGGCTTGCGCAGCATTACGTGGAAGGGTACGTTCGTGCCTACAACCAAGTCAGGCTTCAGGCTCATGATTTTTTCCAGATTGGGCGCGTGGATCATGCCTACTTCGGGGATGTCCTTAATGCTTTCCTTGATGTCGTCTGGATATGAAGTGCTGGTAGGTCTGCCGACGGCCTTGCCACCGATGGAGGTGAAGATTTCCAGATTGGAGGCATTGAGAAAGACGATTCTTTTGGGCTCCGCGGGGATGTGTACCTTGGCGCCGGTGCTGTCGGTTACGCTGACGGCGGCGTTGGCTGCGAGCTTGTGCTGGCCTCTTGCCAGCAGGAAGTAGCCTGCCAGGGCTATGATTACGACAAATACGAGTAAGATATATTTTTTCATACGCAACTCCCTTTACAATATTAGCTAGCGCTATCTTTAAAATTAAATTAGCCTAGTCTAACTTTACTATGACATTATCTTATAAGATGTGGATTTTGTCAAGATAAAATTAGCGTAGGCTAATTGGGTGAATCAGTTTTCAGTCAGTATGAAATTCCAGTGAGATGTCCATTTTCAGCACTTCTTTTGCCTGCATGTCGCTATGCAAGCGCAGCTCTTTAACTTTGCAACCGTCGCGTTCTGCCTGCCGCAGCCAACGCAGCAGGGAATAAAAATTGCCGACAGCACTTATTTGTAATTTCTGCATCTGCAAGCCATTCTGCAAAGCCACAGGCTTGCCCTCCATCTGCATGCTGTTTAGATGAATGCTTTGAGCTCGTGCCTGCTTTTGCAGGCGCTGCAGGATGTTGTTTAAGTTCAGATTATGCTCTACCTGCTGCTCTAATTTCTTTTGCTTATCCAATAGCTTGATTTTATATGTCTTATAATCACTGTGTGCATTGGCAAAACGAATCTGCTGTGTCAGTTCCCCCTGCAGCTTCTGTGTCTGTTCTACTGCCAGTTGTCGTTCATTCCAAAGCTCTAATGCCTTTACTCCAAAGCCTGTAGACAACACCAGCGCCATGCAGGCAAGCAGATTAATTGTTTTTTCTCCTGCTTTCATTGCTTGCCCTCCTTCATCTGCAGCTGCAGTTTATAAACAAGAACGTTACCCTGCTGCTGCGATTGCAGAAGCTCTACTCTGCTGTAATTTCCACATTTTTGCAGTTGCTCCACAAAACTTTCCAAGGCCAAATTATCCACCGCCTGTCCTTGCAGCACTAAAGGTTTTTTACTGCCGTTGTATTCCAGCAGTGTCAGCCAACAGCCTGGCATCATCTGGCGGCAGATGCGTTCCAACTCACCAACGGCCTCTTTCGATGGTTTAGATGCTGCAGCCAACAGCTTTTCCAAACGCTGACATCTATGTTCCACAGCCTTGCTTTCCTGCATACGCTGTTCCCACTCCGCATACTGCACTAATTGCCGATCTACCTCCTGTAAATCGCGCTGCGCCAGATAACAGCCTCCCCAGGCACTGCCATAAGCCAAAATCGCTAACCCTAAAGCTGCATAGCCTGCTTTTGTCAGATAACGGCCAAAAGTGGCCGCTATTCCCTGCAAACGCTTTTGCTTCTGCCTATATACAGGTGTCAGTGCCTTACCGGAAAACCAGCCCTCTGCAGCTTCATCAATCGTCATATCGCCTAACAAAATGCCCTGCAGCTTTAAAAGCAGATTGCTGCACAGCTGCTCCAGCTCAGCGCGCGAGGCATCCTGTAAGGCCGTAAAAGTTACCCGACATTGCTGTTCTCCAGCTTCACTAAATTCTGTTGCCTCAAAGCTATAAGTATAGTCCTCTTCCGCCCAAGGAACACTCTGCTGTACTTCCCATGTTAAGGCAGCCTGCAGTTCACACCGCCGTATTGAAGGCAACACTATCTGTTCAGAATACATCATTGCTGCTGCAGGCAGCAGCAAAGCTGCCGCACCCTCTTCCACCTCACGCTTTAAAAGCAGTTCACGTAAAGTATCGGCAAGTCTTTGCTTATTTGTCAGGCACTCTTCATCCAGCTGCTCCTGCCAGCTATGTTCACCATTCTGCCAATACGCAACCTCCCCCGTTTGCAGTGACAACAGC
>ENA-OYXC01000734-OYXC01000734.1-human-gut-metagenome-genome-assembly--contig:-NODE-734-length-12376-cov-6.654736_pt1 | contig 12376 bp, 7 predicted proteins | sample MGYA00244214_ERZ653415 | MGnify/ENA primary metagenome ERZ653415 (study PRJEB26926, sample SAMN06165016) | human gut metagenome | biome: ENVO:00009003; feature: ENVO:2100002; material: ENVO:00002003... | reverse complement strand
AATTGAAGTATAGAATTAAATAGAGATGTAAACAAGACTTGGCAAATGAAAAGCGTCCATACAAATCATTTTATATGATTTGATGGGCTTTTTTTATAAGGTCGATTCACGGACCTTGGCAGAAATGCCGAAAGTACAGATGAATAGGAATTATATCTTTGTCATTCGTGGCAAGGTTAACATTTTATAGTAGTCTGTAATGCCATGCGTAGTGAAAGAGGGCAATAATGATAGAATTATTGATGGAAGTTGTACATCAGTATGCTTTCACATGGTAGTGAAGGATACACAACAAATACTATGCCATGTTTATAGTTATACATTAGCGTGCTTTTACATGGTAGTGAAGGAAGACCAGATGAAATGATTTGTTTGAGAAGGTGAAGATTGAAAATGGAATTTGGATTGGTATTGATTTTATTTTTTGGATTGATTGTTTTATGTGTGTTCTATTACTCACTGGTAAACATTTCAAAGCAGTCCGCAATCAAAGAAAAGAAACTCTTAAATAAAAATTGATATAAAAAAAGGAACTCGCGTGAGTTCCTTTTTTGTTTCACACGCAATAAAGCGGGGAGTACCCGTACTATTGCACCAAAAGAAAGTATATATAAGAAAGGGTGGGATGAAATATGAACAAATACAGTTTATTCTATGTACCTTAAATTGAGTTGAAAGAATGTCAATGTTTTTTTTCTTTCAGAATATTGATGTAATGAAAAACTCAAAAAATAAGATTTCTAACGTTAGAGATTTTTTAGGGATAGAAATAAATAAAGGGGAACGATTTAAATTAAGGTCATTTACCTTAATAGGAAGGAATGAAAGTATGAAAAAGATTAAGAATACCTTTCTCGCCTTTTTTGTAACTGTGTTAACTTCACTGAATCTGGTGCTTCCTGCTTATGCAGAAGAAACGACTGCTCAAACAGTGAACACGGCAGGTTTTTCAGTGAATGTTGTAGGGGATGGTACAGTTACGCTTTCATCAGGCGATTTCACAAAAACGCTGTCTGATGGAGAAAGTTATAATTCTGATTATAACGAAGGTACAGAGATTAAAATTGTCTCTAAATCCAATGAAAATGCGGTTATTGATGATGTAGCTTTGAATAACAGCACAATTTCAGGATTTACGAGCGGTAAAAAATCTTTCAGCTTTGTGTATAAGACAAAAACTGCAGACGCTTCTTTTAACGTAGTGTTCAAACAAAATGAAACACAAAAAGAAGAAAACAGCAATTCAAGCAAAACTGAAGGTGATGATTCATCTCAAGACGAAAGTTCCAATGATTCTGTTTCTACTTCAAGTGATGCAGTAGATGAATCTGAAGATGCAGATAAATACAGCACATTTGATGTGGATCTTTCGAAGATGGATATAGATACATCTAAAACAGTATATACAAAATATTTGTATGCAATTCCAAGTGCTGTATCTGAAAACGATACAATCACATCCGTATTGATTGATAAAGATCCAAAGGATACGATTTATACGCAGACAATGGAACCTAGCACAGTATATACGGATGGAGATGCTTACTATATTCAGGCGGACACACCTTTTGTGAATGGCTTAGCCCAGAAAAGTTATCCTTACGATTACGATGTGGCTCGTGGAAATGATTATGGCCAACAGCTAACAGAAGGCTTTTCTTATGATAAGAAAACTCACATTTTAAAAATTGATAAAGATGTTTTTAAAACTGTGGCTAAAGAAGCTAAATCAGATAACAATCTTAAAGAAGATTTTTCGGATTTACAGGTACAGTTTTTAGTCCCTGCGGATGTTGAGAATGATGTTAAAGTCAAAACTACAGTTGTAGATAAGACAGGTTCTATTGACAGTGTGGTAGGGGATTCAATAAGTTTACGTCCTTTCATGACAACACGTTTTCAGCTTGCTTCTGAAAAGACTGCAAGTAATATTATTCCAAAAAATGTAAAAGTATATGTGAATGGTTCAGATGTTCCTTTAGAGTCTGAATATGGTGCGTATGACCCTGAAACAGGAGAAATGGCATTATCTTATATGGGTGCCAATTTAAAATCACTAGAGATTGTTGTTTCAAATTCAAAGGGAAGAGCAGCTGGCGTTGGTTTGGGTACAGCCAAAGTTGGAAGTCTCAATGTATTAGCTTATCTGGCAGAGGGCACAAAAGATGTTTTTAGTGTAGGTTCCTCTATTGATGTTGTAGGTAAATTTGGTAATAACAGCTACGTACAGACAATTGACGGCCCATTGGAACTATATAACAAATCTAGAACTACAGCAGATGGATATTACTACAATACAATTGACTGGAATGATGGCGATGGTGGAGAGTGTACTTACACAGACTCTGCTTTAGCGGTTCCGCAGTCTATCACTATGAATGGCTCAACAGTTGATTTTACGATGCGTGATATCAATGGAAACAGTTATGGACAATGGGTGAATGGAGGATATCATTTAACTGATATTTCAGATCCAGTTGCATTCAATGGTGCTATTCAGGCTTTCTGTCACCATATTAAAACTTCTGTAGGAAATATTGATGCAGGTAGCCGTTATGCTTTACGTTATCCTACTTGTACATTACGTGTGTTAGATGCAAGTACAATTAATGGATACAGACATGTTGTATTTGGATTTGAAACGAACCTACATCAATTTAGTGGTTCAACATCTCAAACTGTAGGAACTGTTTTTGAACTTGCTTTCAAGGTACAGTCTAAAGGTAAACTTTGCATTAAAAAGACTTCTGCAAACCCAGCTATTACAGATAACAACCCTTGCTACTCATTGCAGGGAGCTGAATACGGAGTATATAAGACAGAAGCTGATGCAAAAGCCGATAAAAATAAAGTGAATACTTTAACGATTGGGAAGTATGACACTTCTGAAAAATACAAGGACTGGTCAAATGAAATTGAACTGGATGCAGGAACATATTATCTAAAGGAAACTAAGAATCCAAAAGGTTATGCTTTGAATAATTCTGTTGTTTCAGTTGTAGTAAAAGCAAATGAAAGTTCTTGGATTGGCTCAAATGGGGAATTCAAGGATTATCCACAATCCGATCCAGTTGATATTTTTGCAGGAAAAGTTGATAAGGAAACTAACGCTCACAAGCCTCAAGGTTCTGCTTCCTTGGCAAATGCCGAATTTACGGTAAAGTACTATAAAGGCTTGTATGATTCCGACCCAGCTAAATCAGGCCAGACACCGGCTCGAACTTGGGTGTTAAAGACAGATTCAGATGGATATTGTCGCCTTAGTGATGATTATAAAGTATCTGGTGATGTATTCTATAAAAATTCTAATGGAACTGTTGTTTTACCAGTAGGAACTATAACTATTCAGGAATCAAAGGCACCAACTGGTTATTTTATCAATAATGAATTATTTGTAAGAAAAATCACTACATCAGGAAATGCTGAAAAAGTTGAAACATATAACTATCCTGAAGTCAATGAAAAGGTAATTAAGTTCGACATCAAGAAGGTACAGGCAGGAACTTCAACACCTGTTGCGGGTGCTGTATTCCTTCACACTATGCCAAATGGTTCAACGAAAGAATTAACAACAAATGGCAGTGGTGAAATTACGATTACAGGTTTAGCTTCTGGTACACACAAAATCAAGGAAATCAAATCTCCTGATGGATATCAGTTAAATCCAAACGAGGTTGTATTCAATGTCGCTTCTGGGACTGGTAAGATCACATTTACATCTGGTACAAACAGTCTTGTAACACAAGGCACAAAGGATTCAGGGGACGGCTATGCTACATTTAGCGATAAGGTAAATCCTTTCAATTTGAAGATTACAAAAACAAATGAACACGGCAAAGTCTTAAAGGGTGCTGAATTTACTTTATACAGTGATGAAAAATGTGAAAAGGTTGTAGATACACAGACTTCAGATGACAAAGGTTTATTGACTTTCAAAAATCTGGATGTAGAAAAAACATATTATTTCCAAGAAACAAAAGCTCCTCAAGGATATAGAATTCCAGTCGATAAAAACGGAAAGGCTTATGTACATTCTGTATACGTAAAAGCCACACCACAGACAAACACATTTGAATTCACAGTCGATGGAATAAAATACGATACATCTAAGACATCTGGTAATGTTCGACTAGAAGGAACTAAAAAGGATCGTGTTGTTGCAGTAGATATCACGAACAAAACAACACAGTTATTACCTGAAACAGGTTCAAATGGAACAATCCTATTAATTGGATTAGGTGTTGCCGTAATAGCTTTTGCTTTATATAAATCTAAAAAAGATAAAATGATTTCTAAATAATGAAGAAAGATGGATATTAAAATGAAAACAAAAAATGTGATTTTTGCAGGATTAACTGCATTGTCTATGACTTTAAGTCCTGTAGCAACAAGTGTTGCTCAATTGGTTACTCCAGTCTATGCTGCTGAAGCAACACAAACTTATGCGACTCCTAACGGTGTAGCTGATTTTGGCAAGGGGAATGCTTCGATTACAATCTCACCAAATGCAGGGCAATCTTTGGTTGGTAAAAAATTCCAAGTCTATAAATTGTTTGACGCTGAAAATGCAGTGGATAATGAATCAATCAACTATACATGGAATGATGACTACAAAACAGCTTTACAGACTGTTGTTGGTAAGAAAATCAACAAATCTGCCTCTTCAGTTACTGAATATGATGTAATTGACTATATTCAAACTTTAAATACTAACAAAGTGGAAGGTGCTCAGGCAGATCAAAAATTAGAAGGCCGTTACAGCAATTACCGTTACTTTGTAGAAGCCTTAAGAGATGAACTCGTTAAGGAAGGTCTTTCTCCAAATACAGTTAATGTTACAGCTGTAAATGCAGTCGATGGTTCTGTTAAGTTCAGTGGATTGGGATATGGTTATTATTTAACAGATGAAGTTACTGCTGTACAGGATACACATTCAGCAGCTTCATTGATTTTAACAAATACAGCGAATCCTAATGCTCAGGTTAATATCAAATCCGATTATCCTACTTTGATTAAGAAAATCAATGAAGATGACAACAATGTAGGATGGAATGATATTGGAGACTATGAAATTGGACAGACAGTTCCTTATTACCACGATACATATGTGCCAGACATGAATGGATACCAAACATATAAAATGATTTTCCATGACAAGATGGACAATGCATTGACTTTCAATAAAGACTCTGTTTCTATCACAATTTCAAGCGACAAGAAATCATATACATTAAAGAGTAATGAGTTTAAAGTAGTTGAAAATAGTGGTGAAGACACATTCTATGCAGAAATTCCAGATTTAAAAGCTATCGTTGACAAACAATTCCCAGAAGGAATGAACAACAACAACGAAAATACTTATGGCCAATCTGTTCGTTTAAACTATAATGCGACATTGAATGACAATGCATCAACTCGTACTGGTCGTGCTGGATTTGAAAATGCTGTTCGTCTTGAATATAGCAACAACCCAGACAGTGATGGAAATGGTTCTACAGGAACAACTCCTTGGGATACAGTAGTTTGCTTCACTTATAAGATCAATGGTTTAAAGGTCAACAACCACAACAAATTATTGAAGAACGCTAAATTCCGTCTATACAGTGATGAAAACTGTACAAACGAAGTATATGTTAAGGAATCTCCAAACGGATATGTTGTTATGAACCGTGATTCTTTAGGTGGAACTGACCACACTGGAGGAGCACGCCCTAGCAGTGCAGTAGAAATGGCTTCCGATGCAAAAGGTGTATTCACTATCTTAGGTTTGGATCAGGGAACTTATTACTTGAAAGAAACGGATTCTCCAGCTGGATACCGTGAATTGCAAGATCCAATCGTAATCACAATCAAACCAACATTCACTGATGAACGTAATAACTACAACGCAGGTGAAGGTGCAACTGACAAGACTTTGAAAACATTAGCCGCCTCTGCTCATGTTAAGGAATTCTTAAATGGTGCTTACAAAGAAAGCGATACAAACTTAAAAACAGATGTAACAGATGGTTCTGCTAACATCACTGTAGTCAACTACGTAGGTACTAAATTGCCAATCACTGGTTCTAACTTAACAATGATTTGTCTAGGCGCAGGTACAATCACTGTAGTTGGTGCATTGGCGTTAGATAAAAAAAGAAAAAAAGCAAATAAAGACTAATTTTTGAATAAATGAATAGGATGGCAGTACTGCCACCTTTTCATTTTTGGAGGTGCTGATATTGAAGTCGATTATTAAAGCTATCAAGGAAACCAGTTGGACAGTTCGTTTACTGATTGTAATCGGAATATCTTTATGTTCGATTCCACTGGTATCGAGTATTCATTCTAGCATACAGCAGAATAGTATGATTTCAACCTATGAGAGCAAAGTAAAACATACGGATAAAGCAAAAATCAATGAACAGATTCAAAAGGCTCACAATTATAATGATATGCTTTTCCAAACAATGGGAGCTTCTGTAGGAGATATCGATACAAATATTTTATCGGATGAAAGCTATGAAAATATTTTGAACCTTTCTGATAATGGAATTATGGGTTCAATTGAGATTCCCAAGATAGGCGTTGACCTTCCAATTTATCACGGAACAAGTGATGATGTACTATCAAATGGTGTTGGCCATTTACAAAATTCTTCATTTCCAGTCGGTGGAGAAAATACACGTACTGTTCTGACGGGTCATAGGGGTCTTCCAAACGCAAAATTATTTACAAGACTTGATGAGTTGAAAAAAGATGATTTATTCTACATTCGTGTAGGAAATAAAACACTAGCTTATCAAATCTATAAAATAGAAATTGTAAAAAAAGAAGAAGCACCTAATGTTCTTGGAATTGAAGAAGGCAAGGACCTTGCAACTTTGATTACATGTACTCCATATGGAATAAATACACACAGATTGATTCTGACTGGTAAGCGTGTACCATACAGTGAGAAGAAAAAAGAAGCCATTGAACCAGAAATGATGAGCTGGAGAGAACTTCTATTTACAGCACTTCCATTTTTAATTGTATTTATGTTGATTGTTAGATTTATTTTAAATAAGAGAAAGGAGAGAAAGTTAAAATCATGAAGATTCTGAAAAAAATTGGTTTAGCATTAAGTCTGATGCTAGTTTTAGTACCATGCTTAAATGTGCAGGCTAAAGATATTACAGATAATCCAGATGTAGGGGACATTACAATTCTTCCTGAAGAGGATTTGACTAAGGTTCCTGATAATGGGTTAGGTTCAATCTCAGTAGAATTGACAGATGCTTATGATAAATATCTTTCCAAAGAAAATGTTAAATTCGGTGTGGTTCAGATTGCTGACATCGTAAAAGGCGAATATATCATTAAATATAAGCCTTTTGCAGACGAGGATTTGGACTTGAATGAGATTAAAACAGCAGATGAAATCGACAAGGTAGCCAAGGATCTGGCTAAAAAAGTTGAGACTCCTGACTATGAAATGACAACGGACGAAGAAGGAAAAGCAACTTGCAAAGATCTTCCTGTTGGTGTGTATCTAGTCTATGTTGAAGATTTATCTGATTATGAAACAATTACTCCATTTATTGTTGGGATTCCAACATGGGATGATGAAGATGAATTGTTCCAGTATGATGTAACTGTGTTCCCAAAGCACACAGCTTTACCACGTATCTTGGTAAACAAGGTTGACAGTGTAACTGGACAGAATATCAAGTCAAACAAGTTTGAATTCACTTCATATTCACAGAAAAACTGTGCTGAAAGTTCAAAGCTTGAAACCATCGCAGGCGATCAGGAAACTGGTACTGCTGAATTCTTGATTCGATATGGTACAACTTATATCAAGGAATCAAGTGCTCCTCAAGGATATAAGTTATCGGATGAAGTTGTAAAGGTTAAATTTACGGATGAGGGATTATTTGTAAATGACAAGGAAGTACATGTGGATGATGAACACAGATATTCTATCGTGTATCAGGACGTTTTATTGCCTAGCGTAAATACTGGAACTGCTAAAAATCAAAATACAATGTATTTTATGATTGGTGTTGCAGTAATTGCTATGGGGGCTGCAATCATAACTGTACGCAAATTCCGTAAAAATAATGAAGCATAGTTAAATAAAGGAAGGTATGAGCCTTCCTTTATTGCATATGGAGCTAAATCTAAATGTTAGTTTCATATGCAATATAAATATAATCTATAAATACTAGGGAAATGTAAAAACAGAGCATATATCACGTCCCACTGGTCGCAATTGCCAGACGACATGATATATGCTCTTCGCATTAGTAATTATAGGTATTCTTTTACTAAAAATCAAGTTAAGGAAGATGTGCAAAGAATGCTTAATAAAATGATATAAGACGTATAAAAGGAAGGGGCTGAATAAACCTTCCTTTTATTGCATATGGACTAGATTAAATGATGGTTCTATATGCAATACATCAAGTGTATTAGAATGGAGAAAATAAAATGTCTGTTAAAAAAATTGAAAATATCGAAGAGTTTATATTAGATGATAATTTGGAAAAATATACTAGAAAAGAGAGAGAAATAATAATTAATGAACTATTCAAAAATGAATATCAAGGGAAAGAAATATCTTGTATTTTAAATGGGGAAGAAGTGCTTGCTGTGGTAAATGCATATACAAGAAAAAATTACATTGCAAGAGGCCATTCTGGATATTATGAATCAAATAAAGAGTATAGGACAAGGCAAGATATTGCATATTCAGGTGACTATTTAAATTTATTAAACTCAACAGAATATCAATATTCGACTCAAGAACATAAACCTGATCAAACTGGCGTTCATGAAATTGGAAATCTATGGCATTATTTTAAGAAATGCATTAAATGTAATGATAAATACTACAGTGTGAATATTGATATTCTTGAAAAAAATGGAAGATTTACAGTATATAATACAAAATTAAAAGAGGTAGATGCCCAGACTTTAAATCCGAGTATAATACCTACCTCTTCCAAAGCAAGTATAACAGAAAATGGCGATAAATACCAAACAATTAATAACGATAATCGTGTATATAATATTAACTTAAATTTCGATAGCTTAAGTGACAATAAAAAGAAAGATAGGTGATTCTTATGCATATAAAGAAGCGTACATGTATATGTTTTTCAATTTTTATGATCCTGTTAGGCTCAACTTGTAGTGTATATGCAAAAACAGATACAAATACACTGAATGTAAAAGCCATTGGGGGATTAGGAACTGCTGAAGTTGTGACAGATAACGGTATATCTTATCCTGTTGAAGGAGGGGATGATTTATTTGATTTCACACCGGATACTGAGTTAAGAATTACAATCCATTCTAAATATGGTATTGATTCTATCAAAGAAAACAATACGGTTTTAAAGCAAAAAAATAAAAAAATGGAAAATATCAAAAAGAAGGATTATACATTTACGTATAAAACAAAGGATACAGATTCTAATTTATCTGTAAATCTGACAGAAATACATTCACGCTTTAAAATTACATCTATTAAGACAGATGAAAATGGTGATGTAATACCTGTACATTCTAAATTTGAATGTGTTAGAAAAGAATATTATGAAGAAGCTAATGGAGATATAGAAAAAGCAATAGAAATTGCAAAAGAGAATGATTCAGAAGGTGATTATCAAATTTTGGAGTCCGATGACAATGGAGTGCTTCAATCGAATGATTTTTTAAGAGGAACTTACATTATTAAAAAGATTGATGACAAAATAAATTTAGATCCTTTTGAACTTGTAGTTTCAAGAGATAAAGATACTCCATATACATACATTCGTATGAAGGATGGTAAGGAAATTTCATCTGATTCTAAAGGTACGGTTAAGATGATTGAATGCAACCAGCCTATTCAGTCAGCAACAAGGATCGTTTTAAAAAATAAAAATGATAAGCTTGCCGATGATTCTGGAACATTTAAAATCAAAATGTTGAAGGACGATGAAAAGGCTCTAAAGAACTATAAAAAAGATTATCTAAAAACGGATAAAAAAGGTTATATCAGTATGTATGATGGCGTTCGTTGGATAAATACATTCACATTAAAAAAAGGAGAGTGTGTTCTTCCAGTGGTATTACCGGACGGTTTATATAAATTATCAGATTTTTCAATAAAAAATAGCAAAATAAAAAGCACACGGTTGTCGGTATCTTCAGATATCATATCAGGACTTGATGAAGACAGTCAGCCAGTCAATGACTGTGTGATTTTTCTTAAATAACTCAAAAAGGAATGTTGTAGTATCTATGATTGATTACAGTAAATTGAAACTCGATACTTTATGGAGAGAACCACAGAACAGGATATATTTAGATGACATGTACGAGCCTTTACCCAATGCACCAATTGAAATCATCAATAGTTTTAATAATTATAAATTTCAAATTTGTAAAATCAAAGATAAAATTTCAGCTTACGTTTTAAAGGCAGATAATTCTTAGGATTGTCTGCTTTTTCAATAAAAAAAGGAGGATTCATATTATGAGCAATGCAGAAAATACATCTGGGCGATATATACTTACATTGCCCCTGAAAACAGAGTTGTATCAAGAACATGTTTAATTGGTCTGAGTTCGGATTTGGAATGGATATGAAGAAATACCGAGGATATTATAAGAAAAACCTGAATTCTCAGATTTGTAATAATCTGGCAGTACGTTGTTTCAGAGCTTTTGAGAAGATGGAAGAAGAATTTATTAAGGACCAGTACAGAAGTGATGAAGATAAGGTAAATCCTTGTGTGCATTATAAAAGAAAAGATTCTTTGAAAAGTCTTTGCGGAAGTCAGAACACAACAGGGATTCGATTCATCTTAGATGATGAAAAGAAAGCTGGATTGGTCAAATGGCAAGGTCTTGAATTTTCAATTGATCTTGCCAAATGCACGTTGTATGAATGGAAGGCGCTGCAATCGGAAATCTGCTACTGTGCTGTAAAACGTGAAAAGATCAAAGGAAAATGGAAGTATTATATCCAGCTCACGTTGAAAGGACATGTGCCTGATAAATTTAATAAACAGACAGGTGAATTGAAAAGGCAGCTTGGAAAAGGTAATGTTGGTTTATACTTTACAAGTACAAGTCTTACGGTTTCGACAGAAGATGGTGTTAAAACATATCCTTTAGAAATCAAAAATCATGAGGATAAGAAAACTGAATTATTGCAGAAGATGGATACATCCAGACGTGCAACAAATCCAGACAACTACAATGAAGATGGAACCAGCAAAGAAAAATGTGAAATAAATGGATGGCATTTTTCAAAAGCTTATAAAAAATATCGTGCTGAACTTTACGAAATCTTCCGAAAGGAATGTGAGGAAAAGAAATTGTTGCAGGAAATCCTTGCAAATGAAGTCATTGCGTCTGGTGATGTGTTTAACTGTAATAAGATGGATTTTAAATTTCTTCAAAGAAATTTAGGTAAAAAGATTCAGACTGCAAGTCCATCCATGTTGAAGTCTGTGATTGAAAGAAAACTTTCATATCATGGTGTATCCATCAATGAGATTAGTTATTCTAAATTAAATCCTGTGCTCGAAGAAAAAAACATCAGCAAAAAGAATTTGGAAGATATGGCTACACTCATTAGCCAGTTTTAGTTAAATGTATAAATTAAGGCAGATTGCCTTAACTTTTATATAAGGTCGGTTCACGGACCTTGATAGCAATATCGAAAGTACAGATGAATTAGGATCATACTTTCTTCATTCGTGAAGAGGTTAAAATTCTTCAGTAATCTGTAATGCCATGCGTAGTAAAGGGACACTTGGGACACTTGTTTTACATATACTGTTGAATATCAGCACGATTTCACATGGTAGCGAAGGATACTTTTGTTCATCAATAGCGAAGTCTATGGCGCAGTACAGCACATTTTCACATGGTAGTGAAGGTAAGGATTTGGTGTCAAGTATTTATTAATTGGTTTGAATGATAAATTTAATATATAAGGTCGATTCACGGACCTTGGCAGTAATGCCGAAAGTACAGATGAATTAGAATCACACTTTCTTCATTCGTGAAGAGGTTAAAATTCTTCAGTAGTCTGTAATGCCATGCGTAGTGAAAGATTGCAATAATGATAGAATTGTTGATGGAAGTTGTACATCAGCATGCTTTCACATGGTAGTGAAGGATCGCATTTACAAGTAAATCCATTCTACCTGTTGCAGTACAACACGTTTTCGTATGGTTGTGAATGCTTCGGGAACAGGAGTATTATATGCAAATGGGTAAGTATAATACATTTTCATATGGTAGTGAAGGTAAAGAACTATCTACTAGAATAGCAAATAGTTTTGATGATTATATTAATTAAAAATGAATTTATTAATTGGTTTGAATGATAAACTTAATACATAAGGTC
>ENA-OYXC01000731-OYXC01000731.1-human-gut-metagenome-genome-assembly--contig:-NODE-731-length-12398-cov-5.046099_pt1 | contig 12398 bp, 10 predicted proteins | sample MGYA00244214_ERZ653415 | MGnify/ENA primary metagenome ERZ653415 (study PRJEB26926, sample SAMN06165016) | human gut metagenome | biome: ENVO:00009003; feature: ENVO:2100002; material: ENVO:00002003... | reverse complement strand
TACGAGATTTCTGCCTGTCTCGTGGGCTCGGAGATGTGTATAAGAGACAGAAGCGTTTGTTTCCGCTGTGGATGAGGAGACCGACATGGTTTTCCTCTGCCAGCCCAATAACCCTACCGGGCAGCTGACACCGCTAGCGCTGGTGGAGGCGCTGCTGCACCGGTGCGAAGCTTGCGGTGCGCTGCTGGTGGTAGACGAGTGCTTTCTGGACTTTCTGCCGGAAAGCGAAGCGCTAAGCGCCAAAAAGCTGCTGGCAAGCCCGAACCTCATCATCCTGAAAGCCTTTACAAAGCTGTACGGCATGGCCGGGGTGCGGCTGGGCTACTGCCTAGGCAGCAACATTGCCCTACTGGATAAGATGCAGTCTGCCGGGCAGCCGTGGGCAGTTTCCAGCCTTGCACAGGCGGCGGGGCTGGCGGCGCTGGACGAGACCGCCTATGTAGCCCGGGTGCAGACACTTATCGCGCAGCAGCGTCCTGTTTTGCGGGACGGGCTGCGCACTCTGGGGCTGCGGGTGCTGGATGGCAGCGCGAATTATCTGCTGTTCCAGGCACCGGAAACACTGGGCGACGCCTTGCGGCAGCGCGGCATCGTGCTGCGCAGCTGCGGCAACTACCCCGGACTGGACGGCAGCTGGTACCGCACTGCCGTGCGCACCGCGCCGGAAAACCAGCAGCTTATAGAAGCCTTACGGGAGGTGCTTGCATGAGCCGGGCAAAATGTATCATGGTGCAGGGCACGATGAGCGGTGCGGGCAAAAGTCTGCTGTGCACCGCGCTGTGCCGTATTTTTGCACAGGACGGCTACCGGGTGGCCCCCTTTAAAAGCCAGAACATGGCGCTGAACAGCTTTGTCACCCGAGACGGGCTGGAAATGGGCCGGGCACAGGTGGTGCAGGCGCAGGCCGCCGGTGTCGAGCCGGACGTGCGGATGAACCCCATCCTGCTCAAGCCCGAAAGCGACCACCGAAGCCAGCTCATCGTGGCCGGCAAGGCGCAGGGAGCCTTCGCTGCGAGGGACTACTTCGCGCGAAAGAAGGCGTTCATGCCGCAGATTTTGGAGGCGTTCGATTCGCTCGCGGAGGAAAACGACGTCATCGTCATCGAGGGCGCCGGCAGCCCCGTCGAAATCAACCTTGCCGAAAACGACATCGTCAACATGGGGCTCGCGCGCGCCGTGTCCTCCCCCGTGCTGCTCGCGGGCGACATCGACCCAGGCGGGGTGTTTGCCCAGCTCTACGGCACGGTCGCGCTCTTTGCGCCCGAGGATCGCGCTCTTTTGCGGGGGCTTGTGGTGAACAAGTTCCGCGGCGATGTGGAAATCCTGCGCCCGGGTTTGGCCCCGCTCGAGAAGATGTGCGGGGTTCCCGTCGTGGGGGTCGTGCCGTATCTTACGCTCGACCTGGACGACGAGGACTCGCTCGCGCCGCGCCTATCTGCCCGCGAGGCGCGCGGCGTCATCGACGTCGCCGTCGTGCGCCTTCCGCATCTGTCGAACTTCACCGACTTCGACCCGCTTTCGCGCGTGCCCGGCGTGGGCGTGCGCTACGTTTCCTCGACGACCGATCTGGGCCGACCCGACCTGGTGGTGCTTCCCGGCTCGAAGTCCACGGTCGACGACGCGCGCTGGCTTGCGGCTAGCGGCATCGGAGCCTGTGTACGCGCGCTTTCGGGCGCGGGCACGCCGGTGCTCGGCATATGCGGAGGCTACCAGCTTTTGGGAGACGAGCTTTCCGACCCGCACGGCAGGGAAGGCGCTGGCACCGCGCGCGGGCTCGGGCTCATCCCTGCAAATACGGTGTTCAAGGAGGAAAAGCGCCTCGCCCAGTCGGAGCTGCGCATCACGGGCGCCCAAGGCGCGTTCTCGGTGTGGAACGGCATGACGGCGCGCGGGTACGAGATTCACGACGGCGATACGACCGTCTCCTGCGCCCCTGCGGGCACGATTGGCGGCAAACCAGAAGGCGCGGCCTGCGGAAACGTGTTCGGAACCTATCTCCACGGCCTGTTCGACGAACCGGGGGTGGCACTCGCCCTCGCGCGCTCGCTCGCGCGCATGCGCGGCCTGCCCGAGAGCGTCGTGGGTGCTGAGGGCGCGGTGTCCGCGGCCGATCACCGTGCGCGCGAGTTCGACCGCCTGGCCGACTCCGTGCGCGGGGCGCTCGACATGGAGTATGTCTACCGCATTATCGAGGAGGGCGTATGATCCACGTGTATCATGGCGACGGCAAAGGCAAGACCACGGCGGCGATGGGGCTCGCCCTTCGCATGCTCGCCGCAGGCCGCCGCGTCGTCGTTGTGCAGTTCCTGAAAGACGGCGAAAGCGGGGAGGCGCGCCTGCTCGCCGAGCATTTCGGCGTGCCCGTGTTCGCGGGGAAGGCGTCGGACAAGTTTACCTGGTCCATGACGTCGGAAGAACTTGCCGCGACGCGCGAGTTGCACGATGGGAACCTCGCTTCCGCGCTCGCCGAGCTCGAGGGCGCGCAGGAGGGGCTGCTCGTGCTCGACGAGGCGCTCGACGCGCTTTCGAAGGGGCTTGTCGACGAGGCGCTCGTGGACCGCGCGCTCGATATGTCCGCGCGCGGCGTCGAAGTAGCGCTCACCGGGCGCGCGCCTTCCCGCAAGATCGTGGAGAAGGCCGACTACATAACCGAGATGCGGTGCGAGAAACACCCCTACGAGCAGGGGATATGTGCAAGGGAAGGAGTGGAGTACTAGATGGATTCCAAGGAGATGGCGCCCGGCGACATCGAGCGGCGCAGCTTCGAGATCATCACCGAAGAGCTCGGCGGCCGCACGTTCCCGCCGCTCGAAGAGCCCGTCGTGAAGCGCGTCATCCACACCACTGCCGACTTCTCGTACGCCGATTCCCTAGTGTTCACCCATGACGCCGCGCACTGTGCTCTCGACGCACTGCGCGCAGGGGCCACGGTGCTCACCGACACGAACATGGCGCTCGCAGGCATAAGCAAGCCCGCGCTCGCGAAGCTCGGCTGCAAGGCCGTGTGCTACATGGCCGACCCTAATGTCGCCGCGGCTGCGCGCGCCGCGGGCACGACTCGCGCCGTTGCGAGCATGGACAAAGCTTGCGGCATCGAGGGTCCGCTCATCGTGGCCGTCGGTAACGCCCCCACGGCACTTCTGCGCCTCGCCGAGCTCATGGACGCGGGGAAGATCGCGCCCGCGCTCGTCGTTGGGGTGCCGGTCGGGTTTGTGAACGTGGTCGAGGCGAAAGAGGAGCTACTCGCGCGACGCGTGCCGGCCATCGTCGCGAGGGGTCGCAAGGGCGGTTCGACCGTGGCGGCCGCCATTATGAACGCGCTGCTCTACCATATCACGCGCCCAGGCGGCCCGAAGTGACGGCGCCCGCATCCGCGCCGGCGCTGCGCATCTTCGCCGGCACCACCGAGGGCCGCCTTCTGTGCGAATGGGCGAGCGGGGCGGGCATCCCCGCCCGTGCCTACGCGGCAACCGAGTACGGAGGCGAGCTTTTGGGCGAGCTTCCGGGCATCGAGGTGCATGCGAGCAGGCTCGACGAGGCCGACATGGAGCGTGAGCTTTCCGGCGCGCGCATCGTCGTCGACGCCACGCACCCCTTCGCTACGCTCGCAAGCGGCAACATCCGAGCCGCTTCGCTCGCCGTGGGTGTACGATGCCTGCGCCTTGCGCGCGCGGCCGAGGCGCTGCCCAAAGGCGTCGTGTCGGTCGCGTCGATCGCCTGCGCGGCGCGCTTTCTCTCCGAGAACCCGGGTCGCGCGCTTCTCACGACGGGGAGCAAGGAGCTTGCTCCCTATACGCGCGTCGCCGATTTCTCGGAGCGCTTCTTCGTGCGTGTGCTCCCGCTGCCCGGTGCTATAACGAAGTGCATCGACGCGGGGTTTTCGCCGTCGCACGTCATCGGCATGCAGGGGCCCTTCACCCGCGAGCTCAACGAGGCGATGCTTCGGCAGGTGGGAGCCCAGTGGCTTGTGACCAAGGACTCGGGAACCGTAGGCGGCACGGCCGAGAAGCTTGCCGCCGCGCGCGACGTGGGAGCGCGCCGCATCGTGGTCACCCGTCCCGCCGAGGGATACGGGGCCCTTTCGCTTCGGGAAGTGGAAGACGCGCTCTTACGGGAGTTCGCGCGCTAGGCGCTCGCCGCGCCTGCGTTCCCTCCCGCCCGCGAGGAGGAGCGCCTCGAGCAAGCTCGAACCGTACAAGACCGTCATCCGCCAAAAGTTCGAGGACGACGCCCGGAACTGGCGCAAGTAGCCCTTCAATAAGTTGCGGTGAAATAGTGTCTGTTTTTGCTGCTAGATAGCATATTCAGTCCCTAATTCACCGCAACTTGTTGGTGGTGGCTTACTGGTAGCGTAGGCACTCCACCGGGTCGAGCTTTGCTGCGCGGCGAGCGGGGTAGAAGCCAAAGATTACACCGATGCCGACCGATACGGCAAACGCGATCAACACTGTCGTAATGGAGAAGCTTGGCGTGATCGTCCCGGTAGCTCCAAACTCGCTCATGATGCCCGAGCTTGCGGCAAAGAACGTGAGTCCCCATGCCAGCAGATAGCCAATCAGGACACCCAACAGTCCGCCGGTGACGCACAGCGCCGAGGACTCGGCCAAAAACTGCGCGGTGATATCACGACGACTGGCGCCCAGAGCGCGGCGGATGCCGATCTCGCGAATGCGCTCCGTTACGTTGGTAAGCATCATATTCATAATGCCGATACCGCCGACAAGCAGCGAGATGCTGGCGACAGCACCCATGATGAGCGAGAATGCGCCCATAAAGGAGTTGAGTGCATCGATAGCGCTTTTCATGGAGGTTGCCGATACACTGTCGTACTCGTCCTCCTCCTCGATGCCCTTCATCGCGCGCACCTTGGACTCGATGGTTTTGCAGAGCTCATCCATGTCCGTGCCCTCGGCGGCAAGTGCCGTCACGCTGGGGAATGAAGGATTCTCGTCGCCAAACAGTCCGGAGATAGTTTCGCGTGGCATATACAGCGTGAGCGAGCCCATGGAGTCGCTGCCGCCATCAATCACGCCTACAATCTGCACCTCGCCGTTGGACACCTTGATGGTTTTCCCCAGCGCATCCTGTTCGTTGCCGTAAAGCTGATCGGCGCCGTTGCGGCTGATGAGCGCCACGCGCGAGCCTGATTGGGACTCGACCTGGGAATAGGTGCGCCCCGCAACGAGCTTGCTGGCCCCCACGGCGTCGAGCATGTCGCTATCGACACCCTGTGCCATGACGGTATAGCTTTTATCGCCGGTCTTATACTCGGTATACGCGCTGTCGACAATGCCGATCTGCTCTATCTGCGGCACCAGTTTTTGAAGCTTCTCGATGTCCGACTCGGTGAGTTCTTGCGACGAATAGATTTGCACCATGCGTGCCGCATTGAGGCCCAGACTGTTGACCAGGCTGTTTTGGATACCGCCGATGAGCGAAGTCATGGCGATAACCGAGGCGATGCCGATGACAATGCCCAGGATGGTGAGCAGGCTGCGCCCCTTGTTGGCTTCGAGCGAGTGAAGGGCTTCCTGGATGAGATCGCGGGCGCTCATGCCACCACTCCTTTCGGCGGGTTGGTGGAGGCGGAAATCATGGGCAGGCTATCTACGGCGCTGCGCAGGGTCCGCGGTGCATGTGGAATATACGCGCCGTCGTGAATGCGACCGTCGCGGATGGTCATGGCACGGTCGGCCTCGGCGGCGATGCTGGGGTCGTGTGTGATAAGCACGATGGTTTTGCCGCGCTTCTGGAGCTTATGGAAGGTCTCCATCACAAGCGCTCCAGTGGCGGAGTCCAGGTTTCCCGTCGGCTCGTCGGCCAGAATGATGGGCGGGTCATTGACGAGGGCGCGCGCGATTGCGACGCGCTGCATCTGGCCGCCCGAGAGCTCGGATATGCGGTGGTCCCAGTGGTCGACGGGCAGCGTGACAGCCTGCAGCGCGTGCACGGCGCGCATTTCGCGCTGGATACGGGGCACATTGGTGTAGGCCAGCGGCAGCATGACGTTTTCGATAACCGACAGGCGCGGCAGCAGGTTGAAACTCTGAAAGACAAAGCCAATACTCAGGGCGCGAACTGCGGTGAGCTCGTCATCATCGAGCTCGGCCACGTTGACCCCTTGCAGGTAGTAGTCGCCTGCCGTTGGCTTATCCAGGCAGCCTAGGATGTTCATGAGCGTTGATTTGCCCGAACCCGAGGGGCCAGTGATAGCGACGAATTCGCCGGGATTTACCGCCAGGCTCACGTTGTGCAGGATGTGGGCGCAACCTGCCTCGCTCTCAAAGATGCGGTGCACGTTGCGGATGTCGATAACGGGACGCATTACATGTCCTCATCGGCAGACATACTGCCCGAATCCGCGCTGTAGCCGCCGTCAGCCGTTGCGTCCGCTCCGGTGTCCATGACGAGGGTGTCGCCATCGCGCAGCTTGGTAACCGGCACGTTGGGGTTGATCTCGTTGCCCTGGTCGTCGCGCTTGACCTGTGTCTTGCCGACTACGGTTTCGTTGTCGTTTTGCGTCACGACGGTCACCTTGACGCGGCGGGTTTGCTTGCCCTCGTCATCGGTTGCCACGTTGACGTAATAGTGTTCGCCGTCTTCGGTCATGAGCGCCATCGTCGGCACCATCACCACGTCGTCGAGCTGCTCGGTCACCACCGAGACCTCGGCCGTCATGCCCGGCTTCAGGCGCGCGTCGGGCGCCTCGATGAGGATGTCGACGTTAAAGGTCACGCTGCCGCCGCCGTTGGCGGCGTCGGAGTTTGCCACCGACGCGATAGCCGTGACGGTTCCCTGGCTCACGATATCGGGAAACGCGGGATACGTGACGTTGGCGCTCTGCCCAACGGCGATCTTGGCGATGTCCTTTTCGCCCACCTGCACGGTCACCTTCATCTTAGATAGGTCGGCGATCTGCATGCACTGCTTGCCGCCGCTCGTATCGCTTTCGCCCATGATCATGCCGCCTGTAACCGTGGCGCCCACTTTGGCATTGAGCTCCACGATGCTACCCGAGCTCGGGGCCGTGACCGTACGGCTGGCTGCCTTGGCGTTCGCCTGATCGAGGTTTGCCTGGGCCGATGCGAGGCTGCGCTGTGCGGCCGATACGGCGTTCGTGTCCGCTGATGCGTCGGAGACGCCAGCCGCTGCGGAAGCTCCATCGACGTCCGTCGTTGGGGTGGCCTGCGCGGCAGCGGCGGCTTTCTGTGCGCTGGTAAGGTCTTCCTGGGCGGCTGCAACTGCACGCTGCGCCTCGGCAACGTTGCGGTCGAGCTCGTCGTTTTTAATGGTCATAAGCACGTCGCCCTCGTTGACGGATTGGCCCGCCTGCACGTTGATCGAATCGACCGTACCGTCGACAGAAGGGGAGACCACTGAGGACGAAATGGGTTTGAGCTGGCCTTTCGCCTCGACCGTTGTGGTAAACGTGCCCTCGGTCACCATGTCGGTCACCGGCCCGTTGTTGCCTGCGGGCCGTGCGTTGATGGCTAAGGTCACGACAACGGCGATGAGCACAATGGCGGCCACGACGCCGGCCGCAATGCCGCGTCGGATGAGCTTTTTGCGTCGACGTTCGGCACGTTTTGCCTTGAGCTTGGCATATGCCTCTTCATCGGAAATCTCGGTCGCATCGTTCCCGCGTCCTCTCTGCTTATCGGCATGTACGTTTGTAATCAGAGGAATCGTTTCGGTGACATCTTCGAGCGTGTGCTCGGTATCATCTGGGCCCGGGGTGGTCGTGGGGACATTCGGCATAGCGTCTCCTTTATAGAAAGTACCTCGATAAGTATATGCGCCCACCGGTTGGGGTGGGCGCATAGAACGGTTTCTTTCGGAACTGTTAGATTGGTCGCAGCGGTTCCACGTTGTAGGAATGCGCGCGTTGCACTACGAGTGGACAACCACGCATAGGCCGACTTTGATGTAGTCGTGAAGTGCCTTGGCGTCTGCCAGGCGCAGGTTGATGCAGCCGTGGCTGCCGCACCATTTGTACGACTCGGCGTTATCGAAGCTCTTGTCGTTTTGCCAGGTGGCATCATGGAAGCCGATCATGTTGCCCTCAAACGGCATCCAGTAGCTCACCGGACTCTCGTATTTGGGCTTGCCGGTCTCGGGGTCCTTGGCTCCGATCAGGGTGCTGCCGCCGTCGTTGCTGTTGATCTGCCACACGCCCTCGGGCGTGGCGTCCTCGCCCGGCTTGCCCGAGATAAAGTTGGCCTCCCAAACGATATTTCCGCTCTCGTCATAGTAGCGCGCGTGCTGTTCGGACAAGTCGACGTCGATATACGCCTTCCAGTCAGGCTCGCCCTTGGCGGTGAAGGTGTCGGCCTTCTGGGAGTACTTGATCTCAATCTCGCCGGTCTGTTTGTTGTTAATGGCGTCCTCGACCTGTTTGGCGAGCGCGCTGCTGTCGATGGACCAACCAAAGTCACCGCCTTCGACGGCGCACTGCTTGCCATCGGCGCGCGTCCACCAGCGAGTGGAGCCCACGGTATTAAAGCCGTTGGCGAGCTCAGCTGCCCAGCTGCTGATCTGCGACGTATCGAGCGTGGGGTTGGCCGGATCGGCAAAGCTGATCCACTGCAAGACGGAGCTGCCGTCAACCTTTCCGGCATTCTCACCGTTGAGCTTGAGGGTAACGTTGACGCCCAGGAAGTTGTTGGCGGCATCGCATGCGGCCTGAATCTGATCGTTGGTGAGTGTGCCGTTGAGCGGTTCGTAGGCGTCGTTGCCAATCTTGGTGATATCGACATTCTCGGCGAGTGACGCGAGCTCGATCTCGGCATATTTAATGACATGCTCGCGGTTGATCTTCTCGTTGGAACGGGCTTTCTCAACGGTAAACTTGCCGGCCTTCTCGTCATAGGAGCTGGTGGCCTCGAAGGTGCCCGAGCGGCCCTCGTTGAACTCGTCGATGGCGCTGCCCAGGTCCTCCTCAAACTGCTTTTGGTCAAAGGCATCGGAGAGCATGGACAGGTCGACATCTTGGTCCAAGTCGACCGAGGCGTTCTTGGTGGCGCTAACGGTTTTGCCGCCGAGCGACGCAATGAGGCGCGACGGCCACAGCAGCGGCTCATTTTTGCTGATAATTTCGTGGGCGGCTTCCTCGCCATCGACGATGGGCTCGTCGGACTCGGGCTGATAGGTCCAGCTAAAGTCATCGCCCGACACGGTGAGCTTGTAGTGCTTCCATGCCGAGTTGACCTTGGTGGCTGCCGAAGATGCGTTAGAGAGCGAGATGTCGACGCCGGCGATGGTAGTGTTGGGGTAAGCGACCTGCGAGAACGCCACGACGCCTACGATGTAGACGATCGCGACGAGGCCGAGCACGACAAAGAGGGCCGTCTTTCCGCCTGACTTGCTGCTTTTGTTGGTTCGCTTGTCCGCGGGCCCGCGATTGTTTGCCGTGCGAGCGTGCGAAGGGCCCTGCTTGGGGGCGGCACCATGTGCGGGATGCTGCTGGTATTGCTGCCGCGGCTGGTATCGACGCTGATTCGGGCGCTGAGAGGCATTGGCCGGGCCGTGTTGTTGGCTGTGAGTCGGCGCGATGGGGCGCGGCGATTGGACGCCGCCCGTATGCCTACTGGGCTGTTGCGGATCGGGAATCATGTTGCTGCGGTCGATTTGCGACATCGTATATATTTCCTTCGATTATCGCCTTGCGGCTCATCGTGTTTTTAACTGGGCTTGCATTATAGCGATTAGCCTGTTGTTTGTGGTGCGGAAACAGTATCAGTTTAGAGAAGTCTGCCTATCCGCATATGCCGCATTTGGCGCAGGCAGAAAGCGCGGCCGGGGCCTGAGCGATGCCGCCCTTGGCCGTCTCGCGCAGGGTTGCCGGCAGGGCGTGGCCCACCGAGAGCATCACATGCGCCATCTGGTCAAACGGCACCAGGCTCTTGATGCCTGCGAGCGCGAGCTGGGCCGAGCTGAAGGCCGCGGCCACGCCGATGGCATTGCGGTTTTGGCACGGCACCTCGACCAGTCCGCCCACGGGGTCGCAAACGAGGCCCAGCAGATTGCTCAGCGCTATGGAGCTGGCGTCGAGTGCCTGCTCGGGGGTGCCGCCGAGCATCTGCACCAGCGCGGCGGCTGCCATGGCGGCGGCGCTTCCCACCTCGGCCTGGCAGCCGCCCTCGGCGCCGGCAACGCAGGCGCTCGTGGTGAGGTTGAGGCCGATGGCGGCGGCACAGTAGAGGGCATCCATGACCTGCTCGTCATTGAGCTGCAGGTGGTCGGCCAGGGCCAGCACGCAGCCGGGCACGACGCCCGCGGAGCCTGCCGTGGGGGCCGCGACGATCACGCCCATAGTGGCGGAGCGCTCAAGTACGGCCATGGCACGTGCCACGGCTTCGGTCTGTACGGCGCCCATTAAACTGGAGCTAAGGTCGTTGCGGCCGGTGGCATCGACGAGCTTAGCCTCACCGCCGATAAGCCCGCCGAGCGAGCGCTGCGGATCGGCGATGGGGGCCGTGGTCTCCTCGCGCATGACGTCGAGCACGCGGCGCATGGCGGCGACGGCGTGCGCCTCGCCGGTGAGGCGCGCCTCGCGCACGGCCATGACGGCGCCGATGCTGAGTCTCAGCTCCTCGCAGGCGTCGAGCAGTTGCTCGCCGTCGTCGAAGACCTCCTTGGCCGAGACGCCGGGGGAGAGCGATGATGCCGAGCCGGGGAGCTCAATAAAGGTGGCGTAGCCGACGTTGTCGAGTTTGCGCAGCATGGGGATGACAGTGTCGTCGGGTGTGCCGTCGGTCTCAAAGACGGAGTAGGCCTGGCCGCCCACCTCGGTGCGGTAGGTACGGCAGAAGGCGATGTTTACATGGGCGTAGGCGAGCAGGTTCGTAAGCGCGGCGAGCACGCCGGGAACGTCCTGGTGCGCCACGAAGAGCGTGGAATACATGCCCGAGATATCGACGCCGACGCCGTTGATGCGGCTGATGCGCATCTTGCCGCCGCCCAGGCTCTCGCCGCGGACCTGGGCCGTGGCGCCCGTGTCGTCAACCATCTCGATGTCGACGGTGTTAGGGTGGATGGAGGCGTCGTCGCCCTTGATGTCAAAGTGATATTCGAGGCCCTGCTCGCGTGCGAGGTCGAAGGCCTGCTTGATATTCTCGTCGTCGGTGTCGAGCGCCAGGATGCCCGCGACGAGCGCGCGGTCGGTGCCGTGGCCGCGGTAGGTGTGGGCGAAGGAGTTCCACAGGCCAAAGGTGACTTTGGTGATGCGGCCTTCCAGCAGGCTGGCGGCAACTTGGGCGCAGCGCAGGGCGCCGGCGGTGTGCGATGAGCTGGGGCCGACCATGACGGGCCCCAAGATCTCGAATGCAGAGGTCGTAGCTAGTGTTTGCGGCTTGCCTGCCATATGCGCTCCTGTTCTATCCCGTCGTCCCGAGGGGCGGGGCATACTCTGTCCCGCCGTTCCGAGGGCTTTGGTATTTGGTCGCCTGCTCGGGCAGTCCTGCTCGCACGGAGAGCACATTAAGTGCTCTCCGGATCGTGCGGAACTCGCGACCGACCAGATACCAAAGCCCTCGGAACTTAGGATACATGGTTGGAGTCGCTCTGCTGCGAAATTTATCGGCCTATGACCTATTCCATGTCCCAGGTCGGCTCATCTTCACCACCTTTAAATAAAAAAGAAGTACCGGTTGGAGCCGGTACTTCTTTTGGTGCGTTGTTTCTTGGCTGTAGCTTTTGCCGTTAGTTTACAGGTCGCAGGCTGATTTGAGTTCTTCGACTCGGTCGGTTTTCTCCCAGGTGAAGTCGGCGTCTTCGCGGCCGAAGTGGCCGTAGGCTGCCGTCTTCTCGTAGATCGGTCGACGCAGGTCCAGGTCGCGGATGATTGCGCCCGGGCGCAGGTCGAAGGTCTTCTCGACGGCCTCGACGATCTTGTCCTCGGCAACATGCGCGGTACCGAAAGTGTCGACCATGATCGACAGCGGCTTGGACACGCCGATGGCGTAGGCCAGCTGCACCTGGCACTTCCGGGCCAGTCCTGCCGCCACGATGTTCTTGGCCACCCAGCGGGCGGCGTAAGCAGCGGAGCGGTCCACCTTGGTGGGGTCCTTGCCGGAGAAGCAGCCGCCGCCGTGAGGGGCGCTGCCGCCATAGGTATCCACGATGATCTTCCGACCGGTGAGGCCGCTGTCACCCTGAGGGCCGCCGATGACGAACCGGCCGGTGGGGTTCACATAGATCTTCGTATTCTCGTCCAGCAGCTCCGCGGGAATGGTGGGCTTGATGACCATGTCGATCATATCCTTGCGGATCTGCTCCAGCGTCACCTCGGGGCTGTGCTGGGTGGAGAGCACCACAGTATCCACACGGATGGGCTTCTCGCCGTTATACTCCTGTCTCTTATACACATCTCCGAGCCCACGAGACAGGCAGAAATCTCG
>ENA-OYXC01000725-OYXC01000725.1-human-gut-metagenome-genome-assembly--contig:-NODE-725-length-12448-cov-12.358105_pt1 | contig 12448 bp, 6 predicted proteins | sample MGYA00244214_ERZ653415 | MGnify/ENA primary metagenome ERZ653415 (study PRJEB26926, sample SAMN06165016) | human gut metagenome | biome: ENVO:00009003; feature: ENVO:2100002; material: ENVO:00002003... | reverse complement strand
GACCTCACAGGCAAAGACTGGACGCCGATAGGCACAGACTACGACAACTCATACACCGGCACCTTCGACGGCGGCGGCCATACCATCACGGGGCTGACCGTTACGACAAATGACAAATATGCGGGTCTGTTCGGCTATCTCGGTAATTTCAATAATGCCGCCGCTACGGTGAAGAATGTGGTGATGGATGGCATACAGATAACATGCAATCACAGGTCGGGTTATGCCGGCGGCGTGGCAGGATATAGCTGGGGCACCATTGAAAACTGCTCGGTGTCGGGCAGCGTTAGCGGCACGGTGAGCGTCGGCGGTGTGGTAGGTATTCAAAGGGACCGTTCCATCACCGGATGCAGTTCCTCTGCCACAGTGAAGGGAACGCTCAATGTCGGCGGCGTGGCAGGTCAGACGATTTTTGGTGCCACCTTGACCGCTTGCTATGCCACAGGCAACGTGATCATAGAAATAGACCCCATAGATAATATCTCTGGCGGCGGTCTGGTAGGATTCAACGACGGAATAAGCCTCCTTTCCTGCTATGCCACGGGCAACGTAACCAGTACGGGTAGTAGCACTGGCTATGTACATATCGGCGGCTTTTTGGGAGATAACTACATTACCGTGACCGCCTGCTATTGGAAGAACAATCATGAACAAGGTATCGGCTACAATAGGATAAGCACCAAAGCCACGAAGGTGGACGGCACCAGCGTAACCTGGAAGAACGCCGTTGATGCCATGAACACCGCCTTGCAGAACGCAGGCTCAGAGTGGCGTTACGAACTCACCGGAGCATTGCCCACGCTAAAGAAACAATAGCTACCCCTAAACAACACGCATCATGAAACGAACAACTATCCATATATCCGCAGCCATCGCCCTGCTGCTCGGTTTTGCCGCCTGCACGCAGGACGAGGCGGGCTTCCTACCAGAAGGGGCGGAAGGCACACCCATCGTCTTCACCGCCACGGGGCTGAATCCCGTCGCGACAGCCACCGTCGGCACCCGTGCCCCAGCGGACGGCAATTGGGAGGGTGTGCAGAGCGTGGCAGTCCTGATGGACGGCACGGTGAAGACGTACAACGTGACGCCCTCCACCGCTGACCCCACCAGCGCCACGCTGACCTCCACCGACCCGTACTACTGGACCAACCACAACGACATCACCGTCACAGCGTGGTGGCCCTACACCGCTGGCGAGACAACTCCGCCTGCGGTAAAGGTAAAAGCCAACCAAAGTGCCCAAAAAGACTTTGAGGGCAGCGACCTCATCGTAGCCGACGGACAGACGGTGACATACGGTAGCCCCACGCTCCGCTTCACCCACCGCACGGCGCGGGTGACCATCGTTCTGACGGACTACACCGAGGGGCTGGCATCTGTGCGGCTGACGGGTCTCTCCACCGAGAATGGCAATCCGGATGAAATCACCCCGTATGACAAGGGCAGCAACACCTACACCGCCATCGTAGCCCCGCAAAGTGTGGCAGCTGGCACGACCTTCATCACCAGCACCTTCACTAACGGCAAGACCTTCGTTTATAAGATGAAGAATGCTACCGACTGGCAGGCGGGCGGTGAATATACCTACACCGTCTCCCTCGCTGCGGCAAAAGACCTGGGCTATACCATAGAGAGCAACGGCAGCTACACCGTGACCTCCGCCGATGGCCTGATGAATATAGCCGAATTAGTGAACGGAGGTAAGAGCGACATTAACATTACCCTCGACACAGACATCGACCTCACAGGCAAAGACTGGACGCCGATAGGCACAGACTACGACAACTCATACAAAGGCACCTTCGACGGTGGCGGCCATACCATTACGGGGCTGACCTTTACGACAAATGACGAATATGCGGGTCTGTTCGGCTGGCTCAATAGAGCTGGTACGGTGAAGAACGTGGTGATGGAGGGCGTACAGATAACAAGCAATCAAATATATGGCGGCAGTATTGGCGGCGTGGTAGGATATAGCTGGGGCACCATTGAAAACTGCTCGGTGTCGGGCAGCGTCAGCGGCACGGTGTATGTCGGCGGTGTGGTGGGTGCTCAAATAGGCGGTTCCATCACCGGATGCAGTTCCTCTGCCACAGTGAAGGGAACGGTCGATGTCGGCGGCGTGGCAGGTCAGACGAATTCGAGTGCCACCCTGACCGCTTGCTATGCCACGGGCAACGTGATCATAGAAATGGACCCCAAAAAGAATATCGCTGGCGGCAGTCTGGTGGGAATGAACGCAGGAAGCAGCCTCCTTGCCTGCTATGCCACGGGCAACGTAACCAGTACGGGTAGTAGCACTGGCTATATGCATATCGGCGGTTTTTTGGGAAATAACTACGCCAACGTGATGACCGCCTGCTATTGGAAGAACAATCATGAACAGGGCATCGGCTACAATACGAAAATCACCAAAGCCACGAAGGTGGACGGCACTGGCGTTACCTGGCATAAAGCCGGTGATGCCATGAACACCGCCTTGCAGAACGCAGGCTCAAAGTGGCGTTACGAACTTAAAGGAGCATTGCCTACCTTGAGGAAGCAGTAAGCTGTTGCGGGCGGGTGTGCATTCTTCGCAATTCTATAGTTTTGCCCCCCTAAAGACTTCTGTGAAAATCTGTGGGAGGATTTTACCTGAAGGGGCATACTTGCTTTGTTGAGGGTGTGTCAAAACTAAAATATTTGGCAAATTGAATAGCAAACGGTTCTAATCGTAGGAGGCTACGGCATTCCTGCCGTAGCCATTAGTAACTGAAATACAACTGTTTGCAATGACTACGGCAAGAATGCCGTAGTCTCCTACAGTTAGCCATTCATCACAATTCTATAGTTTTGACACATCCTCCCCTAAAAAACAAAGAGCAATAAAGTGATTACAACATAGAAACAACAAAAAAGGGTGCACGAAGCACCCTTTTTGTTTGTTAGTATCTGAAGTGTTGAAAACCTCTTTACTTTACAGTTTCTTGAACACGCCCTGCATCTGCTCGCCGAGTCCGATGGTGTAGCCCTGCGATACAAATACTACGCGGTTGAATGTGTCGGCGATGATGAACATCGGCATCTGCTTCTCGTTCATCAGCTTCATCTCACGTGCAATCTGCTTGCGTACCGAGCCGTCCTTGTCGAGGGCGAACTGAACGGTAGACGGCAGCCCCGGGAACTCGTCGTGGTTGAACTTGGCTGCATCCGCCTCGCTCTCGAAGAGCAGCACCACCGGACGGCCCCACGCCTCGAACGCTTCCTTCATCTTCTCAATGTCGTGCAGAGCGTGGTTGGTTGGCTCCTGACCCACGCCGAGGATGCCCACAACATAGTAGCCGCGACCAGTCTGAGAGAGCAGGCTTACCTCCTTGCCGTCCTTTGTTACAAGACTCTCCGAGTTGAACGAACCGATTACAGACACCTCGTTGGTGTTCTGGCGTATCTCAAGAGGCAGAGTGGTGGTCTGACCCTCCACAATTTCGAACAGACGGTTCGAGGCGAGCACACTGCCGCTCGCAAGGCGTGTGCCCGTGGTGAGCATATATGTGCCCGCATCGAGCTTGTAGCCCTTCTTGAACGTGTTACTCCATGTTGTGCCGTTGCCCATGTCTGCCTGACCCTCCTCGAAGTTCAGCAGATGAGCCGTGCCGTTTTCTATGCGGCTGATTGTGAAGTGGCTGTAATACTTCGGATTATCGAGCAGCTTAGTAGGCTCGTACGTCAGCACGATTGTGCCAAGCGCGGCAGCAGTAGATGTCTTCTCGGCTGTGTTGTCGAACTTCACATCCTGCCATTCACCGTTGGTTTTTTGGTGCACTTCTTTAGGGGGTGCACTTGTCTCAAGTGCACCAATAGAAGTTGGTTGGTGCACCCCTTTATTGGTTTTTTGGTGCACTTCTTTACTGGTTGGTTGGTGCACTTGAGACAAGTGCACCCCCTGGGATTTGTACTGTATCTTGCCCGTCACGGCATCCTTCCTTGCTTCGATGCCCAGGCTGCGAGCCACGTCGACGAAGAAGATGTCGCGCGAACGCTCGTCGGTAATCTTCGACTTCATAACGCCAACCGGAGTCTGTGCGATGCGCAAAGCCTTCTTGTCAGGGTTAAGACGAATGTTCTTCTTTATCCATTCTACGAGCTTCATCGGGTCGGCGCGGAAAGCGTCGGCAGTCTTCTTGCTGAACGCCTTCTCGAAGTACTGCTTGAACGGTATTGTAATCAGCTCGTCCTCAACACGCGGCGAGAGCTGGTCGGTCGTTGCGTTATAGCTGTCTTCAAGAATCTCGGTTGTGATATCGCGCAAGTCCTTGTCGCTGAGTGTGGCGAGTATGCCCATCACGCGGTCTTCGTTGTCGCTGTGGCGGTTGATGAAGTCGACGATAGTCTGCTTGTTGCCGCGCGATTTGAAGATATACTCCGCTCCGCGCTCACTGATGCGCTTCGCCTCCTCCATAGTGGGGAAGGTGGCTGTGTATGCCTTGCGGATGCTGTCCTCAAGAGCAAAGCGGCGCTGGTTCTCCTTGTGCATCTCGTCGCTGACATAAGGCATCTGTGGGTCTTCCTTCGGTGGAACGATGTCCAAGTAGGTGCATTTAGGTGGTGCACTTGTCTCAAGTGCACCAACAGAACCGGTTGGCTGCGTGGGTATGGCAGGGATGCCATACCCTCCTACAAGTGCACCCCCTGGGAGGGTGAGTGTTGCCTCCTTCTCCTTGCCGAACGAAACCTTCTGATATGCATACTTGCCGTCCTTCGATGCCCATACCACCAAGTCACCGATACCTGCAGATAGCGACGTGTGGCCCTTTGCGTCGGTGTACTTCGTTACTGCCGTGAAAAATTCAGCGTAGTTGTAAATCTTGAACTCGACACGTGCGTTCTCCACCGGCTTGCCTTCGCTGTCCTTTACGTAGAAGTCTACCGAAGCAACCGGTGCATAGTTAGATGTGAGGTTTATTTCTGTGAAGTTGCTTGTGCGCAGCATCACCTCCTCCGGACCATTATAGTCGCCGAAAGCGCGTGTGTGCATTAGCATAGCTCGCGAAGCCGGAGCATTGAACCAACCGAGGTTCAGCACCGGCTCCGGTTCGCAGGCACCAAGGAAGTACCACTTGCCGTCTGCCCATGCCTCTACCCAAGCGTGGTTGTCGTCGGTGTGCGCCCAGCGCGGTGTGTACACCTGGCGTGCAGGAATGCCCACGGCGCGCAATGCCGCAACGGCAAACGTACTCTCCTCACCGCAACGGCCGGTTGCAGTCTTCAGCGTAGCGAGTGGTGCCGATGTACGGGCATCAGAAGGTTGGTATGTCACCTTCTCGTGGCACCAGTGGTTCACCTCGATGATGGCGTCCATCATCGACATGCCCTTGATGCGGTCCTTCAGTTCGTTGTAGAACACCGAGCGTGCATTGTCCAGAGCCTCGTTGTTGACGCGGATTGGCACAACGAAGTGGCGGAAAAGCAACTCCGGAACGTTCTTACCCCAGGGCATCTCCTCGCGAGCCTTGAACGCCATGCGCACATTGTCGGCGAAGAACGAAGTGGGGTAGTCGGTGACATCGGCAAGCGGCATGTAAGCGTAGAGAAACTTCAACGCTTCCTGCTCGTCAGCCGTAAGCTTTTCTTTCTGTGTGTTATAGAATGTCTTGCCGACTGTCTTCACACGCTCCTTGAAGATGTTCTCTACTGTGTTGCGGTAGTTGATGTCGGATATGAATTGCCCTTGCGCATTCGCCGTGAGGCTCAATGCGAATATGGAGGCAGAGATGAGTATTTTTTTCATTCTCGTTTAAAGTATTTTGGTGCACTTATAGGAGGGTATGTGAATGATGGCTGCGTGGGTATGGCAGGGATGCCATACCCTCCTATGGTTTATGAAAAAGGAGACTATGGCGTATGGTCATAGTCTCCTGTATGTGTTTAAAGTTAGGGGGTGTATCTACAGGGCATGTTGACTGCGTAGGTATGGCAGGGATGCCATACCCTCCTACAAATCAATCTTGTTTACACGCTTCTCATGGCGACCACCTTCAAATGGAGTCTTGAAGAACTCGTCCATAATCTTCTCTGCTGTCTTGTTGTCGATGAAGCGACCCGGCATAACGAGGATGTTTGCGTCGTTGTGCTGGCGTGTGAGCTGAGCAATCTCTGGATTCCATACCAATGCTGCACGTACACCCTTATGCTTGTTGAGGGTCATTGCCATACCTTCACCGCTACCGCAGATGCCGATACCTGGATAAACGTCACCGTTAGAGATAGCTTCGCCTAACTCATGAGCGAAATCCGGGTAGTCGCAGCTAAGGTCGCTGTATGTACCGTAGTCCTTAAACGGAATGTTGTGGCTCTCAAGGTATTCAACAACAAATTTCTTCAATGCGTAACCTGCGTGGTCGCATGCAATGCCTACTGTCTTAATTTCCATAGTACTGTAGTTTTATTGGATTATTAATAAAGCAAGCTTATGCAGAATTTCTTACTTAACGTGAAGTTCTGCATAAGCTATGCCTGTTTATTTAGATAAGTAATTTTTCACCTGCTTGAATACGTTCTCGGCGTTGAAGCCCAATTTCTCGTCGAGCACCTTGTAAGGAGCTGAGAAACCGAACGACTCAAGACCGTATACCATACCCTCAACGCCCACGAGGCTCTGAAGTGTAACGGGGAGACCTGCTGTCATACCGAAGATCTTTGCACCCTTCGGCAGTACACTCTCCTGATACTCCTTGCTCTGTGTACGGAACAGACCCTCTGACGGAACGCTTACGATACGTGTCTTGATGCCGTCAGCGTTGAGCAACTCGGCACCTGCGAGGAGTGTAGACACCTCCGAACCAGAAGCGAGGAGGATAACGTCGTAGTTAGGATCGTCCTTAACGATGTATGCACCCTTGCGAACCTGAGAGTAGTCAGTGCCTTCAGGCAGGGAGTTCACGTTCTGGCGTGAGCAAATCATTGCTGTCGGTGTGTCCATGTTCTCGTTAGCCATCTGCCAGCATACTGTTGTCTCGTCTGCATCTGCAGGGCGGAATACGCGTACAGAGTCCTGACCCTTGTGGTTCTTCAGCTTCTCCATGAGGCGAATCTGTGCTTCCTGCTCAACCGGCTCGTGTGTAGGTCCGTCCTCACCAACGCGGAATGCGTCGTGCGACCATACGAACTTGATTGGAACGCGCATGAGAGCTGCCATACGGATAGCCGGCTTCATGTAGTCGGAGAATACGAAGAATGTGCCGCAAGCTGGGATAACACCACCGTGGAGGTACATACCGATGCAGACGCAAGCCATTGTAAGCTCGCTGACACCTGCCTGGAAGAATGCTCCGGTGAAGTCGTCAGGTGTAAGCTCGTGAGTCTTCTTGAGGAAGCCGTCGGTCTTGTCCGAGTTGCAGAGATCGGCAGAAGAGCAAACCATGTTAGGCACCTGCTCTGCCAATACGCCGAGACAGTTGGCTGAAGCAACACGTGTTGCAACGTCGCGCTTCTGAACAAGTTCGCTCCAGTCTACCTTCGGAGCATTGCCTGAGAACCAAGCATCCATCTGCTCTGCCTTTTCAGGGTTAGCCTTGCGCCACTCTGTTTCTGCAGCATGTCTTTCCTTTACAACCTCGCGAAGCTCTGCGTTACGCTTTTCGTAGAGTTCCTTAACGTCGTCGAATACAACGAACGGATTGCTCAGGTCGCCACCGAGGTTCTTCACAGTGTTCTCGTAAGCGCCACCACCGAGCGGTGCGCCGTGAGTCTTCACGCTGCGCTCGTAGCTTGAACCGTCTTCCTTGCGTGCGCCCTTAGCCATAACGGTGTGACCGATGATGAGGGTAGGACGCTGCTCTTCCTTGTTAGCGAGGATGAGAGCTGCACGGATCTCGTCAGGGTCGTTACCGTTTATTTCAAGAACGTTCCAACCCCATGACTCGTACTTCATACGTGTGTTCTCGCGCATTACGACATCGCACTCTGTAGAGAGCTGAATCTCGTTGGCATCGTAGAACATGATGAGGTTGTTGAGCTTGAAGAGACCTGCGATACGGCCTGCGCCCTGAGATATTTCTTCCTGAACACCTCCGTCAGAGATGTAAGCGTAAATCTTGTGCTGCATCATGGTGCTGCCAAGACGAGCCTCAAGGAACTTCTCTGCAATAGCAGCACCTACAGCGTAGGTGTGTCCCTGACCGAGGGGTCCAGATGTGTTTTCAATTCCATGAATAATGTCACGCTCAGGATGTCCCGGACATACGGTTCCCCATTGACGGAATGTCTTCAAATCGTCAATTGTGTACTTGCCCTGCAAAGCGAGAGCTGAGTAGAGCATTGGCGACATGTGACCAGGATCGAGATAGAAGCGGTCGCGGCCCTCCCAAGTCGGCTGATCTGGATCGAACACCAGGAACTCCGAGAAAAGAACGTTGATAAAGTCAGCACCACCCATAGCACCGCCAGGGTGACCTGATTTGGCTTTTTCTACCATCGATACAGCAAGCAGTCGGATGTTGTCTGCCGCATGGTTCATTAAATCCTTATTATTCATTTTATTATTTAAAGTTTAACAGTTTCTTTGTAGAAAAATAGGTTTTAAATTATTTTACACAGTCTTTTAATCACCATTTTTCGTCGTTTCCTTTTGCAAAGATAGCGAATATAGTTGATATAACGGCTATATTAATTGCGGAATTTAAAAATAATTCTATAATTTGCCGACTTTTACTTGTGCTTAGCTCCTAATTTTACTATAACCTACGAGGCGATATGTGCGTTGTCCTATACCTTTATAATATATAAGCATTTGATAGCTGTTTTCGGTTTGGAAAAAGTTGCCTTCTGTTGAAACCGGATGCAGGCTGTTATCGTTGTGCTTCGTAAGGTACTGATAGGAGTAGTAACCTTGCTTCAGTGGCACGTTTGCCTCATAAAGCTTTGTCTGCTCGTTGTAGCTCATCTCGTATTGCGGCGTGAAACGATCGTTTGTCCATACGCCGTTGATAAACACTCTGCCGTTCTGTCGTGGTGCTTGTAGGCGGAAGTTGACGACGACGTATTCCGAGATGCGGTCGTTTTCGATGTTGTCGCTGTTGCGTATGTAAAAACTGCCGTTGGCATCTTCGTCGTAAACATAGCTTGGACGTGGCAGATCAGTCCATATCTGTGCGTGGTAGTTAGTACCATCCCACCATGTGTTCTCAATGCCAAGAGTGGGGTGGGTGACATCAAGTATCTCGAACTTATGATACTCGTTGCCTCCATCGAAGATGAGGTCGCGGTTGTACTCCCAACGTAGTCCGCTTCCGGTTTGGTATTGTGGCGTAGGGTTTATGCGGGCGGTGCTCCAACGCCCGTTTTGCATGACGACGGTGTACAACTCGGTGCTTGGATTAGTGATGTTAAGAGCAGAGTAGTTTATCTCTGCTCCCACTTGCTGGTGGGCTTTGTTGATGCTGATCTCCGTGTTTGTGGTTACGGACATGCTTGCCTTTACGAGTGGTTCCACTATCATGAAGCAAGCCGTGAAAATAGTGTCGCCGTTGTTCTCGTCGTAAACCGTCAGACGATAGTTGCCGCTCATTTTGATGCGGCAATTCTCGTTGGGGATAGAAAGGCGATAGTGGGTGTAGAGGGTGTTGGTGTTGAGCGACTCTTCTATGTCATCGATGGTGCAGCCGTCGGCAAATCCCTCACAATAGTCGGAGTCGAAAATGCCCTCCGACACGCTCCAGTCTGCCTCGCAGTGCTGCAGGCGATATACGTAGCGATGATATTCGTGTGTGAGGTCGTCGAAACTGATGTTTATCGGTTCGCCGTTAAGCGTGGCTATAGGCATGGATAGCCAGTCCTTGCCAGCCACAACCTGCAATGATGCAATATTCTCCGACTTGATGTCGTTGTATTGCGCAAAGCTGTTAGTGGCGACAAATGCCGACAATGTGAGTATTAATGCCAATAGGGTCGTTCTCATAGTTTGCTATTTGTGGGGTGTGGTCTTTCTGCTTTAAAAGTCGACCGACAGTTTGACGTTGATTTGTCTGCCCGTCAGATAGTTAGGCACGGCGTATTGCTGTCCGGTGACATCTGTAATCCAATAGTAGGAGTTCACGTTGTTGATGCCGAAGAGGTTCAGACACTCAGCTCCAACCCACAGGTTGCGAATTGGGTTGCGCTTCTTGTGGCGGTCGCTGTTGTCGATGATGCGGTAGTTCAAACCAACATCTGCGCGTTTGTATGCCGGAGCACGGAACACGTTCGATTCGAGCTCTCGGTGTGGGGCAGAGAATGGTAGACCGTCGGCAAGTGCCAACTTGAGCGACATCTTCCAACGTGTTGTGCCAGGGAAGTAGTCGGTGAAGAAGAGGTTGACAGCATAGCGTTGGTCGGTAGGCAGAGGGATAGACTTGCCGTTCAGCTTCATGCTTGTGTTCATCAGCGATAGCGACACCCACGAGTCTGTACCCGGCACAAACTCACCAAAGAGTTTGAGGTCTAAGCCTGCTGCATGTCCGCTGCACATATTGTCGCCATAATACACCACCTTCACGTTGTTCACGCTATAAGGCACAAGGTTGCCAAGTGCCTTGTAGTATGCTTCGGCTGTGAACTTGAACGGGCGGTTGTTCATCTTGAAGCGGTAGTCGAAGCCTGCGATGAAGTGTATCGAACGCTGGCTCTTCGCCTTACGGTTGAGCGAGGCGTATGTAATGCCGTTCGTTGTAGTGGTGTCGCGTATCTCCTTAAAGAAAGGTGCTTGATAGTACAAACCCGTGGCAAAGCGCATCGTTATGTTCTCGTTGAATGCCGGAATGATGCCCAACGACAGACGCGGACTGAGTATAGTCTCCTTCGTGAAACTCCAGTAGGCGAGACGTAGACCGTAGTTCAACGTGTAGAGTGTCTTGCCTTCCGAACCGGTGAAGCGGTATGTGTCCTGCGCATACGCCTCTACACGATTGGCTGTAAGCGTATTCTTTGCACGCATACTGTAAATCATATAAAGATCCTTGCCAGTGTGCGGAATGCTGTATTTGCTTGAGTCGCGCATTTCGTATTCTACCGAGTTCTCCTCAATGTGCTCCCACTTGTAGGTGAATGCAGCCTCAATGTTGTGCTTCTTCTGCTTCGTCTTGAACAGCAGCTTGGCACTCTCCACGTGAGCCTTCAGGTAGTTGCGCGTGTGCTGGAAGTAGGTGCCTACACCGAGATTTTCGCTTGTTTCGGTCTGCGTGAGCCAGTACTGTCCTTGTATGTCGTACTTCTCCTGCTCGCGTGTGTTGAACGCAGAAGCGATGAGCGAAAGGCTTGTGTTTTCGTTGAATTTGCGAGTGATGCCCAATGAACCGAAGAAGGTGCGGAACACGTCTTTCTCCTGTCCATCGAAGTACACCTTGAATGCCTTTACGTTCTCCATCGTGCCGAAATTCGTCTCACGATCTTCGGGTGTGAAGTTATAGTGGTTGTCCGAGATGTTGCCGAGGAACTTGATGTCCCAGCGCTTGTTGGGCGAGTAAGTAAGATACGTCTGATAGTCGATGAACGTAGGCTGATACTCGCCCTTAGTGTCCATCGAGCCTAATAGATACTTCGTCGTCTTGTAGCGCAGACCATTGCTCCACGAGAACTTCTTGTTGCTCATGCCAACGAATGCGCTTGCTCCAAGCATACTGGCTGTGGCTGACGCTTCGAAGCGTTTCGGACGGCGATACTCGATGTTCAGTGCCGACGACATCTTGTCGCCATAGCGTGCCTCGTAGCCACCGGTTGAGAAGCCAATCTTCTCCACCATATCTGGGTTGATGACCGAGATGCCCTCCTGCTGTCCGCTTCTTACAAGGAACGGGCGGAATATTTCCACATTATTTATATATACACTATTCTCGTCGAACGAACCACCACGCACGTTGTACTGCGATGAAAGCTCGCTGTGGGTAGATACGCCAGCCTGGCTTTGTATCATTTCCTCTACGGCGTTGCCCGTAGTAGAGGGCATACTCTTTAGATGCTCTTTGCTCAATTCCTGCGTTTGTCCCGTCTCGATGCGCTTGCCTGTGATGGTTACTTCCGACAGGGCATTGTCGCTGCTGTGCAGAACAACCTGCATTGTCTGCTTACCACGTGGACGGCGCAGTGTGCGAACTTTGGTCTTATAACCGACCATTGAAAATCTGATTTCAACAGAGTCGGCAGATTGAAGTTGCAGACTATAGTCGCCTTTAAGCGAAGTCATTGTCATCTTGCCTTGTTTAGGGCATGATACGGATGCAAATTCTACGGGGTCGTTGTTCTCGTCAATGACCCTTCCGCTCAAGGTGAATGTTTGCGCCTGCGCAGATATGAAGGCGCAGAGACATATTATTTGAAGTATAAATAATTTCAGTTTCATACATAACATAACGAAAACAATGTCGATTTATTGTATTATTGCAGCGTAAAAGCTGTCTCTTATACACATCTGACGCTGCCGACGAATAGCCTTGTGTAG
>ENA-OYXC01000720-OYXC01000720.1-human-gut-metagenome-genome-assembly--contig:-NODE-720-length-12522-cov-11.979386_pt1 | contig 12522 bp, 10 predicted proteins | sample MGYA00244214_ERZ653415 | MGnify/ENA primary metagenome ERZ653415 (study PRJEB26926, sample SAMN06165016) | human gut metagenome | biome: ENVO:00009003; feature: ENVO:2100002; material: ENVO:00002003... | reverse complement strand
CAAAGATAAACAATAATATTGGATTGTTAAAAACACAACAATATTATTTGATCCAAAACAATGTTGCCGTAGCGGGACAACGATGTTGTCGTAGCGTGGTAATCGGATGGAAGATAAGGCTGGGAGATGGGCTGGAAGATACTTACATTTTTCAGATATCTACCAGCCTATTTTAGTTTCGCTTACCGTTCATAATCAGCGAGTTAGAACGATACAAATCCAAAACTGGAAGATATGGGAGATTTTTTACGCAACTGATATTATTTAAACTAAATCTGGAACATACGGAGATATATGTGGAAAGTGCATAAAAAAACGACTAAGCGTTGAAATCAACTCTTAGTCGTCTACAGTACCCAGACCCGGGCTCGAACCGGGATGGGTTGCCCCACTGGTGTTTGAGACCAGCGCGTCTACCGATTCCGCCATCTGGGCATTGGCGTTTTGCGAGTGCAAAGGTACGCTTTTTATTTCGTTCCGCAAAACTTTTGAAGCAAAAGTTTTGCGGAAACGGTTAGTTTAAGAGCTTTTCTACTCTTTTACTTTTAAAAGCTTTGTGGCAGCGTGGAGGGAGTGTCAAAAGTCGCAAGCGACACGCCCCGAAGGGGCAGCACTACATAGCCCAGGGCAACGCCCTGGGTTAAGAGACGCACACGAATCATACGCCCTGTAAGGGCAAAAGCCTAATTATTAAGGAATTGCCCTTACAGGGCACAGTGTTCATTATAAACACAAAATACCCAGGGCGGTGCCCTGGGCTATGTGATTGTTGGGCTTTCAGCCCGCACTAATTGAGCTTTGTGGCAGCGTGGTATGGGCAAGATGCCCATACCTCCTACTTTTCACTTTTTTACTTTTAAAAGCCCTTTTTACTTTTTTACTCTTTTACTTTTAATAGTTTTCTGCTTTCAGCTCGAAGTACGCCTGCGGATGCTTGCACACCGGGCAAAGCTTTGGAGCCTGCTTGCCTACAACGATGTGACCGCAGTTGCGGCACTGCCAGATGCAATCGCCGTCGCGAGAGAACACTACGCCGTCCTCGATGTTCTTCAAGAGCTTACGATAGCGCTCCTCGTGGTGCTTCTCTACAGCACCTACGCCACGCATAGCAGCAGCAATCTCTGTGAAGCCTTCCTCGTCAGCCTCCTTAGCCATGCGATCGTACATGTCTGTCCACTCGTAGTTCTCGCCTGCAGCAGCATCCTTCAGGTTCTCTAAGGTGTCCTTGATGGCACCACCCTGCAGATACTTGAACCACATCTTTGCGTGTTCCTTCTCGTTCTGCGCAGTCTCCTCGAAGAGAGCAGCAATCTGCTCATAACCCTCCTTGCGAGCCTTTGATGCGTAGTATGTGTACTTGTTGCGTGCCTGCGACTCACCTGCGAATGCCTCCTGCAGGTTGCGCTCTGTCTTTGTTCCTTTCAGTTCCTTCATAATGATTATTTTTAGCCAATTATACTTTGTCTCTGCAAAGATACAGATAAAGTTTGAAACACCAAAGAAATAGTTGTAATTTTTACAAACTAAGTTGTTTTATCCACTCCGCTACCTCTTTTGCACAGCGTTCGTCGTTGAACATCTGCTCGGCAAGAGCGCGACCGCGCTCCCCCATCAGGCGTGCCTCGTCGGGGTGAGTGGCTATGTATTCGACGGCTCGCTGCCAGCCTTCGACATCGCCATACTCAACGGAGATGCCACAGCCAAGGCGGTCGAAATCGACGGGGATCTGCGGATTGCGACTGCAGATGATGGGGAGTCCGAGGGCGAGTGCCTCGACCACGGTGGTAAGTCCGGCGGTGTAGCGTGTGCGGTGGCAGCAGATGACAACGCAGTCGGCTTTCGCCACCTCGCGCGCTATCTCGTAAGGCAGCAGTCCGCAAATCTTCACCACGTCGATGTTGTCGGCTGGCTCGCAACGCTCCACGGCTTCGAGGTTGGGGTTGGGCACGTTAGGGTTCGGATTGATACCTATATATAATATAAGGTGGCGACCGGTGCGGTTGAACGCTTCGATGAGCGTGGGCTGGTCGCGCTGCTCCTTGCCCGTGGCGATGAAAGATGGTGAGGTGTTGAGGTGTTGAGATGGTGAGGGGGTGTTGTGGTGAGAGGGTGAGATTTGTTCTGCCTTGAGTTCCGCTTTTATCTTATCATAAAAGGCGAGGTCGGCACCCCAATGCCCAACGACGAGTTTGCGTGGGTCGGCTTTCGGAGCCTTAAGCGAGTCGTCGACGAGTTTCTGCGAGAAGAAGATCAGGCGGTCAAAGCCTTTGTAGAAGAAGCGACCGAGCAGTTCGCGCAAGCGACTCTTCGACTTCACGATGGGCTGATGGTGCCACACGATGATGGGCTTGCGGAACAAGCCGAGGGCACGCAGCAGCACCACAAGTTCGAGTCCTTTGTAGTGGGTGGCGTAGAGAGCGTCGTAGTGTTCGCGGCACGTGAGCACACGCCACGCCGTGTAGAGCGCAGTCTTCAGTCGGGAGAGTTCGTGCTTCGGCGAACGGTGGTAGACCACGTCGATGCCGTTGTCGGCAAGGTGGCACGCTCCGTAGAGAAAGTGCGACGGAAATTCGCCCTCCGCCATACGACGTAGGCAATACTGTATGTTCTGCGTATGGTAGAAATAAACCTTCATAGATAGCGGTAGTTGTATATCTGCATGAACGGATGGAGCAACGCACGCAGAAGTGCCACGGGGTCGGTCTCGTGTGTGTAGAAGATGCGGTGACGATAGCGCACATACATGCGCTGCAAGCCGAAGAACGCCTTCAATCCCCTACCCGTCTCGTAGCCGAGTAGGCGCAAACCGTCGCGAAAGATTGCATTGTCGGTGGTGGGGACTGAGGGAGTTGCCTTCGACTTGCGTTCCACCCACAGCAGGAAGTCGCGGCGAGCAGCAAAATGGGCGTTCATCCGGGGCTTCACCCTCGAATAATTGCGCACGCCGTACCACACCATGTAGGCAGCATTGTCGGCAGAGCGCACACGATGGGTGTCGACACCCACGTATGTGGCAGCCTCGGCGTAGCGACGCTGGCGCACAAGCACACGGTCGATGAGCACGATGCTGTCGAGAGCCGCAGCAGCTGTAGCGGTCATCACGTCGTAGCATGTGCGGCGGTATATCTCGGGACACTCCTCCTCGGTGGGTATCACGTCGAGCAACTCGCGACGCAGCACCTGGCAGTGCCCCATCATCGAGGCATAGAACAGACGGATGAGGTTGCAGTTGGGTCGGCGACTGTCGTAGCGCACCTCAGCACCAGTCTCGGTGAACGGCACCGAACGGCAGACACACATCATGTTCTGACCGATGGCGGCGCACTGCTCTTCGAGCTTCGTTGGCAGCCAGATGTCGTCCTGATCGCAAACGGCGATGAGGTTGGCGGTGGAACGGCGCATGGCAGAGAAGAAGTTGCGGTTGATGCCCTGCTGCTGCACGTTCTGATAGACACGCATCTGCACCCCATCGGGCGCACGGCGAGCATAGTCGGCGAGCAACTCCATAGTGTTGTCGGTAGAACAGTCGTCCTGCACTATTATCTCCTTCGGCTTCAGTGTCTGCGCAAAGAGCGAGTCGAGCTGCTCTGCAAGGTGTCGACTCGCTCCGTTGTATGTACACATCACCACCGCTACGGTTTCGGTCTGATTCATTCTTTATAAAATAATTATGTTAGCAAGAGTGTTGCGGATAGACTTTTGACACACCCTCACATCTTGACTTCCGTCTCCTCAATCAGCTCGGGCATGATAAACACGGCGTGCACCTTCTGTTTCTCCTTCGGCGGCACCTCCATATAGTTGCGGTAGAGGTCGCGCAGATAAGCGTCGGGGTCGGCAGGCGCAGCGAAACGCTTGCCTTCGAACTCGATAGTGGAGAGTGGGAAGAGGCAGTCGCGGCGGTGCATGATGCCGTAGCCGTTGTTGATGAGCACGTTGGAGATGTAGGTGTCGCGCTTGCACAGAGCGAAAGCCGCTGCCCACATCGCCTTGCAGAAGATATACTTCGCACCGAAATAGAACAGCTCGAACGTGGCACGCCACGAGTACTGATGGGAGTGGTGCAGTATGGAGTAGCACTTCGACATAGCCTTGCCGTAACGCTTGCAGAAGCTGCGCGAGACATTAGGGTAAGGGATAAACGGGAAGATGTCGACGAAGAGTCCCTTCGAGTAGTCGAGCGAGAAGTCCTCCGTGCCTTCGACATAGAACGAATTGAGGTCGCGCACCTTCATAATAGGTTCGCGGGTGTGCTCCGTCTCGGGCGTTTGCAGCACCAGTCCGCTGCGCAGCTCCTTGGGAGCCACCTCGGCGAAGCGGCGCGAGTCGTCGAGTGTCATCGCTATATCTATGTCGTCATCCCACGGGATGAAGCCACCATGGCGCACGGCACCAAGCAGAGAGCCTCCGTCGAGCCAGTACTTGATGTCGTGTTTGCGACAGATGCGGTCAATCTCCTCAAGAATGGAGAGTTGCTTGAGCTGCGCACGACGGAGGTTGCGCTGTTTGAATTCGGTTGTATAATTCATTTTTAAGTTGACGAGTTGACGAGTAAACAAGTGACAAGTGAACGAGTGAACCAACTGATTAGTTGGCTACTGGTCGGCGCACGTCAATCACCTGTCCCGTGCAGTCGGTGAGCAGGGTGCGCAGCGTAGCCTCAGCCACACGCTCCGGCATGAGCAGCGTCTCGTCGGGCTCCACGCCGAAGTTCTGCTGGCGCATCGGAGTCTTTGTACGCTCTGGGTTGATGCAGTTGATGCTGATGCCGTCGGCATCCCACTCCTGCGCCACAGCCTGCACAAAGTTGACGATGGCAGCCTTTGTCGACGAGTAGATGCTATAGAAGGCGCGACCGCGAGTGTACGAGCTGGATGTGAAGAAGATGAGCTTACCGCGTGTGCGCTGCAGATAAGGACGTGAGCGCAGAGCCACATTCACCGTACCCATATAGTTGGTCTGCACCGCCTTCAGGATGGTGTCGTACTCCATCGAAGCGAGTGGCTCGCGGTTGAGCACGCCGGCGGTGTTGATGACGTAGTCGATGTGTCCTTCCTTCTGCTCCACAGCAGACAGAGCAAGAGCCACCTGGTTGTCGTCGCCCACATCGGTGTGCGTTGCGCTGCGCGAGAACGAGTGCACATGAGCACCACTCTGCTCAAGCATCTCGACGATGTTCTTGCCGATGCCGTAGCTTCCGCCGAACACCACAGCCACCTTTCCGCGGAACGAGTCTGCATCAATCTGCACGTCGTTGGGCTCGGTGCTCTTCAGCTGGAACAGCTTGTCCATCATGTAGGTGTCTTCGCGATAGGTGAGCTTCATGTTACTCTCCTCGCCACGCACCACGAAGATAGGCTCTTCGGGCAGGTATGTGCGCACCACGCCGCAGTCGTCGGTAGTGCGGAAGTTGGGATCCTTGAGTGCCTTGTCGTAAGCATCGGATATCAGCTGGCGGTCGAACGCCTGCGGAGTCTGTCCGCGGCGCAGACGGGAGCGGTCGGGTATGTTCGTGATGAAGTCGCCGTCGACCTCAATGATTGTGTCGGCAGACGGTACGGCAACGTTCACGGCACGATGCGTGTCGAGTGCCTTCACCACGTCATCGATGATGCGCTGGCTGACGAGCGGGCGCACCGCGTCGTGGAAGATGAGGTTGGCATCCTCGTTCTGGTAGGCGGTGATGGCAGAGAGCGACGAGTAGTAGCGCTCGGCTCCGCCCTTCAGTATCTTCTTCACCTTGCGCCACTTGTTGCGCAGCACGATGTTCTCGAAGTCGGCAACGAGTGCCGGGTTCGACACGATGGCTATCTCGTCGATGTGCTGGTTGCGCTCGAACACGTCTATGGTGTGCTCCACGACCATCTTGCCTGCCACCTTAAAGAACTGTTTCGGTGTGGACATACCCAAGCGTGAGCCTACTCCACCGGCAAGGATAATGGCGATGTTTCTCTTCATATTGCAGGGTTTGGGGGTGTTACAGTTTCTTGAACTCGGTGTATATCTTATCGGCTATCTCGCGGAACTCCTCTTCCGAGAGCTTCAGCTTCGGATTAGAGAAGAGCATGTCCTTCTCCGACTGCATCGGGATGAGATGGATATGTGCGTGCGGCACTTCGAGTCCGAGCACTGCCTCGCCCACCTTGATGCACGGGAAGGCACGCTTGATGGCTACAGCCACCTTCTTTGCGAACACCTGATACTCGGCAATTTCCTCATCCTCCATGTCGAAGATGTAGTCTACTTCGCGGCGCGGAATGACGAGTGTGTGACCCTTCACCAACGGGTTGATATCGAGGAAAGCGTAGAACTGTTCGCTCTCAGCACACTTATAGCTGGGAATCTCGCCTGCGGCGATTTTTGAGAATATATCCATAACAATAGGTTTTAAATGTTTATTTCTACAAAATTAGTAAAAATAACGGATAAGCGCACGCATTCACACATATTTTTATATACGCAAAAGCCAGAAACCTCAGACTCCGAGTCTGCGACTTCTGGCTTTTAACGTATTATGGTGCGCCCAATCGGCTGCTACTTACGCTCTCTGCGATGTGCGGACAAGCCACACTCAGGTGTTATGCGAATGTGATGTTCTCGATGCGCAGACGGATAGTGCCACGCGGAATCTTAATCTCTACTTCGTCGCCCACCTTCTTGTTGAGCAGACCCTGTGCGATAGGTGTAGTGACCGAGATCTTGCCCTCGCGCAGGTTGGCCTCGCTCTCGCTCACGATGGTGTAGGCCATCTTAGCGTTGTTGGCGAGGTTGACCATCTCCACCTTCGAGAGGATCTGAACACAGTCGGTGCTCAGACGCGATGTATCAATAATCTTTGCTTCAGAGATAGCAACCTTCAAACGATTAATCTTCTCCTCAAGATGAGCCTGCGCCTCCTTAGCGGCATCGTACTCTGCATTCTCGCTCAAATCGCCCTTGTCGCGAGCCTCTGCAATGGCTGCAGAAGCCTTCGGGCGCTCCACTGTTTCGAGCTGCTTTAACTCGGCAACGAGCTTGTCGTAGCCTTCTTGTGACATGTAAGCCATGATTCTTTTGTTTGTTAATTAATATTTTACATTACAATAACAAAAAAACAAGAACCCCGACACTGTTCCTGCTGCCGGAATTCTCATTCATCTGTCTTTTATACTATTTTCGCTAATTACACCATTCTTGCCACTACCTGATTTAACAAAAATGGTTTGATAGTTTTGCAAAGTTAGGCATTTAAATCCATATAAACAAGCGTTTTAGTGGATTTTATTTTACAGAACACAACACCACGCCACCTACTTCACACGTCTTAATATATGTCAAAATAGTTGTTGGTCTGCTGAGTTTTGCTTAAATTTGTAGGAAAAAGAAAACTACTTTTATGACTATTATTCCCGCAACACCAGCGCACGCAGCCGACATCGCACAGCTCATTATGACGGCAATGACGGAAGAGTGCTGCCAGTATCTGGCTGGCAAGGAGCACACGCTCGACGATTTCTATCACATGATGCTCGACCTCGTACTCATGGACGACTCGCAGTACAGCTGGCGCAACGCCTTCGTAGCTGTCGACGAGGAAGCCACAGAGGGCAACGTGGAGTATGCACCGGTAGCCGGTGCCATCGTAGGCTACAACGGAGCCGACCTGCGCCGCCTGCGCCGCCGCTTCCAGGAGGAGGCGTTGCGACAGCTCGGCATGGACTACTCGCAGATGGACGACGAGACGGAAGCCGGCGAGTTCTATCTCGACTCGCTGGCAATCTACCCCGAATACCGTCGCCGCGGCATCGCTCGCCAACTGCTGCAGCGTGCCTCGGAACATGCTGCAAGCCTCAACATGCCCGCAGCGCTGCTCGTAGACAAAGGCAATCCCAACGCCGAACGCCTCTACCGCTCGGTAGGCTTCGAGTACTGCAACGATGCCATGTGGGGCGGACACGAAATGCGCCACCTACGCTGTCCTATTAACAAGTAGGGCAATAATAAAAACAAAAATCCACCGCAACGAACGCTGCGGTGGACCAAACTTTATTTATTAACTTTTTTATTTTCTCGACTATTTAACAAGACTCCCGTCTCATCTTGAGTGGCGAGAAAGACTATTTATTGTTGTCTTCTCCCCACATTCCTATTGCAGCAGTCGCTGCAAATAGGCTCATCATTACCGTCATCAACATAACCTTTCTACTTATTAACCTTTAAAACTACCAAACTATATACCTTTTATTGACAATCTTTACCTAAAAACTTCTTTACCTTTCAAAACTTAATACCTTTACCAAAGTTACCCTTTACTTTTCACCTTTTATAATACCTTATCAGAAGTCATCCTCTCTTGTTCAATCTTTTACCTTTACCTAATCTTTTACCTTTACCTAATACCTTTCGGTGTTGTTATCCTAATCTTTTACCTTCTGATGTCGTCCTGAATCTTCTTTACCCTTAAGACTTTCCTATTGAATTATCCTTTCAATACCTTTTACCTAATGTTGTTAGTCAAGCGGTTGCCTCACGGTTCCCTTGTTTTGACAATGCAAAGTTACGATTGTTTGCGTACACAAACAAGTGTTTACACTCTTTTTTCGCATAAAAACGCCTATTTTTGACCTATATCAACCCTTAATGTGTTCGCACACACCTACAATCGTTTGCAAACCGCCAAACAACGGTTTTACCGGACAGCAATAACAAAGAAAGCGCCCTGCAAATGCTTTCACACTTGCAGGGCGTTCAACTTTAATAAAATAGTGAGTTATTTAGTTGTCTAAAGGTTAGAAATCATCGTCACTATAATCTCCATCCCCTTCTTCTACGATGCCGAATCCATTCTTTTCGTCACCGTCGGGACTCCAGCCACGGTCATTTTCAAGGCTTCCAGCCATTATCTGTAAAGGCTCCATTTCGATAACGCTAATCTCCGGAGCTACGTATCTCTTCTTTTTCATAATGCAGTTATAATATTATTTCTTTACCACTACCTTGTTGTTAACAACATACACACCCTTCGGCAACTTATCGACATTGTTGGTGTTCATGCGCACACCGCCAAGGTTGTAGATGCCGGTGTTTGTATTCTGCTTGTTCTCCTCAATCACGTGGATGCCAGTTGTACCATCCAAGCCGTTGCCATCAAGCGAGAACATCAACATTCTGCCAGAAGATGCATCTTCTTTAAGCCAGCAGCGATAAGCCTTTACCGTGTGTTCCTTGTTGGTGTGAACAAGGTTGCCCTTGCTGAACATATATGAGTCGGCGGACACAACGGTCTTACTGTCGTACGAACCAGTGTAGGTCATGCCTCCGCCATTTACCGTGTGTGTCAGATTAGATGTCTGATCATCGTAGTTGATGCCATCGGCTACATATACTGGACCATTGAGAATCTGCGTAACACCGTCGATAGTGTATGAATAGTTGCCGAGCGGCTTCTGCGTAGGATATATTATATAAGGTGTATTCTTCTTCAGCACTACGTCCTCACCGGCAACGTCTACTGTAGAGAACTTTATCCAGTTGTTCTCCAAACGGTCGAACTTTGCCATCTGTACACCATCGCCGAAAGCTTGCTTAACCTGAGCAGCTGTCATATCAACGGGAAGAATGATAGAGTTCCATCCCTTCTTGTTGTTGTCAGCACTCTTGGTGAATGTACGGTGGAGCAGCATCGTGGCTCCAGTGTATGACTTAGTAACTGTAAGAGTCTTGCCCTCATCAAGAACCAGAATGTTGTCGTTTCCCTTGAGGGTTCCGTCGTCGTTCATGTCGGTACGCAGAGCGAAGCCCTTAATCTGAAGATTCTCAAGAGCAGAGAGCGCCTTGACAGGTGTGATACGAACCTGATCGAACGACTTGGTAGGATTAAGCACGGCATAGCTGTCGCCCTTACTGCCAATAACATCAGCACCAAGAACCTTCCAGCTTGTCAGTTCTTCCTGCTTCTCATCATCAAGATAGGTGGTCAACTTTAGACCTTCGCCCAGACTTGCACCCAATCCTAAAGCCAGATTCTGGGTTACCATAACAAGCTGCTGTCCCTTATCAACTACTTTACCCATATTGACTGAGATTGTAGAGCCTCCCAAGTCTACGCCCAACGGGAGAGTCAAGTATGTATCCATCGAGTCGTCAATCAAATTGCTCAACTCGTTGTAGCCGTTGCCAATGTTGGCAACTTGGACAATCTGAGTGTTTGCAAAGTCGATTGATGCATTGGTATTATCTGTAGATACCACCTGAGCGCCGTAAACGGGATTGATTGTAGCATTGTCTGCCTCAGCATCGGCTACATACGCATAGTAGATATTGAGCTGTGAGAGGTCGGCAGAAAGAACGCCTGTTTTATAAAGTACAATCTCATCAAACGCACAGCCCGCTGGAACTTCAACGTTCAGACACATTTTACGTGTTTCCTCTTTACCGATAAGTCCGGCTGAGATGGCATCCCAATGGGTTGTTACATCTCCAGTCACTTCCTTGCCTTTATTGTAGAGCTTGATGTTATAGAGATTAAGCACATCAGCATCGAGTCCGGTAGCCTTAACAGATACCACAAAACCAACCTTCATCTTGCCATTGAAAGCTCTTGCATTGCCATTCAAGCCATCAGCAAAGTTAGAGCCATCAGCAGTCTTGATGCCAACGAGACCTGTGTTGGCAGCCAATTCAACGCTTGGCTGACGATAGGCGAAATCGTTGAGAGAAGTAGTAAGTATGGCTGAGCGATTCATCATTCTATCGGATATCTGTATCAAACCACCGCCAAGCTTATCGCTCAACACGTATTTAGGCTTCTCACCCTCCTTATTGACAAGGATATTCACTCCGTGTTCCTCCGCAACATATGTGGGAGCATAGTTGAGGGTTGTCAGTTCATAACATTTTTCGCTTCTGCCTTCATCTTTAAGAACTGTTGCCTTAAACACATATTTGCCTGGAATATCAAGATTAGAAACCAGACCAGTTTCTGTGTTCAATTCAACATTTGAACCTGTTGGACGATCTACAATCGACCATTCTACCTGTACGGTATCATTGTGCTGCAACTGGAACTGATTGACACTTCCAGACACATCGCGACTTGATGTGGCATTGATTGGACAATGATGAGAAGCAGCATCGGGAGCCATGCGGACAAAGGCGTAGTTGACAGAGGTACCACCAATTTTTATTCCGACTCCCGTAAAGAAAATATTTACTGCAGAAAAGGCTGCAGGAGCCTTAATTACAATTTCACCATCCTTATCCGCCTTAAGCACTCCAAGGCCCAAAACGGAACTCGAGAGTCTGTATGTGTCTATTTTTTTATTCTCCTTGTTGAAAAGCGTAAGTTCAGCACCATCGCCTATCGAAAGTTTGGCCACATCAAGACCATTAATTTTGAAACCAACCTCTGTTCCCTTAGGAAATGCTTCCTCATTGTCAGAAGGTTTGGCAACGACTGTAACTGGGGTTGATACTGGTATTAATACCGCTGTAACAGCAGCATAGCCATTGGTAAGATCCTCATCAATCACGTCGCCGCGTGATGCCTCTGCCCATGTTTTAGTTGGCTTTTCGCCATGCGCCTCCAGTGTGAACGCCTCACGCCCCTGTTCCTGAGCATATTTGCTGATGCCATTCTCCTTGTTGTTGGTAATAGTATACTCACGAGCCTTGCCTACAAATGCATACTTGATATTTATAGCAGAGAGCACTTTGGCATCAACTCCACACTGAACGAGCTTGATTTCATCGAAATTACCGGGAGCTTTAGCCGTGTACAATTTGTTGACCTGACCTGAACCAGGGATTGTCAGCAGCGACAGTCCAAGACCAGTGACAGACTTACCGGTAGAGATCGACTGGAGGTCGCCAACCTTTTCTCCGTCCCTAAGAAACTGTATTTTGTAGAAGTTTGCTAAATCGAGAGTAAGGATGCTTGCCTCTGATTTTGCACAAATGACAAAACCAGCCTCTGTACCACCAGCATAATAATGCTGATTGTCCTTAACGCTGATAATAGGACTTGCTACTACGGTAGCTCCAACAAGCGCCGGAATCGTAGCATAATCATCCATATTCTCGTTGCAAAGGTTCTGAAGATTAGCTGTTCCAGAAACCACCTGAACACCATCACCAATGCTATTGATTGTACATCCCGGTCCTACGAGAGCACGACGGTTGTTAAAATAATTCTCCTTAGACGGATCTGAATCTTGCCAAACCTTCTTCTCGCTTTTGCCAACACCATTTGCGGTTGCTGCAACCATTGGCATAGCCAAAAGCAAGAGAGTTGCGACAAAACAAATTTTCCTGAAAAATCTCATTGACATCATTAAAAAAGTTTTTTTGATTTTATCGTATTATACGTATTATTATTTCAATCAAAACGTTTCTTCTAAATTCGGAATTTGCGCCTCTCAAAATCTTCGATGCAAAGGTATATATATCCTGTAGGCTAAAGTGCATTGAGTAAGCTTCAAGTAAGTATGAGTAATATCTGTCTCTTATACACATCTCCGAGCCCACGAGACAGGCAGAAATCTC
>ENA-OYXC01000707-OYXC01000707.1-human-gut-metagenome-genome-assembly--contig:-NODE-707-length-12657-cov-128.978892_pt1 | contig 12657 bp, 15 predicted proteins | sample MGYA00244214_ERZ653415 | MGnify/ENA primary metagenome ERZ653415 (study PRJEB26926, sample SAMN06165016) | human gut metagenome | biome: ENVO:00009003; feature: ENVO:2100002; material: ENVO:00002003... | reverse complement strand
CGGCTAATGAAGAAGAAGCCGTGGCTAGGATAGAAGCTATTGAGGCGGAGTATGAGAATGGGCAATATATTGATGCTGAAGATTTTGAAAGAGAACTAATTGCACAATATCCATGGCTAGCATAAGATTAACACTTTATTTCAAAAAGGAATTAAAGACTGTTATCGACTATGGATTAGTAGAATTCGGTAAGACCACAGTAAAGCGATTCCATAAAGAATATAAAGACATCAAGCATCGCCTGATACTTCATCCTCTTTCTTCACCCAGAGAGCCAATGCTTAAGCGATTCCACCGTCCTTACCATAGTGCTATCATCAAGGAGAATTGGAAGATTATCTACCGCTACGATGAAGCCAACGACCTAGTCATTTTCGTAGATTTATGGGATATGAGAAGAAGCCCTAGATATCTGATCAGACAATTCAAAAGAAAACTATAAAGGAAAGAGCTTATGAAAGAGAAAAGATATCCAATTGGCTGGCATCCGGCTAATGAAGAAGAAGCCGTGGCTAGGATTGAAGCCATTGAAGCGGAATACGAAAGGATAGGCAAGGCTACAGATTTTGAAGAATTTATAGAAGAATTAAAGGCAGAAGGATTATGGCTTATCCAATAAAAGCAATACCAACACTCTATGGTGAGGAAGCTAGTCGTTTCCAAGAAATGGCAGACGAAACTGAGCGCAAATATGATATTAGTCCCAAGCGAGACATCAAAAAAGATCCTCGCTATCGTGCTATGCGCACAATACTCGAAAGGTCTAACATATAGGACATTGCAGGTGGTTCAAGAACGGGCTGAAAGCCCAAAAGCTCCTAGCCCAGGGCATCGCCCTGGGCACACTCGCAGTCAGCAATGCGCCCTGTAAGGGCAAAAGCTTCGTATAATATCTTTACTCCTAGCAAGCATTCATAAATACTTCGGGATTAGTTTATACGAGTTCCCGAAGCTTACACTCCAGTATTACAGCAGACTCTCTATTAACCATTAAATTATATAATTCCTGGTCTATTTCTGCATAAGCAAAGAGAGTGTAAACTAAACTGTGTCAAGCTACAATAAAAGTAGTTTAACACAGTTTAGTTTACACTCTCCAGAATAAGGCGTTCTCATATGCTCATGCTTCCATTGCTCAATAGTTTCTTCATCTATCAAGCCCTCATCCCACAATGCATCTGCGGCATCAATCGCTTTTTGCGCAAAATATCGACTATCTGTCGCCATAACACTATCATTTTAAATATTTACCCATGTTTTACTTATGAGTAATCAACGCTTCCATATCTTTGATAAAATTCTCTACTTTCTCAAAATACGGCAAGACCTCTTCTTCTGTAGCATCAAAGGTATCATCATAATCACCAGACTGCCGAAGCTCATAAAGACGAGAGAACAACTTTCCATAAGTTCGATCCAACAAACCTGTTGCAATAAATTTCTCTCCAACTAAATGTATTACACCGGCATGAGTCTTTGCAGTAAAGCCCTTGTCAAGTAACAATGCAGAAGCCATATGGAATACAGTATAATACAAACGATTTCCCGTCAAATTCCAAAACTTCAATTTTGCCACACCTTTAGCCTCTTCAAAACTCTTATAAGCTTTTTCTATCCTGTAGCGTACAAGATCTCTACGTTGTTGACTCTCTAGCATAGCATCACCCCTTCCTCTTCCACGTTATTATAAAAAGGACTGCCTTTTTTGCTGTTCCAATCCTTCATCGAATACACTATCGGATGAATCATCTGATTAATTTGCCAACCCAATTCCCAAAGAGGATAGGTATAATTATCATGATCCTGCTCGTCTATCTTATCCTTATTCAGAAGCACAAGGATGTCCCAGTCGGAATCTGCCTTGGCATCCCTTCTGGCCCTTGACCCGAAAAGAATAACCTTGGCATCTTTCGGCATAATCGACTCCGCTTTCTTCTGAATCGACTTGAGTACCTCATCTTCAAGATGTTCCCTTGTTACTGTTGTCATAACACTACCATTTAAATTACACCGCAAAAATACGAAAAAGAATTGAAACTAACAAATATTCTGAGAGATATTTGCATTTATTCCTTTCTCTTCACCCAAACCTTATGGCTGCCGCGGCCTAGTGAATCTATCGGCGAAGATTTATCACAGGTCAGCTCCTTCAGTTCCATAGAGGCGGAAGTACGGCTCAGGTTGTTGATGGAGGCATAATCGCCTAGGGTGAGGACTCCGTTCTTCTCTATCACCTCCAGGGCACGGGCGATGCGCTCTTCCCTGGAATACAGCTGCTTACGGATAACCTTTACACCACCCATATCACGCTCCAGGTCACGATCAGTTTCACGCTTCACATCCTTGATAAACTCAGGAGACGCCTTGAAGTTGATGTCCTTCACTCCCACCTTGCGATACGTCATCTTATCATCTGGATTCAGAATTTCCCTAGGCTTCTCATCCTCGAAAGCGAGGGAGAGGGAGAAGGTGCCGAAACCTTCCAGATTCACATTGTACCCCATGGAGAGCATATCTGTCAGCATATCAACCACATCGGTCAATACAGCCTCCGTGGTACTTTCCGAAATACCGCGATGGTAGTTCTGCATCATCTTGACGAACTCTTTTCGGGATAGTGTACGGTTGGTCACCATCTTGGGATAAACTCTGCGCTTGCCATCATAGCGCATATCCCCCATTTCCTGCAATTTGTACTTAGCCATATCAGTTTCCTTTCCTATTTTAGTTTATTAGTATTTCTTATTGCAACAGCCTTTACATCCTATAGTATTTATTGTTATACTTAAGAAGAAAAGACCACAAACCTAGGAAGAAAAGTATTTAATCCTAGGAGAAATCTCCGTTCATAGACACTGAACCGACATTCAAAGTCTATGAACCGCCGTTCAAAGACACTGAACGGACATTCAATGTTTATGAACGAAGATTTCTACCTTGCAAAGATACAACTTTATCAGATATAAAACAAGACTTTTCCTGAATATCCTTACTTTTCCGGCCATAATTCTTCGTTTTTTGAGCTTATTTCTTTGCGTATCCCAAATAATTGTGTTAACTTTGTAGTCAGATTGCAAACCAAAGGTCAAAGGATTGCAAACCAAAGACAAAGAAAAAGACTAAGATTAGACATTCTTATGAGTATGAAGATATTAGCAACCAGCGACTGGCATCTGGGCAACCTGTTTCACGGCAACGACCGTCTGCCGGAACACAAGCATTTCCTAAAATGGCTCCTGGAACAAATCGCTGAACAAAAGCCCGATGCTCTCCTCATCGCAGGAGACATCTTTGATAACGGAAATCCATCGGCAGCGGCACAGACCGTTTATTACGAGTTTCTTGCCGATGCTACCCAACTGTGCCCGAACATGCAGGTCATCATTACCGCCGGCAACCACGATTCCGCCAGCCGACTGGAGGCTCCCCGTCCGCTGCTCACCCGATACCATGTGGAAATAAGAGGAAACGTAAGGAAAATCTGGAAGCAGGAAGAAAGCGAGGACGATGATAAAACCGGCGGACATTGGATCTATTCCTTCGATGACCTCATCATCCCCGTAACCAACGAGGCAGGAGAAGAAGTCATCATCCTCGCCGTACCTTTCCTTAGAAGCGATGTGGTGCAGAACGCCAGCTACTCGCAGGGTGTCAACGACTTTCTGAGAGAACTGACGGCTGAGGCTCGAAAGAAATACCCGGGCAGGAAGTGCATCATGATGGCACACATGTACGCCAAGGGTTCGGATATCGCCAAAAAGGATGCGAGCGAGAAAATCATCATCGGCGGACAGGAGGAAGTGGACCTGGAAGGATGGAACGACCATCCCGACTATATGACTTGCGGACACATCCACAAACGGCAACATATCTGGAATACCGACTGGGCAAGATATACGGGAAGTATCCTCCCGATGTCGTTTGCCGAGAAAGACTACACCCACGGCATCGACCTCATCACCATAGAACACGGAGAAGAGGAAGAAGGAAAGGAAACCGGCAAGAGCAAGGAATGGAAAGTAGATTTCCTGGAATACAAGCCTCAGCACGCCCTCCGCATCCTGCCCGAAAATGAGGAAGAACTGACCTTCAAGAAATGGCAGAAGGTCATCAATTCTGAACTCTCGGAGAGAACCGACGGCGAACTGAGCGACCATTTCGACTACGTGATGCTGAAGGTGAAACAGGAGAAACTGACCAGCGATGACATCAAGGAACTGGAGAAACTCGTCAACGAAAAGGATGCCGTGCTCTGCAAAATCCAGCGCATCATCCCGCAACTGGACCTCTCCACCATCCAGGGTTCCCAGCACATCACCAGCATAGAAGACATCATCAACCGTCCTCCGCTCGACACGCTGAAAGAAGCCTTCGCCATCAGACACAACGTTCCGATGAACGAAAGACAGGAGAAAATGTTATCCGATTTATTAACGACATCATCATTATGAAATTCCTACAACTCGAAATACTCAACCTCGCTTCGCTTGACAAACAGGGAGGCGAGGTCATCAACTTTGAAGAAGGTGCCTTAGGCGAGAGTACCATCTTCAGCATCGTAGGTCCGACGGGAAGTGGCAAGTCTACCCTACTCGATGCTATCTGCCTTGCCCTCTACAACCGCGCCCCTCGCTACCCCAGGAAGAAAGGCGACAAGAACCAGAACATCGAGATTTTCGGAGCTGCCGATGCCAGCGAAAGTAACCGTCTGGCTCCTACCGACAGCCGAAACATCCTGACACGTGGCAAGAAGGAAGGCTACAGCAAACTCACCTTCCTTGCCAACAACGGCAGCATCTACCGCGCAGAATGGCACGTCAGATTCCAGAGAGTGCGCTACGAGAACGCCAAGACTGCGCTCTATAAAATCACGAGAAACGGAGAAGAGATAACAGAGGAAACTGCCGACTGGAACGAGCTGCCGAACATCATCGGACTCGACTACGACCAGTTTCTCCGTACCGTACTCATCGCCCAAGGCTCGTTTGCCAACTTCCTGACAGCAAAGGAAAACGAACGGTACGAACTCCTGGAAAAACTCATCGGATGCGAGGAAACTTATACGAACATCGCTACTGAAATCAAGAAGGCGAAAGACCAGGCGACGGATGCCTACAACCAGATGGCAGCATCGGTGGAAGCCGTAAAACAGAACCTGCTGAACGATGAAGAACTCGCCCAACTGAAGGAGGAAATCGACCGCTTGGAAAAGGCTGAGAAGGAACTCGACAGCCAGTTGCAAGCCATTTCGAAAGGCCTGCAATGGTTTGAGGAAAACGATAAGCAAATCAAGCAAATCGCTATCTACCAGACTGATATGGAGCAAGCAGCTGATGCCATTAAAGCGATGCGAGCCCAGATTCTCCGTCTGCAGTTGCACGATGAAGTACAGCCAGCCGTCAACCAGCTGCAGGAAGTAGAGCGACAGACGCAAAGCATCCACGAGCAGGAAGAAAACATTCTGAAAGCGGAAGGAAACATCAAAAGTCAAGAGTCTGCCATCGACGAAAGCGAGAAAACTCTCGCTAGTCTGAAGAAAGCAGTAAGCAAGGCACAGGAACAGCTGGAAAAGGCGCTGCCGGTCATCGCTGAAGCAAGGGCGCTGAAAACAAAAATGGAAGCGGCTATGCCGAATCTGAAAGAAAAGGAAGAGGCATTGGAGTTGGCACAGAAAGAGAATCTAACTGCCCAAAGAGATGTGGAGGAAAACGCCCGAAACATCCAAAAATGGGAAGCTGAAACGGAGAAAGCGAACCTTGCTCTCAAAGCGACACAGGAAGAGATTGCCAAGCAGAAACAGGTTCTGCACGAAGCGACGCAAGCCGCTGAACAGGCTTGGGAGACGGAAAGAAATAAGACTGTCGGACAGAACATAGAGGAACTGCAGAACAGCAAGACTGTAGCCGACAGGAAACTACAGGATGTCCAGCAAGCCATCAAGGTTGTGGCTCATCTCGATGCTGCCACAACAGAAAAGCAGAAGAATGAGGAGCGAATCCAGGTCTTGGGAAAGAGAAACGCGGAGATAGATGCAGCCCTGGGCAAGTTGACCATCGAGGCGCTGACACAAGAGACCCTGACGCTGAGAAATGCCTATACCCTCATGGTGAGTGAGAAATGGGAGATTCATCGTGCCAACCTGACCGAAGGCAAACCTTGTCCGCTCTGCGGCAGCACGACCCATCCTTATCATACCGACAACAGACAGTTTGAGGAAGCCACCACGGAACTCTCTCAACTTCTGAAAGTCAAGGAGAATCTGCTGAAACTGCAGCAGAAAGAGGAGAAGAACCTTTCCGGCGAGAGAAAACAGAACGACGGCGAAGTACAGACGCTCCAGAAACAACAGGAAAAGCTCTTGGGAGAAATAGCAACTTACGAAGAGGATTGGAAGGCGCTCATCGCCCAGTATCCAAAGATTCCGAAAGCAGAGGCAGAACTGAAATCGCTCTTGCCTATCTATGAAAACAAGGCGAAAGATGCGAGCAGCAAACTGAGCCTCTTTAACAAGATTCAGAAAGAGATAGAACGGCTGACCCAACTCAAGGATAAGGCTGTAAAGGATGAAGCTGCGTATGAAAGCAAGGCTTCAACTATACAGAACAAAGCCCAAGAAAACACTTCAATCTGCGCCACAAAACTGGCTGAGCAGAAAGCACTTACCACCAACCTCATCTCGCAGCAGAAGAGCAAGGAGGAGGCTTACGGGAAAGCCCTTCAGGCATGGAATAGTACCAAGAAGGAAATGGAGGAATGGCAGGAGAAATACAAGCAGATTCTGAATGGCGAAGAACCTGATGCGGCAGAACAAAGACTGACAGAAGCAAAGGATGAGGCTACGAAAGCAGCAGATAACCAGAACGAGAATATCAACAAACTGAAGGCTGAACTCGCCAACAGTAAAGGTTCGCATCAAACCATGCTGTCTCAGAACAAAACGATGAAAGAGAATCTGCAAACGAAGGAAAAGGAACTCGACTTTTGGATTGAGGAATATAACAAGCAGCTTGAAGAAAAGAGCATCGAAGGAAAAGACTCCGAGGAGGAAGGCATCGAGGAAAGAAGTATCGAACCAAGCCTTATCAACCGAAATACCATCCGGGAGATGCTTCACTCTGCCGAAGACTGGAATGCCATCCGACGGGAAAAGGACGAAAAGGAGAAAGCCGTGGCTTCAACTACCGCCCTTTACCAAAGTGCAGAAAAGGCGCATCAGCAGCACTTGGAACATCAGCCTGCCCAAACCCGTGATGTTCTCTTAGCCATTCAGCAGGAGTATCAGGAGAGAAGCCAGCGCAACGAACTGATTGCTGCCAAAGCCAGGATGCAGAACCATCAGGAAGCCGTGAAGCAGTTGGGTGACAAGGCTGAGGCTCTGCAACTCGTAACACAGGAAAAGGACGACTGGACAGCCATCACAGATGCCATCGGAGCAGACGGAAAGACGCTGCGCAAGATAGCCCAATGCTATACGCTCAGTTTCCTGATAGCGCACGCCAACCAGGAAATCAGAAAGTTCAACAGCCGTTACGAACTGCAGCAGGTAAAGCATTCGCTGGGCATCCGAGTCATCGACCACGACCGTGCCGACGATATCCGAGACACCACCTCCCTATCAGGTGGCGAAACCTTCATCGTGAGTCTGGGTCTCGCCTTGGGCCTGTCGGCGTTATCCTCCCGCAACATCTCCTTCAAGAACCTGTTCATCGACGAAGGCTTCGGAACCCTCGACCCCGATACCTTAGCCACCGTCATCGACTCCCTCGCCATGCTGCAAAGTTCGCAAGGCAAGAAGGTGGGCGTCATCAGTCATACCGACACGATGAGCGAGCGCATCACCACCCAGATAAGGATTATCAAGAATGGCAACTCCGGCAGCAGTCATATCGAGATCTATCCTTAACCCATCGCAATTACACCTTAAATTATATAGTAATTACACCTTATTTATCCCTATCAGCGCCAAGGATGGCGACAACGTGGTGAACAAGAGCGATGTGATTCGTCCTCACCATAACAAAAGAAAGGGTGTGCCATAAGTCCATGACACACCCTTTCTTTTGTTTCCATTGAATATTAAACCCTGTTTCCCTCTTTTGGGAATACTACGGTTGGCTTGAAGGTCTTAGCCTCCTCAAAGTCCATCAGGGCATAAGCGATGATGATAACGGTATCGCCCACCTGCACCTTGCGGGCTGCAGCACCGTTCAGGCAGATACAACCGCTGCCACGCTCACCCTTGATAATATAGGTCTCCAAGCGCTCACCATTGTTGTTGTCTACAATCTGAACCTTCTCGCCTGCTATCAGATTAGCAGCGTCCATCAAGTCCTCATCGATGGTGATGCTACCCATATAATTCAGGTTAGCCTCAGTTACGGTCACACAATGGAGCTTACTCTTCAATACTTCTATCTGCATTGTTCTGTTATTACTTGATCTGTTACGGATTAAACTTAATAAAGAATATCTATCGAGGAATTATCCCTTATACTTGATATGGTCGATGAGACGGATAGGAGTCTTACCGCAATAAACGGTGATGCACCCTACCACATAGGCACTATCCTCCCATGAAGAAACATCCTGCAGGCTGTCGCCATCCACAATCTGGAAATACTCTACCTCCAGACCCTCTACAGCATTGATGTCGGCAACCACCTTATCATGAGTTTCCTGTACAGTATGAGTCTTGGCATACTCCACACTCTCCTTCAGGGCCTTATAGATGTTTGGCGCAATGGCACGCTCATCAGGAGCCAGCAAAGTATTACGGCTGCTCTTAGCCAAACCGTCCTCATCACGGACAATAGGGCACTCCACAATCTGCACATCGCTGTTGATGTACTTCACGAGCTGCTTGATGACAGCAATCTGCTGCCAATCCTTCTCACCGAAATAAGCACGAGTTGGTCGAACGATATAGAAAAGACGGCTCACTACCTGACATACACCATTGAAATGACCCGGGCGCTTGGCACCCTCCATCACGGTAGAAACAGGTGGAAACTCAAAGTGGCGTGTATCTGGTGTAGGATACATCTCCTTCACCGATGGTGCAAACACATAGTCAGCACCACAAGCCTCCAAGAGCTTGCAGTCAGCATCGAGGGTACGAGGATAGCGATCCAAGTCACCCTGATCATTAAACTGTGTAGGATTCAGGAACACAGAAACTACAGTCACGCCATTTTCCTTTACACTGCGCTTAACAAGAGAGGCGTGACCCTCATGCAGCGCACCCATAGTTGGCACAAGGCCGATTTCCTTTCCCTCCTTACGACACATGAAGAGTTCGTTCTGGAGGTCAACAATCTTATTGAATACTTTCATCGTCATAATCTGTTTTCGGGTGCAAAATAACAACTTTTTTCTCAAATGAGAAAGAAAAAACCTAAAAATATGCGAATTATTGCCGAAAATAATGAATTTCGGAGAAAAAATGCCCCTATTTGAAGTTTTTTTTGTACCTTTGCACGTAATTCGTAAGAATAAAATTTAAATTTTATGGCAAAAAAAGTATTATTTATCAATCAGGAGATCGACCCATACGTAGCCGAGTCTCACATGTCAATCATGGGACGCGAACTGCCTCAGAAGATGCAGGAAGCAGGTTTTGAGATCCGCACCTTCATGCCTAAGTGGGGCACCATCAACGAGCGTCGCGGACAATTGCACGAGGTCATTCGCCTGTCTGGTATGAACCTTATCATAGATGATACAGACCATCCGCTGATCATCAAGGTTGCATCTATACCAACAACACGACAGCAGATTTATTTCATCGATAATGACGACTATTTCAAGAGCCGCCAGATGGGCACCGATGAAAACGGAAAGGAATATGCCGACAACGGAGAAAGAGCTATCTTCTTTGCACGTGGCGTATTGGAAACCGTAAAGAAGCTCCGCTGGCAGCCTGATGTAATCGTCTGCCAGGGTTGGGCTAGCGCAGTAGTACCATTCTATGTAAAGACAGCCTACAGCGAAGAGCCTTCATTTGCAGAATCAAAGGTGATTACCGCTCTCTATACCAACGAACTCAAGGGTGAACTGGGTACCAACTTCAAACGTTGCGTTGCCTTCCGCGATGCCAAGTCTGAACTGCTCGACGGCTATCAGGACGACTTCAACTTCATTGAGCTCGGCAAACTTGCCATCGACTATAGCGACGGTGTGGTAGAAGGTGAAGAAGAAGCTAACCAGATTCTCTTTGATTATGCGAAGGAGAAGAACAAGCCTGTACTGGCTTATCCGGGAGAAGATATCCAGGAGCCATACGCAGACTTCATCAACAAGGTTTGTCCTGACGCAGAATAAAATTCCGACAACAGAGACACATACATACAAGGATAATGAAAATTTTAAGACTCTTAACAGTATTAGTAATAGCAGCGCTTACTTTCGCTGCATGTGATGACACCACCGAGGGAATCGGTGGTAGCATCACTAACGATATTGACAACATCAACATCACTAGCGCAGTATTTCCTGTAGCTACAAAGTCTATGGTTTCAGGTGCCGTATTGAGCCGCAACAACAGCGGTCTCATCGGTAAGATGAAAGACCCGGAAACCGGCAACTATGTAAAGGGTGACTACATGACCCAGTTGAGCGTATTGCCTACTTTCTCTATAGATACACTCGATTACATCAAGCAGGCAAACAAAGGTTCTATCGAAGCAGACTCATGCTACCTCCTGGTTTCATACAATGCCAGCTACGGCGATACTATCGCCCCAATGAAGGTGACAGCCTATGAGATGACAAAGCCGATGGCAGAAGATAAGGAGTATTACTCTGATTATGATGCCTTCAAGGAAGGCTGGGTAAGCGAAAACAACCAGCATTGGAGCAGTAATTACAACTTGAGCAATACATCAGATGTCAAGAACTTCAAGATTTACTTGAATAAGAAGTATGAGAAAGATGGTAAGACATACAAGAACTATGGTTCTTACATCATGCAAACATACGCAGAACATCCTGAGTACTTCAAGACCAACTACAAGTTCCTGCACAACGTCTGCCCTGGCTTCTTCATCAAGAATGTAGGCGGTACGGGTAACATGGCTAAGATCTGGAATACAGAGCTTATCTTCTACTGGACCCGCCACAAGACCATCAAGGCAAAGGACGGCGTTACAGACAGTATAGCTGTAGGCATCGGATACAACCGTTTCGATGGTACAGAAGAGGTATTGCAGCTCAACAAGATTGAGAACGATACCACGAACTTGGAGGAGTTGGCAAGTCAGCAGAACTGTACTTACCTCAAGTCGCCAGCAGGTATCTTCACCGAGGTTACCCTCCCTATCGAAGACATCATGAAAGGTCATGAGAAGGATACGCTCAACACAGCTACCATCTCTTTCCCACGACTCAACAATGACAACGAAGACAACCCATACAACTTTGCTACACCAAGCACCATCCTGATGGTTCAGAAAGACAGTTTGCAGTCGTTCTTCGAAAAGAGCAAGTTGGCAGATAGCCGTACTTCTTATACCACAAGCTACAGCAGTACAGGTACTTATAAGAATGCCTATACATTCCAGAATATCGCCAACCTGGTTTCTGCCATGTATAAGAACAAGGGCAAGGGAGAAAACTGGAATAAAGTAGTACTGGTTCCTGTAAACGTTATCACAACCACACAGGGACATACTACCGTCATCTCCAAGATTAATCACGATATGTCACTCGCTTCTACCCGACTGAAAAGAGGTGTAATAACCACCGACAGCAACGGCAAGGAGACAAGTCCTATACAGATAAAGGTGATTTACAGTAAGTTTAAAGAAAAAGAATAAGCATTCATAACGCAAAGTAAAAAAGGAAACGAAACATGGCAGATAATTTTTTGGAGCGTCATCGCGAAGAATACGAAATACGCAAGGCTGCATGGCTCAAGAAGAAGAAACTATTCATGAAGTCAGGCAAGAAACAGAAGCCCCAGACACAGATGCCACGTCCTGAAGACGAAGCGTTATAAACACGAAAAAAAATTCAGAATCCTGAGAAAGAGGGTGTATCATAAAGCATTTGAATGTTTATGATACACCCTTTTAACTTTGCCAGTTAATCCTTAAAAAACGCCGCATAAGTACGATAAAAGCCATTTAACACAAAATAAAACAAAATTAATTTGGAGTTTACCCATTTTTTTTATATCTTTGCATTGTAAATTAAAAGTATTAAATATTAAACAGACAAAAAGCAATAAAATAAAAATAATCAAGATATTAGTAGAGATACTGATTTATGGGTTTAACTTTTCTAAGAACTTGCATTTAAGGATACAAGATATTTGCAGGATACAAGTTACTTGCAATATATGAGATACTTGGTTTATGTTTATAGATAATGGAGAAATTACTCTCATAAAGAATTCGTTTTTAAGTTTAAACAAAAATGCTAAAGTTAGATGTTAGTAATATAAGTCCCCGTAGTAACCGTGAGGCTACTGCGGGGACGCTTTTTCAATTTATAGTATATAGAAACAAAAAGGGCAAGACCAGAGATGACCTTGCCCAATCTATTTTTATAACTCTTTATCAATATTATAAGATTCTACCTGTAAGAGAGAACTTCAAAACAAGAGGGGGTGTAATTTAAACTGTGTCAAGGCTTGTTCTTAACTTTCATTCCCACTCC
>ENA-OYXC01000696-OYXC01000696.1-human-gut-metagenome-genome-assembly--contig:-NODE-696-length-12849-cov-6.861732_pt1 | contig 12849 bp, 9 predicted proteins | sample MGYA00244214_ERZ653415 | MGnify/ENA primary metagenome ERZ653415 (study PRJEB26926, sample SAMN06165016) | human gut metagenome | biome: ENVO:00009003; feature: ENVO:2100002; material: ENVO:00002003... | reverse complement strand
GGCTGGATGAGGTCAAGGGGAGCGGCGGGCTCGGCGATGAGGCGGCGGCTCTGATTGAAAATGGCCTTTTCCAGCGTGTTGCGCGCCAGACGGCCATTGCCGGCGGTGCGGCTGTCCAGCGCCTGACGGCGCTTATAGTAGCCCAGCAGCGGGAAGGTGCAGCTCTCGGCAAGACGGTAGCCCTTGCCCTTTGCCAGCACGGTGGTGATGTCCAGCAGCTCGTCTGCGGTGTAGTCCGGGAACTCGATCTTGTTGGGGAAGCGGCTGGCAAGGCCGCTGTTGGCGGTGAGGAACATCTCCATCTCCTTGGTGTAGCCCGCAAGGATGACCACCAGCTCGTCCCGGTGATCTTCCATGCCCTTTACAAGGGTGTCGATGGCTTCCAGCCCAAAGCTGTCCTGCTGGCCGCGGTACAGGCTGTACGCCTCGTCAATGAACAAAACGCCCCCCAGTGCGCTCTCGATGACGCTGTTGGTCAGCGGGGCGGTGTGACCGGTGTAGCGCCCCACAAGGTCGGCGCGGGTCACCTCCACCAGCTGCCCGCCCTTGAGTGCACCGATGGCCTTGAGGTACTTTGCCACCAGCCGGGCAATGGTGGTCTTGCCGGTGCCGGGGTTGCCGGTAAAGATCATGTGCATGGACAGGCTTGCGGTCTTGAAGCCCGCCGCTGCGCGGCGCTGCTGCACCTGTAAATTGTCTGCCAGACCGAACACATACTCCTTGACCGGGGCAAGCCCCACCAGCGCATCCAGCTCGGCGCGGATCTGCTCCACCGCGCCGGTGTAGGCCGCCGGAAGCAGGCTGAACAGGTCTGCCGGGGCGGCACCGTTCAGCGCAAATTGCAGCCCCTCGGGCGCGGCGGTCAACGCCACCGTGCCGGACAGTTTTGCATCGGTCTGTAAGCAGTACTCGCTCAGAGCCCGGAAGATCCGCTCGCAGCAGTCTGCCAGCCCCTCTGCGCCCTTTTCCTTGGAGCACTGCGCCGCCACATAGTCCCGCACCTCTGCCCCGGCGGTAAGGGTCAGCCCCAGACGGCTGTGCACCCGCTGCGCCAGCGCGTTCAGCTGCTGCGCCGCCAGCGCAGCCAATGCTTCCGGGGTAAAGGGGGCGGTCTGGCACACATCCCCTACCGCCGCCACAAAGGACGCGCCGAATTTATCCGCCAGCGCCTCCCGTCCCTTGCGGGAGAAGAAGATCAGGTACTTGCCGCAGGGGTCGATGCGGCTCACTGCGCCGGGGGCAAGCGCTGTACCGGCTTCCACCAGAATGCCCTCTTTGTTCACCAGATACCGGCTGGACAGGGGCGCACTGCCCTTGACCGCGAGGTCGGAGAGGATGCGCAAAAAGCCGGGGTGGCAGCTCTCGTAGTGCTCGAACACCACGATCTCGCCCGGGGCGTGCAGGGCGGCGTATAGGTCCTGCAAAAACAGCTTTTCCGTGCCGGGGTCGGGGTAGAGTGCAAGGTCTATCACTGCCATCCGGTCGCTCTGCAAAAGCCCCCGCGCCGCCATGATGCGGGCGGTCTCGGCCAGTGCAAAGTGCCGTCCCGTACCCGGTGCACCCCACAGCAGGATCACATTGCGGGCGGCTGCGCCCTCGGTGCCCAGCACAAAGGGGCGGCGCATTGCCCGCACCACGCTGTCCACAAAGGCATCCTGCCCAAGGACGGTCTTTTTTACCTCGGCGGCAAGGCCCTCAAAGCTGCCCAGCTGCTCCGGTTTTGTGTCTGCCGTGCCCTTGGCCAGCAGACCGTCCGCTTCCATATCCCGCAGCATCCGGCGGCTGTCCTCCAGCGCCGTCTGCACCCCGGCATCCTGCGCCTTCAGCCGGGCATTCTGCTGTTTCAGCAATTCGTCCAGCTGCTTTTGCTGTTCCAGCAGCGCCGCGTTCAGGTCCGGCAGGCCGCTGCCCGCCGGTTTTTCGGGCTGCGGCTTTTCCGGCTGCGGCTGCGCGCCGCCGAACTTCAGTTTGCCGCCCGCGCCGAACACGCCGTTCATCAAGCTTTCCCAATCATCGGTGTATGCCATGGTGCTGCCCCTCCATCGGTGTTTTTTCTTCCAGTATAGTGAACTGCGCGGCATTTTGCAAGCACAAAAAAGCTCCCCCTTTCGGGGGAGCTGATATCCGCGTCTATGCGGGGATCATGCTGTTTTCTCAGCCCTTGCAGCCCTGCTCTTCCCAGTCGCCGAAATCGTTGGCATCGGCGATCTTGGTGACGTCGATCTTGCCGTTCTCATCCTTGGGGGCAACAGCGGGGCCGGCCTCTACGGGATTGGCGTTCGGGGCTTCGGGGTCGTACACAGGGCGCTCTTCGGCGGTCTCCGGCTGGGTCTGGGGTGCGTTCTCAGCAGGGGCGGGAGCTTCCGGTGCGGCTTCCTCGGCAGCTTCTGCGGCGGCATCGGCAGCCTTTGCCTCTTCCTTGGCCTCGGCTTCCGCGTAGGCTTCGGCGGTCTTTTCGGCCTCCTCGGCGTCCTTTTCGGCGTCCTCCGGGAACTCGACCTCCTCCACATGGAGCGGGTCTTTCTGGTTCAGGATCTTGTCCAGCACCACGATGGCAGCGCCGGTGACGGCCACGGCAGCAGCCGTGCCAAGAATACGGAACAGAGTTTTCATACCAGAACCTCCTTATAATACAGAAACGTTAAGAGAACGTTACGACCTCTTCCAAAGGCTTTTCAGCGGGCTCCACCGACACGGCGGTCAGCACCGGGCCTTTGCCCCGGTAGATGTTGTGGAACTTGTAGCCCACCTTGGCGGTCACCCGCACCCATGCGCGCTGCTCCAGCGCCTTGTAGCCATCGTAGCTGCAGGGGAAGCCCACAAACTGGATGTCCTGCACGCAGCAGGTCATGGCAAAGCGGCCGGGCACAAAGCTGTTTTTGCCAGCGCGGTTGGTCTGGCAGACCTGTGCCAGAAAACGCACCGTCTTGCCGGTGTACTTCTGGGGCTCGTCCTGACAGTCCATGTACCAGATGCCAAAATCGTCATCCGGGATGTCGATGGGGTCAGCGTTGATATCAAAGGGCAGCGGGTCGGGAATATCATCGTAGGCTACGCTGCCGTCCTTGAACTCGTAGGCGATATCGCACTTGCGGGAGGCCTGCCGCACCAACTTGTGCAGCTCCTGCCGGGCGTCATCGTTGTTCACGGCCTCGGCGCGGTTGAATACGATCAGCTCGCTGCGGGCGATCTTGTCCAGCATCAGACTGCGCATGGAGTTGTCGCGGGCGTAGGTCAGAGCGGTGGTGCCGTCGGCGGTGGCGATGCACTGGTACACCAGCCAGTTCTCGGGCAGGGCATCCGCTAAATCCTGCAGCAGCCACATGCCGTTGTACTCGATGACCACGCGGCCTGCGTCCGCTTCCTTGCCCAGCTTTGCAAGGTTCTGGGGGTTCAGCTCGGACTTATCCTCCAGCACCTTCACGGTCACGCCGGGGAAGGCGAACTTTTTCTCGTTGTACTCCTCTTCGCCCTCCTCGCAGATCAGCAGCAGGGTCTTGTCGCCGGAGTCGAAATTGGGGTCTTCAAAGGTCTCCTGAATAAACTTGGTCTTGCCGCTTTCCAGAAAGCCCACAAACAGGTAGACCGGGATCTCTTTTGCCATAATAAATGGTTGCTCCTTCTCTCAATAATGGGGTTCTCAGCAGCCGAACAGCTGGGCGATGGCGGTCTCGTTCAGCTTGGAGCCGATGACCACCAGCTTGCCGCCCACGTCTGCGCTGCGGCTGCGCACTTCCCACTCGCCGGGCACATAGTCGAACTCCAGCCAGCCGTCTGCGCCGCCGTCCACGATGCCCTTGCTGCGCAGGATCATGCCGTAATTGCCGGTATCCAGCTCGGTGAGGGCGTGCTCCACCTCGGCCTTGGTGAACTTGCGGGCCGTCTCCACGCCCCAGCTGGTGAACACTTCATCAGCGTGGTGGTCGTGATGATGATGGCCGCAGCAGCAATGACCGTCATGGTCGTGGTGATGCTCGTGCTCCTCGTGATCATGTTCGTCATGGTCATGGTGATGCTCATGCTCGTGCTCGTCATCATCCTCGTCATGATCGTGGTGGTGGCCGCAGCAGCAATGGTCATCATGATCGTGCTCGTCGTGGTCGTGGTGATGATGCTCGTGCTCATCCTCGTCATCGTCATCATCGTCATCGTGGTCATGATGATGGCCGCAGCTGCACACACCGTTCTCATGGTCGTGATGATGGTGATGCTCGTGCTCTTCTTCCTCGTCCTCGTGGGCGTGCTCCTCGTTGGCCTTGGCAGCCATGGCGATCAGCTCGGCCTTGAAGTCGTCCTTGGTGGACATGGCCTTCAGGATCTGCTCACCGGTCAGGTGATCCCATGCGGTGGTCACGATAGTGGCGGTGGGGTTCTTTTCGCGCAGCATTGCCACGGCAGCGGCGATCTTTTCCTCGCTGGCGGTCTGGGTGCGGCTGAGCAGGATGCAGCTTGCATGGCTGATCTGGTCATCGTAGAACTCGCCGAAGTTCTTCATATACATCTTCACCTTGTTCACATCGGCCACGGTGACAAAGCTGTTCAGCTGCACGTCCAGATGCTCCGCCACACCCTCCACGGCGCGGGTCACATCGCTCAGCTTGCCCACGCCCGAGGGCTCGATGACGATGCGGTCGGGGTGGTACTGCTCCACCACCTGCTGCAGAGCGGTGCGGAAATCGCCCACCAGAGAGCAGCAGATGCAGCCTGCGTTCAGCTCGTTGATCTGGATGCCGCTTTCCTTCAGGAAACCGCCGTCAATGCCGATCTCGCCGAACTCGTTCTCGATCAGCACCACCTGCTGGCCTGCAAAGGCCTCGGTGATCAGCTTTTTGATCAGAGTGGTTTTGCCGGCGCCAAGGAAGCCGGAGAAGATATCGATTTTAGTCATGTTCCAAATGCCTCTTTCTTTTTATCGCAATATTCGCAATTGTTAGCGCAAAGGGCCGCAGAGTGCTGACCCAAAAATACTACACCTCTATTATAACAAGGCTGTCAATGGAAAACCGGCCTTTTTCAAGAAAAAATTGTAACTTTTTTTGCAAATTGACGGCGTTTTGGGGGGAGTTTTGCCCCCGCATTGCATTCTTCCCCGCAGAATGATACAATAGCAGCAGCAAACCATCGCCGCCGGACGTTTTTCCGGCAAATGACAGAAAGAGGGCTTTTGTTATGAGTATGAACACAGTTCCCGAGCGTCTGGCCGCGCTGCGTGCCGCTATGAAGGCAAACGGCGTGGACGTCTATCTGATCCCGGTGGGCGACCCGCATTCCAGCGAGTATCTGCCCGACCACTACACCTCCCTGACCTACTTCTCCGGTTTCCACGGCGAAAACTCCAACTTTGTGGTCACCATGACCGAGAGCGCCGTCTGGGCAGACGGCCGGTACTTTGTGCAGGCGGAAAAGGAGATCGCCGGCACCGAGATCCAACTGATGCGCATGGGCGAGCCGGGCGTGCCCACCGCCGAGGAATACTGCGGCAAGGTGCTGCCCGAGGGCGGCACGCTGGGTCTGTGCGGTCTGACCGCCAACTGTGCACTGGTCAACAACCTGAAAAAGGAACTGGAGCCCAAGCACGGCAGCATCAAGACCCTGTTCTTGGAGGATGAGCTGTGGGTGGAGGGCCGCCCTGCCCGCCCGGCTACCCCGGCATGGATCCTGCCCAAGGAATACGCTGGCTTCTCCCCGGCAGAAAAGCTGGAGCAGCTGCGCGGCAAACTGAAGGAGCAGGGCTGCACCGCCCAGCTGGTAGGCAAGCTGGATAATCTGGCATGGCTTCTGAACCTGCGCGCCATGGATATCGAGTGCACCCCCTACGCCATGGCGTACTGCTATGTTACCCCGAATCGCGCCGTGCTGTTCATCGATCAGGCGCGGGTCACCCCGGAGGCTAAGGCAGAGCTGGAGGCCAACGGCGTGACGCTGGCCGACTACGACAGCATTCTGGACGGGATGGCCGCCGAGACCGAGCCCCAGACTGTTCTGGCCGAGAGCGCCACCGTGAACTACGCCGTGTATCAGGTGCTGGAAAACAACCCCGCCCTGACCGTGAAGGACGCCGCCGACCCCCTGCTGGCCATGAAGGGCGTGAAGAACGAGGTAGAGCTGGCACACCTGCGCGAGTCCCATCTGCGGGACGCCGTGGCTATGGTGCGGTTCCAGATCGAGCTGGAAAACCGTCTGGCTTCCGGCGAACAGCTGACCGAGCTGACCGTGGACGAGATCCTGCACAAGTACCGCAGCGCAGACGATAAGTTCCTTGTGGAAAGCTTTGGCACCATTGCAGCCTACGGCGGCAACGCAGCCATGATGCACTACCACGCCACCCCGGAGGATCACGCCGTTCTGCAGCGCAAGGGCTTTTTGCTGGTGGACAGCGGCGCCACCTATCTGGACGGCACCACTGACATCACCCGCACCTATCCGCTGGGCGAGCTGACCGAGGACGAGCGGCTGTTCTATACCTGGACGCTGCAGTGCCACATCGACATCGCCAAGGCCGTCTGGCTGGATTACTGCGACTGCCACATGCTGGACACCATCGCCCGCGAGCCGCTGTGGCGCCACCTCATCAACTACCGCTGCGGCACCGGCCACAGCGTCAGCTTTGTGGGCAACGTCCATGAAGGCCCCCACGCTTTGAACGGCCGCAACACCACCCTGATGCGCCCGGGTATGATCGTCACCGACGAGCCCGGCGTGTACGAGGCCGGAGAGGTGGGCATCCGCATCGAGAACGAGATCGAGTGCTACCACAAGGCCGACAACCAGTACGGCACCTTCCTTGCTTTCCGTCCCCTCACCTTTGTGCCCATCGCTACCTCTCCCATCGTGCCCGGCGTGCTGGACAAGGAGCAGGTCGCTTGGCTGAACGATTACCACCGCAAGGTGTTCGAGCAGCTGGCGCCCCGCCTGACCGAGGACGAGCGCGCATGGCTGGCCGAGAAGTGCGCTGCCATCGGCTGCTAATGCTAAAAAAAACAACAGTCAGCTGCCGCTTGCCGTCCTGACTCTTGCCGTAAAAATGCAATTCCGGGCAGACCGCAGTCTGCCCGGAATTGCTTGATTTAAGATGATTTTTCCGCTGATGATGGCCAGAGCAACGCGGAGGCCATTTCAAATCGTCTACCCTGCAAAGGAAACCAAACCATGATCTTTCACATTGCGATCTGCAGCCCGGACGGGGCGCTGCGCAGCAGGCTGGAGCACCAGTGCATGGAGTTCTTCGCCCGGCGGGAGGACGCCTGCATCGTGGAGCAGCTGCAAAGCCCGGAGGCGCTTTTGCAGCAGGATGCCGCCGGGCTGCGGTACGAGCTGTACCTCATCGAGCTTGCGGCGGTAGCCCGGCCCGAAGGGCTTGCGGCGGCGGCAGAGCTGCGCCGCCGGGGCCGCCGCGCGCCGCTGGCTTTTGTGGCCCGCACCCCGGCGCACGCATACAGCGCCTACCGGGTGGACGCCATGCAGTATTTGCTGCAGCCGGTGCACCAGCCGGAAGTTTCTGCCCTGCTCAAGCGGGCGGTGGAGCCGGAATACGGCCCCACCCTTACCGTGACCACCGCGGACGGCGTGCGGGCGCTGACCTATGCCGAAATTGAATATCTGGAATGCACCCATCATATCGTGCACTTCCACCTGACCACCGGGGAGGATGTAGCCTCCCTCTCGCTGCGGGTGCCCTTTTCTGCGGTGGCACAGCCGCTGCTTGCGGACGGCCGCTTTGTGCAGCCGCACCGCTCCTATGTGGTCAATCTGGAAGCAGTACAGCTGCTGTCCCCCGGCGAGGTACGGATGCGCAGCGGGGCGCGCATCCCCATCCCCCGCGGGCGGGAAGCCGCCGTCCGGGAGGCTTTCTGCGCCCGGGTAGGGTAAAAAGTAAAAAGTCGCTGCACATTCGTGCAGCGACTTTTTTGTTTAACGATTTATTCTTCCTTATGCCGGGGCTTTTTGCGGCGGGCGTGCTTTTGGGGCTTGCGGCGGGGCTTTTTGCGGGAGGGCTCGGGCTGGACAGAGGCATCGTTCAGGCGGGACATCGCATCCAGCAAAGCGCCCTGCAGGCTGTCCGAGGGCACCCCGCTCTCCGAAAAGGCGAACAGGAATTTGTAGATCTGGGGCTGCAGCTCCTCGTACAGTCCAAGGCGGGTGTACACCTCCTTGAACAGCTGAAAAATCTGTGTCTTGTTCTCCACGATGCCGCGCAGGTCGATCTGGGTATGGCAGAGGCTTTTGGGGTTCTGGATATAGTGATACCCGGCCTCGGGGATGGAAACGAACACCTGTGCGTGCTCGAGATACCCCATGTTGAAGATCAGATCCTCGGCCCAGTGCACATCGGGCGCAAAGGCAAGCTGGTTTTGTGCAATGATCTCCCGGCGGTAGAGCTTGTTCCACAGCACGCCGTAGTAAAAGGAGGCGGGCTGCTGCATCAGGCGGCGGGCGTAGTCCTCCCGGCTGTAAACGCCCTGCGGCAGAAATCCGTACTTGTGTACCTCGGTCTTGGGGGCTTCCGGCTCGATGCCAAGGGAGGTCTGCAGCGTTTCCAGCGCGTGCCCGGTCTTGCTGGAGTTGGAGGGGATCACCATCCAGTACGGAGCGATCACAAGGTCGGCGTTGTGCTGCAAGGCGGCCTGTACAAGGTTCTGGGTGTAATCAGGGTCCAGTGCGTCATCACTGTCCGCAAACTGGATATAGTCGCCCTGCGCAAGGGTAAGCCCGGCATTCCGCGTGCGGGAAACACCCTCGTTCTCCTTATCCACCACTACGATGCGGGGGTCCTTGGCCCGGAACTGCTCACAGATGGCAAGGCTGTCATCCGTAGAGCCATCATTCAGCACGATGATCTCCAACTCCTGATAGGTCTGGCTGCAAATGCTTTCCAGACAGCGGGAAAGCCCCTTCTGGGCGTTGTACACGGGCACAATGATGCTGACGAGAGGGTTCGTCATGGCAGGGCCTCCTTTTTTGACGACAAAATTTGAGTATTATTATCATACTCCTGCGGCGCCCGGATTACAAGAGCGCCGCACTGTGGCAGTTTTGTGAAACCTTACGCCTGCGCCCAGTCCAGTGCAGTCCAGTCCGGCAGGAACTGGTCGCAGATGCGGCGCAAAGCGGGGGCGTCGGCGGCGCTGGTGGTGTCCTGAATGCCCACCAGATAGAAGCCGGCGTCATGGGCGGTCTGGGCAGCGTAGAGCGCGTCCTCGCACACGGCACACCCGGCGGGGCTTGTGCCGCCAAGACGGTGCAGCGCCTCCATAAAGGGGGCGGGACTGCTTTTGCTCATAGCACCCCGTGCCTCGATGTAAAAATCAAAGTATTCGTCGATGCCAAGGCGGGTCAGCACGGTGCGGCACTGGCTGCTCCATGTGTTGGAGCACACGCACATCCGTGCGCCCTCGGCCCGCAGCCGGGCAAGGGTGTCCCGCACGCCGGGCTTCAGTTCTACCTTCTCGTACAATTGGGCGATCACCTCGCGCATCACGTCCAGATAGCCGTTCCTGTCCAGCGGCAGCGCATATTCCCGGATGAGGTACTGTGCGCCGTCCTCCATGCCCATGGTCAGCAGGGTCTCGTGCAGGTCTGCCTTCGGGGTGCGGCCAAAGCGTGCCAGCAGCGCCTCCGGGGCGCCCTCCCATACCACCACCATGCTGTCGGTCAGGGTGCCGTCCATATCAAAGATCCATTGTTTGCAGTGCATACGTTCCTCCTGTTGTGCGCCCTCCGGGCCGCTTTTATACTCATCTTCGGTTAGTATAGCACGAAACTTTCACAGGAAAAAGGCATGATCTCTGAAAATTCGGGAGAATTTTACCTGAAAGTATGGTATAATTATAACAATTTTAGAAAATACCGGGAACGTGCACGGGAGGGCTTGATATGGAACGCAGAGAACCCACGCAAAAGGCGCTGGTGCTGGCAGGCGGCGGTGCGCGCGGCAGCTATCAGGTAGGCGTCTGGCGGGCTTTGATGGAGCTGGACTGGCACCCGCAGATCATCACCGGCACCAGCGTGGGCGGGCTGAACGGCGCCATGTTCGTGCTGGACCTGTACGAGACTGCCCGGGATATGTGGCTGACCATCCGCAGTCGGGATGTGATGGAGCTGCCGGAGGAAAACGCCGACCTTTCCGCCCTGCACCAGTTTCTGCGTCGGGTGGTAAAGGAAGGCGGCATGGATGTGACCCCGCTGGAAGAGATCGTGGAGCGGGTGCTGGACGAGGACGCGCTGCGGGCAGCGCCCATCCGGTTCGGCATCGTGACGGTGGAGCAGCGCGGGCTGCGCCCCCGGGAGCTGACGCTGGAGGATATCCCCGCCGGGCAGGTGCGGGACTACCTGATGGCTTCGGCGGCCTGCTTTCCCGCATTGCGGGCGCGGCAGATCGACGGGGTAAAGTTTCTGGACGGCGGGTACAGCGATAATATGCCCACCGGCCTTGCCAAGACCATGGGCGCAGAGGAGCTGGTCTGTGTGGATCTTGAGGGCGTGGGCATCACCCGCCCCAACCTGACCGGCCTGCCCACCACCATGATCCGCAGTTACTGGGAGCTGGGCGATATCCTGCACTTCGACCCCGACACAGCCAAGCGCAACATGGAGCTGGGCTACTACGACACCCGCCGCGCCATGGGATACCTGCGGGGCTGCGCTTATGCTGTATCCTGTGACGCCCAGAGCTGCGAGGATGCCGCCGCTTTTGCCCAGAAGTTTAGTCAACTGCAAAAGGCCGTGCGGGAAAAATATCCCGTGACCCTGACGGCAGATGTGGCTCTTAAACTGGCCAATATGACAAAGGACGCCCAGCTTGCCCCGCTGGAAGCCGCCGCCGAGGACGCCGGGGTAGACCCCACCCATTTCTACACCACCCGGACGCTGGCCGAGGCGTTTCTGGCCGCGTGCGACAAAGAGCGTATGGAAAGCTTTGCCCCGCTGTTCACGGGCAGCAGCACCGCCGGGCAGGCGGCGCTGGCCGCTTTGCTGCCCAATACATTCTTACAGGCGCTGGTGTGGCGCACTTTGACCGCACCGGCTTTGCCGGAGGTGACAGAAGATGAAGGTTTATAAAGGCGTATCCGCATCCCCCGGACTGGTGCTGGGTCAGGTGAGCCGACTGGAACATCATGTGGAGACCTTCAGCCACGGCCCTTTCAACCCGGAGCGGGAGCTGCGGCTGCTGGCAAATGCCGTGCACACGGCGCAGAATGAACTGGACTCCATGGCGGAGCGCGCCGCCCCCACCGAGCAGGCCATCTTTTTGTTCCAGAGCATGATGCTGGACGACGAGGGCATGATGAACGAGGTGCGCTTTTGCATCAATGCGGGCATCAGCGCCTCGGCGGCGATGCATCAGGTGGGGCAGCGCTACGCCGACCAGCTTGCCAACATGAAGGATAACCCCTATATGCAGCTGCGCAGCGTGGATATTCTGGACGCCACCCGCCGGGTGATCAACATCCTGACCAACCGCCCCCGGGTGTGGCTGGCGCTGGATCATCCGGTGATTCTTGCCGCCGACCGGCTGATGCCCACCGACCTGTTCAGCGTGCCCTCCGGCATGATCTTGGGCGTCATCACCGCCGAGGGCAGCGGCCAGAGCCATGCCGCCATCATTGCCCGGGCAATGAACATCCCGGGCATCGTGCAGGTGGGCAAGGATTTTCTGGACGACTGCGACGGCCGCACCGTCATTCTGGACGCAACCAACGGCAACTGCATCCTGGACCCGGACGCCGCCGCCCGCCAGCAGGCAGAGGCCAGCATCTGCCAGCTCCAGCGCGAGGACGCGGAGATGAAGCAGCTGCACAGCCTGCCGGACGAAACGCGGGACGGCGAACCCTTTGAGCTGCTGGCCAACTGCTTCGGCCCGGAGGATATCGACACCGCCATGCAGTCCGGTGCAAAGGGCGTGGGGCTGCTGCGCAGCGGCTACATGATGCTGCCCGGGCGCATTCTGGACGAGCAGGAGCAGTATTTCTTCTACTGCTCCTGTCTGGCAGCGGCAAACGGCTGCCCGGTGACCGTGCGCACCTTCGACTTTGGCTCCGACCGCACCGTGGCCGATGCCAATCAGGGGCCGCAGTCCTCCAAGCTCGGCCTGCGCGGCATCCGCAACAGCCTGCGCCAGCCCCAGCAGTTCCAGACCCAGATCTGCGCCTTGCTGCGCGCCGCTGCCCGGGGGCCGCTGCGGGTGATGTTCCCCATGGTGACCGATGTAGAGGACTGGGACGCCGCCATGAGCATCGTGGAGCACTGCCGCCAGAGCCTGCGGGAGCGGGGCGTGCCCTTTAACGAGAACACCCAGTTCGGCGTGATGCTGAGCATCCCCGCCGCCTGCCTGACCGTGGAGGACTTTGTAGCCCACGGCTGCGATTTTCTGGTCATCGGCACCAACGACCTGACCCAGTACACCCACGCCGCCGACCGGGAGCTTGCCAGCGCAGAGCACTACTACCGCCCCGCCAGCCCGGCCATGAAAAAGCTGATCACCATGGTGATGGATGCCGCCAATGCGCACCACGTCCCGGTGACTATCTGCGGCCTTGCCGTGGGCAACCCCGCCAACACGGCGCAGTACCTGCACCTCGGTCTGCGCAGCTTCTCGGTCAGCCCCCAGAACCTGCTCAAGGTAAAGCGAGCCCTGCTGGACACCGATGCCCACCCGGATGCAGGGGAAAATGCCTGAAAATGCTTTTACAAAACGTAATATAGCGCAAAATAATAAGAGGCTGCTGCACAAAACTCCTGTGCAGCAGCCTCTTTCACTCTTTTTTTGTTATAGCTGTCGTTTTTCTTTACGACCCCCTTCCGTGAAAAAGCACCCCGGGAAAATCCGCAGATTTTCCCGGGGTGCCAATT
>ENA-OYXC01000684-OYXC01000684.1-human-gut-metagenome-genome-assembly--contig:-NODE-684-length-12954-cov-5.712148_pt1 | contig 12954 bp, 13 predicted proteins | sample MGYA00244214_ERZ653415 | MGnify/ENA primary metagenome ERZ653415 (study PRJEB26926, sample SAMN06165016) | human gut metagenome | biome: ENVO:00009003; feature: ENVO:2100002; material: ENVO:00002003... | reverse complement strand
GCGAAAAGGTGTTCACCGCCCTGAGCGATGAGGTGAACAGCGAGCTGGATCTGAAGTGGAGCGAGATGAAGAGCTACGATGAGGGCGGCGGCAGCTACCTGTTTTTGCTGCTGCTTCTGGCCATGCTGGCGCTGGCCTGCTTCAATATCTGGCGCAAAGTGCGCAGAAAGACCCGCAATCAGTATTGATCGTTCAGCCAAGGCTGCCGTCCCGGATGTGGTGCGGCGGCCTTTTTCCGATAGGAGGAAAAGACTATGGAACAGTTTTATTATGAAGATACCGCCGTGGTAGAAAATGCCGATGCAGACTGCCACAGCCTGCTCAAGGCCAGCGCTCTGCTGCGCTATGTGGAGCAGATTTCTTCCATGCATGCCCGCCACTTTGGCATGGACGATAAGTTTTTTGAGGATCACGGCGTAGCGTTTCTGGTGGGCAAGCAGGCGCTGCGGTTTAACCGTGTGCCCCGCCGTGGCGAGACTTTGACCCTTTGCTCCCGCTCAGAAAAGGCTCTCCGCGGCTCCATCAAGCGCATCACCACCCTTACGGACGAAGCCGGGCAGGAGGTTGCCATGGTGGACAGCCGCTGGATCATGTCCAGTCTTGAGGATGGGCATATCCTGCGCCAGCCGGGCTGGACGGTAGAGGGATATTGGAACGAGACGGTGGAAGAGGAACTGCCCCTTTTGCTGCATAAGCGCCGGGACAGCCTGACCAGCGCCGGTCTGGTTACGGCGCGCTACTCCCAGTGCGATTTGCACTACCACATCAACAACGCCTTTTATCTGGATATCGTCTGCGATGCACTGCCGCAGGAGATCATGCGCGATCACGTTGTGAAGTTCGCTTCCATCAACTATCACCGCGAAGTCCCCATGGGGCAGCAGGTGGAGGTGTTCTACGCGCCTTCGGATGATGGCTGGTACTTTATTGCCAAGCGCGCGGACAAAACGGCTTTCGAGTGCTATCTGGAACTGGAGCCGGTCAAGCAGTAAACGTCCAAAGGAGAAATGCCTATGTCCAAAATCAGAGAATTGTTCGGCACCTTTTTTAAGATCGGTGCCTTTACCTTTGGCGGCGGCTACGCCATGGTGGCGCTGCTGGAACACGAATTTGTAGAGGAAAAGCGCTGGCTCACCCGGGAGGAGTTTCTGGATATGGTCGCCATTGCTGAGTCTACCCCCGGCCCTGTGGCGGTGAACAGCGCCACCTACATCGGCTATAAGCTGGCCGGGGTAGCCGGTGCGGCGGCTTCTACTCTGGCGGTGTGCCTGCCGTCCTTTGCAGTCATCTACCTTATTTCGCTCTTCTTCGACCGCTTTTTGCAGCTGACAGTGGTAGCGAATGCCTTCAAGGGCATTCAGGCCTGTGTCATCTACCTGATCTTATCCGCAGGGGTCAAGATGCTCAAAAACTTGCAGCGCACCCCCTTCAACACGGCAGTGGTGGCGGTGGTTCTGGCGGCCATGGTGGGCTGCTCTGTGCTGGCGGTAAAATTTTCCTCCATCTGCTGCATCCTGTTTTGCGGCGCAGCCGGGGTGCTTGCCTACGCGGTAGGGCAGGGGAAGAAAGGCGGCACAAAATGATCCTGTTGCAATTGTTCTGGAACTTTCTGGTCATCGGTGCGGTGTCCTTTGGCGGCGGCTACGGCATGATCTCGCTGGTGCGGGAAACGGTGCTGGGGCACGGCTGGCTGACCGAGAGCGAATTTCTCAGCTTTATCGCAGTGTCAGAGTCCACCCCCGGCCCGCTGGCAGTGAATATGGCCACCTTTATCGGCGCTTCTCAGGCGGGACTGGCAGGTTCCTTTGCGGCAACGGTGGGGGTGGTGCTGCCCTCCTTTGTCATCATTCTGCTCATCGCGGCGGCGCTGCACAGCCTGATGAAGTACGCCGGGGTCAACGCTTTTCTGGCCGGGGTGCGCCCCTGCGTGGTGGCTATGATCTTAGCCACCGCCTGCACCATGGGGCTTTCCACGCTGGGGGGCTTTACCACCGTTTCCGGCGGCTTTGCCCCGGATGTGCGTGCGCTGGCGGTGTTTGCCCTGCTGGGCATCCTGCATTTTGCCTATAAAAAGAAAACGCAGAAAGCGCCGTCCCCCATCGGGATGATCCTTCTTTCTGCGGTGCTGGGCGCGGTGCTGTGGAGCATCTGACCCGGCAAGAAAGGATACTGCAATGAACATTACCGTGTATCTGGGCGCAAACCTTGGCACTGACCCTGCACTGCCACAGGCTGTGCAGCAGCTGGGACGCTGGATCGGCGAAAGCGGCAATGCGCTGGTGTACGGCGGCAGCAAAAGCGGCCTGATGGGGCTTTTAGCCGACAGTGTGCTGGCCGCAGGCGGCAGGGTGACCGGCGTAGAGCCCAAGTGCTTTCTGGACGCAGAGCTGCAGCACGAGGGACTGACCGAGTTGATCGTGACCGAGGATATGCCTGCCCGCAAGACCAGAATGATCGAGCTGGGCGATGCTTTTATCGCGTTTCCCGGCGGCACCGGCACGTTGGAGGAGATCACTGAGGTCATCAGCAAGCTGTCGCTGGGGCAGTTGGACGCACCCTGCATTCTCTACGACCTGAACGGCTACTACCAGCCCCTGCACCAGCTTTTGCAGCAGATGATCGCCATGGGGCTTTCCACCCCGGCGCGGCAGCGGAATATCACCTTTGCCGCCGACCTTGCCCAGATTCGTGCGATCCTTGAAAAATGATACTGGGAAGCTTACTTCTCAAACGTAAGGAGACTGCTGTACATGGCTTTGTGCGGTGGTCTTTTTTCATAAAATGGGATACCGGGGCGTCCGTAGACGACCCGGTATCCCGAAAAAAGAAAAAATCATTCCGCTGATTATGCCCATAGCGCACGCGGAGGGCATTTAAAATCTTTCTGCGCAACCAAAAAGGCCGCTGCACAAAACGATGTGCAGCGGCCTTTTGCTATCCTGTTATGTACGCTGTGCGCGTTAAACTCAGGCGGCAGTGGTGGAAGCAGCCTCAGAAGAAGCAGCCTCGGAAGATGCAGCCTCAGAGGAAGCAGCCTCGCTGGAAGCAGCCTCAGAAGAAGCAGCCTCGGAAACAGCGGTGCTTGCGGAAGCAGCCTCAGAGGTGGAGGAAGCAGCAGCGCTAGAAGCAGAACCACCGCAAGCGGTCATGCCAGCAGCCAGAGCCAGAGCAACAACAGCGATGCAAATATTCTTGAGTTTCATATCAATGATCTCCTTAGTCTTCTTGTAAATGTTTAGCAGCGGGCTTTCGGTAGCACCTCACTGCGATGCTATATTCTAATCCGTTTTTGAAAAAAATCAAGAGGATTTTGGTCGAAAGTTATAATCTGCTTAAAGAATCAGCATAGTTGTCATAAAGCTTCACCAAAAGTCAAAGACTTTTTGGTAAAAATAAAGCGCGGGATAGAGCCTGTACCGCCGGGTGAAAAGCACAAAAACAGAAAAATTTGAAAAAATACTCATAAAATCCTTTTTATTGTACTGTAAATGTGGATAATAGAGACACAACGAGGGACGGATATCCCCCGGAAGGCTGAACGAGAAAAATATTTGTGGAGGATACTACAATGAAAGACTTTGATTTTGGCTACTTTGGCACCGGCGACGAGGGCTATGCCCAGTACATGACCGCATTCGAGCGCAATTTCAGCACGGACAGCACCGATAGCTTTGCGTCCGATGACGCAGACTGCGATGCAGACAGCTGCGACAGCACTGAGGACGATTTCTGAGCCTGCACCCTTTTGCCCGTTTGTGCATACAACGGGCAAAGGGGGAATGCGGCTTGAACCGGATCGTTTTCACACTTTGTGTCTGGCTGTTCCCGGCGGCGTGTACCGCGCTGGGAGCAGCAGGGGTGTTTTTGCTGCGCAGGCAGGCAAGACCGGCTACCCGGCGCATTTTGTGCGGAATGGCGGCGGGTATCATGCTGGCGGCCAGCGTATGGAGCCTGCTGCTGCCGGCCATAGCCCGGTCGCAGGGCAGGGCGGCATGGGTACCCCCGGCGCTGGGGCTTATTTTAGGTGCTGTGGGGCTTTTGCGACTGGAGGATGCCGCCGGGCAGCTGCTGGCGGGCGGCCCCGGGCATTGCGGGCGCATGGTGCTGGCGGTCACCCTGCACAACCTGCCGGAGGGCATGGTGGTGGGGCTTGCTGCGGCACTGGCGCTGCACGGGGACGCAGACGCCGTAAGCGGAGCGCTGGCGCTGAGCCTCGGAATCGGCTTGCAGAATATCCCGGAGGGTGCGGCGGTCAGTCTGCCGCTGACCCAGAGCGGGCGCACCCGGGGGCAGTCCTTTGCCGCAGGGGCGGCGTCCGGGCTGGTGGAGCCTTTGGGTGCGGTGTTGGCCTTTGTGCTGGCCGAGTGGGTAGGCGCAGCGCTGCCGTGGCTTATGAGCGCGGCGGCGGGCTGTATGGTGTGTGTGACCGCACAGGAGATGATTCCTGAGGCGGTGGAACCGGATGAAGTGGCCGGTGTCATCAGCATCGTGCTGGGATTTGCGCTGATGATGGCACTGGATGTGGCCCTATGATATAGTAAAAGCAATGCCGGACAGACCTTTTGGCCTGCCCGGCATTGCTTTTATGCAAAAAGGATTTATACCGTCTGCTGCTGGTTCTGACGCAGATGCCGCCGCACTACCAGCAGACAGCCGAGATGCACCAGTGCGGTCAGCGTCCAGCTGATGGGGTAGCTAATGTACAGCATAAAGGGGGTGCGGTTCAGCTGGAAAATGGTGGCGATCCATACCAGCCGCAGTGCGCATACGCCCACAAGGCTTACCACCATGGGCAGCACGCTGTAACCCAGCCCGCGCAGGCTGCTGGCCAGCACGTCCATGATGCCGCACAGCAGATAGGAGCCGCAGATGATCCTTAACCGCTCGATGCCGGTAGCAATGACCGCGGTGTCCGAGGAGTAGAAGCGCAGCAGCTGGTTCCCTGCCAGCGCTGCGCCGCCGCCCAGCACAAGGCCGGTCACCACGACACACAGCAGACAATTGCGGATCACCCGGTCAAGGTTGTGGTACTTGCGTGCGCCGATGTTCTGGCTGGTAAAGGTGACAGCGGCCTGCGCAAAGGCGTTCATGGCGGTATACACAAAGCCCTCCAGATTAGAGGAGGCAGAGTTGCCCGCCACCACCATGGAGCCGAAGGAGTTGATGGAGGACTGGATGACCACGTTGGAAAGGCTGAACACCGTGCTTTGCAGCCCGGCAGGCAGACCGATGAGCAAGATCTGCTTCAGGGTACCCATGTGGAAGCCCAGATGATGCAGATCCAGATGCAGAGCGCCCTCTTCCTTCATCAGCATCCGCGTCACCATGCAGGCAGAGACGGTCTGACTGATGATGGTAGCCAGTGCCACGCCTGCCACGCTCATGGAAAAGCCGATGACAAAGACAAGATTCAGCACCACGTTGATGACGCCGGCAGCGGCCAGACAGTACAGCGGGCGCTTGGTGTCGCCTACGGCCCGCAGCAGCGCACTGCTGAAGTTGTACAGCATGGTCATGGGCATTCCGATAAAATAGATCTTCAGGTACAGAGCGGAAAGACCGATCACATCCTCCGGGCAGCTCATCAGCTCCAGCAGGCCGCGCGCGGTGCAAAAGCCCACCACCGCCAGCAGCACGCCGCTGACCAAGCCCAGCGCCACGGCGGTATGTACCGTATCCTGCACGCCTTTTTCGTCCCGGGCACCAAAGCACCGGGCTGCCACCACGTTGGCACCCAGCGAAAGCCCGACGAACAGGTTGACCAGCAGATTGATCAGCGCACCGTTGGAGCCAACAGCGGCCAGCGCCGTGCTGCCCGCAAAGCGCCCCACCACCACAACGTCGGCGGCGTTGAACAGCAATTGCAGAATGCTGGATGCCGCCAGCGGCACGGAAAACAAAATGATCTTTTGCAGCATGGGCCCGCTGGTCAGGTCTGCGGAACGGCTGGTCGTAGCCATGAGTTATCTACCTCCTATAATAAACCTGAATTGACATAGCAATTGCCTATTATAGCGCGATATTAGGTAAAAAACAAGAGGTAAAGCGTCCACTTCCTCCAAAATCGCCAAATATCAGCCGCCGGGCACAGCCTGCAATTGAAAAATGCTGCCCATACTGCTATAATAAAGCGGTACACCCGTAGAAAACGGAGGAAGTTTTATTTATGTATAGGAATCGGATCAAACGGCTGCTGGATATTTTGCTGTCGGCCTGCGGCATCCTGTGCCTTTCGTGGCTGCTGCTGCTTCTGGCTGTTGCCATCAAGCTGGACTCGCCCGGGCCGGTGTTTTTCCGGCAGAAGCGGGTAGGCATCGGCAAGCGGCATTTCCAGATCCTCAAGTTCCGCACCATGCGCATCGACACCCCGCACGATATGCCTACCCATCTGCTGCACGACCCGGAGCAGTATATCACCCGCATGGGGCGCTTTCTGCGCAAGACCAGTCTGGACGAGCTGCCGCAGCTGTGGAACATCCTTGTGGGGGATATGGCAGTCATCGGGCCGCGCCCGGCGCTGTGGAACCAGTACGACCTGTTGGCTGAGCGGGACAAGTACGGCGCAAACGATGTGCGCCCGGGGCTGACCGGATGGGCGCAGATCCACGGCCGGGACGAACTGGAAATTGCCGAAAAGGCAAAGCTGGACGGCTGGTATGTGGAGCATATCAGCTTTGGGCTGGATGTAAAGTGCTTCTTTGGCACCATTACCGCCGTGCTCAAGCATGACGGCGTGGTGGAGGGCGGCACCGGCACTTTGCACGATGAAAAATGATCTATTATATGGAGACACCGGAGCCTTGGCTGACGCTCCGGTGTCTCCATTTTTACAGAAAGCACAGCACAGAGCGGCTGAAATTGGCATATCTCTTGATTTATCCCCTGAAAAGCGTATAATAAAACAGTACACAAGACGTTAAAGGAGGATTCCTGTATTATGGAACGCACCTATATCAATGAGGCTCAAAAGGCCATCGGCGGCACGGTGAAGGTGCAGGGCTTTATCGAGAACCTGCGCAACAGCAAGTATATGGCATTTATCGTGCTGAAAGATATTACCGGCAAGCTGCAGATCACGGTGGAGAAGGCCGACCACCCCGAGCTGGTGGATACCATCGACCAGCTCACCCCGGACTCTGTCATCACCGTTACCGGCAAGGTGATGGAGAACGACTACGTCAAGATGGGCGGCGTGGAGATGATCCCCGAGAGCATCGAGGTGGAGAGCACCGCCAATGCACTGCCCATCGTCCGCAAGGAGATCGCAGCCACCAAGAAAAAGAAGGCTGTGGAGCGCTCCAGCATCGACCAGCGCATCGACTACCGCTGGATCGACCTGCGCACCGACGAGAACCAGTTGATGTTCAAGGCACAGAGCTGCTTCGTCAACGCCATGCGCAAGTTCCTGCTGGATCGCAACTTCATCGAGATCCACACCCCCAAGCTGATCGCTGCTGCCAGCGAGAGCGGCTCTGAGGTGTTCAAGGTGGACTACTTCGACCGCAACGCTTATCTGGCACAGAGCCCCCAGTTCTATAAGCAGATGGCTATGGCTGCCGGCTTTGAGCGTATCTTCGAGACCGGTCCCGTGTTCCGCGCTGAGAAGAGCTACACCAACAAGCATGCTACTGAGTTCTCCGGCTTCGATCTGGAGTTCAGCTACATCACCTCCTTCAAAGACGTGATGAAGATGGAAGAGGAGCTGCTGACCGCCGGTCTGCAGGCCGTTAAGGACAGCTACGGCGACCAGATCAAGGAGTTGTTCGGACTGGAAGTCATCGTGCCCACCACCCCGTTCCCGGTGGTCAAGCTGGCAGACCTGTACAAGGCTCTGGAAGAAGAGTTCGGCTACACCGTGGACGAGAGCGAGAAGGGCGATCTGACCACCGAGGCCGAGCGCCTGAGCTACGACTGGGTCAAGAAGCACTACGGCCACGAGTTCCTGTTCATCACCGATTACTCCGCCGAGAAGCGCGCTTTCTACCACATGCGCGATGAGAACGGCGTGCCGCAGGGCTACGACCTGATCTGGCGCGGTGTGGAGATCACCACCGGTGCCCAGCGCGAGCATCGCTACGAGGTGCTGAAGAAGCAGGCCGAGGAGAAGGGTCTGGCCGATGATGTCAAGTTCTATCTGGAGTTCTTCCAGTACGGCTGCCCGCCCCACGGCGGCTTTGGTCTGGGCATCGACCGCCTGACCATGCTGCTGTGCGGCCTGAGCATCAAGGACGCCGAGTTCCTGTTCCGCGGCCCCAACCGCCTGACCCCGTGATTTCATAAAACCTTTCTGAGAGCTGCTGTGTGTTTGCACGGCAGCTCTTTTTTGAGTCCCGTGAAAAGGCAATTGAGGAAAATCCGCAGATTTTCTTCAATTGCAATTATATAAAATAATTTTTCCGCTGATTATGCCCAGAGCAAAGCGGAGGGCATTTAAGATCGTCCCGGCATAATAAGCGCTCCCTTTTCATACGATACAACGAGCACACCCACCCCTACGGGCGCGGTGCGCAGCGCAACAGGAAGGGGAGAAGGACCTTGGAGAAACAGGAACAGAACAGCATCTGTCGCGAGATCGGCGCACGCACCGGCGGGGATATCTACATCGGTGTGGTGGGGCCGGTGCGCAGCGGCAAATCCACCTTTATCAAGCAGTTCATGGAGCAGCTGGTGCTGCCCGCCATGTCCGGCTCTGCCGCTGCCCGGGAACGTGCCCGGGACGAGCTGCCGCAGTCGGCAGCGGGGCGCACCATCATGACCACCGAGCCGAAATTCATCCCGGAGACCGCCGTGCCCTTGCAGCTGGAGGGCGGCGGGGCGTGCCGGGTGCGGCTGATCGACTGCGTGGGCTACATGGTGGAGGGTGCCATGGGGCACGAGGAGGACGCAAAGCCCCGCATGGTCAAAAGCCCGTGGTTTGAGCAGGAAGTGCCCTTTGACCTTGCCGCAGAGACCGGCACCCGCAAGGTGATCTGTGAGCACTCCACCATCGGGGTGGTGGTCACCACCGACGGCTCAGTCAGCGATATCCCCCGGGCGGGCTACGCAGAGGCCGAAAGGCGGGTCGTCACCGAGTTGGAAGCGCTGGGCAAGCCTTATATCATCCTGCTCAACAGCACCCACCCGGACGCGCCGGAGACCCGGCAGCTGGCCGAGGGCATGGCGCGAGACTACCGCCGCACCGTGCTGCCGGTAAGCTGCGTGGACTTGGACGCCGCCATGCTGGGGGAGATTTTGCGGCGGGTGCTGTATGAATTTCCGGTGCAGGAGCTGGATTTTGCTCTGCCCCGCTGGGTGACCATGCTGGAGCCCGGGCACTGGTTGCAAGCACAGGTGTACACAGCTGCCATGCAGCTGGCAGAGCGGGTGTCCCGCATGAAGGATCTGCCCGCCGGAACGGACGCCCCTGCGCTGGAATGCGATGCCGTGCAGCGCTCGGCAGTGGCGGGCGCAGATCTTGCCGCCGGCAGTGTGCGGGTGAGCTTGGAGTTAAAGCCGGAGATCTTTTATCAGGTGCTCAGCGAGCAGACCGGGCTGGACATCGGGGACGAGGCGGGGCTGATGCCCTGCATCATGGAGCTTGCCCGGGCAAAACGCGCCTACGAGAAGGTGCGCAGCGCCTTGGAGCAGGTGGAAGCCACCGGCTACGGCATTGTGATGCCCTCCATCGACGAGCTGCATCTGGAACCGCCGGAGATCGTGCATCAGGACGGGCGCTGCGGGGTGCGGCTGCAAGCCTGCGCGCCCTCTATCCAGATGATGAAGGCCACCATCCACACGGAACTGAGCCCCATCGTGGGCACCGAGAAGCAGAGCGAGGACTTGGTGCAGAGCCTGCTGGCCGACTTTGCGGACGACCCGGTGCAGCTGTGGGAGTCCAACATTTTCGGCAAAAGTCTGCACGAGCTGGTGAACGACGGCTTGCAGAACAAGCTGCTCCACATCCCGCAGGAAGCCCGCACCCGCCTGCAGGAAACGCTGGAGCGGGTCATCAACGAGGGCTGCACTGGACTGATCTGTATCCTGATCTAGGCGTATCTGAAAAAATCCCCGCCCGCCGTAAGTTCTGCTTACAGCGGGCGGGGATCGTTCTGTCTTATTTTTCTTCCTCGGTCAGCTTGTTGATCAGCAGCTGATAGATCTCGTTGCCCTTCAGGATGAACTGCTTCTTCACCAGTTCGGCGCTCAGCCGGTCGGGCGCACCCAGTTCCAGACAGAACAGTTCGCTGTCCAGCCCCTTTACGGTGCAGCGCACGGTGCAGTGACCATCGGCCTTTTCGGTGATGCGGGCGCTGTACTTGGCCTCCTTGCGGGCCCATGTCTGGCAGCGCAGCACGGCAGCCACCGCCCGCTCCCGCACGCTGCGGGGCAGGTCGTAGGCCAGCTCCTGCGCTACCTTGCGGCCTTTGTCGGTAATGGTGTAGCTGTCGCCGGTCAGGGTGACCAGCGCCTGTTTTGTGATATCGTCCAGACAGGAGCCGATCTCAAAATAGTTGACAAGGGCTTCCTCCATCAGGGCGTTCTCAATCTCCTGCCGGGTAATGGGACCGGCGTTTTTCACCAGATAGCACAGCAGCAACCGGATCTCGGTGCTGCTGGTCAGGCCGCCGGGACGGACACCGGCGGTAAAAGCATCATTGGCGCTCATCGTTCCTTACATCCCCCTTGCGCTTTCACATGGTATCAAAGGTCTGCGCCGCTGCCAAAAGGGCGGGCAGCGGGCAGACAAAAACTCTTTCTATTAGTATAAAGGCTTTCAGCCCGGATTGCAAGCCGCAACGGCAAAATCTGTCTCAATGCGCTTGGGGCATTCCGGTGTGGAGTACACCCACCTGTCCAGATGTCCCTCGGTGATGAAGTACCGCAGCTCAAACCGGTGGGGCTGGCTCAGGGCGTGGTTCACGATGACCAGCTTGATCTTCATCTTTTCCGGCAGGATGTTTTTGATGTAGACACTTACCGCCTGCCCGGGCGCAAGACCGGAGCAGCTCTCCGCAAGCCCCGCAAGGTTCGGCGCAATCTCCACAAAGGTACCGTATTCCTCCACGCTGCGCACGATGCCCACCACCGTTTCGCCCACGGTGAACCGGGCGGCGTTCTCTGCCCATGTGCCCAGCAGCTCCCGGATGGTCAGCACAAAGCGCCCTTGCGCGTCCCGGTTCTTGATGGCGCACAAGATCTGCTGTCCTACGCTGACCCGGTCGGCAGGGGAGGAGATGCGGCTTACCGACATACAGTCGATGGGCAGCAGGGCACTGATACCACAGCCCACGTCACAAAACGCGCCGAACGGCTCGATGTGGGTCACGGTACAGGGCAGGATATCCCCGGGCGAAAGGGTGTCCAGATACTCCGCCTTGCACAGCCGCTGCGCCTCGGCGCGGGAAAGCCGGTAGCAGGGCGCGCCGTCCTCGTCCGTGTCCAGCCCCTCGATGACAAAACAGGTGGGGCGTCCCACCCGGGTCAGCACCGCAATATCCCGCACGGTACCGGTTTCGGCACCGTCCGCGCACTGGGCAAAGGGCATCACTGCCTTTACGCCGCCCAGCTCAAACCGCAGCTGCCGCCGGGTGTCAAAGGCAAGGGCAGTGGCCTGTAAAATCTCGCCGCTGGCCATGGCAGCCCGCAGCTCGGCAGGGGACAGACGGGCGGCAGAACGGTAACTGTTTTCGGTACGATAAGCTTGCATCATGTTTCATTCCTCTTTCTATATGGTTTTCGGGTCTCTGTGCGATGCTACAACGATATGCAGCAGTGTGCGCAGATATTTGCATTTTGTGCGGCTTTGCATTATACTATATCTGTATGCGCAGCACCCGCTCAGCGGGCGGCGGCACACACTGGCTCTGCCGGGCATCTGCGCGGCAGAAAAGAAGGGAGAGGTCGGATAAATATGGACATCGCTGTGGGAGATACCATCCTCACCCGCAAAAAGCACCCCTGCGGGGCATCCAGCTTCGAGGTGCTGCGGGTGGGCATGGATTTTAAGATCCGCTGCACCGGCTGCGGACGCGAGGTCATGCTGCCCCGCGCCAAAATTGAAAAGAACATCAAAAAGGTGGTAAAGCCCGGCAGCGCGCAGTAGCGCAGCCAACGCACCCGAACCGGAACGAATTTGTAAGGAGAACTGCAAGGATGCAAGATATTTCTTCCCGGATGGATGCGGTCTGCCGCCGCTTTGAGGAGCTTTCCATGCGGCTGAACCAGCCTGATGCCGCCGCCGACCCGGCACTGTTCCGCAAGTTAATGCGGGAGTACCACGACACCGAGCCGGTGGTGGAGGCTTACCGGGACTGGCAGACCGCGCTGGATCATCTGGCACAGGCCAAAGCCCTGCTGGAGGAGCCCGGTTCACTGGACCCGGACTTCAAGCAGATGATACAGCAGGAAATCAGCGAAAAAAGTCAAGATGTGGCAAAGCTGGAAAATAATCTCAAAATTTTGCTGCTGCCCAAGGACGTGAACGACGGCAAAAACGTCATCATGGAGATCCGCAGCGGTGCCGGCGGCGAGGAAGCCGCTCTGTTTGCCCACAGTCTGCTGCGGATGTACACCATGTACGCCCAGAACCGTGGCTGGACGCTGGAACTGCTCAACCTGAACGAGACCGAACTTGGCGGCGTAAAGGAAGCCATCATCTCAGTGGATGGCGCAGGTGCGTATAACCGTCTCAAGTACGAGAGCGGGGTGCACCGGGTGCAGCGTGTGCCGGAGACCGAGACCCAAGGCCGCATCCACACCTCCACCGCCACTGTGGCGGTAATGCCGCAGGCAGAGGAGGTGGACTTTGCGCTGGACATGAAAGACTTGCGCATTGATACCTTCCGCTCCTCCGGTGCGGGCGGTCAGCACATCAACAAGACCTCCAGTGCCATCCGTGTGACCCATATCCCCACAGGTACGGTGGTGGAGTGCCAGAACGAGCGCAGCCAGTTCCAGAACAAGGATAAGGCGCTG
>ENA-OYXC01000682-OYXC01000682.1-human-gut-metagenome-genome-assembly--contig:-NODE-682-length-12970-cov-6.805420_pt1 | contig 12970 bp, 10 predicted proteins | sample MGYA00244214_ERZ653415 | MGnify/ENA primary metagenome ERZ653415 (study PRJEB26926, sample SAMN06165016) | human gut metagenome | biome: ENVO:00009003; feature: ENVO:2100002; material: ENVO:00002003... | reverse complement strand
ACACAAGGCTATTCGTCGGCAGCGTCAGATGTGTATAAGAGACAGGGTCTGGATGGCTTGGATTACATCGAGCGCGTGTCCACCCAGCAGAAGAACTGGATCGGCCGCAGCCACGGCGCCGAGGTGAACTTCGGCACCACCGCCGGTGACACCCTGACCGTGTATACCACCCGCTGCGATACCTTGTTCGGTGCTACCTACATGGTCATCTCCCCGGAGCACGCTCTGCTCAAGGAATGGCTGGAAAAGGGCATCATCAAAAACGCCGATGCCGTCAAGGCTTATCAGGCCGAAGCTGCCCGCAAGAGCGACTTTGAGCGCAGCGAGCTGAACAAGGAAAAGACCGGCGTGCAGCTGGACGGCGTGATGGGCATCAACCCGGTCAACGAGACCGAGATCCCCATCTTCATCTCCGACTACGTTCTGTCCACCTACGGCACCGGCGCCATCATGGCCGTGCCCGCCCACGATACCCGCGACTGGGAGTTCGCCAAGAAGTTCGGCCTGCCCATCATTGAGGTGGTCAAGGGCAACACCCCGTCCAATCTGGATGAGGCTGCCTTTACCGATGTTGCCACCGGCACGCTGGTCAACTCCGGCTTCCTGAACGGCCTGTCCGTGGTCGATGCCAAAAAGAAGATGATCACCTGGCTGGAAGAGAACGGCAAGGGCCGTGATAAGGTCAACTACAAGCTGCGCGACTGGGTGTTCAGCCGTCAGCGTTACTGGGGCGAGCCCATCCCCATGGTGCACTGCGACAAGTGCGGCTGGCAGCCCCTGCCCGAGAGCAGCCTGCCGCTGACTCTGCCGGACATCACCGACTTTGAGCCGGGCCCGGACGGCGAGTCCCCGCTGGCACGCCACAAGGACTGGGTCAAGACCACCTGTCCCTGCTGCGGCGGCCCCGCAACCCGTGAGACTGACACCATGCCCCAGTGGGCTGGTTCTTCCTGGTACTTCCTGCGCTACATGGACCCCCACTGCAAGGATGCTCTGGCCTCCAAGGAAGCACTGGAATACTGGTCTCCGGTGGACTGGTACAACGGCGGCATGGAGCACACCACCCTGCACCTGCTGTACAGCCGCTTCTGGCATAAGTTCCTGTACGATATCGGCGTGGTGCCCACGGCAGAGCCCTACCAGAAGCGTACCGCCCACGGCATGATCCTTGGCCTGAACCCCCACAGCTTTGTCAACCTGCCCGCTGAGGAGCAGGAGAAGCTGCTCAAGGAGTACGGCAGCCAGAAGGCCGCCGAGAAGGCACTGGAAGAGAAGTACGGCGAGATGGCACGCCATCCCATCGTGAAGATGTCCAAGAGCCTTGGCAACGTCATCAACCCCGACGAGGTGGTGGACCAGTACGGTGCCGACACCATGCGTCTGTACGAGATGTTCATGGGCGACTTTGAGCAGGCTGCACCGTGGCAGACCTCTGCCATTGCGGGCTGCAACCGCTTCCTCGACCGCGTGTGGGCACTGAGCGACAAGCTGGTGGAGGGCGAGGGCTACCGCCCCGCCATGGAGACCCTGATGCACCAGACCGTCAAGAAGGTCAGCGCAGATATCGAGAGCCTGAAGATGAACACCGCCATTGCCCAGCTGATGACGCTGGTCAACGCCATGTACGACAACGGCGGCGCAACCAAGGCCGAGTTTGAGACGCTGGTGCAGCTGCTGAACCCCTTCGCTCCCCACATGACCGAGGAACTGTGGGAGAAGCTGGGTCACAGCCACGACGAGCAGCTGGCTTACTATCCTTGGCCTGCCTACGAGGAGGCCAAGTGTGTGGAGGCTGCTGTGGAGATCGCTGTGCAGGTGAACGGCAAGGTGAAGGCACGCCTGAAGGTGCCCGCAGACATCACCGCCGAGGACGCCATTGCCACCGCCAAGGCAGACCCCGCTGTGGCTGCCGCGCTGGAAGGCAAGCAGCTGGTCAAGGAGATCTACGTCAAGGGCCGTCTGGTCAATCTGGCTGCCAAGGGCTGAGAACTGCTGCTCCGCTGAATAAGCGCGAACATATCATCACCCGCAGAGGCGGATTTAGCGCAGGAAACACCCGGCAGCGTCTGTTCAAAAATCTTTCAAAAGTTTTGAGCAAAAACTTTCAAAAAAAGGTTGACGAACCGGATAAAATGCGCTATACTGTCTACTGTTAGTTACCATGTAACAACGAAATTCCTGCCTCACGGTCCAAGGGAGGGAATAAGATGTCGGAAATTCGTGTTAAAGAGGGCGAGTCGCTGGAAAGCGCACTGCGTCGCTTCAAGCGCAGCACTGCTCGCAGCGGTGTGCTCGCAGAGGTTCGTAAGCGCGAGGCTTACGAGAAGCCGTCTGTTAAGCGCAAGAAGAAGTCCGAAGCAGCCCGCAAGCGCAAGTTCAAGTAATTGATTGCTTGGAATCGCACGTTGCTTTAGATTTTAAACGCGTTGCTAACGCCGATGTAGGGGAGCCTGTTATACAGGTTCCCCTATTTTCATTTTAAAGCTGCTTTGCGCAGGGCAGACTGAGAGGGTCTATTTATGCTCATTACCCCCGAATATGTTTTTAAGGACGTTACCCATATCACACCGGAATGGCTTGCCGCCAAGGGCATCACGGCTCTGGTGCTGGATATCGACAACACCCTGACCGCAGACCGCAGTCAGGAGCTGCCGGAGGAGGTGGCCGCGTGGCTTGCCGCCATGCGCAAGGCCGGGGTAAAGCTGACCATCGTCTCCAACGGTGCGGAAAAGCGGGTGCGCCCCTTTGCTGAAAAGCTGGGTCTTGCTTACCTGTACCGCGCCGCCAAGCCTCTGCCTTTTGCGCTGATGGTAGCACAGCACCGCATGGGCGTGAAGCACCGCCAGATGGCCATGGTGGGCGACCAGCTCTACGCCGACCGCATGGTGGCGGCGCTGTACGGCATCCCCGGGCTGATGGTCATCCCCCGCGGGCCGGACTTGGGTGCCCAGGTCATCCTGAAACGCAAGTGGGAAAAGAAGCACTGGAAAAAGTACTACGACCGGGGAGGTAAGACCCTGTGAGAGAGACATGGAATATCCGGTTCGGCACTGCAGGCACCAGTGACAGCTTTGCCGCCCAAGGCTACAAAAGCAGCTTGGACGTGCCGGAGTACACCGCCAAAATGGGACTGAACGCCTTTGAGTACCAGTGCGGGCGCGGGGTGCGTCTGGGGCTGGATAAGGCCGCCCGCATGGCTGCCCTTGCCGCCCAGCGGGATATCCTGTTCAGCGTCCACGCACCTTATTATATCAGCATGTCGAGTCTGGAAGAGGATAAGCGGCTGAACAGCATCCAGTACCTGCTGCAAAGCGCAGCGGTGTGCCGGGCACTGGGCGGCAGACGCATCATCTTCCACTCCGGCAGCTGCGGCAAACAGAGCCGGGAGGCGGCGCTGGAAAAGGCGCTGGATACCATGCGCCGCGCTGTGGCTGCGCTGGACGAGGCGGGCTTTGAGGATATGACCCTGTGCCCGGAGACCATGGGCAAGGTAGGACAGCTGGGCACACTGGACGAGGTGCTGACGCTGTGCGGCGTGGACAGCCGCATTACCCCCTGCATCGACTTCGGCCACCTGAACGCCCGCACGCTGGGCGGCATCCAGACCAAGGCGGACTATGCCGCCATTCTGGACCGCATGGCCGAGGTGCTGGGCGATGACCGTGCCCGGCAGTTCCATGTGCACTTTTCCCGCATCGAGTACTCGGCGGGCGGCGAAAAGCGCCACTGGACCTTTGCCGATACGCAGTTCGGCCCGGAGCCTCAGCCCCTGATGGAGCTGCTGGCAGAGCGGCAGCTGACCCCGGTGGTCATCTGTGAGAGCGCGGGCACACAGGCCGAGGACGCGCAGACGATGCAGCAAATGTACCGCGCAGCGCGGAATGTGTAAAAGATTTTGTGTTTTTATCGTCTTTTTTGCCCAAACCCCTTGCCAAACAGGGGCAGATTGGGTAAAATAAATAGAGATATGCGTTAAGCATCTGAGATTAAATTTATGGAGGAATTCCTATGATTTCTGCAGGCGAGTTTCGCAATGGCGTGACCTTTGAGCAGGACGGCCAGGTTCTTCAGGTCGTTGAGTTCCAGCACGTCAAGCCCGGCAAGGGCGCTGCCTTTGTCCGTACCAAGACCAAGAACGTCATCACCGGTTCTGTGGTCGAGACCAGCTACAACCCCACCGCAAAGTTCCCGCAGGCTTTCATCGAGCGTAAGGACGTGACCTACAGCTACGAGGACGGCGATCTGTACCACTTCATGGACAACGAGACCTACGATGACATTCCCGTCAACGCAGCCGACGTGCCCGATAACTTCAAGTTCTGCAAGGAGAACGAGCTGTGCAAGCTGCTGAGCTACAAGGGCAAGGTGTTCAGCGTCGAGATCCCCAACTTCATCGAGCTGGAAGTCACCCAGACCGAGCCGGGTGTCAAGGGCAACACTGCTACCAACACCCTGAAGCCCGCTACCGTTGAGACCGGTGCCGAGATCCGTGTGCCTCTGTTCATCAACGAGGGCGATCACATCCGCATCGATACCCGCACCGGCGAGTATATGGAGCGCGTCTGATCATTTGTCGCATACCGGGCAGCGGGCAACCGTTTGCCCGGTTTTTGTATCATACACAAGGAGGGCATTTCAGATGGAACTGAACAAGAAAGCAGCCTACCTGCAGGGCCTGGTGGACGGTCTGGGCGTGGATGAGAGCACCAAAGAGGGCAAGATCATCAAGGCCATGGCCGCACTGCTGGGCGAGATGGCCGATGCCATTGCCGCCATGGACGAGGATCTGACCCAAGCCTACGACCAGATCAACGATCTGAGCGAGGAGCTGGAGGATCTGGAAGCCGACCTGTACGAGGACGAGGATGCCGAGGACGAGGACGACGACGCAACCGACGAGGATGAGGATGCGGGAGATGACGACATCGCCAGCGAGCCCTTCTATGAGGTAGCCTGCCCCGCCTGCGGCGAGACCGTCTACGTCAGCGAGGATGATCTGGATGCAGGCGAAGCCAACTGCGCCCACTGCGGTGTAACCTTTGAGGTCGCACTGGAAGGCGAGGAGGACGAAGCCAAGGACGCCCCTGTGCAGTACGAGGTGACCTGCCCCGCCTGCGGAAAGACCGCCGTATTTGAGGAGGATGAGCTGCTGGACGGCGCGCCCAAGTGCCCCAACTGCGGCGAACCGCTGGACTTTGAGGTGACCGAGGAGTAAACGCTTCTTCATCGCCCGTGAAAAGGCAATTTTGGAAAATCCGCAGATTTTCCAAAATTGCAATCTAAAAAAGCAATTCCTATGAATATGGCCAAAGCGCACGCGAAGGCCATTCCAAATCGTCCCTGTAAAAACGCAATGCCGGGCAGTCCGCAGACTGTCCGGCATTGTTCATTTTAATTTGGTTCAGCGGGTCTCGTTGGCCTTCTGCAGCCAGATGCCGCCGATGTCCAGCGCATTGTACAGGCCGTGCTTGGTGGTCTGACGCGCTACGCGCTCCTGCGGTGCCTTGGTAGTATCCGTAGAAAGCAGCATCAGGTGTACCTTGTCGGCTACCTGCTGCTCGCCCACCGGGGTGGTGGTCAAAATCTGCAGATACAACACATAGGGATCGGTCATGCTGCCGTAATACAGCTCGTTGTCCTTGCGGACGAGGGGCTTGCCTTTATAAGTCAATTTCGGTGTATATGCCATCGTGAAAGCCTCCCTGTCGTTTGATTCATCTTAGTATAACACATTCTGCCTATGGGATGCAAGCGTTTGCGGCAGTGCTCTGTCAGTTTTGCACCAAAACAGCCCCGTACCGTGCAAAACCGGCAGCACATTTTTGGCAAATGGGGTTTGCTGTTGGGTGCAGTTATGCTATACTATAAATAGAACAGCCCGCATTCCGGGCCGGAAGTGAGGGAACGACAATGGCAGATTATCAGGAATACCGGCGACGCATCCTGCACCGGCGCTGGCGCAGGGTGTTTATCATCGTTGCTCTGCTGGCGCTTCTGGCTCTGCTGAGCGCCATCGGCATCCTGTGGAAGGTGCTGCACCGGGAGCGCGTGGATACCGCCCTGAGCCAGAACACCATTCTGCGGCAGGTGACCACGGACAACACATGGAACACGGTCAGCTATCCGCTGGCCCGGCAGCTGCGGGTGCAGACACTGGAGGACAGCACCGAGACCGCGCTGGACTTCCGCATGGCGGCGCTGCCGGCCAGTGCCCCGGTGGAAAAAAGCTGGTTTGCGCAGGCCAGCTTTGTGGGCGACAGCCTGACGCAGGGCTTACAGATCTACGATACCGGTCTGCCCGGGGCGCAGTTCTGCGCCTATAAGGGGGTAGGCCCCAACGCCTTTGTCAACGGCACCAGCTGCAAGCGGGTGGACGGCGTGACAGAGATCCCGCTGGACGCGCTGACCGCGCAGCAGCCCAAGGCCGTCTATGTGCTGCTGGGCAGCAATGTGCTGGGGCAGGACACCGATTACACCAGCTTTCTGACCTACTACCGTTTGATGCTGGATATGATCAGTCAGGCACTGCCGGATGCAAAGATCTATGTGCAGTCCATCACGCCGGTGCGGCCGGAGGTGAGCGCGCAGGCAAACCACGCAGGGTTGAACCGCGACCGTCTGTGCCACATTAACAACGAACTTGCCGCCATTGCACTGGAAAAAGATTGCTATTTCCTCAACCTGTGGGAGGTACTGGCAGACGAAAACGGCGACCTGATCGAAAGCTACGCCCAGCCGGACGGCTACCATATCAAGCCGGAGGGCTACGCCGCATGGGTGGACTACCTTTGCAGCCACACCATGGAGTGAAAATACAAAAGGCGCTGTCCGCAAGGACAGCGCCTTTTGTGCTTTTTTCAGTTTTTCATCAGAACAGGCCGGTGATCTTGCCATCGGCGTCCACATCGATGTTCACGGCGGCGGGCTTTTTGGGCAGGCCGGGCATGGTCATGATGTTGCCGCAGATCACCACCACAAAGCCTGCACCGGCTGCCAGACGCACCTCGCGCACCTCCATGGTGAAGCCGGTGGGCGCACCGGTCAGCTTGGCGTTGTCGCTGAAGCTGTACTGGGTCTTGGCAATGCACACGGGCAGGTTGCCGTAGCCCATCTCGGTCAGCTCGGCCAGCGTCTTGCTGGCGGCGGCGCTGTAATTCACGCCGTCGGCGCGGTAGATCTTGGTGGCAATGGCGTTGATCTTGTCCTTCAGGGGCATCTCCAGCGGGTAGGTGTACTGGATGGGACGATCCTCCAGGATCTCAAGCACCTTCTCAGCCAGTGCCTTGCCGCCCTCGCCGCCCTTGGCGAACACCTCGCTCAGCACGCAGGGTACGCCCTGCTCGGCGCAAATCTGCTCCACATAAGCCTGCTCCTCGGCGGTGTCGGTGGGGAAGGCATTGATAGCCACCACCACCGGCAGACCGAAGCCGTTTTTCAGGTTGTCGATGTGGCGGATCAGGTTGGAAGCACCGGCCTTGACGGCCTCGAGGTTGGGCTGGTTCAGGTCGGCCTTGGCTACGCCGCCGTGGCTCTTGAGGGCGCGCACGGTAGCCACCAGCACACAGGCAGAGGGCGCAATACCGGCATAGCGGCACTTGATATCCAGGAACTTTTCCGCACCCAGATCGGCACCGAAGCCTGCCTCGGTGATGGTGTAGTCTGCCAGCGAAAGGCTGAGCTTGGTGGCCAGCACGCTGTTGCAGCCGTGGGCAATGTTGGCAAAGGGGCCGCCGTGGATGATGGCGGGGTTGTTTTCCAATGTCTGCACAAGGTTCGGGTCCAGTGCGTCCTTCAGCAGGGCGGTCATGGCACCGGCTGCGCCGATCTCACCGGCAGTCACCGGCTTGCCGTCGTAGGTATAGGCACACACGATGCGGGACAGCCGCTCCTTCAAATCGGAGATGCTGGTGGCAAGGCAGAAGATGGCCATGACTTCGCTGGCCACGGTAATGTCAAAGCCGTCCTCGCGGGGGGTGCCGTTCACCTTGCCGCCCAGACCGTCCACGATGAACCGCAGCTGCCGGTCGTTCATGTCCATGCAGCGCTTCCAGGTGATGCGGCGGGGGTCGATGTTCAGCGGGTTGCCCTGCTGGATGCTGTTGTCGATCATGGCAGCCAGCAGGTTGTTGGCCGTGCCGATGGCGTGCAGGTCGCCGGTAAAGTGCAGGTTGATATCCTCCATGGGCACCACCTGTGCGTAGCCGCCGCCGGCAGCGCCGCCCTTTACGCCGAACACGGGGCCAAGGCTGGGCTCGCGCAGGCAGAGCATGGTCTTTTTGCCCAGTGCGTTCATGGCGTCGGCCAGACCTACGCTGGTAGTAGTTTTGCCCTCACCGGCAGGGGTGGGGCTGATGGCGGTGACAAGGATCAGCTTGCCCTGCTTTTTGGCGTTGTGGATCAGCCGGTGGTCGATCTTGGCCTTGTAGCGGCCATAGGGGATCACACTTTCCTCCTCCAGACCCAGCTGGGCGGCAATCTGGGTGATCGGTTTCATCTTGGCTTCCTGCGCGATCTCGATATCGGTCTTCATACAGACATCCTCCTTGATAGCAAAAAAGGGCAGCTTTGCGCAGCAATTGCGCAAGGCTGCCCAGACGGTCGGCATTGACATCCTATACATCCCTGCACTGTGGTGCTCCACAAGGTTCCGTCAGCAGGGATGCGGTCTATGCTGTAAAGATAGCACACCACCGGGGTGTTTGTCAAGGAGGTACAGTTACAAAAATCACCCATAAATGCATAAAATTTTTTGCGTTATCCAAGGGTTTGTGCTATACTTATTCTGGGTTATTATGAAAACAACGACAGAAAGCAGGAAATCCGTTTATGCTGCAAAATCCTCAGTTACATTATCTGGACAACGCGGCCACCACCATCGTAGCGCCGGAGGTGGCGGACGTCATCGACAAGGCCATGCGGGAGCACTGGGCAAACCCTTCCAGCCTGTACGGCCCGGGCGCGCGCAGTGAAGAAGCTCTAAACGCCGCCCGCGCCGCCGTGGCGCGCACGCTGGGCTGCAAAAGCCGGGAGCTGTATTTTACCTCCTGCGGCAGCGAGAGCAACAATCTGGCGCTGCTGGGTGCGGTACAGACCCGCACCTTCGGCAAGGGCATCGTAGTGTCCGGCTTTGAGCACCCCAGCGTGCAGCGGCCGTTGGAGCGGCTGGCAAAGCAGGGCTACGACGTTACCGTGGTAGCTCCCCGGGCAGACGGCACGCTGGACATTGCCGCCATGCTGGAGCGGGTGGACAAGAACACCATCCTTGTAGCCTGCATGATGGTGAATAACGAAATCGGCACCTGCAACGATGTGGAACGCCTTGCCGCCGAGGTAAAGCGCCGCAACAGCCGCACCATCGTCCATGTGGACGCGGTGCAGGCATGGATGCGCGTGCCTATCAAGTTGGACAACATCGATACGCTCTCGGTGAGCGGCCACAAAATCCACGCACCCAAGGGCATTGGTGCGCTTTACCTTTCCGATCGGCTGGTGCAGGCCTTCCAGCCGCCCTATCTGGGCGGCGAGCAGGAGCGGCAGATGCGCCCCGGCACCGAAAACCTGCCCTACGCCATGGGTCTGGCCGCAGCGGCCACCCATCTGGCCAAGACCATGAAGAGCCGGGACACTGCTATGCGTGCGCTGAACCGGCAGCTGCGGGAGGGGCTGAAAGCCTTCCCGGAGGTGGTCGTCAACAGCCCGGAGAACGCCGTGCCCGAGGTGCTGAACTTCAGCGAGATGTGCATCAAGAGCGAGACTATGCTGGCTTTTCTGGCCGAAGAGCAGATCTACGTTTCCTCTGCCAGCGCCTGCGGGCGCGGTCAGCCCAGCCACACGCTGGCAGCCATGGGGCGCGACCCGCTTGCCATCGATACCGCCATCCGGGTGTCCTTCTGCGCCGACAACACCCCGGAGGATGTGGATGCTTTCCTCAACCGCTTCGAGGACGGCATGAAGCATTTGCAGAAGATCAGAAAGTAAAAACGGAAGCCGCAGAACGGCTGACAGTTTCTCTGAGGACCGTCCGCTGGGGTGGGACCCTGTTGCCCGCAGGGCAATAGGGCGGGCGATGGAATGGCCCGATTCGTGTCCGAAGAGAAAGCTGTCAGCCGTTCTATGGGAAGATGCAGTTTGCCTGCGCGACCCCAATGCGTGAAAGGGTGAATGGAAAATGACCGCAGTCATTTTCCATTCATAGAGTAAAACAATTTTTCCGCTGAATATGGCCAGAGCGAAAGCGGAGGCCATTATAAATCCTACATCAGGAGATGCAACATTTATGAAGGAAATTATTATGGGCTATCAGGGCGAAATGTCCCTGAAAGGCCTCAACCGCAACCAGTTCGAAGCAGCCATGATGAAGATCCTGCGCTACCGTCTTAAGACGGTGGGCAAGTTCAAGGTGTACTGCACCCAGTCTACCTTTTATATGGAGCCCGAGGAAGAGGACGTGGATATGGATCTGGCCTTTGAGCGGGTCAGCAAGGTGTTCGGCCTTGCCGCGCTCAGCCGCGCCGTGGTGTGCGAAAAGGATTTCGATACCATCTGCCAGACCGCCGAGGACTATCTGGGCAGCGCGCTGCACGGCATCCGCACCTTCAAGGTGGAGGCCCGCCGCGCCGATAAGACCTACCCCATGACCAGCCCGGAACTGATGCGGGAACTGGGCGCTTACCTGCTGGGCAAGCACAACTACCTGAAGGTGGATGTGCATAACCCGCAGTTCAAGGTCATTGTGGAAATTCGCGATTACGGTGCGTATATTCACGGCCCTAAAATACCGGGTGAGGGCGGTCTGCCCGTGGGTACCAGCGGCCGTGCGCTGAATATGCTCTCCGGCGGCATCGACAGCCCGGTGGCAGCCTATCGTATGGCAAAGCGCGGTCTGGCACTGGATCACATCCATTTTGCGTCCCCTCCGTATACTTCTGAGCGCGCAAAACTAAAAGTAAAGGCTCTGGCACAGCTCATCACCGTGTATACCGGCAGTGCCAACCTGTTCGTAGTGCCCTACACCAAACCCCAGGAATACATTCGGGATAATGCTCCGGATGTGCTGTTCACGGTGCTGATGCGCCGCAGCATGATGCGCATTGCAAACGTGATCGCTAAAAAGCAGGGGTGCGAGGCGCTGGTCACCGGCGAAAGTCTGGCACAGGTGGCAAGCCAGACCGTCAAGGCGCTGCAGTGCACCGATGCTGCACAGGACCTGCCCATCCTGCGCCCGCTCATCGGTATGGACAAGACCGAGATCATCGAGACCTCCCGCCATATCAATACCTTTGAGACCAGCATCCTGCCCTATGAGGACTGCTGCACCATCTTCACTCCGCCGCACCCGAAGATCCGTCCCGAGCTGGAGGAAATCCTTGCCGCCGAAGCTGCCATGCCCGGCCTTGCCGCATTGGAGACCGAAGCTGCAGAGCAGACCGAGCGCATCCGGGTGCGCATCACTGATCAGGTAGAATTCGAGGGTTGATTTGTCCATGACAGCAGAGATCATCAGCGTCGGTACCGAGCTGCTGCTCGGCAACATTCTTAACACCAATGCCCAGTACCTCAGCCGGGAGCTGGCCGCGCTGGGCATCACTGTCCGGCGGCAGAGCACCATCGGCGATAACCATGGCCGTCTGGCGGGTTTTGTCAACGAGGCAAAGCAGCGGTGCGACCTGCTGGTGTTCACCGGCGGGCTGGGCCCCACGGCAGACGACCTGACCAAGGAGACGGTGGCCGCCTGCTTTGGCGACACCCTTACCTTTGACTCCGACGAGTGGCAGAAGATCGTGGACTTCTTTACCCGCACCGGGCGCGAGACCACCCCAAACAACCGCAAGCAGGCCATGGTGCCGGTGCATGGGCATAAGGTGGTCAACCACCACGGCACCGCGCCGGGCGCATGGTTCGAGCAGGACGGCCACTGCGCCGTACTGATGCCCGGTGTTCCCCATGAGATGAAGGCCATGTGGGAGGAAAGCGTGCGCCCGCTGCTGCTGGCGCGGCAGAGTTGTGCCCTGCACAGCCTGACGCTGCGGGTGCTGGGCGGCGAGAGCAATCTGGAATACCGGGTGCGTGCGCTGCTGGAAAACCAGAACCCAACCGCCGCCATCTACTGCAAGACCGGCGAGTGCGAGATCCGCATCACGGCCCGCGCCCGCTCCGACGAGGACGGCGAAAAAATGTGCCGCGCGTATGCCAAAAAGTTCTATGATATGCTGGGCGATGCGGTGTATGATGAGGATGTGGCCGGGCTGGAAGAAACGGTGGTGCGCACCCTGAAGGAAAAGGGGCTCACCGTCTCCACCGCCGAGAGCTGCACCGGCGGCATGATCGCAGAGCGTATCACCGCAGTGTCAGGCTCCAGCGAGGTGTTCGGCTACGGCTTTGTGACCTATTGGGAGGCCGCCAAGGCCAGGCTGGTGGGCGTGGAACCGGATGTCATTGCAAAGTACAATGTGGTGTCGGCCCCCGTGGCCGCCCAGATGGCGCTGGGGGCCGCACAGGCCGCCGGTGCTGAAATCGGCATCAGCGTGACCGGCGTGGCCGGGCCGACCGGTGGAGATGCCCTCCGCCCGGTGGGCACGGTGTATCTGGGCGCGGCCCGGGGCGAGACGGTGTATGTAAAAAAGTTGTCCGTCTCCCGGCCCGACCGTGCATTGGTGCGTGCCCGTGCCGCGCAGGCCGCCCTGGAGTTGGCCCTGCGGCTGGCACAGGGAAAAGTTCCTGCAGGCACAGAGCCCCTTGCCCGGGACGCACAGCACAGCGCCGAAGCGCTGGACAAGCTGAACGAGGTGTTCCTGGGCCACTAAAAGGCAGGGGGAATGCAGGTTGACACAGCAACAGGAGACCGGGTGTGTACTGCGGCTGTTCGGTGCGCAGTCCACAGCGGTGGGCAAAACGGTGGAAAACTTTCCGCCCCAGTGGCGCTGTCTCTTATACACATCTGACGCTGCCGACGAATAGCCTTGTGTAGATC
>ENA-OYXC01000679-OYXC01000679.1-human-gut-metagenome-genome-assembly--contig:-NODE-679-length-12981-cov-6.735030_pt1 | contig 12981 bp, 14 predicted proteins | sample MGYA00244214_ERZ653415 | MGnify/ENA primary metagenome ERZ653415 (study PRJEB26926, sample SAMN06165016) | human gut metagenome | biome: ENVO:00009003; feature: ENVO:2100002; material: ENVO:00002003... | reverse complement strand
CGAGATTTCTGCCTGTCTCGTGGGCTCGGAGATGTGTATAAGAGACAGGATCGAATCGAGCGGAATCTGAGAGATGCGTTGGTGGCGTATCGGAATACGAATCCCAAAATCACAATTATGCAGAATGGAGAGACGATTGTCTGTCGGGAAGCAGACATTGTTATGATTGAGAATCAAAGGCGTTGTGTGTACGTATGCACAAAGGATGCCAGGTATGAAGTGAAGGGAAAGCTGGAGGATTGGGAGCAAAAACTGAATCAGGTAAGATTTTGCAAATCTCATACGAGTTTTCTGGTAAATCTGGATTATGTGAGTCGGTTTACAAAGAATGAAATAATTCTGGCGAAAGGAAAGTATAGGGCGCATATATCCAGGCGTATGTATCCGGAGTTTTGTAAGAAATATGAAGAATATCTGCGAAGGGGATAAGGGAAAGCTATGAAAAGAAAGGCATCTGAAATTCTATTTTTCATGCAGGGAATCGTCATCTTTTTTCTGATCGGATTTCTTAGTTTTATAAATAATATGGAGCAAGCGCTGCCTTATGTATGGACATGTGTGATTGTAATTGTGCTTGTCCTGATAATTATAGGTCTGTTATGCATCTATAATTATGTATACAAGAGGGAACAGCGGGTAAAACAGGAACAGGTTCGATTGCAGGAAGTTCTGATGGTTCGTGAAGAGAATCAGGTATGTCATGCGGTGATTCATGATACAAGGCATTTTCTATACACGGTACAGAGTTTATTGGAACGTGAAGACATTGAGGAAGCGAAGAAGCTTTTGCAGGATTGCGTGGATGCGAAGCTTACGAAGAAAAGGTTTTGTAATCGGGCCGTGTTAAACGTGATCCTGCAATATTATCAGAGTGTATGTGATAAGGCAGGAATATCATTGGCGGTTGATATTCGGGGAGCTGTGCTATCTGATCTGAATGACACGGAGATGACAGTGCTATTCGGAAATCTGTTGGAAAATGCGTATGAAGCGGCTGGTAATCAGGGATTTATCGAATTACGTGTGGATGTGAACGAGCATTCCGGCATGACGGTTATAGAAGAAAAAAATTCGTATCTTGGGGAAATAAAGAAGGATAAGGCAGGAAAACTCATCACCTCAAAAAATAAAGAGGAGCATGGAATTGGCATGCAGAGCATAGAGAAAATCGTGCGCAGACATGAGGGGGTATATATCTATGATTTCGATAAGAATACACACATATTCCGTTCAAAAATCGCATTGCCTGACCGAAAGTGTTAAAATTTCGACCATTTGTGCAAGATATCTTGATTATTGAGCATGTAACGATGATACTTATACCGGAATGGGTGCAAAAACGGAATCTTATCATGCAAAAACCGACGACAGGGTTGATAAACGGAGTGGCAGAGCAGATAATCAAGTATAGTTGAGAAATCAAGTTATTCAAAAGCTATAAAGAGGGTACAACATATGAAAAAATAAGGGAACTAGAGGAGAGTGGACGTCAATGATAGTTGTAATTTTAGATGTTATTGCAGGAATTTTTTGGGCCTTTGTATGTGGGGAAGAAGTGAGAAAAAAGAACTATGATCCAACAGCATGGTATGTGCTTGGTTTTATATTTGGGGGATTGGCATATTTGGTTGCGTGGTGGTTTATAAAACCTAAGATAAAAGAAGTGGACAAAGTAGATATTGAAAGAATTGTACAGGCAGATAAAGCACGTGCAATGAAGAGTGACATTGAGTCTGGTCGTGTCTGGGTATGCCCGGTGTGTAGAAACGTGAATGATTCAAAAGTATATGCATGTCCGTGTGGGGAACGGAAACCTCCGAGGGTTATTTCGCACGCGGTAGCAAAACCGGTTGTTGAAACGTGGATATGCAATAACTGCGGTATGGAAAATTCCGGACATGTATTCATATGCAATTGTGGCATGAAAAAATCAGAAAATGAAAAATGTATATCTCAATAGTTTGATAAAAAGGGAAAAGAGGAAGAAATATGCGATTGGTCTTTGTACTGATATGGTCATGCGTGTGGGCGTATATATGTGGCGCTGCGATGGAAAAAAGCGAAGAGAATCATCTGCATGGTATGTGCTCGGATTTTTGTTTGGAGTATATGCATATATTATTACACTGTTTATAAAACCCAGAGAGCCTGAATTTGATGAGATAGAGATACAGCGCAGGATTGCAGAGGATAAGGTACAAGCTATGAAACGCGACATATCTACGGGAAAGGTATGGGTGTGTCCGCAGTGTGGTAAGATGAATGACAGATATGAGACAATCTGTTCTTGCGGAACTGCAAAACCGATACGCGAACGTTTATAAACAGAACCTGTGTATGCAACTGAAAAACGTGGACATGTAATAATTGCGGAATGAAATGATCAATAAATCAAATGATTAAAGTAAAGTGTCTGTAGATAGGATAGGGATTATGTATACCAAAAATATAATACTTTTAAATGAAAAGGAGTATTTTTGCATTAGTAAAGATGCGTATATACTTGGTAAATTTCATTATATGGAAAATGAAAATTATGGTGTAGAAGATCTTCAAAGTGCAAATGGAACGAAAATTAATGGATATTCAATTCAGACCGGCATGGTGTATGAATTGCATGAGGGAGATGTAATAACACTTGCAGATGATTCTTTTACTGTATCTTATGTAGTAACTCCTGATTTTTTATGTCTATCTAAAGGGTTAACAAACGGTCTACCTTTAGCCGTCGTACTAGGACCTAAAAATGAAATCTTAAGTATGCCAATATTGGATATTCTGTTAATTACGGGAACATGTTTATTTTGACACAGCAACGGCACATGCGGTTCTGCATAAAAACCTCTAAACCATACATACTAGCTTATGTATAGTTTGGAGGTTTTTTATGGACTTAGAAGATCTGTATGATGATAACAATAAGCTCAAGGTGCCTCTGCGGCGGAGCTTAGCTGAGAATAAAAAGGTGCTCGGCATCCTGTTTGAAAACTGTGGGGATGTAGTGCAGAAGTCTTTCGCGATGGAGCGGGCGGAGGGCATGGTGTATATGCATGTTGTATATATCGATGGCTTGACGAATAACGGCATGATCGAGGAGACAATCCTGAAGCCGCTTTCGTATGAATGGCGCGGAAATTCGGCGAAGGAATGGCGCGGAAATTCGGCGAAGGATGTCTGGGACAGCATCTTATATCAGGAGGTTCAGACGGCGGATATCAAGGAGGAAACCTCCTTTGATAAAACCGTCGGTTCGATTCTGAAGGGTGATACGGCGATCTTCATTGATGGTTATGCGAGGTCAATGATCGTATCGTCGAAGAAATTACCACTTAGAGGAATCTCTGAAAATGATACGGAAGCGGGCATGCGCGGACCGAAGGACAGCTTTAATGAGGGATTCCGGCAGAGTACCGCGTTGATCCGGCGGCGGATCAAGGATGCAAAATTGCGCGTGGAGCAGGATACGATTGGGGAGCGCACACGGACGGACTATGCGCTTGTGTATCTGGCAGATGTAGCGTCGGAGGAGCTGGTTAAGCGCGTGCGGGAGGACATGCATCACTATGATATTGATGCCATCTATGATAGTGGGATGGCGCAGCATTTGATGGAAAATTGGTATTCTCCGTTTCCAACGTTTCAGTCGACGACCAGACCGGATAAGGTGGCAGCAGGGATTACGGAAGGCAGAGTGGCAATCGTATTTGACAATTCGCCAGAGGTGATTCTGGCACCGTGTAATTTGAACATGCTGTTGCAGACGTCCGATGATTATTACAATCGCTGGGCGGTCGGGACATTTGCACGGATCATCCGGTATATCGCGGCATTTCTGGCGGTGTCCCTGCCCGGACTTTATATCGCGATTACCGTGTATCACAGTGATATTCTTCCGACAAAGCTTCTGTATGCGATCGCGTCAGCACGGAGTATGGTCACCTTTCCTGTGATTGTGGAAGTGCTACTGATGGAGTTTCTGTTTGAGCTTTTGCGCGAAGCGGGGATCCGTCTGCCGGGACCGCTTGGCAATACGATCGGGATTGTCGGCGGCTTGATCGTCGGACAGTCGGCGGTGGAGGCGGGCATCGTGAGCACGATGGTAGTGATCGTTGTGGCACTGACGGCAATTGCAAGCTTTGCGATTCCAAATGAAGAGTTTGCGTCGGTGTTCCGTCTGCTCAAATTCTTTGTGATTATTCCGTCTGCCATCTGGGGCTTGTATGGATATATTCTGGCACTTCTGGTGATTGCGGTGCATCTGTCCGGACTGATGAGCTTCGGCATCCCGTATATGTATCCGATTGTCGCCGGAAGTGGCAAGCGCGCCTATGCAAATCAGGATTTTGTGCTGCGGGCACCGATCTCGTGGATGCGGAAACGCCCAATCTTTGCGCGCGAGGAGGAACGTATGAGGCTGAAACCCCATGTGACGAAGTCACATGCTACGAATGGTTTCAGCCGACCTGCCGCCGAACAGAGTGAGGGGGCGATACCCGGGTTGAAACCCCATGTGGCGAAGTCAGCGGGAGAGGAGGAAAAAAATCATGAATCTGGCGGACGGTAAAATCTCCAAACGGCAATGGTTTCGCATGAGCTATCTCGAATGTGTCACGATCAGTATGATGATGATTCCGTATATCACATTGTCGCTTGCGGGGAAATATCATGTGCTGGCACTGGTGGTCGGGCTCGCATTTGTCGTGCTCTATGGCGCGTTGATGCTGTATCTTGCGGACTTTGTTCCATGCGGTTATATCAATGCGATTCGGAATCATATGGGATGGACTGCCGGTATATTGGACGTGCTGTATGCCTTACGGTATCTGCTGCGTGCGACGCTTATCGCGGTCTTTTTCTCCATGATTTTGCAACGCTATTTGTTGCAAAGCTTCTCCGTATGGTGGATCTTCCTGCCATTTCTTGGAATCACATTGTATGGTGCGTCCAAGTCGATGGAAGGACGCGCACGGATGTTTGAATTTTTGTTTGGGTGGATGGTCGTACCACTCATATTGATCGTTGTGTTCTCGGTATCGAATATTGATATCGGCGCCATCATGCAGGGAATCACATCACAGTCGGAGGTATCGGGCGTGTTCAAGGGTGCATACGCAATCCTTCTGGCATTGTCGCCACTGGAATTGCAGCTCTACAGTTGCCCATGCGTGAAGGAGAAAGACCGAATGGGGGGAATCTGGCTGCTTGTCTGGATTTTATTTACCATTGTATTTTCGTATCTGTTCATCGTGGCAATCCTTGGCTATGGCTGGACGGCAAGCGACACGACGGCATCGTTCAATGTAATGGAAGCGGCTTCTTTTCCTGGCGGGGCGGTGGCGCGGCTTGACTATCCGGTGATGGCATTTTGGATTATCGGTGTGTTTGCAGTTGTGAGCGGCTATCTGCATCAGACTCGGGACTTCCTGTATTCGCTGTGTGAAGTGAAGCAGAAAAGTGGACGTGTTGTGACATTTGTGGTGATGTTCGCGGGTGCGTGTCTGTTTGCGTATGGAATGCAGTTTGAATCGGCCGTAAAATATGGCATGCGGTATTTCCTGTATGCAGACCTTGCGATCGGCATTGTATTTCCGTTGATCGTCATGTGGGTAAAGACGAAAAAACGCGTGAAATGGGGAATCGGTTTTGTCTGTCTGACTGTGTTAGCTGCAATCGGCAGTGTATTGATCGGAGATGAAAAGCTTGGCAGACAATTTGTGCAAAATGATTTTACTGCGATAGAACAGAAAAAGGAAACGTTGGAGCACCGGGATTATGTGCAGGAAATGCAGGTGGAAACTGCGAAGGACGGATATCAGTTTACATTTGTGATTGCAGATATCGCCGGGTACGAAGGGGAAAACAGCATCAATCAGACGCTCTACCATGTGCAGGCAGAGAATCTGGAGATGGCGGCAGCGCTGTACCAGAGAGAGAACGAGCGGCAGTTGGATTTCGGGCATATGAAGCAGATCGCGGCAGATATGACGGGGCAGGAGATACATCCGCTCTTGCTGGAGCTTGGACACCGACCGGGGATCCCAAAATCGGTTCCGGTCATGATGGAAACGGATGGCGCGAAATATATTTTGCGGGAAATGATTAAAGCTGCTTACGGAAGGGAAAACTTGTAACGAAATCAACTTTCGATGGAGGAGTTTGTTATGGGGTATAAGATTCTAAAAGGAGCGATGGTCGGAATCCTGCTTGGAGTATGTGGTGGGATCTTACTTACGAGTGTGCTGCACATTGCAGGAGGTGGGAGTGTCCGTGATGTCGTCAGTCTGTTTCGCGAGGGAAATATGAAAATGCTATTTGCAGGTCAGAAAATTAGCGATGAAGATCAGGCAGATCTTGAAGCTGTGTTTGGAGATAGCGGTAAAACAGAGAGTCTGTCAGGCGATGTGGATGATGTTGCAGAAAAAAGCGGTATCTGTGCGGATGTCTATGAGGATGCGCTAAAAAGCCCGGAAGATGTCGTGGTGCGGTTCCATGTGCGCGCAAACAGTGACAGTGAGACAGATCTTGCTCTGAAATATGAGGTGCGGGATGCAGTGCTTGCTTTGCTTGCGGAAGATCTGCAGAAAGCAGAAAATGACAGTGAAGCAATCTTGTATCTGGCGCAGAATTTATCGAAAATCCGCAACACTGCGCGTGCAGTTGTCGAGGAGGCAGGCTATCATTACGATGTAAAAGCATATATTACGAGAGAGGAATTCCCGATTCGGGAATATGGGGATCTGGTACTTCCAGCGGGAACCTACCGGGCACTGCGTATAGATATCGGTGAGGCAAAAGGCGAGAACTTCTGGTGCATGCTGTATCCGATGATGTGCTACACGATGGACGCGGGGGCAGTTGTCGATTCGGCAGATGCAGAGAAAATCGCACAGGCACTCGACGAAGAAAGTTACGAGAAATTATTTGTGAAGCGGGACATAAAGCCCGGTGATGTCAAAGTAAAGTTAAAGATTCTTGAATGGTTGCAGGATACCTTCTAAGTTGTTATAATAAAACATAATGTATTCATATTTTGAATACTATATAAAGTTAGTTTGTTTATAGCAATTTACGAGAAGAAATGTATATCGAGTTGAAAGATAATACAAATTCTTAAGCAGACCATATAAACACATCGGTACTTAATAAGCTGTGCCAGCTATCTGGCTGGTGCAGCGAATTTAGTACCGTTATGTGTTTCTCTGAGCGAGAGCGCGTCTGCGTAGAATTTTGTATTATCGTCCAACTCGGAGAATAAATTAGAACCTCGTAAATTGCGGAATAAAACCATTACATAAAGAAAGGCAAAAACCATGAAAAAGAATCTAGCAGTTATATTTGGCGGCCGCTCATCCGAGCATGAAGTATCCTGCGTGTCAGTTGTTACAATTGCCAAAGCAGTAGATCTTGAGAAATACAATATGTTCCTGATCGGAATTACAAAAGACGGTGAGTGGAAGCTTGTAGAAGATATCGCAGGCATCGAAGACGGAAGCTGGAAGCAAAGTCCCGTTTCTGCAATCATTTCCCCGGATACAAAGGGCGGACTTATCATTTCGCAGGACGATATGATGAAGGTGCAGCCGATTGATGTGATCTTCCCGGTACTGCATGGCATGTATGGTGAGGATGGAACGATTCAGGGATTGTTTGAGATGGCGGATATCCCATATGTCGGATGTGGTGTGTTCGCTTCTGCTGCTTCTATGGATAAGTTCTATACAAAGCTGGTAGTTGATACACTGGGGATCCGTCAGGCTGTTTATGTGCCGGTGCTGGCAGAACAATTGGATGATATCGACGAGGTGACAGCCCGCGTCGAAGCAAAGCTTTCTTATCCGGTATTTGTAAAGCCTTCCAAGGCAGGTTCTTCCAAGGGTGTTTCCAAGGCAGATGACCGTGCAGCATTGGTTGTTGCCCTGAAGGAAGCTGCAAAGCATGATTATAAGATTCTGGTTGAGGAGACGATCGTCGGTCGAGAGATTGAGTGCGCTGTCCTTGGTTATGGTAAAAATACAAAGGCATCCCGCGTGGGCGAGATTCTTGCGGCAGCAGAATTCTACGATTTCGATGCAAAGTACAACAATGTAGAGTCTAAGACTGTAATTGGTGCTGATCTTCCGGACGGAAAAGAGGCAGAAGTGCAGAAGGATGCGGTTGCAATCTTCAATGCGCTGGATGGATTCGGTCTTTCCCGTGTAGACTTCTTCTTGGAGAAGGATACGAACGAGGTCGTATTTAACGAGATCAACACATTACCGGGCTTTACATCCATCAGTATGTATCCAATGCTCTGGAAGGATAAGGGATATTCGATTGAGAGTCTGGTAGAGACTTTGATCGAGATGGCAAAGGAACGTCCATAATGAAAGCAGTCATTGAGTTTGAAAATGTAGATGTGGAGACCGGCGAAGTGATGCGCTCGCAGGCAACTGCGCTGGCAAGCATGACCGAACAGGGGATGAAGCTTACCTACGTGGAGGATGTGTCCGGCGATGGACACAAGACACGCTGTACGATGATTTTCTCCGACAACCGGCTCCGTGTGACACGGAGCGGCGAGCTGAATTCGGACTTTGTATATGAGCATGGCTTAACGCATCATACGAAATATGCGACCGGCTATGGCTCGATTCCGGTGACCCTGCAGACGAAGCATTTCCTGCACACGGCAGAGGGTATTGATTATGAGGCGGCCGTTCTGGCAGAGGAGTTTTCCCTGCGTCTTGCACTGCAATATACCATGGAGATGGGAAATGAACTGCCGATGGAACGGAAGATGAAGGTGCATGTACATAATTTAGCGGATTAGGTATGCCATACAGATGATTAAGCAAGCATAGAAAACCGGATGGAATTACAACAATCATGTAAATCCATCCGGTTCTTTTATTTTTCTGTAATTTTCTTTTCTTCCTTTTTTCTCATCGCCAGCCATACGAACAGCACCGTAAGCACTAACGCGCCAGCCGTGATGATACCGCATCGTACCGTTTCCTCAAACCATACGGATGGAATGAATAGTACACTCAGGTTGATACTGAAATGCAGGATCATGCTTGCGAGGAGCGTGTTCGCTTTGTAAGCCACAAATCCAAGCAGACATCCTAAGATGCATGCATAGATGCCCTGTACAATGTTTCCGTGATACAACCCGAAAAGTACACCCTGAAACAGGATTGCGAAAGCCGGTGGCATGTAGCGCTTCGCATAGCCCATGATCACTCCGCGGAAGAACAATTCTTCGCCGATCGGGGCGATTACAAAGGTCGCGATCATCATCGGGACTGCACGGTTCACACCGACCGTCTTGGATACAAGTTCATAGTAGGCTGCAAAGGTATCCGGGAAGAGGGGACTTACCAGATTCAGGATTCCGTCCACCATGATCTGAATTGCAACACCAGCAAGCAATAAAAATGGAGTCCGTATAGAACAGACGCATGAAAAAATATTTTTCATGCGTCCTTTTGTATTATCCTCGAAAGATTCGTCTGTGGAAACGATATTTCCCCGATAAAATATGCGGTAATACCAGACCCCGAAACAAATCAGAAATACGATATGCTGTGCAAGCACGAGGTACGCCTGATTCATAGGCTGGTTATAATCCATTTGTAAGATCTTGCCAATCGTATTTTCGCTGTTTGATTTCTCATCGGAACGCATATTCTTGAAGAACAGAATTGCAACATCGATGAAATTCAATACATACTGCGCCAATACGGCAATCAGAAACGGTGTAAAGGAACCGATAATATCTTTCAATTTTGCCGGTTGATTTTTACATCTTGTCACTGATCTTCTTCGCTCTTTCTTTCTCTCGACGAAGCTCTTCCTTGGACTTCTCAACAGGCTTGTCTTTTGCCTTGCCCTTGGATTTTGCTTTCTCGAGCATTTCTGCGTTCAATTGCTTCTGCATTTCAACCTGACGTTTCCGCATACGTGTACGCCAGTTGCCCTTTTTCTTCTTGCCAGTTTCTTCTTCCTGAGCTACCTTCTTGCCACGGACGCTCTTTACACTGATGATGTAAATGCCGCTGACCATCGCTTTTACTTCGCCTCTGGTTGGAAGCTCGTCGAAGATTGCATCATCACAGATCATGTTCATAATCTGTGGACCAACCTTGACCTTTGCGATTGGAAGCTTTGCTTTCTGGTAACGCTTTGGTGTCTGTTCCATCACCATTTTTGGAAGTCCGGCGTCTTTCATTGGCAGCATTTTCTTGTCGATGATCAACATATTCATCGGCTGTGCCGCCTCTACCATCTGTTCTCTCTGTGCACTCTGTTTCTTCTGTAATTTGTCACCGACTCTGTATAACACGAACATGATCGCAAGTGCTACCACGATGACAATAATCATGATTAACCACCAAGGCATGGTTCAAATCCTCCTCTAAATGTTATTTTTATCATACATATCCTGTATAAGCTGTGGAAACTCTGCATATCGCTCCTTGCGTTCCTTTGGAGGAAGTTCACAAGGATAGATCGGCTTTCCGAATTCAATCGTTACGCTATGGCTGTGAATCCGTTTCTTTGGTGCAGATTCAAGCATCAGATCGGAACGGCAGATCGATACCGGAACGATCGGGGATTTCGATTTCTCTGCCATCTTATATCCGCCCTCGCGAAATGGCAGAAGTGTGTCGGTCTGGTTTCTGGTTCCCTCTGGGAATACAACCATCGAATGTCCCTGCTTCATGTATTCCGTTCCCTGCTTGATCACGGATAAGCCCTGCTTGATATCTTCTCTGTCTAAGAACAGACATCCGATATCCCGCATATACAGTGGGAGAAGCGGAATCTTTTCCATTTCTTTTTTCGCAAGGAAGCCAAGCGGCTTGCCGATTGCTTCATGATAGATCAGAATGTCGAAATAACTGCGGTGGTTGCCGACGAATAACACCGGTCCGTCCTGCGGTATATTTTCTTTTCCGATGACGTTCACCTTGCATCCGGACAGTTTCAGTTCAAACCGGAAGAAGCCGGATACAAACCTGCGTGCTTTTTCCCATGATTTCTCAGGATTTTTCTTCCATAATTGTTTCATGTAGAGATGGTATGGCAGACAGAAGAACAGTGCCACCATCAATACGATTCCAACTCCCAATGTCTTCATAGATACACCTCTTATCGTCCAAACATTTTACAGGTTTCATATAATCTTGCTTCAAGTTCACGTGTCAGTGCGTCTTCTTTGTATCTCCATGCCCAGTTTCCTTCGCCGACACCCGGTGTGTTCATACGTGCCCAGGAATCTAAGCATAATACATCCTGCATTGGTACGATCGCCATGTTAGCAACAGAGCCAAAGCATGCACGGATCATAATCCAGCAGATGTCATAACCATCGGTTGAGAAGTAGCGGCGCAACTTGTCTTTGGAAGCTTCATATGCGTGCTTGTACCAGCCGAGGGTTGTATCGTTATCGTGTGTACCTGTATAGCAGACACAGTTACGAACAAAGTTGTGTGGAAGGAAATCATTTTCCTCCGGATTCTCAAATGCAAACTGCAATACCTTCATGCCAGGCAGACCGAATTTGTCGCGCAGCTCGATAACCGAATCATCGATCTCACCAAGATCTTCGGCGATAATCGGAAGATGATAACCGAGGGTTGCTTCAAGCTGTGTAAAGAAGTTTACACCCGGTGCTTCTACCCATTTACCGTTGATGGCGGTTTCTTCGCCATAAGGGATCGCCCAGTATTTATCGAAACCACGGAAATGGTCGATTCGCAGGAAATCACAGAGTGTCAGCTGGTAACGAATACGGTTCAGCCACCACTCATAACCGGTCTCGGTATGCTTCTTCCAGTTGTATAGCGGGTTGCCCCACAACTGTCCGGTCGCTGAGAAATAATCCGGTGGAACTCCGGCAACGACGGTTGGGTACCCCTTGGAATCTAATTGGAACAGGCTCTGGTTTGCCCATACATCCACACTGTCCCAAGCCATGAAGATCGGGATATCGCCCACGATGGAAATGCCCTTATCGTTTGCGTATTTCTTCAAGGTCGTCCATTCATAATAGAATAAGAACTGGATGAACTTGTAGTAGCCCATCTCGGTATCGAGCTTCTTCGCCCATGTTTCCTTCTGCTTCTTGGTTGGTTTCTTCAGGTTATCTTCCCACATGTACCAAGGCATGCCCTGATGATAGTCCTTGCCTGCCATGAACAATGCGTAATCCTTCAGCCAGACAGATGTCTCGCAGAAATTATCGTACGCCTGCTTCATCTCCGGATCGTCATGGATACCATCAGATAAAGATTCGTCGTGAAAACGGGAATAAGCAAGCTTCAAAAGCCCTGTCTTAAACTCAATCAACTCACCATAATTGATCTGCTCTGCGTTCCATGCCGGCATATCCCGGAAGTCTTCGTCGTAAAGAAGATGTAACTCCTTCAGATGATCCAGACTGATGATAAGCGGCTGTCCCGCAAATGCGGAGAAAGGCTGATATGGAGAATCTCCAAATCCGGTATGTCCGAGTGGCAGTACTTGCCATGTGTTCAATCCCGAACGTTCCAGAAAATCAACAAATCTATAAGCGCTTGCACCCAGCTCACCGATGCCGTAAGGCCCCGGAAGTGAGGTTGGATGAAGCAGGATCCCCGTGTATTTCTTTGGCTTTTTACTTGCGCCAGCTTCTTCTGCCATAATATTCTTGTCCTCCTAATTATGTATCTCCTATTAAACCAAACTTCATTATACAGAAAAACATGGAAATTATCTATATAATTTGTAAAGTTTTTCAAACAAAGGAATGGCTTTTTCGACCATATCCGTTGTCACGCAGTAAGAGATTCGGAAATGTCCCGGACATAAGAAGCTGTCACCCGGTACGATGATCAGGTTCAGCTCTTTGGCTGCGCGCCAGCAGAATTCATTTGCATCTTCCGTCAAGGCGCGTGGGAACATGTAGAAGGTTCCGCCCGGCTCAACCACTGTCTCTTATACACATCTGACGCTGCC
>ENA-OYXC01000671-OYXC01000671.1-human-gut-metagenome-genome-assembly--contig:-NODE-671-length-13105-cov-13.244061_pt1 | contig 13105 bp, 7 predicted proteins | sample MGYA00244214_ERZ653415 | MGnify/ENA primary metagenome ERZ653415 (study PRJEB26926, sample SAMN06165016) | human gut metagenome | biome: ENVO:00009003; feature: ENVO:2100002; material: ENVO:00002003... | reverse complement strand
ATGGTCATTCACACCAAGGAGAAAGCCAAGATTCATGCCCACGAGCCAAAGGGTGCCAAGATTAAAGGCAGCAACATCTATACAGTAGAGAGAGGTCCGAAAGTGCATGATGCTAAAGCCAATGAAATGGATAAAAAAGCATCTGCAAAATTAATGCTTCAGAAAAGTGCTGGTGGAAAGCGTACTTATAGAAAGAGTACCATTCATCAATCGGAGGCTAAGGATAAAGGTCTTTCTAGGTTTAAGCGTAACATCAGAGAGTCAGGAACTTCCATCAAGACCAAGAACACCAATCTTCACATTGCAGGAAGAACTGGAGCACTTGCAGCCGGGACAGTAACAGAGCAGGTAGAAGGTGGGCATGAGATATCGCAGGCAGCATATCTTGCATATGAAGCAAGCCGCCCTGTTACCGGAACTGCTTCTAAGGGTGCAACACTTTTTAGGAAAAAGGCGGCAGCCGAGGCAAAGAAGCGTATCAAGAAGGTAGAGGCAGGAAAGAAGCTGGCAAAAAAGACAGCAAAGAAAGCTGCCAAAGATACAGCCAAGGCGGTAGCTAAAGAGACGGCAAAAGAAACAGCAAAGACTACTGCCAAGGTTGCAACGAAAACTGCGACAAAGGCAGCTGCTACAGCGGCAGGAACAGCGGTTGCACCGGGAGTTGGTACTGCAATCGGCATGGCAGCCGGATATGCTGCAGGTGTGTCCATAGAGGTCAAGGATGAAAAAATGACCAACCGGAGCAGGAAGATAAAATTCTTTCTGGATAAGATGAAAGCACAGGAGAATCAGACAGACAGCGTGGCAAAGCTGGTAAAGGATCTGATTGTGCGAAAAGCGATTACCTGGGTAAAGGCAGCGGCACCGATTGTTGGATTGGTGCTTTTATTACTTGTTCTTGTAGTTGCCATGATTGCGGTTCCGGTTATAGCGGTGATAGCAATCCTTTACAATTCTCCATTTGCTTTATTTCTGCCACCACTTGAATCAGGAGATACCGTGCAGACAGTAACGAGTGCTTATGTGCAGGAGTTTAACCGGGATGTGAACACGAAAGTGAATGAGCATACCGGATATGACCTTGGAGAGCTTGTATATGTGGATTATGAAGGTATGGAAGAAAACCCAAGCAATTACTATGACATCATGGCAGTCTATATGGTCAAGCATGGTGTCGGAGATACTGCAACAGTCATGAATGATACTTCTAAAGGCTGGCTGCAGGCAGTTGTAAATGATATGTGTTCATACACCACAAGCACCGGAACAAAGGATGTGGAAGAAACGGATGCAGACGGCAATGTGACTACTGTCACGAAGTCTGTTCTGTATGTGAATGTAACGCTGAAATCGTACAGGGATATGATTTCGGTCTATGGGTTTAACTCTGATCATGTGGAAATGCTTGAGCAGATCATGAGTCCGGAGTTTATGGGACAGCTTGGATATGCCGGAAGCGGAAGTGGCGGCGGAGGCGGAAGTCCGGGAGTAAGCTCCATGACTGAGGATGAAATCAATGCCATCCTAAACGAAATTACAGACAGCAGGCAGAAAACAGTCTGCTCCTATGCACTTCACAGAGTTGGCTTTCCTTATAGTCAGGATTTAAGAGACAGCGGTAACTATTATGACTGTAGTTCCTTAGCCTATTATTCATGGAAAGATGCAGGCGTGGATATTAGTTACGGCGGTGCAACCACAGCGGCAGCGGAGGCACAGGGACTGGATGAAGCCGGAAAGACAGTCTCCTTTGATGAGTTACAGCCGGGAGACCTTATTTTCTACAGTTTTACAAGCAACGGAAGATATAAGAACATCAGCCATGTGGCAGTATATGTCGGAAATGGCAAGGTGGTAGAGGCGCTTAATGAAAGTCTTGGTGTTGTTTACCGGGATGTGGCAAGCACAGGAAAGATTGTTGTGATAGGAAGACCATAACAGGAAATTTGCAGAGAGGGCATAGTCCCTCTCTGAGACTGGAGGTAAGAATGGATTTAAAAGATATGATACTGGTAACAGAAAACGACAGGGGAACAGAGACAAATATGCTGATGACTCTGGATGATTATAAGAGTTTTATAGCAGTTGATGACATGTCAGAGCTTGCAGACAATTTGTTGCAGCTTGGAAGAACACTTGGTGAAGCAGATAACTTCGCAGAGTATTACAGGGCAGCAAATGTAACTGTATCTGCGAGATTCTGTCTGGATGATATTCAGCTGGGGCACTTTCTTCAGGGACTTTATAACGATTCCAAAGAATTTCGGTTTGATAAAGAAGCCAGTTCTTCTGAATGTGTTGCAAAGCTTAAGGAGATTGGAATGACCGATAAGGGCTGGGTGGATGATTTTAACCTGCATTATGAAAGTGTGGACAGATCATTTGAAAGGGGACAGACATTTCATAACTTCAATGACCATGATTACATGGTGCTTGAAGCATTATCACCAAGGAATCTCGTGGTGATGGATATGAAGTCAGGTTCTCTTACAATCGCCCTTGGTGCGACAGAGTATAAGCGTTATCCGAAGGATGAGAAGCCTACAAAGGACAATACCACAATTGGAGTATCGTGGGAGCATGGAATTTATCTCGGTTCCACACTCTCAACCACGAATTTCAAGGCATACAAGAGGGAGTATGGCACACCGGAAAAGATAGAGGATATCTATGATTACAGGGCAAAGCTAAAGCAGAAGTTCTATTTTTATCAGGATATGTCAAAGGATGATGATGTGCCAAAGAAACTGCAGAATGATTTCCTTCACCAGATGTATGAGGATTTCGGAACGATTGAAGAGGACTGTTTTTACGACAGGCTGGAAGATGGAAAGTACGATGAGGGCTTTAAGGAAAGACAGGTAAAGGAAGAAAAGTGCCGGTGATGAGATTTTTACAGGAGGCGATATCATATGGAACAGGAATTTGATGTTGAGATAAAAGAAGTGCTCTCAAGAGTACAGAAAGTAAAGGCAGAGTCGCTTGATGATGCCATCAATAAGGCAATGGATATGTATTATGCAGAGCAGATAGTCCTTGGAGCAGAGGACATGAAGGGAGTTGATTTTACGCCTATCAGCGAAGGTCAGCTCCCTTCTGCATTAAAAGAAAACGGAGGAAGAGCAAGATGAAAAGTGATTCAACAACAGTAATTAAGAACATGGAGTTTTTAGTAAAGGAACTTCATAAGGAGTGGGACAGATCGGGTGCTTCTAAGGCATCCGTTATTATTTCCCTTGAGGAAGTAGATGGTATCAATGATAAGTTAAAAGAGATTATCTATCAGACACAGAAGTCAGTCGATGAGGATGAGCTGACCTTTAAACAGAGCATTGCAAAGTCCAAGGAGTGCTATGTGCTTCTTCGTGTGGTGCGTAAGATTGCAAAGAAAAAGGATAAATGCGAAAAACAGGCAATCGACAATGAATTTGCAATCGAGCTGGATAAGGATGAGTTAAAGCTATTTAAAGGATTGTTTGCAGAGATGTTTAAGTAGAGGAGGACAAAGGTATGGGCGTTGATATGAAGGTCAAAGCGATATACGATTCTGAAATTGGTAACATCACCAGATCAGAAAAGAACTGGAAGGATGTGTTAAAGGTCGCAGGTCAGTTATACCGCTATGAATTTGACAATATCGTTATGGTAACAGCGCAGAGACCTCCGGAAAAAAGCACACTCATGGCAGATTATGATACCTGGAAAAAGGTGGGAAGATATGTAAAGCGTGGTGCGAAAGGCTGCGCTATCTTCCCGTCGAGGGCACTGAATCCACGCATGAGGTATATCTTTGATATCAGTGATACCGGAGGGAAAAATGTCAAACTGACATGGGACCTTGAGGGAGAAAATCTTAAGGATTATCTGGATTTTCTTGTGTCAGAAGGTCAGATTGAGCAGTACGATAACAGCGACAGGGAGTCTCTAAAAAATATATTAAAACAGTTTACAGGAACAGATGTTTGGCTTATAATAAAAGAAGAGTTCGGAGACCGAATGACCGAGCTTATGCAGCTATCAGGTAGTGTGATAAAGGAAGAAAGTAAGAAACGCAATGGCTTACAGCAGGAAATGGACATGGAGCAGCTTGTATATGCAAGTGTCATGTATGCTGTAGGGACGAGATGCGGATTTGACTTATCTGTGCAAGAACAGGATTTTAGTCAGATCGTAAATATCAAAGACGAAGAGATCATTTACCGTCTTGGTTCCATTGTATGCGATGTCTCCTGTAGTGTTCTTAGAGAATTTAGTCGTAACTTAAAGGCAATCGAGAGCGAAAGGAGAATTGGATATGTTAGAAGAAATGACTTACAAGGAAGTGGACGGACTGCTTTATCCGCAGATAGAGATGCCGGACGAGACGGAGGATCTCACGAAGCTGGGCAAATACGGAAGGATGGCGATGAACTATCTAAAGGAGAACGAGCCGGCAAGATACAAGACGCTGATGAGATTCGGGAAGATGTACGAGAAGATGTCAGCGGTAGAGGAGGAAGCGAACCAGCTGTACGACCAGTTAGAGATGCAGTATCTGGCGAAGCACAAGCCACAGAATCCGTCATCGACAATGGAGATGTGGAAGATAAGAGAGCAGGCGAAGATGCAGGCAGAGGAAGTGGTACTGAATCAGATAGTGATGCGATTCCACTAGAATCAGATGATACAGAACTGAATAGGGAACTTGATGAAATCAATTCATTGGGTGTTAGTAAGGAAGCCGAATATACACAGGCTTCCTTTTTTTTCGACCAGAACGGGCAGGCAAGCATTGGCACCATTCATACTGAGGACGAAAACAATAATCAGTTTATGCGTCAGTTCGAGCAGGACAGAAAAGCTGCATTAGCAGGTAAATACAATTATCTGAATCCCAAAAAGTCTGCAACAGTACCAGGTGAGTATATCAAACAGGTGCTTATGAGAGGTACAGGCTTTGTCGGTGGCAAGGGCAGGGTATGCAAGATTTTTGAAACAGAGATTGATGCAGGAACCAGAGCAAAGCGTATCAAAGCAGAGTATGGTCAGGGAGGTGCAGGCTGGCCGGTTGACGGACTGGGACTGCACGGATATGACACATTTCATGGGAATGGACTGCGTTTTCAGTGGCGAGATGAGGATGGAGAGGTTGAAGGATATGTTTCGTGGAAAGATATCGAAAAAGAGCTTGGTGTCCTTATTCTTACAGGGGAATACCAGTCTGAGACACCTCGTATTGATGAGCTTGCGATGGACGGACTCCGTGAGGATGATGAGGTCATTGATGCCGAATACCGGGAAGTGGAACCGGAGGAGGCAGAATCAGAGATTGATGATTATGCAATACCGGATGAGCCGGAGAGCTATGCTTCTAACAGAGATTATGTAAGTGCAAAAGGCATGACACCACAGGAAACTCCCGATGAAGACCGCATGGTAACACAGGCAGAATATGGTGCCGAGATAGAAGCTGAAACATCTGAAAAAGATCCATCAGAGCTTAAGTATATTACACCGATTGATTATGCCAAGCGTATTGCAGAGCTTGATGAAGACCTGCGTGATGCGGCGGAGATTCTTGTAACAGATTGCAGCTGCTACACTCCGTTTAGGGCATTCCTTATGGATGTGGTGCAGTCTGATTTTGCATTTATGCCAAATAAACTTGACCTTATCAGGGATATTGCATTAGGGACAGATAATGCAGAAAGAAAAGCATATTCCAACAATAAGTATGGTCTTGTGGAGTACTCAATCAGAAGCGGATATGTGAAGATCAGCTATAAGAACAGGAATGGTGTGCGTAAAGAAGGTGCTCTCGATTGGCGTGAGTTATATGAAATCTTATCTTATATGGTAAAACAGCCATTTTACTGCGGAGAAGACCAGAAGAAGTATTATCAGGAGACAAAGCAGAAGGCTGACAGGGATAAGATGAATCCGGTCTATAAGAGATTCTTTGATATCGAGGATAGTGTAAAAGCCAATCGTCTTGAAACCAGGGAAAGAGCAATAGCGAATGGCTGGGAAACCAAGATTGATGAGAATGGACATGTGGTTTCAGATGATGCAGTATCAGTATCTGTGGATGATATTCAGGCTGATACAGAATCACAGGAAACTGTAGATTTTACACCAAAGCAGGAACCAGTACAGCAAGTAGAAAGTCTTGAAAATGAGAAGAATGTTGCCGGGCAGACGAAACACAATTTCCACTATAACCTCTGGGAAATGGAAAAAGGCGGTGCTAAGACCAGATACCAGTGGAATATGGATGCAATCCGCACTTTAAAGCAGATTGAATCAGAGAACAGGCTTGCCACACCTGAGGAACAGAAAACTCTGTCGAAGTTTGTCGGATGGGGCGGACTGTCACAGGCATTTGATGAGAATAACGCAGGCTGGAGCAAAGAATATGCAGAGCTGAAAGACCTTTTATCTGATGAGGAATACAGTGCTGCAAGGGCAACAGTAAATAACGCCTTTTATACTTCACCGGAGATTGCCATGTGCATAAATTCGGCACTTGTCCAGTTTGGTTTCAGAGGCGGCAATGTATTAGAGCCATCTATGGGTATCGGTAACTTCTTTGGAAGTATGCCGGCACCAATGCAGAGAAGCAAGCTGTATGGGGTGGAGCTTGACAGCATTTCAGGAAGAATTGCAAAGCAGCTTTATCAGAATGCCAATATCAGTATCACAGGATTTGAGAATACCACATATCCGGATAACTTCTTTGATGTGGTTGTCGGAAATGTGCCATTTGGTGATTATAAGGTATTTGATCCAAAGTACAACAAGTATAACTTCCGTATTCACGATTATTTTCTGGCAAAAGCACTTGATCAGGTAAGACCGGGAGGCATGGTTGCAGTAATCACCACAAAGGGAACACTTGATAAGGCAAATCCCACTATCCGAAAGTATCTGGCTGAAAGAGCAGAGCTTGTGGGAGCGATAAGACTTCCGAATACTGCATTTAAAGATAATGCAGGAACCGAAGTGACAGCAGATATCCTGTTTCTGCAGAAAAGGGAGAGAAAGATTGATATAGAGCCTGACTGGGTACACCTTGGTGTGACTGAGAATGGCATTGCAGTCAACTCTTATTTTGCAGAACATCCGGAAATGATGCTTGGGGTTATGGAGTATGATACAAGGATTTATGGACAGGACAGCAGATATACAGTCTGTGTGAATGGTGATGAAAACTTCAATATGTACGAGGCTCTCAATAAGGCAATCGGTAATATCAAAGCACAGATGACAGATTTTGAGAGAGTGGCAGATGAGGCGGAGCAGACGGAGGAAGTTATCCCGGCTGATCCGGATGTGAGAAACTACACTTACACATTTTTTGAAGGAAAGCTCTATTACAGGGAAAATTCCGAGATGGTAAGAAAAGAAGTATCACAGACTGCCGAGGAGAGAATCCGAAGTCTTGATGAAATCAGACGGATAACAAGAGAGCTGATTGATATTCAGATGGATGGCTGCAGCGAGGAGGAGCTTTCTGATAAGCAGAGACTTCTTAATGTAAAATATGATGCCTTCGTAAAGCAGTATGGAGCCATTACTTCAAAAGCAAACAGAATAGCATTTCGAGATGACAGCGATTATCCGCTTCTTTGCAGTCTTGAGGAAGTAAATGAAGACGGGGAGGTGAAAAAAGCGGATATGTTTTATAAGCAGACGATTAAGGCAAAGACTGTCATAGACAGGGTTGAGACTGCTGTGGAAGCATTAAATGTATCCGTCAATGAATTTGGATATGTAAATCTTGCCTATATGCTTTCTATCTATGAGCCGGATATTACTAATGCAAAGGAAGAGCTTGCAGAAAATTCCGGACAGGCAACGGATGAGATAACGCCAAGTGATGATGCTTTGGCAGAGCTTAAAAGGGCAGTTCTTGTGGAAGAGCTGGACGGACTGATTTTCTTAAATCCTGACCGCTACAACGAGAACAATCCCGACATCGGCTGGGAGACAGCAGACGAGTATCTTTCGGGAAATGTGAGAGACAAACTTCGTGTAGCAAAGGCTATGGCGGCTGATACAGACAATCCGCAGGCAGAAAGATTTGCAGGAAATGTGGCAGCACTTGAAAAGGTGCAGCCGGAATGGATTGAAGCCTCGGATATTGATGTAAAGATTGGTACGACATGGATTGAGTCGCTTGATTATGAGCAGTTTATCTATGAGCTTCTCAATACACCAAGAAGAGCAAGGGCAGTCAGAAGCCAGTTTTACAATACAGGCATTCAGGTACACTTAAATAAGATGAGCATGGAATGGTTCATCGAGAATAAGAGCATGGATAAGCATTCAGTGGCAGCTACTAAGACTTATGGTACAAGCCGCATGGATGCTTATTCTATTTTTGAGGATACGCTGAATCTTAAAACTGTAACAGTAAGGGACAGGATTGATGACGGTGATGGCAAATATCATTACGAAGTCAATAAGAACGAGACAATGCTTGCAAGGGAAAAGCAGAACATGATCAAGGAGAAGTTCAAGGAATGGCTGTTTGCAGAGCCGGAGCGAAGACAGAAATATGTGGAGTATTACAACGAGACATTCAATAACATCCGTCTGCGTGAATATGACGGAAGCCATCTGCAGTTTCCGGGAATGAATCCGGCGATTGAGTTAAAGCCTCACCAGAAAAATGCGGTGGCAAGAATCCTTCTCGGAGGAAACACCCTGCTGGCACACTGCGTTGGTGCAGGAAAGTCCTTTGAGATGATGGCTGCCTGTATGGAGCAGAAGAGACTTGGACTTGCAAATAAGACCATCATGGTTGTTCCAAAGCCGCTTATCGGTCAGACGGCATCAGAGTTTTTAAGGCTTTATCCGTCAGCAAATATCCTGGTTGCGACAGAGCGTGATTTTGAAAAGAGCCGCAGAAAGCAGTTCGTATCAAGGATTGCGACAGGTGACTATGACTGTATTATCATGTCGCACTCGCAGTTTGAGAAAATCCCAATCTCCGCAGAGAGAAAGGAAAGAATGCTTAATGAGCAGATTGATGAAATCAGCTATGCGATTGATGAGATGAAGGAGCGTAACGGAGAGAGATGGACTGTAAAACAGATGGAAAGCCAGAAGAAAAAACTGGAGGAACAGCTGAAATCACTAACAGATGAGAGCAGGAAGGATGACCTCATTACCTTTGAGGAGCTTGGTGTGGATTCTATCATGGTAGACGAGGCACATAATTTTAAGAACCTTGCGATTTTTTCCAAGATGAATAATGTGTCAGGTATCAGCAGCAGTGGAGCAAAGAAGTCAACGGATATGCAGCTTAAATGCCAGTATTTGTCTGAGATAAATGATGGCAGAGGCATTGTATTTGCAACAGGTACACCGATATCCAATACCATGTGTGAGATGTATGTCATGCAGCTTTACTTGCAGAAAGCAGCACTTGAAGAGATGGGAATCTATCACTTTGATTCGTGGGCAGCGAACTTTGGTGAAGTGACAACAGCACTGGAGCTTACTGTAGAGGGAAGCGGATTCCGTTTTAAGAGCAGATTCAATAAGTTTACGAATTTGCCGGAGCTTATGAATATCTTTCGTGAAGTAGCAGATGTGCAGACCGCAGACATGCTTGACCTTGATGTGCCGGCTCTCCGTGGCGGCAAGCCTATCATAGTGGAGTCGGAGCCTGACAGGTATGTAAAGCAGGTCATGGAAGACTTTGTTGTGAGGGCAGAGCGTATCAGAGGCGGTGGAGTTGATCCAAGTGTAGATAACTTCTTAAAGATTACCCATGAGGCAAGACTTCTTGGAACGGATGCCAGACTGATTGATAAAGATGCACCAAACAATCCGGATGGAAAGCTCAATAAGGTAGCGGAGAATGTATGGAAAGAATACGAGAAAGGAAATGCCAACGGTCATATAGGCTGCCAGCTTATTTTTTCGGATATTGGCACACCGGGACCGGATAAGGACTTTACCATCTACGATTATCTGAAGGAAACACTTATCCAGTATGGTATTCCGGCAGAGGAGATAGCATTTATCCATGATGCAAAGACCGACGCACAGAGGGATACACTATTTAAGGAAATGAGAACAGGTAAGAAGAAAGTGCTTATAGGTTCTACAGATAAATGTGGTACTGGCGTTAATGTTCAGACACATCTGGTTGCAATGCATCATGTGGACTGTCCTTGGAAGCCAAGCTCCATTGAACAGAGGGAAGGACGAGGCATCAGGCAGGGCAACGAAAATGAAGAAGTAGCAATCTACAGATATGTCACCAAAGGAACCTTTGATGCATACAACTGGTCGCTCGTTGAGAATAAGCAGCGTTTCATCAGTCAGGTCATGACAAGCAAGGCGGTAAGCCGAAGTTGTGAGGATATCGACGAGGCAACACTTTCCTATGCAGAGATTAAAGCGGTTGCTACCGGCAATCCTTTGATCAAGGAAAAGATGGAGATTGACAATGATGTCCAGAGATTAAAGCTCTTAAAGGCATCCTATGACAATCAGAGATACGGCTTGCAGGATAACTTTATGATTAAGTACCCGAAGCTCATTAAGACAGCAACCGAAAAGCTTGCTAATGTCCGTGAGGATGTAAAGGCAAGGGATAAGGAGCTGATTGATAATCCGGAATTTGCCATCACCATAGGCAAAGCAACTTACACAGAGCGAGTGGATGGCGGAACGATGATGCTTGAAGCAATCAGCAAGTGTAAGACCGGAGAGACAACTGCAATCGGTAAATTCCATGGATTTGAGCTGCTTGTGGAAAAGAACTTCCTTGGCATCAATTATATGGTGCTTCGTGGAAAGACAGAGTACAAGGCAGAGCTTTCCACAAGTCCTGTCGGCAGTATGGTGAAGCTGGAAAACCTGTTCAATGGACTCCATGAGAACATTGATTTCTTAGAAAAGAAGATTGAGCAGTACCAGAATGACCTTGAAGCATCAAAGGCAGAGTATGACAAGCCATTTGCATACAGCAAGGAACTGGAAGAAAAGCTGTCAAGGCAGTGTGAACTGAATGCCCAGCTTGACCTTGAGAACGCAAAGGCTGTGGATGCAGACCTGAGCGGACCGGAGGAAGAAAGAGAAGCAGATGACAGGATGGAATCTGCAGCAATTGTAGCAGAGGATAAAGGTGCTTATCCAGCCGACAGAGAGGGCAGAACACGATAGGAGAGTGAATAATATGAGCATAAGAAAAGTGGTCGCAGGACTACTGATTACAGCAGGGATTGCCATTATGGCAGTCCCTTTTTTCTGGCGGGCAACAGGAGAAAAACAGACAGAACAGCTCATAAGTGAATTTGAGCAGACATTGGAGGATGATTACGATGAAGAAACAGATGTGGAGGAAGAGCAAACCTCCATTAGTAAAGAGGATGAAGCCATTTTTAAAGAAGGCGGTGTTATCGGTATCATTGAGATACCGGGCATAGATATCCGGTATCCGGTAATGGAAGGAACCACAAGTAAAGTGCTTAATGCCGGGATCGGTCATATAGAAGAAACAGCAGGGATTGGGGAGAGTGGCAACTGTGTATTGTGCGGTCACAATGGCAGCAGATATGGCACATTTTTTACACCACTAAGTCAGATATCCATAGGTGATGAAGTAATGATAACCGACAAAAATGGACTGAAGCATATCTATGAGGTAACAGAGACAGAGGTAGTAAATCCGTATGATAACAGCATCAAGACACAGGGCGATGAAAAAGAACTAACTCTTTTTACCTGTTCCCAGAAAGGAACCATGCGTTTTGTAGTCAGGTGCATTTATAAGGAGGCGGTGATGGATGAATAAGAGATACCGGTTAGGTGAGATAGAAGAGGCAGTATCGGAAATGGAAGAGCTAATTGACATCGAGGATGATATTGCAGAGATTGATGATGAATTTCAGATAGTCGTAAGCGGCTGGTCTGTGTATGTCGAAAGCCTGAATCTGACACTCAGACAGGGAATAGCCTGTGTATGGGATGCAGAGGAAGGATTATTTATGCCTGATTTTGATGTGACCATCGTGTATGAGGGGAACATTGAAACACAGGAGTGGCTCTACTATGAGCAGGACGGAATGGTCGTTACACTTGGCAACTGGTTAAATGGCAGATTGTCTTGTGAACAGATAGAACAGCTTTGGTGTGAGTTTATCATACCGGAGCAAAACAAAGAACAAAAAGAAAGCGAGGAATAGCATATGAAGTATTCAATTAAGGTAAACGAAGTAAGGGCAAAAGAGGGCAGCAACATCAAAGGATTTGCAACAGTAGTATTTGGTGATTCATTTAAGATTACCAATATTGCAATCCTTGAGAATAAGGACAAGGGAGAGCTTTTTGTTTCAATGCCTAGATACCGCTCCAATGAGCGTGATGAAAGCAATGGTGTGATTTATAAGGATGTGTGCAATCCTATCACAGCAGAGTTTCGTGAGGAACTCTATACCAATATCCTTGATGCCTATGCAAGAATCAAGGAACCGGAGAAAGAGGAGACACAGAAGCAGGACAGGACACAGGAAATGCCGGAGTTTTCCGTAACTGTGACACCTTATGAGAAGGAAGGCAGTAACATCAAGGGACTTGCCCGCATTTATTTTGAAAACAGTTTCATTGTAAATAACATCAATATCGTGCAGGGAAAAGAGAAAATCTTTGTGTCAATGCCTTCTTATAAGACAAAGCAGGTGGATGAGCAGGGCAAGCCAATCTATCAGGATGTCTGCTATCCGGTCACAAAGGATTTCAGGGAAAAACTCTATAATGAGATTATCTCGGAATATGAGAAAGCAAAGGATAAGAGCAACGAAAAGGCTAGGGAGAGTGCAGAGAAACATCATGGCAATCCCGATAAAGAGAAGGACAAAGAGGCAACACCCTTTCGATAATTAGTAATTAGGTCACAGGGGCGGCCAAGGCTGCCCCGTTTACAGAATGGAGGAAACAGAATGGATATGGAAGCAGGAAAAACACTTACCAATGAGGAGGTCATAAGAGAACTTCTTGAATTATTAAAGAAAAATGCCATGAAAGAGCAGGCAAACGATGTATTTGAGATATGCAGCTATGTGGATGGACTGGAGAAAAAGATTGATTCCATGACGGAAGAACTCAC
>ENA-OYXC01000661-OYXC01000661.1-human-gut-metagenome-genome-assembly--contig:-NODE-661-length-13291-cov-9.618616_pt1 | contig 13291 bp, 9 predicted proteins | sample MGYA00244214_ERZ653415 | MGnify/ENA primary metagenome ERZ653415 (study PRJEB26926, sample SAMN06165016) | human gut metagenome | biome: ENVO:00009003; feature: ENVO:2100002; material: ENVO:00002003... | reverse complement strand
GTTCCCAGCATAAAGAGTTTCTTAACATTAGGGAAATTTTTCTTGATATAATCAATCGTGGCGATAGGGGTCGTGTACATATTCCCTTCATCGGCGGGAATCCCCATTCCGGCGAGTTTCTTGAGGTAATCCTCCACCGACTTCGTCGGATTGTTCGTCAAGAATGAATATCCCACCCCGTTCCTTTTCATCGTGTCGAGCACCTCGACGGTGAAAGGGAAAATGTTGTTCTCCATGTAGATGGTGCCGTCCATATCCAGGGCCAGATGCTTGATCCGGCGAAGCTTGGCTTTCTGCTCTGCTGTGAGAGACTTGTTATAGTTTTCTGTCATATTCATTAATAATTAATTTCTTTCATTATCCGGTTCCTTCGACAGGCTCAGGGACCGCTTCGATGGTTGGTGAGCCTGTCGAACCAACTGCCGCTTCAACAAGCTCAGCGACCGGGCGAAGCAACAGCTCCGCGACCGCTCATTTCATATCCTACAAAAATAACAATTTCTTCATTAAGAATGCCGTTTTTTGTATCTTTGTGTCCCCCGTTTTAAAACGCTAAAAGAATGGATCAATCAGTAAAGAAAAAGTACAACTATTGGCAGTGGAGAACCCTCATCATCCTGATGATCGGCTACGCCCTCTTCTATTTCGTCAGGAAGAACTTCAGCATCACGATGCCGGCCCTGGAGGCCGAGCTGGGGATCAGCAAGGTCAAACTCGGTCTGTTCCTGACCCTGCACGGCATCATCTACGGTCTGTCAAGGTTCATCAACGGCTTCATCGCCGACCGCGTCAGCCGCAAGAAGATGATGGCAGCGGGATTGTTCCTCTCCGCGCTCGTGAATATATTCATAGGACTCAGTCCTGAGATGAACGGCCTGTTCAACTTCATGGACGGCGAGGGCAAGGCCACTATGGGAATGGTCGCGTTCATCGGAAGCCTTTGGCTCATAAACGGTTACACTCAGGGGATGGGGTTCCCTCCATGCGGCAGCCTCATGGCCCACTGGATCAAGCCTTCGGAGCTTGCCACCAAGCAGGCCATCTGGAACAGCTCGCACTCCATCGGTGCCAGCCTTGTGGCCTTCCTCTGCGGAACCTTCATTCTGAACCACTTCTCATATTCAGCGTGGCAATGGTGCTTCTTCGTCCCGGCACTCCTCGCAATAGCCGGTGCCGTTCTGGTTCTCTTCGGCCTCAAGGACACCCCTGCGTCAGTAGGGCTGCCTGATCCTGAGGAGATTGACGACAACGCTCCAGTCAAGGAAGTCGTCACAGAGCCTAAGGAGTTCACCGATTTCGCCTACAAGAGATTCGTCAAGGAGATGGTGTTCAAGAACCCTATCGTCTGGATTCTCGCGACCTCCAACTTCTTCATCTACATCATCCGCTTCACCATCCTGGACTGGGGCGCGACATTCCTCACCCAGGACAGAGGCCTGAGCATCCAGACCGCCTCGACGGTGGTGGGCATCACTGAAGTGCTCGGCATCGTGGGAACACTTCTCGCCGGCTGGGCGACCGACAAGTTCTTCGGCAGCAAGGCCCACAGAACCTGTCTCATCGGCCTGGCCAGCGCCACAGCCTGCTTCATCCTCTTCTGGCTCACCCCTAAGGAGATGGGCGGCCTGTCAGTGGCCCTGATCATCATGGCCAGCTTCTTCATCTATATGCCTCAGGCTCTTATAGGAATATGCCTGTCCAACCAGGCCACGAAGCGTGTCGCCTCCTCCGCCAACGGCATGGCCGGCATCCTCGGCTACGCCAGCACAGCGATCTCCGGTCTCGTCTTCGGAGCCCTTGCCGACAAGTTCGGCTGGAACTCCGTCTTCGAGGTGGCCATAGCCCTGGGCATCGTCGGCGTGATCCTCTTCGCCATCATCTGGAAAGCCCCAGCCGACGGCTACGCCAAAGCCGACAAGCTTCTGGAACAGGTCAAGGCCGACTACGAGGCGCAGGGCAAATAGCGAATTCCTTTTCCTGTTTTCCGCACTTTTTCGTGACTTTTCAGAAAATCGGCCCTACAGCTGCGTGAGAGGCTGATAAAGAATCAAATTTGGGTGTCCCGCGACAAATGGCTACCTTCGTAGTATGTTTGTCCGGCGGAAGCAAAATAAGAGCGGAACCATCTCCATCCAAGTCGTTGCCAAGGTCAGCGGCAAATACCGCGTACAGAAGTCCTTTGGCAGCAGCCGAGACGAAGCCACCTTGATTTCTCTTGAGCGCAAAGCCCGCCAATGGGCTGACGAACAGGAGTTCGGAGAGGAGTTGTTCATCCAAGATGATGCTGCGGCATATGATGCCGTTTTTGCCGGTATAGGCCAGAACCAGCTTCGCCTGGTAGGCCCGGACCTCATTTACGGCCGCCTTTTCGATAAGATTGGCTTCGGTGCGGTTAGGACTTCCGATGACGAGATTTTTAAGAGCCTTGTGGTTACACGCCTGTATCACCCGGGAAGCAAACTGAAGACGCTCCGTTACATGGCGTACTTCATGAACAAGTACTACGACGAGGATAAGATCTATCGCTATCTTGACGAACTCTGCTGGAGGCATGGGAGCAAGCACAAAGGTAACTACGATGTCAAACACGATATAGAGCAGGTCACGTACAATCAGACAAAGAAAGTGTTGGGGGGCAGCGTGGCCATAGTCTTTTACGATACGACTACGATGTACTTCGAGTCCCGCGAGGACGACGCCCGCATTCCAGGCTGGTCTAAGGACGGAAAGAACGCCAATCCGCAGGTTGTTCTTGGCTTGTTGGTTGGTCCCGGAGGGAATCCCATAGGGTATGAAATCCATGAGGGGAACACTTACGAAGGCCATACGATGATCCCAATTATCAAGAAATTACAGAAGCGGTTCGAGTTTCCGAAACCTATTGTTGTGGCGGATGCGGGTCTACTTAGCAAGGAGAACATACGCGACCTGGAGAAGGACGGATACGAGTACATTCTCGGCGCAAGGATACGTTCGCAAAGCGAGCAGTTCAAGGACAAGGTAGCCTCCCTTGGCCTGAGCAACGGGCAAAGTTCCAGCATCCCACTAACGGCATCCAGACGAATGGTAGTAACCATGAGTGACTCACGGGCAAAGAAGAATGCTGCAGATCGCGAAAGAGGCCTCAAGAGGCTAGAAAAGCGATTTAAAACCGACAAACTCACGAAAGACAAGCTGAATAACCGTGGATATAACCGGTTCCTGGCCATGGAAGGTGATGCATTCATCAAGATTGACTATGCCAAGGTTGAGAAGGATGCCCGCCTGGATGGCTTGAAGGGTTACACAACCAATAGCACCTTGTCAGATGCCCGCGTCATAGAAGAGTACGGTTACCTCTTTATGATTGAGCGGGCCTTCCGCTTCTGCAAGACTGACCTGGACATAAGACCGATGTATCACCGGCTCTTTAACAGAATCGAGGCACACGTCTGTATCTGCTTCGTCGCCTACACGATCATGCTTGAGTTGGAACGTATCCTGAAGGCCGCCGAATCATACATCACACTGGACCGGGCACGCTTCCTCGCGGAGAAAATCTACCAGATCGACTACGTAAATCCATACAACAACAAGCAGATGTCAGTACTGCTTCATACCAAAGAGGAACCCGAAGTCACTGAACTTCTCAATATCATCTCAGCTAATTGCTGAAATGGGTGTCCCATTGCGGAAAACAGGTACCTGTCACGACAAAGCCCCAGCTAAGGGAATGGGTAGATGCATTCGCAAAATATCAGTTCTGGTCAAGATGTCAGTATGAATTCCTAATGGCGCAATGGCCATTTGGCACTCATAAGATGAGTGATGAGATCAGACATTATGTTAAAGTGAATCCAGACGCAAACAATGAGAAGGATGATATACAATTATGCAATATTATCATTAAAGATATGGTAAATATCGATGCGTATGAGCAAATTAGGATGAACATAGATGTAATTGTCGATATTCTTTATGAAGAGTTTTTAACCAAATAATGTATTGAGATCTAAATAATCAGAAATTAAACTTTGAGGAGTTCTGTCAAATGTATCCGGAACTTCTTGAGCAGGCAAGAGAATATGCGCAGGGTATAATCGAGAATCCAGAGGAACATGATGATGCCGTGGAATCATGTATATGTGACTTTTTGGAAGGAGCACGTGCTGCAATGTCATATAGAGAAGATTCTATAATACATTCTTGATTGTTGAGGATAAATCGGCAACTGCGGTTGCCGATTTACATGCCGCTGATACTTAAACTGACCTAACCACGTCATGTTTTCGGCGATTTCTAGCCGGTCTGTCCGGTAGTTTGACACTTTAAAATCCGAAAAAAGTTAAAAATATTTGATGGAGTTCGTTCTGAACTCTTTTTTTTGTCAAATTTAATTCTTATATTTGTATTTAGATAGTGTTAGACATTACGATATTTTGATGCAAATATGACTCTCCAATTGAAGAAAAGCGGCAGTTACACCTACTTGTACGCAATCAAATCGTTCAGAAAAGAAGACGGAAGGTGCACGACCAAGGTCGTCGAGAAGTTCGGGACCGTCGAGGAGCTTCGCGAGAAGCTGGGAGGCGAGGACCCCATTGAGTGGGCGCGCGCCAGAGTCGCGGAGATGACGGCCGCCGAAAAAGAAGAGAACCAGAATGTCGTCGTGGAATATAACCCGAAGGCGTACATACAGAAGGGCGAACGGCGCAGCTACAACGGAGGCTACCTGTTCCTGCAGAAGATATACTATGAGCTGGGGCTGGACTATATCTGCAAGAAGATAGCGAAGAAGCACAAGCTGCTCAGGTATGACCTGAACGGCATCCTTTCCATGCTTGTGTATACCAGGATACTGTATCCGGGATCAAAGCGGTCCTCTCTTGAGGATGCCGGAAAGTTCTTCGAGCAGCCCGAGTGCACTCTGGAGCAGGTGTACAGGGCGCTGTCGCTGCTTGCCGAAGAGTTCAATGAAATCCAGGCGGACGTGTATAAACGTAGTCTGAAACTTGGGAAGCGCAACACGCAGGTGGTGTACTATGACCTGACGAACTACTTCTTCGAGTGCGAGGAGGAAGGCGGCCTGGTGCAGTTCGGACACTGCAAGGAGGGCCGTCCGCTGCCAATTGTGCAGATGGGACTGTTCATGGACCATGACGGCTTTCCGCTGGCGATGTGCATCGAGCCGGGAAACAAGGCGGAGACCGGCACGCTCAAGCCTATGGAGCAGATACTCAAGGACAAGTTCGGCCTGTCGAAGCTGGTGGTGTGCACCGACGGCGGACTGTCTTCATACGAGAACCGCAAGAACGACAGCGCCGGCGACAGGTCATTCGTTACGGTGCAGTCCCTCAAGAAGCTCAAGGGATATCTTCAGGAATGGGCGCTGGACTGCAAGGGGTGGCGTACGGCCGGCTCTGACAGGGAATACGACATCAGCACCCTGGACTCCAAGGAGCATTGCGAGACGCTTTTCTACAAGGAACGTTGGGACCCCACCAAGATGTCCACCGGAGAGACGCTGGAGCAGCGCATCATCGTCACGTTCTCATTCAAGTACAAGGCGTACCTCTCTTATGTGCGCGAACGGCAGGTGGGCCGTGCGGTCGCCCTGCTGCAGAAAGGGCAGGGCGTGACGTCCAGGCGCAAGAGCCCGAATGACGCCAAGCGCTTCATCAAGGCCGAGCACTGCACCGCGGACGGTGAGCTCGCGCAGATAGAAAGCTACTCACTCAATCAGGAGATGATAGACCAGGAGGCCCGCTTCGACGGCTTCTATGCCCTGTGCACTGACCTTTGGGATCCTGCGCCGGACATCATCAGACTGAACGGCGGCCGATGGATCATAGAAAACGGCTTCCGCATCATGAAGACTGACTTTGACGCCAGGCCGGTCTACGTTAGGAGGGACGACCGCATCAAGGCCCACTTCCTCACCTGCTTCCTTGCCCTGCTCATATACAAGTATCTGGAGAAGAAGGTCAACCGGGGAGGCAGGCACTTCACGACGGAGGAGATAGTGGGCACGTTGCGTTCAATGGACTTCCTCGGCATCGCCGGTGAAGGATATGTCCCGGCATATACCAGAACGGACCTCACAAACCACCTGCACGGCAGCGCAGGGTTCAGAACCGACACGCAGATAGTCACAAGACAGAAGATGAGGAGCATCATCGCCCAGACCAAGAAACGCGGGAAAGATGATGACGGAAGCGACAAGCACTAGGGACGGATGGCCGAGGGACTTCGGACGGCGTAGCCGCCCGTGGCTTCGTGAACGGGAGGGGCCCGCGCTTAAGGCGCGGGAGGGATAGCACCGACAGGTGCGTACCGGGCCGAAGTCCCTTGACCATCCGGCTCCAAAAGCGCTTGTCTGCTACAACGTCCCCCCCCAAAAAAAAGACCCCAAATCGCTAACACAGCGGCCTGGTTCAGGCGGTCTTGCGGTAGCTCAGGACAGCCCAGGTGGTCGTGAACGCGCCCAGACCGGCAAGGCTCAGCAAGTCCGGCCACGTGTCCGCCAGCGTGCAGCCCTTCAGGACGATCGAGCGCATCGCGTCGGCGAAGTAGCGCAGCGGATTGGCATAGGTGATCGCCCGCGCCCATCCCGGCATCGACTGGATGGGTGTGAATATTCCGCTCATCAGCATGAACACCATACTGAAGAACCAGATGACGAACATGGCCTGGCGGGCATTGTCGCTGTAGTTGGAGATCAGCAGACCGAAAGAAGCCATGACCACGATGTGGGCGAATGTGAAGATCACGATGTCCAGCAGGCTTCCCCGGCAGCCATAGCCGAACACGGCATACGACAGGCCAAGACAGGAGAAGACCATGAAGAACGCCACGGCCACATAAGGAATCATCTTGCAGAGGATGAAGGCGGTCTTGCTCACCGGGGTCACGTTGATCTGCTCGATGGTGCCGCGTTCCTTCTCCGAGACGATGTTCAAGGCAGGAAGGAAGCCGCACATCATCGTGATGGCGATCACGATAAGCGCCGGGATCATGAATGCCTTGTAGTCCAGGGACGGGTTGTAGAGATAGCTTTCCCGGGTGTCGAAACGGGTTCCGGCAGCACCGCCCTGGGATTTCGTCCCCGAAACCGAGGCGACATATTCAGTTACAAAGGCGTTGAGGTACTGGGAGCCGATGCTTCCCCTGGTGCCGTTGACGGTGTTGACCTTGATCCCGACGGGAAGCGGGTCGTCGGTGCCTCTGTCCGACTCAAGGTAGCGGGCGAATCCGGAGGAGATGGTCAGAATGGCGTCAGCGCCGCCGCGGTCCATGACAGCCTGCGCGTCTGACGGAGACTCGGTCACATCCCGGATCTTGAAATAGCCGGACGAGGCGCATTTCTCCGTAAGCAAGGCCGACTGGTCCGACTGGTCGCTGTCCACGATCACCAGACTAAGGTTCCGCACCTCCATGTTCGCCGCGAAAGGAAAGACCAGAATGATCAAAAACGGGAAACAGAGAACCATCCTCGGCATTCCAGGATCCCTTAGGAATTGCTTGAACTCCTTCTTCAACAGATACTTCCAAACTTTCATCTCACAACCTTGTCTTGAAATTCTTGATACTTACAACCAACAGAAAGACCATCATGCCGGTCAGGACGGCGAACTCCTTGGCGACCGCCTCAAGGCCGGCTCCCTGGATCATTATCTTCTTCACCATGATGATGAACCACTTGGCAGGGATGATGTCGGAGAGCATCTGAAGAGCGACCGGCATGCTCTCGCACGGGAATATGATGCCGGACAGCATCATGGTCGGCATTGTCAGTCCCATACCGCACAGCAGCATCGCTGTCTGCTGTGTCTTGGAGAGGACTGACACAAGCAGTCCGAGTCCCAGTGACGAACCGACGAAAACAAGCGACACCAGGGACAGTAGCGTCAGGCTGCCATGGATCGGCACCCCCATGACAAAGTGGGCCAGAAGCAGGACGCTGACGAAATTGACGACCGACAGGGCAAGGTACGGAATCATCTTGGAAAGGATTATCCAGAACGGCTTGACCGGAGACACAAGGAGCAGCTCAAGCGTGCCGGTCTCCTTCTCCTTCACGATGGACACCGCCGTCATCATCGAGCAGATCAGCATCAGGATCAAGCCCATGACTCCCGGCACGAAATTGTAGGACGAGTTCATGGCCGGATTGTACATCAGCTGGACATTCGGCCTCATCGAAGCCTTATGCTTCCCGGCAAGGCTCTCAGACAATGTCAGTTCCTCGCTTTGAAGCACTCCCTTGATGTAGCTGGTGACCACCTGGGCGGTGTTCGGATCGGAGCCGTCGCTCACAATGCGGACGCAGGCCTTACCTTCCGAGCCGGCCTTGCCGTCAAAGTCCGTCCCGAAGCAGAGCGCCGCGGCAGCCTTGCCTTTGCGGATCCTGTCCCGGGCCGGAGCGAAAGATCCGTGGATCTCGCCGACGGCGAGGTACTTGTTGCCCTCGATCCTGCTTATGACACTGCGTGCCAGAGGGTCACAGGCATCCCCGACCACATCGACGACGGCGTTGCTGACATCCGTGCTTATCGCGAAGCCGAACAGGATGATCTGCACAACCGGCATCACCAGAACGATCAGGGTGGTCCGGAGATCCCTGAATATGTGTCTGAACTCTTTCTGTATGAACGCTATTACCTCTCTCATGCCTCTCTCTCGGCCTTTCCGGCGATTTTTGTGAACACCTCATCCATGTCCTTGGCCCCGTAACGCTCCTTCAGGGCTGCCGGGGAATCCAGCGCCTCGATGCGCCCGTCCACCATCACGGAGACTCTGTCACAGTATTCAGCCTCATCCATGTAGTGCGTCGTGACAAAGACGGTGACACCCTTGGAGGCTGCCTTGTAGATCATTTCCCAGAAGTTCCTTCTCGTCACGGGATCCACACCGCCCGTCGGCTCGTCAAGAAACACTATCTCGGGATCATGCACCATCGCTATGCTGAAAGCGAGCTTCTGCTTCCATCCGAGCGGCATGTCCCTAACGAAGGAGTTACGGACATTCTCCATCGACAGAGCCTTCAGCATCTGGTCTGTCTTCTGGGCGATCCGCTTGCCGTCAAGCCCGTAGATGCCAGCGAAAAGCTCGATGTTCTCCCACACCTTCAGGTCGGGATAGAGGGAGAACTTCTGGCTCATGTAGCCGATGTGCCGCTTGATCTTCTCCTGCTCGTTGACGATGCTGTACCCCGCGACATCGCCCTGTCCGGATGTCGGACGGCTCAATCCGCAGAGAATGCGCATCGCCGTGGTCTTGCCGGCGCCGTTCGCGCCCAGAAAACCGAATATCTCCCCCTTGCACACTTCAAAGGAGATGTCATCCACCGCGGTGAAATCCCCGAACTTTTTGACCAGATGGGAGATACGCACAGTCTTTATGTCCTTGTCCATAACGTCAGGCAATTTAGGAACATTCAAAAAACTTCCTGTCAAACGCATTATTCCGCACCGGAGGAGCCTTCCGCGGCGGAAGAGGAAAGCCGGATGAAGCAGTCCTCGATCCCCGGAGTCATCCTCCGCACGTCGCAACCTTCGATTCCGGCACACCGAAGAGCCTCGGCGAGTCCGGTCTCATCCGGCCCGTCGTCGGTGACAGACACGTGGCACGCGCTGCCGAACGAACTGCAATCCAACACTCCCCTCACACCGCGCAGCGCGCCGAGCGTCTGGAACATGTTGCCGCCGCTCACTGAATATATCCGGTTCGGGTATCGGGAAATGATCTCCGCCGGACTGCCGAGCCCGATGACACTGCCGTCAAGAATCATGGCGATGCGGTCACAAAGACTGGCCTCGTCCATGTAAGGAGTCGAGACCACTATCGTCACGCCCCTGTCCTTGATCTTTTTGAGCATCGCCCAGAACTCCTTGCGGCTCACGGCGTCGACACCGGTGGTCGGCTCGTCAAGGAACAGCACCTCGGGATTGTGGACAAGGGCGCAGCAAAGCGCCAGCTTCTGCTTCATTCCTCCGGAAAGAGCGCTCGCCTTGCGGTCCTTGAACATCTCGATCTGTGAATATATTCCCTTGATGGTCTCGTAGTTCTCCTCGATGGTCGTACCGAACATCGTGGCGTGGAACTTCAGGTTCTCCTCGACGGTAAGATCCTGATACAAGGCAAAATGCCCTGGCATATAGCCGATCCTTCCCCTTATCTCGCGATAGTCACGCACCACGTCCAGCCCGATCACCGTCGCGGAACCGGAGTCCGGGAGGGTCAGGGTGGTCAGGATCCTGAACAGGGTGGTCTTCCCCGCTCCGTCAGGGCCGATGAGGCCGAACAACTCACCTTTCCGGATGTTGAAGCTTATGTCCCTCAAGGCTTTGACCGACTTGTAGGACTTGCTTACATCTTTAATCTCTATCGCAGTGTCTCTGCCCATGGCTACCTCCTCACATAGGCGTACATTCCAAGACGAAGGGTTCCGTCATTCGGCACGGCCACTTTGACGGCATAGACCAGATCCGCCCGCTCGTCACGGGTCTGGATGTTCTTAGGGGTGAACTCCGACTGTTCGGAGATCCAGATCACACGTCCCTGGATGCGCTTCGGAGAAGCGCTCCCGTCATCCGGAATCACGGTCACAGTGTCGTTCAGCTTCAAGCCGGACAACTGCGCCGAGGAGAAATACGCCCTGACGTACATCTGGTCCAGGTCGGCGACCTTGAAGAGCGGCTTGCCGAGGGTGACGAACTCACCGGTCTCGGCGTAGCGTGTCAGCACAGTCCCGGAGACCGGAGCGACGATGCGGCATTTCGCGAGCTGATCCTCAAGCCTGGCGAGCTGGATCTCATAGCCCTGGACCTCGGATCTCACGGAAGCGTTGCCACGCTCCCAGCTCTGGGTCTGTGCGGCTATCTGCGCCTTGAGGACGGCGATCTTGTCCGTGAGGTCATCCACCTGCTTGCGGCTGGTGGCGTTGCCTTCCAACAGTTTGGAGTACCTTTCGTACTCACTCTGAAGGTTTTCCAGCTGGCTGAGGTTCGGCTGGCCTTGCTTCTTGATGTCCACCAGCCTGGACGACGATCCGGCGATGCGCTCGCGCAGCTCCATTATCTGAAGGTAGGTCTGGACAGAGTCCAAGGCTCCGAGGAGCTGTCCCGCCGTCACCACCTCGCCTTCCTCCACAGCCATGGACAGGACACGTCCGGCATTCTCGGCGGACACGGTCACCTGAGTGGCGTCAACCTGACCGCATGCGTCATATTCAATGTTCTTTCCACATCCGGCGGCGACCAGGGCCAACGCCGCGAAAACAAGTCCGCTTTTCATATTCATAATCATTGTCATATTCTTTGTCATTGTACTCCAAGTGTTTGCCGCAGGTCAAGCAAGTCCATGATGTAGGTCACCTTGTGGACATTGTAGCTAAGGCGCGCCTTGAACTCCTCGTCCAGCAGGGAAAGATAGTCGTTGACCGCGATCACACCCTCCTTGTACTGCCTCTCGCCCGTCTCCCTGATGCTGCCGCGGAGGGAGATTATCTCCTCGTCGCGCCTGAGGACATCCTCGTCCTTCTCCACCTGGCTCCGTTTCTGGACAGCCTCCATCGAGGTGTTAAGCATGAAGGACTCGCGTGTCAGCTCAAGCCTGCGAAGATCCGAGTCCGACTTGCGCCGGTCGTTCCTGAGTGTGTAGAGCGCTCCGAAATCCCACTGGAGCCTGACACCGGCCACGAAGTACGGATCGAAACTACCGGAGAGCATGTTCAGTCCCGGACGGCCGTAGCCAGCCTGCAGATTGAGGTTCAGACGCGGCCACAAAGAAGTGTTGAGCTGATCCTTCTGCGCCTGCAGCTGCACCGCCTGGGCATCATAGAGGGCAAGCTCCGGACGCTTGATCTCCATCGCCAAGTTGCTTTCCGGCTCCGGCTCGACAAGGGTCAGCCCCGTCATGTCCTGCCCGGTAAGCAGACCCAGCATCCGCAGATAGGCCTTCCGGTCCGTCTCCAGGGCGGCCTGCTGCTGCTCGCAGGTAAGGATGTTCACCCGGATCTGGTCGAGATCCGATGGCCCGGCCATGCCGCCGTCCACCAATGTCTGTACCTCTTTCTGATTGCGGGAGAGGTTGGACACCAGCACGTTGTTCAGCTCTATCTGCTTGTCCAGCAAGATGATGCCAAGGTAGATCGACTGCACCTTCGAACGGATGGAGTACATGTTGACCTCCAATTGCCTACGCTTTACCTCGGCTCCCGCCTTGATCTGACGGCCTTTGGCCGCGGTCGCTCCTCCGTCCCAGATCTGCTGGGTGAGGTCGGCGGTCACTCCGTACTGGTCATGCGGAATGTCAAACTCGAAGCCCGGCATGTCAAAAGGCATCTCGACCACATCGGACTGCCAGGTCGCCTTGGCGGAAATGTTCAGCCGCGGCACCCAGGCAAGCGAGGCGTTCTTAAGATCATAGCCCTGACAGGCGTCGATCAGCCCCTTCTCCTTGATCTGAGGATAGTTCTCGTAGGCCATCCTGACACATTGGTCAAGAGTGGTCTGTGAATACGCCTGTACGCAGACCAGCAACGCAAGAGCGAGTGTTTTCCATTTTAACTTCTTCATATTCATAGGATTGTCACATTATCACTTGAACAGGCGGCAGACGATCAGTTCCACAGCTTCCTTTTTGCGCGCCTCCAGGTACTCCGCCCTGCGTGTGCCTTCCACTCCCAGCACATTGCTGACGAGCGGATCAAAGAAGAACGGAGCCGCACACACACTCACGATGTCGCCGATCAGTTCCTCGAACGTGATGTTCCGGATCCTCCCGTTCACGACTTCCGACTCCGTTCTTTTCTTGTGGGTGTCCAAGGCGGAGGACATGTAGCTTCCGACCTTCGACACGTAACTTTCCATCAGGTCAGGGCGTTCCTTCGCGACCTCAAGCAGCAGCGACAGTTGTCCGCTGTGGGCGCTGAAGAAGTCGAAGCAGATCTCCGTCGTCTTCCTGATAAGGTCGGGCTGGAATATGTCCGTCACCATTATCGACTTGAGACTCTGCAGGATCTCCTCCAAATAGGCATCAAACACCTTCATGAATATCTGATCCTTCGTCCTGAAATAGTAGTGCAGCATGGCATGGGTGACACCGGCCTGCGCCGCTATCAGCGTCGTGGTGGCGCCTTTGAATCCTTTCTCGGCGAACAGTATCTCCGCCGCCCTCAGGATGTCCTGTTCCTTGTTTTCTTTTTTCGACATTGCCTTTGGATTAACAATATTGTTTAACACGACTGTTAATACAGCAAAGATCTGTCTCTTATACACATCTCCGAGCCCACGAGACAGGCAGAAATCTC
>ENA-OYXC01000652-OYXC01000652.1-human-gut-metagenome-genome-assembly--contig:-NODE-652-length-13497-cov-9.409165_pt1 | contig 13497 bp, 9 predicted proteins | sample MGYA00244214_ERZ653415 | MGnify/ENA primary metagenome ERZ653415 (study PRJEB26926, sample SAMN06165016) | human gut metagenome | biome: ENVO:00009003; feature: ENVO:2100002; material: ENVO:00002003... | reverse complement strand
TATAAGAGACAGGTATATAGCGCTATGATAGTCAAGAGGGATTACAGTAATATTCCCCTCCCACACATCAAAAAGGCGGCGCCAAGCGCCGCCTTAATGTCATATCGTTATGCTATTAGAATGTATATTCTGCGCCGATGATGAAGGAACGTCCTGCCATCGGATATCTTGCTTCACCGTTTTTGTACAAGCCGCCGAATTCAGCATAGCGTGCATTGGTAAGATTGTAGCCATTAATAAACAGCTTAGCATTATCATTAATCTTATACTGTGCACCAAGATCTAAGGTGAAATAGCTGCTGTCTACAAAATTCTTTTCAGATTGTCCGGTAACAGCATTAGCATTCAGGGTAAACAGCCAATCAGCATTCTTATACTTCAAGCCGGCACGATAAATATTCGGCTTAGTAGTCAAATCCTTGGCAAAGCCGTAGCCCTTGTCCTGCTTAACCTGTACATAAGTATAAGAAGCATACGCAGATAAGTTATCATCAAAATCATGATTCAAGCTCAATTCCAAACCACGACGTTTTTCTTTATTAACGTTAATAGCTTGGGTAGTTGTTCCGCCATCCCATACCCAGTCAATAGCGTCCTTGATATCACTATAGAATACACTGGCAGAAATATCCGTCTTATCATTCAGCTTTGTATTGCCACCAAAGGTCCAAACATAACCTTTTTCCGGTTTAAGGTTAGGATCGCCGTAAGTCGGGTACATGCCCGGCTGATACCAGAACAGGTCATCTGTAGTAGGTGCATTAAATACACGTCCCCAAGATAAGTAAGCATTGCTGTTTTCATCAAACTTTTTATTCAAAGCAACCTTAGGAGTAACCTCGCTGCCATACTTGCTGTGATGATCATGACGCAAGCCTGTATTTAATTGCCAGGTCGGAGCAAACTCCCATCTGTTTTCTGCAAAAATTGCTTTGTTATTAATATCACGCTTGCCGGTGTACAGTGCGTTATTATCAACAGTTGTCTTGTAATATTCTAAACCGGCAGTAAATGCATCTGTTTCACTGAACTTAAAATTCTGCTGTGCTTCGAAGCCAACCGTAGAATCGGTAAAGTTTGATTGGTTAGAAACAGATGGGGATCTGAAATGAGCGTGTTGATAGTTTTTATATACCTGAACATAGCCTTTTTCATCGCTGCTTTCATTCCAATCATAACGCAAAGCAACGTTATTGCTGATACGTTTATGACTGTCGGTTGTTCCCCATTTGGAATAACCGAACGGAGAGCCGCCTTCGGCATTGATATGCTCAAAGTTAACGCCAATGCGGTTGTCCTCGCCAACCTTCTGATCCAGCTTAACAATTACGCCGGTATCATCATAGCCGGAGTTCTTCAGCATCTGAGATTTGCCGTTGGCATTTTTAAATTTATATTCGCCTCTGCGTTCTTTGGTCGCAGAAACAATAAGGCCTAAGCCGCTGTCGTTACTGCCGCTGGCAGAAATTGCGTACTGCTCGGCATTCCAGCTGCCACCTGCAGCCTTAACAGTAACATGATTACCGATGTCACTGCCTTTTTTCATGATAACGTTGATAACGCCGCCGACTGCATCGGTACCATACAGAGCAGAACCGCCGCCCTTAAGTACTTCGATACGTTCGATTGCATTAACAGGAGGCAACCAATCGGCACTGCTGTTACCGCTGCTTCCCAGGTTCATTCTGCGTCCGTCAACCAATACCAAAACTCTTTCATCGCCATTGAGCAGAATCTTGTCCTGACCCATGGAGGAGCCTTTGGCACCGCTGCCTAACACGTTAACACCGGGAATTGCTCTTAAAGCATCAGAAGCACTGGCATAATTCTGATCAGCAATTTCTTCCTTGGTAATTACGCTGATATCAGCAGGTGTATCAACCTTCTGTGTCGGAACACGGCTGGCAGTTACCACCATATCATCAAGCGCGAACTCCTGCAAATCCTCTGCTGCAAACGCTGTGCCCCCCCATACTACAGTCATACCTGCAAGCAAGGACACCATTACAGCATTACGTAAGCTTTGAACCTTTTTCATACTCTAAACCCACCTTCAAAAAAAATTTATAGCAAACCATTCGCCTCTATACTTTCAAGACAGGCGCACGGCAAAGCTACCTTACTCACTCATCTATCAGTTTATCTTCTTATCACATACTCGTCAGCGGCAAATACGAGGTGTTATGCCGCTACAAGCATTTATTTACTTACTTTATATAATGAACATCATAGGCAACCGACTGCACACGCTTGGCATCTGCATCATAATCAAAAAGCAGCACCGCAGGCTCACCGCTGTACGCCAGCTTCAGCTCGCCTTGGTCAATAACCACGCTCTGCCCCACGTTCATATCCATCCACTGCGGGGAACCGGTCTGATTGCAGACAATAACAGTCACATCCGTTACCTTAGATGCATGCAACCAAGCGGGCAACGGATTGCCACACACCTGCGTCGGCGGCCAGGCAGCAACGTCGACAATAATTTCGGCACCCCGCGCCTTCGTCCCCTCATAATATTCCGGGAACCACAGGTCAGCGCACACCAGCACTCCTGTCTGCAAACCGCTGCAGGGAAGCACGGTAAAGCTGTCACCCTTGCGCGCCCAAGCCTCGGATGCCATGCACTCGCCAAACAACTTGCGGTGGCGGCCGATGATTTCACCATCAGGACCAAAGACAAGACAGCTGTTGAAGCTTTTATCACAGGCAGTATCATATTCACCACAGCCTAAAAAGAGGGTGACGCCATATTCACAGCACAGTTTACGCAGCGGCTCCAGCTCAGGTGACGGCTGAGGCGCTACCACAGCATTTGCATCTATACGATAAAAATAATATCCTTGTACCGCTACCTCAGGCGTTAATACCCAGTCTGCGCCCTGCTCTGCGGCAATACGCACTGCCTGCTCCAATATCTGCAGATTGCGCTCCTGAGGACCGCAACTTAACTCTAAATGACATAAAGCAATTTTCACCCTATTGCCTCCGAAAATTCTAAACAATCATTTTTTCTATTTTATTGTATATACTAAGAATATAGTCAAGCAAAAGATACTAACAATCAGCTTAGTTCTATCAAAAAACTTATAGAAAATACTTGTTAGCCGTCAGAAGCAGTACTCAACGCATTATTTATTAATAAAGAAACGTCAGCGAAGCGAAGTGCTTTGTTAAGCACCCGACGCCGACGTTTTTTTACTTCTGTATGCGTTTTATCGCTTCACGCTTCATGCTGCATTCCGCGCCATAGTCAGACTTATCCTCGAAGCCATACCAACGCGCGAAGCAACCGCCGCCGCACAATTTAAAATCATCGCATTGGCGGCAAAAATCCATAGACTCAGCAATCACCTGCTTAGTTTTTTCTACTAAAGAAGGTTCTAAGCCAGTATAAACGTTGCCAAGGTAAAATTTCGCATTGCCTACCAGCGAAGAACAGGCGTAAACATCACCCTTAGCATCCACAAAGGCTGCCTCTCCGTTCATAGCGTAGCAATGACCAAAGGTCAGACTGCAATCCTTACATAAAAGCTGCGCCCGCTCCTGCTGCGCAATCGCTATGCGCATTCCTGTGAGCTTCGCCAGCTCATCGCAGCGCGCAAAAACGCGCTGCATAGCCTGCTGCATCGCTGCAGGCGTTGGCGGCTGCAGATTGCGTCCACGTCCCTGCCCACGCAGGATATCAAAGCCGATTTTACGGATGTTGCCCAAAAAGTAGGCAAAATCCACGATTTCTTCCAGCGTATCTACATTTTCCGATGTCACTACACAGGTCACGCCGCAGGCAATATTGTTACGGCGTAAAACCTCAATACCTTTGAGGATTTCGCCGGTCGCACCGTAGCCGTTCTTTTTCAGCCTCAGCTTATCATTGACCGCCGGTCTGCCGTCAAGACTTACGCCGATAGCAACCTTTCTTTTGTAAAGATATTTCGCAATCTTATCAGTAAGCAAAGAGCCGTTAGTCTGCAGCTGCAGGACGGCAGGCAGCTTTTCCTTATGCACATAATCTACCACTGCCTTCAGGCAATCAAAGTTCAGCAGCGGCTCGCCGCCGCTGAACTGAATAACGAAGCGTTCGCCGCCGTCCGCCGCCAGCTTAACTGCTGCCAACGCTGTTTCCAGTGACATCATACTGCGGTCATGCTCGGCAGCATAGCAATAACGGCAGGCAAAGTTGCACTGGCCGGTCAGGCTCAGCACTAACATTTTAATGCTCATCTGCTCTGTCCTCCAGCTCGCCTTCCATATCCAGATAAAGCTTTTGCAGCTCCTCCTTAGTTTCCGGCTTAGCCTGCCACAGTCCGCGCTGCTCTGCCTCCAGCAGAATTTCTGTCATGCGCTGCAGAGCCCAGGGGTTAACATCACGCAGCCATTCCTGTACTGCCGGGTCAAAGGTATATTTCTCGGCATATTTTTCGTACATCCAGTCCTCCATAACGGCGCTCGTCGCATCCCATTGGAAGCTGTGCGCAATCATGTTGGCCATATCGGCAGCGCCCTTGTAACCATGCTGCATCATGCCCTTGATAAATTTGGGATTGATAGCCTCACTGCGGAACAGGCGCTTTGCCTCCTCCTGCACGCTGTGCATCGTCACACGCGTCCTGTCGGTACTATCGCCGCAGTAGGAGCGCGGCGCGCTGCCATTAATCGAACGCACTGCTGCAATCATGCCACCGTGATATGCATTGTAGTCATCACTGCTGAGCATATTTGTTTCGTGGTTATCCTCGTTTTTAATCGTAATATCCAAGCTGCCCATACGCTTGCGGAACTGCTGCGGCAGGAATTTACCCTTGGTTTTGCCGCCGTAGGCATGACCGCCCCAGCGCACGTAAACATCGGCAATATCATCAATGGTTTCCCAGTTCTTGCTTTCCAGCAGCGCCGCAACGCCTGCGCCATAGGTTCCCTGCGCATCGCCGAAGACGCGGAAGGCCGCCTGACGCCATGCTGCAGCGTGCTCCATACCCTCCTGCTGCTCCAGCTCCCTGGTATCCTCCTGAATATGCTTGCGTACAAAGTTTAAATCATCAGGCTCATCCTGCTCCGCTGCTAAAAGCACCGCCTTGTCCATTACTTGCATTACCGACGGCATAGTATCGCGGAAGAGGCCGCTGATACGCGCCGTAACGTCAATACGCGGACGTTTGAGTTCCATCAGAGGAATGACCTCCAGGCCGTTGATACGCAGGCTGCCGCTTTGGTACTTGGGGCGGATACCCATGAGATAGAGGAATTCAGCAATACACTGTCCGTGGCTGCGCATATTCGCGCCGGACCAGAACACCATGCCGATATTTTCGGGATAATGGCCTTCTTCCGCAATAAAGCGTTCCACAACCTGGTCGCCCAAGGTTTTGCCGATTTCCCATGCCGCAGGTGTCGGCAGGCAGCGCGGGTCCACACCGTAAAAGTTGCGGCCTGTCGGCAGCAAATCAGCGCCGCCGCTGGAGGGAGCACCGCTCGGTCCCGGCTCGATATATTCTCCCTCAAAGCCACGCAGCATATTGGTAATTTCCTGCTTCGTTAAAAGCAGATTGGGGTAAAGTGTATCTACAATATAGTTGCATACCACTTCCAGCTTTTCTCTGCTTTCCGCCGGCGCCTGCTGCACCCAGGGCAGCTGCAGAGCATCAGCAACCGCATTCTTGACAAAGTCACGCTGCTGCAGGCAGCGAATCAGCTCGCGGCACTGATTGGCGATACGGTCAATCAGCATACCATAGGTGATATTCAGCGGTTCGTATATCAGGCTGCTGTTTTCCAGCAGATAGTAATAATCAAAGCCATACAGCGCAGCAATTTCCTGCGTCAGGCTGGGGATATTGCCGTTATCAAGACGCAGCAGCAGCCACAGATAATCCTCCAGCTGCTGATCCTCCGGCGGCTGTCCCATAATATGGAGGCCTGTGTGTACCTCCATATTCTTCAAATCCGTAATGTAATTATGCAGATTCATCACGTATTCGTCGAAGGGCTTTTCTTCATCGTAAGTAACCTCATCCTGCAGGTTGGCCTCGGCAACCTTCGCCAGCACCAGCTCCTGCAAGCGCGGCAGATTATCCGGCTGCGTGCTGCTGAAGTGCACGTATTCGTCCATGAGCTTTTCCAGCTCCTCCAGCTCGTCGTACACTCCCGCTTGTGTCTGCGGCGCCGGCAGATGCTCAATAAGGCAGGCAGCGCCACGGCGCTTCGCCTGAATACCTTCGCCCGTAATAGTGATGTTATAAGGATAAATATTCGGCAAATCTCCCAGCGCCAAATCCGGGTAGCAGCTGCAATCAAGGCCGGCGTTCTTGCCCGGCAGCCATTCCAGGCTGCCATGCGTACCGATATGCGCAACAGCGTCTGCCTGCCACACATCGCGTACCCAACGGTAGAAGGCCAGATATTGATGCGTCGGTGCAACGTAAGGATCGTGGTAGATTTTTTCCGGGTCCTCGCCAAAACCACGCGGCGGCTGCACGGTTACGAAAACATTGCCGTTCATCGTTCCCGGTACCAGGATATCGCCGTCATATTCCATGACAGTGCCGGGCGCTTCGCCCCAATCCTTCACCAGCTGCTCCTGCACTTTTTTGTCCATCAGCGCAAAGAATTCTCTATATTCTGCTCCCGTCAGCTTATAGGCAGCATCAACCTGCTTTTCCGTCAGCATACTGCGGTCATTGGTGGCATTAGCCGTCAGCTGTTTGATGAATTCCTTCGTATCCTCAGGAATCCAATCTACCTTATAGCCACGCTCGCGCATAGCAGCAAGCACGCGACGGATGCTTTCGATTGTATCTAAGCCAACAGCACTGCCGATATTGGAATTACGCGGCGGATAGTTATGGAAGATAATAGCGATTTTTTTCTCGCTGTTGGCCTTGTGGCGCAACATCGCCCACTTCTTCGCCTTGGAGGCCATGCGCTTTACACGCTCCATATTAGGCAGATAGCGGACATCGCCGTTTTCCAGAATTTTTTTGTGTGCAACAGGCACGCCGTGAATAATACCATCAAATTCCGGCAGAGAAACGCTAATGGAAACCTCCATGGCGTTCATGCCTTCAAAGCTGTCCTTCCATTCCTCAAAGGGCGCAATTGTCGTATAGGCAGCCAAAACCGGCACATTAAACTTTTTCAGATAATCAAGGTTAATCGAACCGCCGGTAGTCATGGAAAACTTCATGACATTCAACAGCACATCGATTGCAGGCACACCGTCCGCATTGCAGAAGAAGCTGTTGAAAACCTGCGTCAGACTGGGCATGCCCATCTCCTCCACCGGCATACCGTTGCTGAAAACGCAGACAGCGTTGACGCCCTGTGCTTCCAGCTCTTCTATTATCGCAGTCTGGTAGGTCAAATCGCCCCACACCCATTCGTCGCGGTAAAAAAGAATGCCCGCTGTCGGACGGCCGCTGACGCAAAAATCACGCTGGTATTCCGCTAAATCGGTATAAACCTTTTTCGCCCGCGGGTGATAAATACCGCACCAGTGAATAGGATTCGGCTCATCGACTGTAATAGTTTCACCTTGCAACAGCTGCTGCAGATATAACCACAGATTGCTATAGTTGATTTCGCCGCCGAACATGCAATATTTTTTGATAACAGCAAGCTGCTCTGGTGTCAGTCCCTGTGCCAGCTCGCCCTCCTTGCTGCCGGCAGCATCAATATAAAAGGGCAGGCGCAACTGCTTCAGCAAGCTTACACAGCGCTGCAGAAACGGTGTATCCAGACCTGTACCCATCCATTTCATAATGACCAGCTTGGAGCCGGCAAGCTCCTTGTGCCATTTATCCTCCCAAACCGTCGCATCGGTAATCCAACGGCAGGCGCAGGCATTATCCAGCTTGCCTTCCTGCTGCAGCTTTTCCATAGTCTGCTGCATCATACCCATGCGGCGAATAACATTCGTCAAGAAAATAACCTTCATAATTTCCACCTCATCTTAAAAGAACTGCTTCTGCATTCTGCGCAGCAGATACAGGAAGTACGGCGTACCTAAGAACGCTGTCATAATACCTACACGCACCTCTGCCGGTGGCATAATAATGCGTCCCAGCGAATCGCAGAATACCAAAAAGGCTGCGCCGCCAAGTGCGCTGGCAGGCAAAAGCACGCGATGGTCAGGACCGATAAGCATACGCATCATATGCGGAATAACAAGGCCGACAAAGCCGATGTTGCCACTGACGCAAACGGAGGTAGCAGTAGTCATAGCTGCTACAAAAAGCAGACCCATGCGGAATGCGGTAACAGGCATACCAACAGCTTTAGCTTCCGTTTCGCCCAGCACCAGAATGTTCAGGTGACGCGCCAGCATGCACATAATTACAATGCCACACAGCACAGGTCCGACTGCCAGATATACGTGCTCCCAGCGACGGTAATCAAGACCGCCGACCATCCAGAACAGATATTGCTGCAGCTTCTGCTCGTTCATAAAGGTGAGCAGACCGGAGGTAATAGCACCCAAAAGCATACCCACAGCAACGCCTGCCAAAAGCAGCGTCATAACAGGTATTTTGCCGTTACGCATCGCCAAAAATACCGTCAGGCACACAGCACAGATACTGCCGCAAAAAGCGAAGGCCGGCATAGCAAACATACTGCCGGAGGCTGCACCCAAAGCAATAGAAAGCACCGCACCGGTAGCAGCACCGGAGGAGATACCGATAAGACCGGGATCTGCCAGCGGGTTACTGAAGATGCCCTGCATTACAGCACCGGAGATACCCAGCGCCGCACCAACAAGCACACCTACCAGCATACGCGGCAGGCGGATATACCAGATAACGGCAAGCTGCTCCCTGCTGTAATCAGCCTCGGTAAAGCCCGGCAGATTCAGCTGAGCGCCGATAACCGCCAACGCTTTTCCCACAGGCACATCTATCTGGCCGAAGGTCAGAGATACACAGGCAATAACAACTAAGAGAACTGCTAAAAGAATAATAGCCAATGGACTCCGTTCACGTTTAATAATCATCTACAAACACACTTCCTCAAAAAATTTCCGGATATACAGCATGCGCAATGTTTTCAATAGCATCGACAATATGCTGGCTGGCAACATAGCGGTATTTGTCCGAAACAAACTTAATCTGCTTGTTGCGTACAGCCTTAACATCGCGATAAGCGGGGTCATTCATTACGGCATAAGCATAACCCTGCACATCCTGTTTATTGTTATAATTCCAGGTCGGCAGCATAAAAATATCCGGATTTATGCGTACCACCTGTTCCTTGCTGATAGCAGGCATACCATGCTCACTCTTGTTTTCATCGGCAACAATAGCCGCGCCGTTGATAACATGTGCCATCGTCAGCATGCTGTCGAGCAAATCTCCTCTACGCCCCATGGCAGAGGTAAAATTAAAGGCTACAGCAACGCGCCTTTCGCTTGACGGAATCTGACGCAAGCGTTTTTGCAGCTGCTGCAAGTGCGTATCCATCTTCTGCACCATCAGCTCCCCCTGCTGCTTTTCGCCTACCGCTGCAGCTATACCGCGGATTTTGTCGCACATCTCCTGATAATTATGCGGACTGCGCGCTATATAAACCGGCACGCCCAACCCCTCCAGACTGCGTACCAAGTCGCTGGAGGTGGCCGTTGAAGCAACAACAAGGTCAGGCTGCAATGCATAAACAGCTTCGGTATTTTCCGGCACCTTGCGTCCCACAGTATAGGCCTGCTCCTTGGTAATAAAGCTGATTTCGCTGTCGCCTGCCCAACGGCTGTAGGCCATAATACGTTTTATGTCAACTAAATCGGTAAGGATTTCATCCGTACCATATGTAAGCGAAACTATCCGCTGCGGCTTATGCTCAAAGTGCAGCGTCCTTCCGGCATCGTCCGTAACGCTGTAGGCTGCATCCGCCGCCGGCGGTGCAGGAACATCGGCAGCCTGCTGCTTACTGCATCCTGCAGTAAATACCAAAAGCAACAGGCTTATAATCATCAATAGCTTTTTCATAGACCACCTACTCTACTTTATTCTTTTTCCTGCGGATAAAGCAATTCCACAGTCGCTCCAGCATGTAAGCACTGCCCTGCAGGCCTACCATCGGCTGCTTGGTAATAAACACCTCATCATTCGTAGGATAGCAGATATTGCAGGCATCAAAGCTGCACTGCTTTCTGCGATAAAGAATCGAGCTTTCGCTGCTGCTTGCCAGCAGCAGTACATTGTCACAGGTTTTAAAATATTCGCTGATGGCAGCATCGTCCACACCAACAGTATAAATCGCCTCTGCAGTGTCGCAGGCAGGCGCATCCTTAAGCTGCTGTTGGCAGATAACAGTCAGCCTGCCGATATCGGTCCATTCGGTGCGTAGCGTCTGTGCGAGGCACAGCGCCTGCGTCGCAGGCGCGCTGACGAGCACGTTATCAAACCACATGCTGCCCCAAAGCGCAATCGCTTCATTATTACGGCTCATCAGGTAATTATCCTGCGCCTGAGCTTCTGCCGTCACCTTGTCCAACGCAGGAGCCGGCAACTGCGCGTTTATCTGCTGCAGCCAGCGCAGCGTTCCCTGCACCCCGTAAGGCAGTCCGGCAAAAATATACGGCGTGCCGTATTGCTTCTGCAGATATTCGGCAAGCGGCAACCCCAGCTCCGCATTCGTAACAATGTTCAGCGCAGCTTCCGGAAGCTTCTGCAGCTCCTCCAACGTGCATTCGCAGCCGGGAGTACAAAGCACCTCATAGCCTGCAAGCTGCAGTAAGCGTTTTAATTCCTGCGTATCGGCAGCACCCTGCAGATAAAATTCCGATTGTCCTAAAATACTGACAGCCAAAGGCTTTGCTGTCGCAGTCTGTGGCAACAGCTGCGCAAACAGCTTCTTGGCAGCCTTGGCATAGCCCTCGGCAAAGCCGCCGACCATACCGCCGCTGTCGAGCGTAACCACAGGGAACGGCAGCTCCAGCTTGCGTGCCATGCCTGCCAGATCATCACCGATTAAGCTCAGCGAGCAGCTGCTTTCCAAAAGCAGTACCGAAGGCTTATGACCATCCTCCAGCATGCGCCGCAGTTCCTGCGTCACATATTCCTCGGAGCCGTAAATAACAGCGTTATTATCAGGCTGTGAGCCGTAAAAGCGCGTATACATATCGGGACGCGCCTTTTCCAGATGGCGTAAAGCATAAAAATAACACCACAACGGTCCGTTAATCAAAACCTCACTCTTATCAATAGCAGCAAAAAAGGCTCCTGCACCTGTCAGCGCACAGGTATCCACACGCTCGCAGATATTGCCCCAACCTTGCTTTTCAGACATAGCGCACGCCTCCCTTCAGCCTGCTGCACAGGCTCTGATAGATTCCCTGCATCATCTTGACCTCACCGGCAACGGCAACCTGCGGCAGCATCGGCAGGAAAATCTGGCGCGCCTCCTTATTCTGCAGCTCATGCGTTGTCAGCACAATGTCTGCATCTGCTACCAGCTTTTCACCCTCCGCCGTAGTATAAACAGGCACATCGCTTTTTTCCTGCACAACCTTCAGCATCGCTTCGCGCTCATCACCGTCATAGGAATCCAAGAGAATAATGCCGGTAAGATTCAAGCGCAAAAGCCTGATAGTCTGCAGGATATTCCCCGGATGAAAATATCTCAGAATACGGCCGATGCACAGCACTGTTTTCTTGCCTTCCGTTACCGGCAGAAAATGCTGCAGCTTCTCACTTAAGCGTTGCTGCTCCAGCCTCAGCACCTGCTGCGCCAACTGCTCACGCCCCAGCATACGTCCGATGCTGATAATCCAGTCCTGTGTTTCCTGCCAGCCGACAGGATAAACATCGGCCAGATAATGTGTGCCGTATTTTTCCTGCAGCTGCTCTGCAACCTTACGCAGGCCGATATGCGTCTGCCCGCGGCCGCCAAGCACAACCGCATATTCGGCGGCTGCCACCTTTTCCAGCTCATCCATAGCCATATAGCCGGGAAACTGGCCGATAACCTCTACGCCGAATTCCTGCAAAATACGCGTAACCTCTTTTGCGTAATGCCCCCACGGGCCACCGTTATCGCCTAAAAGCAGGACGCTGTCCTTTTGCTTGGCGCAAGGCTTCACAAAGCGTTCCAACAGCTTCTGTGTAATTTCAAAATAGCCGTCATAATATTCCGCACCCAAAAAGCCGCAGCATTCCACAGTAAGGATAGGAACATTGTATTCCTCCTCTACCTCGCGTGCCACCGATTCCACATCGTCACCGATAACACCGGCAACGCAGGAATTGGCAATCATCAGGCACTTGGGTTTATATGTTTCAATAGCAAAGCGCAGGCATTTTTCCAAACGTGTCACTCCGCCGAAAATTGCGTCCTTTTCCTGCAGCTGGCTGCTGAGCAGCGGCACTGAACCCCACTCTTCGCGCTCATTTTCGGACAAAGTACGGTATTGGGAATTGATATCCATCGTGCGTGCTACATGAGCGCAGGCACGCGGGCTGTGAAAAACTACCAAAGCGCCGTCCATATAGGCAACGGCGCGCCACACGCCCGGCATGCTGCAACTGCAGCTTTTGCGTGCACTGTAAAAACGTCTTGTTTTAATTGCCATATTCGGCCACCAGCTTTTCAAGCTCCTCAAAGCTCATCGGCGTAGGAATAGCCATGTTTTCATTATGCCAGATATCATGCGCCAGCTTGCGGTAAACACCGGCCTGAGCGCTTTCCGGTGCATATTGCAGCACTGTCTGGCGATTGTTTTCCGCCTTATTGACAATAACGTCACGCGGAATAAAGGCAATCAGCTGAGTGTGCAGGCGTTTGGCAAACTTCTGCAGCAGCTGCTGTTCGTTAGGTGTATTGCGGCCGTTGCCGATGATACCGCCCAAACGCACACCGCCGCGCATAGCAAAACGCTTAACACCCTTGGCGATGTTGTTGGCAGCATAAAGGCTCATCAGCTCGCCGGAAGAAACAATATATATATCGGTTGCATAGCCCTCGCGGATAGGCACGGCGAAACCGCCGCATACTACGTCACCTAAAACGTCATACATAATCAGGTCCTCGTCCGTCAGCACCTCCAGCGAACGCAGCTTTTCCAGAGCCACAATAATACCACGGCCTGCACAGCCTACACCAGGCTCTGGACCGCCGGCCTCTACGCATTTAATGCCGTTATAGCCAGTATGAACAATATCCTCTGCCGCAACCTCATCATTATCGCGCACCATGTCCAGCACAGTCTGGCTGCAGATGCGTCCCAGCAGCAGTCTGGTAGAATCATTTTTCGGATCGCAGCCTATCTGGCAAACCTTAAGACCATCCTCACTGAATGCAGCCGATAGATTTGATGTTGTTGTGGACTTGCCGATACCGCCCTTACCATAAATCGCAATTTTTTTCATTAGACATTGACCTCCATCCTATACTCAAAAACTTCTATTCAACTAGCAAGGAAAATATGATATAATTTACTAGATAAAAAGAAGTGATATTACTCCTGTCTCTTATACACATCTGACGCTGCCGACGAATAGCCTTGTGTAG
>ENA-OYXC01000646-OYXC01000646.1-human-gut-metagenome-genome-assembly--contig:-NODE-646-length-13676-cov-5.616915_pt1 | contig 13676 bp, 9 predicted proteins | sample MGYA00244214_ERZ653415 | MGnify/ENA primary metagenome ERZ653415 (study PRJEB26926, sample SAMN06165016) | human gut metagenome | biome: ENVO:00009003; feature: ENVO:2100002; material: ENVO:00002003... | reverse complement strand
CGAGATTTCTGCCTGTCTCGTGGGCTCGGAGATGTGTATAAGAGACAGCCTGATAGTAGCTGATATCCAATGTAATTTTCGCACACGCTTCCGTGATTTCCGTCGTGATCCGATAATCCTGCACCGCCTTTTCCGGCCGCTTCAGAAGATAGACATCCCGGAAGATACCGCTCATCCGGAACTTATCCTGATCTTCGAGATACGAACCATCGCACCATTTCAAGACAAGTACGGCAATCGTATTCTCGCCCTCTTCTATCACGTCTGTCACATCGAACTCGCTCGTTGCATGGGACACCTGACTGTATCCGGTATAGGTGCCATTCACCCATACATAAAAGCAGCTATCCACGCCCTCAAAGTTCAGGTACACCTTCGGAGCCTTCTCATCCTTCGCATAAGAAAACGTATGCACATACGCACCACACGGAATATCCTGCGGCACATACGGCGGATCAAACGGAAATGGATAGCGGAAATTCGTGTACTGATGCGTGTCATAGCCTGCCATCTGCCAGACACCAGGCACGGGAATCTCATCAAAATCCGACGTATCATAACCGCTCTCATAAAATGCATCCCTCACATCATAGATGCTCTCAAAATACCGGAATTTCCACATGCCGTTTAACATCTGTACGCGGTCGGATGCCTCCCGATGCTCCACCAGATCCTCCATTCGGTGGGAAGCTGGTATATAATACGCTCTTGGCGGCATCGTATGTTCATGTAAGAAATCCAAATCTTCATAATAACGTGGTATAATCATAAATCGTCCTCCTTGTATATGTATTTTTTTGTTTTAAATGAACCGCTCATTTTTCTGTCTTTTCGTATTGTCTGATATTATAATACTGATTTCCGTATAAAAAGTCTATGAACAGGAATGGACAAAATATGGACGAAATGATACAATGAGCATTGCGATGGGATGTGCTTGCACATACCAGCATAATGCGAATACAAACATGGAGCCGCAGACGACATGATACAATTAGCAATAGGAGGTGTCCCTATGTATATCAATACCGGTTACTTAAATCATTCCCATCTGGATTTCAAGGACAAAAGCCGCCCGCTCGTCGTCGGAAGCTGCGGCATCTATCGTCTGAGCGGCGATCCGAGGATGCCGACCTACCGCCCAAAGGGACGCCTGGATTATCAGATAATCTATATCGCATCCGGGCTTGGACATTTTCATTTCGATAAACCGGAAAATGAGACGATCGTCCCTGCCGGAAACATGGTGTTGTTTCGTCCAAAAGAATTACAGAAATATGAATATTATGGAGAAGATAAAACCGAAGTGTACTGGATTCACTTCACAGGTTCCGATGTAAAAAACATCCTGCGAAGCTATGGTCTGCAAGATAACCAGAGAGTATTTCCGGTCGGTTCCTCTCTCGAATACGAACAGATTTTCAAACAGATTATTCAGGAATTACAGCGATGTCAGGAACACTACGAGGAAATGCTTGCCCTGCTGCTTCGCCATCTGCTTATTGTATTTCAGCGTGAACTTACGTGCGAGCACATCCTGAAAAACGAATATCTGGATCGGGAGATGCACAGTGCTGTTACCTATTTCAACGAGAATTACAATCAGGATATCAGTATTGAAAACTACGCCCAGACCAGGGGCATGAGTGTGAGCTGGTTTATCCGGAACTTCAAGAAATACACCGGCATGACACCGATGCAGTTTATCGTATCGTTGCGCGTCAACAATGCGCAGATTCTTCTGGAACAGACCAATTATTCCATCTACGAGATTGCGAAGATCGTCGGTTACGATGACCAGCTCTACTTCAGCCGGTTATTCCGCAAACAAAAAGGAGTCTCTCCTTCCCAATACAGAAAGAGACAACCCCTTGCCTAATTTCAGATTACAATTTCTTCAGGAAATGCTCCCGGTTCGGGTATTCCGCCCGGAATGCCCGCTTCGCGGCCTCCTGCAGCAATGCGAATTCCTTCTCCATATGCAGCATGTGCGGCGCCGTAAATGCAATCGCGCTGATCTGTTCTGCGATTTTCTTCGCCACACCCTCATCGGAAAGCTGCCCCATACCGAAAACAATCGACGTAAAACCTCTGCCGTTTCTGCTTACATCAATAAACTTCCGGAATGCATGCGTCATCTCAGACAGCAGGATTTCCTGTTCGGCTTCCGGCCGTTTCTCCACATCAAACAGGCACAATCCGGAGACGGTCTCAACTGCCTGCTTACGCTTCTGTCCACCGATATCATTTGCCCCGCTCTCCGCAATATATTTGAGCTGCATCAGATACCCGACGAATGCATCGGTCTTCGGTTTGCGCTTTCCGTAACGCGCCACCCAGAGTTTCTTTATAAACGCCACATCCACTTCTTCCGGATTTTCTGCGGAATGATTTGCCATTTCACTTGTGTTCGCAGTTTTATCTGCATTCGTATTCAATATGTCCAGCCGCTTCTCCGCGTCCATTTCGTTATAAAATTGCTCTAACCATGTCTCCTGCATATCTGTTCTCCGTTTCTTTTTATACTGCCAATCAACATCTGCATCTATTTATCCGCGCATCCATTCATCTGCGCATCCATTCATCCGTGCGTCCATTCATCCGTGCGTCCATTCATCCACGCATTTAGTCTGCAGCGCATTCAGTCATACATCCATTCATCCGTGCATTCATTTTCTGCATAATTCCAGTTGCAGCCTTCCTTACTTTCCAAGGAATGTATCGACGTTGTCCGCGTCTACCTTACGATATTGTGACATATAATAGATGTCATCCTCCAGACCATACCCTTCGATATCGCTTCCCTGAAACAATGCGACCGTCAAAAGTGCGATCATCCTCGCCTGATCTTCCTTATCGTTATAGACCGTTCCCTGCATCGTACCATGTTCCACTGCCTCTAATGCATCGGTCAGACCATCAATGCCGAAAATAATCGGTCGCTCCACCTGCCTGTAACCGGCATTTTTGTACGCCTCTACAGCCCCCAGCGCCATCTCATCATTGTTCGATAAAATCAACTCAATCTCGGAACCATACTGATCGATCAACTGACTCACCCGGTTTTCTGCCTGTGCCCGGTTCCAGTCTGCAAACTGATAACTGAGTTTCTCCAGTTCTATTTCATTCTCAATCATCGTCTTAACCGACAGATCTGTCCGGCTGATCGCATCCTGATGTCCGGCTTCCCCTTCTAAAAGCACATATTGGATCTTGCCATCGCCATTCTTATCGACCTCCGGGTGATTCTTAATATATTCCGCAGCGATCTCGCCCTGCATCTCACCGGACTGTGCCGCATCACAGCCAACATAGAAAAGCTTATCCCACTGAAGAAGATCCTCCTGCACCGGCTCCCGGTTAAAGAAAATAACCGGAATATCATTCTGCCGCGCCATACGGACGATATTCGACGGTGCTGTCCGGTCAACCAGATTCACACACAGGACATCACATCCGGCATCAATCATTTCCTCAACGATCTCGTCCTGCTCCTGTTGGTCATTGTCACCGCTTCTTACAGATACGATTACCTTCATCATATTGCTCTCTTTTGCTTTCAGATTACTTTTTATTATATCTGTCATTGCATTGATAAACGGGTCGTCCGGTGTATATGTCACGACACCAACACGCAACATATGATCGGCTTTTGTGTCCTGCTTTCCGCAGCCTGTCAGTGAAATCAAAAATACCCACACGCACAACCATGCTATCATATTCTTCTTTACGTCTCTTCTACTCATACGAATACAAAAACCTTTCTATCTCATCCGAGAACAAATCTTCTTTATAAATAACTTTTACTTCCTTCTCATGGCTCTTCAACGTGTAAAATGTCCGTGTCAGTTCTTTTTCAATTTCCTCGACACTCTCATAACCAATCCCGTATCCATCCGGGATTACCAGACACTGCACCTGTCCTGCATCGAGCAGTGCAATCGATTTCATGCTCGTACCAACGCCAAAGATCTTCGCATCCTTATACACACCATTTTCCGCGTATTCACCCAGCGTATCCAAGGCTTGCGTATCCATTACCACCATATAATCGACGGACTCCTGTGCATCAACAACCGCACAGATATCAGTGTCGCTTTCTTCATTATACTCCCATGCAATCTCGCAATCCTGTTTCTCCAATGCGTCCTTCAGTCCCTGGATACGATTCACACTTGCCTCCGTCTTGGATCGTCCGGCAATCACGCCAATCCTTTTTCCTTTCAGCCCATCTTCGTCCTGCGTAATAAGCTGCGTGCCAAGTGCGTATCCAATCTGGTAATTATCCGGTTTGACTGTCGCATACCCGCTTGCCTCTGACTGTTCACCGGTATAAACATCTTCTGTCAGAAGTACAAATGGCTTCTTCTGCTCGCCGAGCCAGTCCAGCATCTCCTTTGTATCTGCCCCCGGTGCCGGGCACAGGATAAATGCATCCACATCGTTTTCCAGCTGTTCCTCGATCAGCTCCCGCTCGTCCTGCGCGCTTACAATATCATCCGTATTACAGATAATCAGATGAAGATTATTGGTTTTCGCAGACTGCTTTAATCCATTGATTACACCTTCCCACCGGGTGTCACCGGAATTCTGCAGGATAACCGCTACACGCTTTTGAGCGACATCCTCCTGGAAGATTTTATGTATGAAGAAGGCTGCGAGGACAATCAGAATAAGCTCTGCAATGAGAAATGTTAATTTATCTCGTTTCATCTGTAGCCCTCCCATTTCTATAACTCTGCGCCTCGAGCTGCTGCCGGTTCTCCTCCGTAAACGGAATTGCCGGAATGTGTATCACGATCTTCGTTCCTTCATCAGGCTCACTGTAAACAAGAAGACCATATTCGTTACCAAACATCAGCTGAATCCGATTGTGTACATTGATGAGTCCTACCCCGGAACCATGCTTTGGTACTTTATTATTATCCTTGAGGACATTTTCAACCGTTTCCTCACTCATACCCATGCCATTATCCTCGACCGAGAGATAGATATCATCTCCCTTTTTCTCGCCGCGTACCGTAATCATACCGCCGTCATCCTCGTCCATATTTCCAACGCCATAATAGATTGCATTTTCCAGAATCGGCTGTACGATGAGCTTGACCGTACAGCAATCATTGACTTCCTCATCAATATCAAATTCCACGCGGAACCGCTCTTTATAGCGCACAAGCTGGATATTCATATAGCTCCGGCTGTGCTGCAGCTCATCCGCGATCCGGATTACGGTTCTTCCCTTTGACAGACTGATCCGAAGCAGTCTGGCAAGCTCCGAAATCATGAGAACCGCTTCCTTATTCTTCTGTGCCTCAACCATCCATGTAATCGATTCGAGCGTATTATATAGGAAATGCGGATTAATCTGACTTTGCAGTGCATCCATCTCACTCTTTCTGCGTTCAGTCTGTTCCCGGATAATCTCCTGCATCAGATTCTCTATCTGTTCATAGGACTTCTTGACCGAATATCCAAGATGCCTGATCTCCGAGGAACCACCAATATAAATATCCGTATCTCCGCCTGCCTCATATGCCTTGACCGACTCATTCAGCCGTAGGATCGGACGCGAGATCTTTCTTGATATGATCCGGTTTACTTCGAGCAGCATCATCATCAAAATCAGGATGGCTGTGATAATATAATACCGGAACCGGTTAATATTTGCTGTCTGTACACGCTCCGGAATCACACCGACCAGCTTCCAGCCGGTATATGCCACACTACTCACAACAACATTTCCCGGTCTACCGTTCAGCGAAAGCTCATACGTTCCGTCTTCTAATTGCGATGTCATCTCACAGTTTTCCGAAAAATATCCACGGTCAATATCTGCACGTCTCGGATGGTAAATCATCTGTCCATCCCGGCTGCAAAGGTAATAATAAATACCGTTTGAGGACTCATTGATCCGCTTCATCGTATTTGATATCACAGAATATTTCATATCTACCAGCAGTACACCGCTGCGCGGTTTTTCCCCATCGTTAATATCCACGGAACGGCTGAGGGAAATAACCCAGTAGTACCGGTATGTGCCATCCTCAAACAGATTCTGAATATGCGGCAGGGAGAAATGCACATTCTCAATCTCCTCCTCTGCGTTTGTATACCAGTCCTGTTCGGATGCCTTTACGCCCTTCTTGCGTTCCGAAACCGGCTCCGCCATAAGCTGTGCACCATTGCTGTCATACAGCGCCATGCTTTGAACCTTGTCTGTGTTGATTTCATAAAGCAGACTGAACTGGCGGTTAAAATCATCACTGGAGATATCATTTTCCTGAATGATATTATAATTCACTGCATTCATTATCTGACGGACATTCAACAACTCCGCATCCAGCTTATCCACCGTGCTTTCGACCATACTCTCTGCATTCGACACAGCCGTCTGCTTCATCGCCATTTTAAAACGATTATACAAAAGCAGGCCAATTGTAATTGTCGTAATCAACGTAAGTGCAGTAAGAACCGCCATAATGATTGACTGGATATCCAGTCCGATAAATCTCCTATGATGTGTCCAGCCCTGCTTTTTCATCCACTTTTGAAGCCAGCTTTCCTTCTTTTGCAATTTTCCCATCTCTCTTGTTTTCAATCCATTTCCCCTATTTTTTTCTTACTGATTCGTATGCTGTGCCCGGTACTTCGACGGTGACACGCCAAATCGTTTCTTGAATACATAACTGAAATAATTCGCATCCAAATATCCCACTCGCTCAGCGATCTGATAGCTCTTCTCATTTGTTTCCAGTATCAGTGTTGCCGCATGATCCATCCGGTAATCCGTCAGATACGTAATAAACGCTTTTCCTGTCTCCTTCTTGAACACCGACGAAAAATACGAATTCGATACCCCGAGCACAGAGCAGATCGTGTCCAATGACAAATCCGGCTCCATATAGCGCTCACGTACAAGATTCTGCGCATCGGTCACAAGCCGTCTCGATGTACTGTTTCGAGCATTTTTCAACTGTTCCCCAAGCTCTACGGAAACTCCCTGCATCCATGCCGTAAGTGTACTCTCATCCATCTGCGGAATCGTCTCGTAAGGATTCTGGATTCCGTGCAGATAATCATTAAAATCAAGGAAATTATTTGCACAAAACCTGTAAAATGCTCCCACCATCTCCATGATTGCAAGATTATACTGACTGACCGTCTGTGCATTGCTGTGCAGCTTTTCTATTTCGTTTACAACGACCTTCTCAATCTCTTCCTTTAACCCTAAATGAATGGCTTTGAACAAATCATGCATTCTTGTATCTTCCGGCTGCAAGGTCGTTTCCTGTTCCTTCGGTGCAAGCTCGGCAATATTGATCGCGCGTTTCGTTCCATACAGTACCCTGTATGATACTGCCTCTCTGGCACCATCGTAAGACGTTTTAATATTCGCCATATTGTCGCATACACGACCGATACCTGCCGTAACCACCGCCCCCATCACACGATAAGCCCATTTGCAGAATCGATCACACGAATCCGTAAACTGCACAATCGCGTCCTCCGATGAAAGCTCTATCAGCATCAGTGTATTGCCAAGATAAGAGAATACCCGGCTCTTCCACTCTGTCGCAAGCCGTTCCTTGATCTCATGTTCAACAGACATCGCAAGCAGCAACGGATTCATACCGTCCGGCACATGATGTTCCGAAGTGTGGAAAATTGCACATCCATAATATGGTCCTTTCATATCAATCTGATACGCGGCAAAAAATTTCCCGCAGTTTTCTTCTGTCACCCGTCCCTCAATGAGAGATACAAAGAAGTTATTCTGCAGTACCGGAAGTGCTGCATTGAAATAATTCTCCAGACGTGTTACATTCAGTTTTTCTTCCCGTTCCCGGTCCAGTGTGTCCTTCAGACGTTTCAGGCAATCAGACAGTTCCGTTGCATTTATCGGTTTCAGCATATATTCCTCAACCTCCAGATGCACCGCTTCCTTTGCATATTCAAACTCATCAAACCCGGTAAAAATAATGATGTGAATGTTCTGGTAATCCCGGTTTAAACGACGGGATAACTCCAATCCATCCATATATGGCATCTTGATATCTGTAATTACGACATCCGGTTGAAGCTTCTCTACCAGTTCAAGTGCTTTCACTCCGTTGGTTGCGTTTCCAACGACGGTAAATCCAAGGTCGTCCCATTGTATGCGTTGTTCAATTACTTCGATGACTTCTGCTTCGTCATCCACCAAAAGCACTTTATATTTTTCCATGTTGCACCCCACTTGTTATCGCCTGCCGGGTAGTTCGGAAGCATCTGGTCTTTGGTTAGGATGCTTCCGAACTACCCGGCAATTCTTATTGTTCTTTGTTGTTTTATTGTCCTTATTATACCAAAGTTATCACTATAAAGATACCTAAATATCTAGCTGGTTGCTTCCTTCTATTGCTCAATTGGGGATTTTTCCTCTATTTGGGGAATTTGCTCCAACTGACTTGTTTCCTACTCTTGTTCCATTGGGGATTTTTCCTCTATTTCGAGAATTTGCTCCAACCAGCTTGCTTCCTGCTCTTGTTCCATTGGGGGAGTTCCCCTCATTTTCAAGTTTTTGCTCCAACTGACTTGTTTCCTACTCCTGCCTTATTGGGGGATTTTCCCTCATTTTCAAGTTTTTACTCCAACCAGCTTACTTCCTACTCCAATTCATATATTAAAAACGCAAAATAAAACCAGTATATATGTGGCACTGTTTTATTGCGTTTTGACATTATATACAATATACAGGAAAAGCCGCCTCTCCATCCTCTTCGATAGACAAGGCGACCCTTCCTTCGTTTACAACTTTATTTGATTCCTTTGATTACTTCTTCTGAACATACTTCAGACAGTCAAGTGTTACAGCTGCAAGGATGATAATACCTTCGAAGATAAACTGAAGGTTTGTATCAATACCAAGGATTGTCAGAGAGTATGTAAGGGATGTGAAGATCAGTACACCAGTTACAACACCGGAGATCTTACCGATACCACCTGTGAAGGATACACCACCTACTACGCAGGCTGCAATCGCATCCATATCCCAGCCTTGTCCATATGCGGCACTACCGGATCCAACCATACGGTTACACTCAAGCCATGAACCAAATCCATAAAGGATACCTGCTAAGATGAATGCTCCCATTGTTACCTTGAATACGGAAATACCAGATACAGAAGCTGCTTCCGGATTACCACCAACAGCGTAAAGGTTCTTACCAAATGTTGTCTTGTTCCAGATGAACCATACAACGATGATTGCTACAACTGCCCAGATAATGATGGTTGGGAATCCACCAAGATTTGGAATAAACATGTTCGGAATGCTTGACTCGATTGCACCGAAGGATACACCCTTTGTTGCATATGTTACAAGTCCGAAGATAATCAGCATGTTCGCCATTGTCGAAATAAATGGATGCATCTTATACTTCGCCATGAAGAAACCGGCAATACTTGCAAATACGGTTGTAAGTATGATACATGCAACAAGTGCAATAATTGCTCTGCCCGCTACCGGAATACCTGTAAAATCAAAGATATGTCCGAATACGCCACCGGTATTTACACCGCTGTGCATGATGATAGTTGCGGTTACCATACCCATACCTACCATACGTCCGATGGAAAGGTCGGTACCTGTTAACAGAATCAGGCCGGCAACACCAAGGGCTAAGAACATACGAGGCGAAGCCTGCTGCAAAATATTCAGGATATTTGTCAGTGTCAAAAGCTGTGTATGCTTTACAATCGGTGTGATGATACACAATGCAATAAAGATGAGTAAAATTACAATGTACAGACCATTCTTATACATAAACTGTGTTGTATTGAATGTGTATTTGTAGTTTTCTACCTTCTGTGCCTGCTTCTGTCCAAATGTATACTTAGACATACGGAGCAGATCGATCAAATGAAACTTATGTGCAAATGCATCGTGCTTTCTATCCTTGATTTCCTGCAATTTAGACTCATGTGTCATCTGTGCATCGAACAGGCGGTTACGATATACATACTTCTCATCCTTGATTTCCTCAGAATCAGAAAGCTTTGCCAAAGCCTGCTCGTGCTCTGTCTTAATGGTTGCCACAATCTTGTCATAAGAGGCATTCTCTGCTGCCTTCTCTGCCTCACAGCTCGCAACTACCTTCTCATAGTAGTCACTCTTGTAATGCTTGGAGAGATAGCTCTCTGCATCGGAAATGAGCTTGGATACCTTATCCTTATTTGCAGATTCTACAGATTTTGCTTTCTCTAAGTCCGCCTTATCCTTCGCAATAATCTTTGCTCTCTCTTCCTTTGTTAAATTCTTATCTTCCTTCGCAATTGCGATATGGTTCTTTAAGCTTCGAACCTTGTCAGATCCATCTACACGAAGTGCATCGATCTGCTTCTGTATTTTTCCTACATATTCATCAATCGGTTTCAAAAGCGCTGCTTCCGCTTCTGCCGAAAGGATCATACTTTTATCTGCCATCGCCAAAACTCCTCTCTATTACAAATATTTCGCACTAAGCTTTAATAATTCTTCCTGATTTGTCTCCTTCGTATTGACAATACCTGCCAGATGGCCATTCGACATAACGCCAATACGGTTTGTGATTCCGAGAATCTCCGGCATCTCAGAAGAAACAACAATAATTGTCTTACCCTGCTTTGCCATGTTAATGATCAACTCGTAAATCTCATATTTTGCTCCAACATCAATACCTCTTGTCGGATCGTCCATCATAAAGATGTTCGGAGACCGCTCCAACCATTTACCGAAGATTACCTTCTGCTGATTACCACCAGACAGATTTGCAATCATATCATCCGGTCCCATACATTTCGTATGCATGACCTTGATTTCCTCTGCGGTTGCCCGCACCATGTCATCATGTGAGAGTGCAAGTCCACTCTTATAATGATTCATATTTGCAATGGTTGTGTTAAATGTTATATCTGCTTTTAAGAACAGACCATTTGCCTTACGTTCCTCTGTAATGAGGGCAAATCCATGATTCATCGCGTCCTTCGGAGATGCAAAATTCATCATCTTACCATCATATATAACGTTTCCGGCTGCTCTTGTACGCATACCAAATATCGTCTCAAGAAGCTCTGTACGACCTGCACCGACCAATCCATACAAACCAAATATCTCGCCTTTTTTCACATCGAAGGAGATATTCTGGAGCTTCGGTGCATATTTTGTTGAAAGGTTCTGCACGGAGAGAATCGTCTCTCCCGGTGTATTATCAACCGGCGGGAATCTGTTATCCAGAGAACGGCCTACCATGGCTGATATGAGTTCATTCATGTTTGTATCTTTGCTGTCCTTCGTCATTACGAGACTGCCATCCCGCAATACGGAAATCTGGTCGCAGATCTCGAAGATCTCGTCCATCTTATGGGAGATATAAATCAGGGAGATTCCCTGTGACTTCAGCTGACGCATCATCTTGAAGAGCTTTGCTACTTCCGGTGCTGTCAGGGATGAAGTCGGCTCATCCAATACAATTACCTTTGAATTGTATGAAATTGCCTTCGCAATCTCACACATCTGACGCTTTGATACAGACATCTTCTTCATCGGCTGTGTAAGGTTCACTGTGATTCCAAGCTTTCTGAACAGATCAGATGCTTCTTTTTTCATTCTGCCCTCATCGACCACGCCAAGCGAATTCTTTGGGTATCGACCGAGGAACAAATTATCAATTACATTTCTTTCCAGGCACTGATTTAATTCCTGATGTACCATTGCAACTCCGTTTTCGAGTGCATCCTTTGGTCCAGAGAAATTAACTTCCTTGCCATCTAATACGATTGTTCCTTCGTCCTTCTGATAGGTTCCGAAGAGACATTTCATCATTGTCGATTTTCCGGCACCATTCTCACCCATAAGTCCCATGATGGATCCTGGCTTCACATTCAAATCAATGTGGTTAAGAACCTTGTTTCTTCCGAATGATTTACTCATGCCATGAATCGATAAGATGTATTTATTCTTATCATCTGCCATATCTCTACTTCCCTTTCTTAAAAAGAAGGGTATCAATTTTAGGTGACACCCTTCTTTGGTTAAATCATTTACCGTTCGTTCAATCAGTTCTCTTACTTGTTAAGAATTGATGTGTAAGATGCTGCGTTGTCTGTCTTAACCATGTTGATTGCAAATGCATCGTACTCACCAGGGTTACCAAGACGGTTTGTGATGTTAGACTCTGTCTGACCATCACCACCGATGTAATCAACCTTCAGGTTCAGAAGATCATCGTAATTCTGAAGAAGTGGCTGGTATGTTGAGCTTAAGAAGTTATCAGAAGCGTTGTAGATATCAAGCCATACCTTCTTCTCTGGGCTCTTGCTAGAGTCGAGCTGCTTAGAAACCTTGTCATAAACCTTTGTTGAATCTGTGAAATCCTGGTAGTTATCTGCTGTTACTGCAATGTTCAAAGCGTAGTAAGATCTCTCTTCTGCTGAGTATCTGTAATCAACACCCTCATCAAGCTTGTTACCAGCTTCATCTGCTGTACCGATACCTGTGTCTACATCTACGCCGTCAAGTGCGTTACGAAGAACACGGAGTGTAAGGTAAGCCTGAACGTCTGCATGCTGTGAAATTGTTCCGCCGTAGCCTTCTGCGATAGCTGCTACTGCATCGCTGTTTGCATCGTATCCAAATGTAGGAACCTTGTTGTCCTTTGCCCAAGCGTTGAACATTGACATTCCCATACCATCGTTGTTAGAAACAACTACATCGATCTGATCACCGAAAGAAGCTGTCCATGTACCGATTGCGTTACCTGCTGTTGCTGCATCCCATGTAGCACCTGCAGAGTTCTTCATCTCCTGGGAAGCAAGCTCACGGATTGTGTATTTCTTTCCGTCTACTTCCAGTGTTGCATCCTGTACAACCTTTGCAGATCCATCTACGTTTGTACCAGCTGGTGCTGAATCAACTGCGCCATTTGCATCAACGCCTGTTCCAAGTGCAGAACGGACACCTCTTGTACGTGCGATGGAATCGTTATGTCCGATATCGCCGATAGCAAGTACATATCCGATTACGCCATCACCGTTACGGTCAATCGTTGCTGCATTCTTCTTGATGTAGTCAAGTACCATCTCACCCTGAAGCTCAGCACCCTGATTCGCATCGAAACCTACATAGTAAGTATCTTTGTTAAAGTTAAGAGCTGTCTTATCCAGTTCTCCTGTAGAACTGTTAGAAGGCTGACGGTTAAACCATACGAGTGGTTTATCTTTATTTGCAACTTCAGAAGTTGCTGCTGCCTGACTTCCTGTGTTTGATTCGCTCTTGCTGCTACTGCTGCTACCGCTGCTACCACAAGCTGCTGTAGAAACTACTAAAGCTGCTGCCATCATCATTGCTACGACTTTTTTTCTCATTATAAGTACCCTCCTCGGTTTTTGTTGATAATGACAGTATATAGGATTCTTTACTGGGAAACGATAGAATATTTTTCGATTCACATTAAAAATTCTATGATTTCGTTTATTTAATGGGCAAACAGACGAAACCAACAGAGCCACTATGTACATAGCATCAAAGAGGGGATTTGCCGCTACTAGAAGACTATATTTTGAAAAGACCATTATCAATAAGAATTGATTTTGTTCCGTTGTGCTAAACGCTCCATTTTGCCCAGTAAAGCAGAAACTTCGCAGAAACGAATGCGAAG
>ENA-OYXC01000638-OYXC01000638.1-human-gut-metagenome-genome-assembly--contig:-NODE-638-length-13836-cov-10.413032_pt1 | contig 13836 bp, 10 predicted proteins | sample MGYA00244214_ERZ653415 | MGnify/ENA primary metagenome ERZ653415 (study PRJEB26926, sample SAMN06165016) | human gut metagenome | biome: ENVO:00009003; feature: ENVO:2100002; material: ENVO:00002003... | reverse complement strand
TTCTTCTGTCAACACCACTTTTAGCTTGTTGATGCCCATTTTGTTTTGAATTATGATACAAAGATAATGCTTTGTTTCCAAACAGCGATACAAAATTCAGTTTTTCATCAAATCAAACCTCATTTTTTAACACTCTCACGACTTGATAGTATATCTTGTCATCAACATTGTCTGAGTGTATACATCCTTGTTCTGATGTATGTTTTTTTACTACAATATTTGGTAGAAAACCATTTTTTTACTGCAATATTTGAGCGAAGAATATGTTTGGCTGCATAATTAATTAGAAAATGTGTATCTTTACAGATACACTATACAACATACTACCCCCTAACTTACAAAAACAAATTCATATTGTGTATCTATTTTCGGCCGCAATGATTGTTCAAACGAGAGCAAAGCCGAGCTTGCTTGAGCTATGTAGAGTGCAGCCAATCTTCACATTTTCTCGTTTGCAAAGGTACGGCAATAATCTCTGCAACACAGTTGCAGAGATTGCGTCAGCACTTGTATTTGGACAAAAAAGTGAAAACCTTTTCACCTCTTATCTTTAATAAACCGTAAAGACTGAATAAACGTAGCGTTTTTCCTTGCCATTTATTTCTATCTCCCTGCCCAAGCGGTATTCGCCAGGAGAGAAATCTTTCTCGTAGCTCTCGCTTCGCAGAGGAATATTTATGTCATAGCTTCCGCCGTTGCCAATATTCACCGCCAACAGGGTGGCTGAATACATCGCTCCGCCCTTGCTCCTTTCCCTGTGTTCAAAGGGTATCCAATTTTCGCCAATCTTTTTCTCAACGACCCTTTTGCCTTTTAGCGAAATTGATGAACACTTAGTGTTGTTGACAATCTTGGCAGACACAATGGTGTCAACGGGTGCCTTGAAACGATTTGCAGACAATTCCATCATGATGCTGTCACCGCTATCGCTGTGCAAACTGTCACTCAGAGCCACCGCAACGGAATCGTTGCCGTTTGAGCCAGTGGCTTGTGTGGAGCATCCTGTAAAAGAGTTACATATGGACAATGTTAATATAAATATCAGATTTCTCATACGTTCAATACCTCTTAAGATTCAATGCTTCCAAAACGTTATCCGCCTTAGAGTATTTCTATAAAATATTACAAATTTAAGAACATAAACAGTTTATTGTTTGTTTTATTAACCATAATTAATAAGTTTAACATTACAGTTCTTAAGTGATTTGATGCTTCATCACCATGTTGTTGAGGTGTCAATGGAGAGCACCAGCGTCTACTGGATACCAATATGGCGTGTGCTGTCTCCACACTTCAAGCTAAATTTTGCCAATCCGTATTTCATCAAGCAGATCCCTGGTCGCAAGAGTGACGTGAAGGATGCGCAGTGGATTGCTGAGTGTACGATGAAGGAACACTCACGGAAATGTATATCTCCGCAAGACAATCATAGAGTGTGCATGGGCAGCCAGCAGGACGAAGGACTGCTTCTTCAGCCGCTTCTCGTACCATCAGACGCAAGTAAGGAAAAAGAACAAGATGAAGGTTCTGGTGGCTGTGGCAAGAAAGAGGCTCATCGCCGTTTGGCATGTGTTGCATGACAACATAATTTATATTGACTTCACTACTGATCGTAAAACATCCCTTTGTTCGGGATGTTTTACGATATACCGCCCGTCAGCAGGCTATTATCTTTGTGATGGTAACACCTCGTTCGCAAATTAACCATACTGACGGGCGGCTATGGAAGCCAGTTTGAGTACAAACTCGAAGAGGAAAGTATAACTATATGAATAGACCCTTGCTTACGCTTGGGTCAAGGAATTTGTACGCCTCTTTTTAATTATACTGATGTTTAGTTACCTTTTGCGGAGATATTCATTTTGTTTTATAGAGGAAAGATAACGCTTTGTTTCCAAACGGCGATACAAAATTCGGTTTTTCATCAAATCAGATCTCATTTTTAACACTCTCACGACTTGATAGCATCAGATACGCAACTTATTCACTCTTTTATCTAAAAAAAAGTGTCATATCTGTCAGCATTACCCGTACACTGCTCATTATCAGCGACATAAAGGCTGACAGATACAGCCCCGAACAGCAGTATCTACCAGCCTATCTACCAGTTCATCTACCAGTCATAAGACATGGCAGCCTACGCATCTCGACGCACAACGAGGTAGCGCGCGCCGGTTTCGCACTTGCGGCGGCGCATACCCTGCAGGTTGGCCAGCTTTCGCCCGAACGAAATCAGACTGTTCACCTTCAGCGAGGCACCCACCTTACGCTTTATTACGTCGAATATTTCCGCCGCCGACATCCACTCGGCATTCTCGTCGAGCGGATCCTGCGCTATCGCGAAGCAGAGGTCGAAATACTGGTCGGCAGGTTCCTGCACCTCGTAGCGGCGGTTCCAGAGCATTATCTGCTCGGTCTCCGCCTTGTCGAACCAGCAGCGACGTCCGTTGCGCAAGAGCTGCAGTGCCTGCGCAAAGAGCTGGCGATGGTCGGGCACATGGGTGGTGTCGATGGGTGCCGTCAGCTCGATGCCGATGAAGCGACGGTTACCCGACGGGTCGGCGAGGATGTCGGTCATGTTGCTCGTGGCGATGAACGACGCCTTGCGCGGCAGTTCCTCGATGCGTGTGCCATAAGGCCGTTTCGCCTTTATCGAGGGCAGTTGTATGATGTTCTTCAGAAAGCCCTGCTGCACGCGCGGCGAAATCTGGTTGAACTCGTCGAGGTTGATGAGCAGCTGCTGCGACATGGCGAGCATCACCTGTCGGCGGTCGGAGATGGCAAGACTGTCGGTGTAGCCCCACCTTAGTGCGTCGGGCAGCAGTTGGCGGCAGAACGTGCTCTTGTTGTAGCCCTGCGGCGAGATGAGCAGCGGCGCGACGCTGTTGCCGTAGAGTCTGCCCGGCGTGTTCTGCCACTGGGCGACCATGGCGAGCAGCCATGTGGTGAACCACTCGCGCCACAGCGGAGCGTCGGTGGGCACGGTGCGTGCGAGGTCGCCTATGTGGTCGTGCCCGTCCCATGCGCCTTCGCAACTGGCGAGGTAGTCGCCTACGGGGTCGAACGCACGCACATAGTCCGACTCGATGTAGTTGTTCACGTCGTTCTGGCTCACCTCTATCCCCTCGCGCTGCACCTCAAGTATGATGCGGCGGCGCGTGCGTGGGTCGAGCGGCTCGAAGTGGGCTTCGGTACTGCCCGTGTGGCGAAACTCTGTGCAGTTCATTACGGTGTTGTAGCGGAAGGCGTAGCGCATGGTGAGGAAGCCGATCATGCGGTCGACGGTGTTCATTGTGTCTTTGTTTGTTGTGTCTTTCATGTGTGTATTGTGTGTTGATATAGTTAGTAATATTCCGGCAGTGATGGAGCGTTACTCCGGCGCTACCGGAATGATTCTCCAGTGCTACCGGAATGATTCTCCGGCGCTACCGGAATGGCATTTTAGTCATGCAGGAATATCTGCGTTTGTGTAAAAAAATTACTGGAAGTCGAGGGTTTCTTCTGAGCAATCGAACTCTATGTCCTCATAACCATACTGTGAAAAAAGTTGTTTTATCCACTCCTGCTGTTCAGGCAAGAGCTTATGTTCGCCGTGGTGATAGCGGTAGTACGTGCTGCACCCACCGAGATACTCCCTCATGAGCGAACGCAGAGTAGGTGCGTCGTACAGCTTCACGTCCTTGAACAGGCGACTGAACCCCCACGCCATACGCACGATGCGCAACTGCTTGAAGTGAGCACACACCCCGTCCGAGCGTAAAGCGTTGGGAAAGATGGCATTACCCCATGTGCGCGACTCGCCGAGGGCTACGGTGGCACGATAGCGTATGCATTCCTCGCGTCGTTTGCAGTCGGTGTTGAAGCAGTAGATCCAGTTGTGCGGGATGTTGCTGCTCTTGATGGTAGCGTTGATGATGTTTGTGTTTTCCATAATACTAAGTTTTTTAAATGTTCATGTATGTTTTCTAAAATTGCCGCAAAGGTACAATTCTGCGCAAGCGTTGTCAAGAGTTCGGCACATTTTTTTCAAACTCGCAGACGGGCGGTTGAGGTGCAGGCGGCAAACATGTCGGTTCGGGCTGGCAGATGGGCTGACAGATAGCCTGATAGATACAACTTTTGAGCGCATCATCTGTCAGCCTTTATACTACTGATTATTAGCGCAATACGAGAACGCTGACAGATATGGCAGCATTTTTCGCAACACAAACTTTTCATACCATAATTGCTTAACAAAACTATTTGTATCTTTGAGGCATGAACTACAAATTCATATAATTTATAGTAAAATTTTGCTAAATATTCACTTAAAAATGAATAGGATTAAAATATTTTGTTTATCTTTACAGCAAATAAAATAGCAAACAAATATGGCAACTATATCACTGAAAACTATTGAACAGAACGATAATGTCGGAATGTTCTCCATATGTTTTGATAAAAGCAAGGAGAGTGAATTTGAAAAGTTCCTAAATGAATTCAAAGATAATGCAACTTACAATAAAGATTTCAATATCATTCTTTTAGCACTTTCAAAAATTATAGACAAAGGAGCTCTTGAACGTTTCTTCCGCAATGAGGGTAAAATGAGTGACAATGTAAAGGCTTTAGCTATAGATTCACGAAAACTTCGCCTTTATTGTTTGCGAATCTCTGACAAGATTCTCATTCTTGGAAATGGAGGTGTTAAGACAACTCGTACCTATCAAGAAAATGAAAAGTTGAGCGGATATGTAATGGATTTGCAGACTTTTGACAAAGTTCTTCTCAAAGCACAGAAAACAGGTCGTGTAACTATAGAGAAAAACATGATAACAGACATACAGAGTGCCACGTTTGAAATTTAAAATATTGTATTATGGTACATAATCAACTATTCAGACAATGCCTTGCAGCTATTCCTGAAGAACAAAAAGCAGAATTCGAACTTTCATTCGGAATAGCAGAGCGCATCAGTGAGATACTCAAAATGAAGAATCTCACCCAAAAAGACTTTGCCAATCAGCTCCACAAGCGAGAGTCTGAAATCTCGAAATGGATGACTGGCAGACATAACTTTACAATGCAGACTATTGCAAAAATAGAAATTGCATTAGGTTGCAAACTTATCAGTATTGCCCACTAAAAAAAATGAACAAAAGAAATAATAATATATTCTCTTTTGTTCATTTTCTTATTTAAAAGACCAACATTATTTATAATAGACACATGAAATACATACTTGCTACAGATTCGTTCAAGGGCTGCATGTCCTCACAGGAAGTGGAGGACGAAATCGCCGGGGTGTTGGAGGCGAAGGGCATAGACACGCTGTGCCTGCCGATGTCGGACGGCGGCGACGGAATGCTGGCGGCATTCACGGCAGCCATGGGCGGAACATTGGAGCCTGTGTACATACACGACCTTATGATGCGCCGCACGGATGCACATTACGGCGTGACGCCCGACGGCACGGCGATAGTGGAAGTGGCTCAGGCGTGCGGACTCAGCCTTATCAAGGAGGAGGAGCGCAACCCTATGCGTGCCACAACATACGGCGTGGGCGAACTGCTCGCGAGAGCCATCAAGCGCGGATGCCGCAAATTCGTCATCGGACTCGGCGGCACCGCTACGAGCGATGCCGGCATCGGAATGATAAAGGCACTGGTTGACATCTTCGTCCGCGGCAAGAACTTCGACGAGGCGCTGAAGACGGAGCTTGGCGAATGTAGGTTTACCCTCGCCTGCGATGTGGACAATCCGCTCTGCGGCGAGAACGGTGCGGCACATGTATATGGTCCGCAGAAGGGTGCCACGCCCGAGATGGTAGGTCAGCTCGACCGCCGTGCACGGCTGTTCGCCGAGAAATCAGCTCTGCATTTCGGCTTCGACCGAAGCGCAGAGCCTGGAGCGGGAGCAGCCGGCGGACTGGGTTATGCCTTCATGCAGTATCTCGGAGCCGAGATGAAGTCGGGCGCCGACCTGCTACTCGACATTATCGGCTTCGACGAGAAGATAAAGGGTGCCGACCTTATAATAACGGGCGAAGGCGGTGCCGACCGACAGACGCTCATGGGCAAGTTGCCGCAGCGCATACTGATGCGTGGGCAGCAGACGGGCGTGCCCGTAGGGCTTGTGGCTGGCTGCGTGAGCGACAGGGAACTGCTGCTGAAAGCCGGCTTCGCTTTTGTAGAAAGCATCACGCCCGACGGAATGCCGCTGGAGGAGGCTATAAAAAAGGATGTGGCAAGCAGCAACCTCCGCCGCTTTGCCGATTCGCTCGGCTGAAACAGCAGTTTAAACTGCTAAAAAACTCTTTCTATCAAACTACAATGACATACGAAACCGCATAAAAGGAAAATGTGAACAACTTGTGATATTTTATGAATATAGCCAAGCCGCTATAAATGCGTAACTTTGCAGCCGAAATATTAATATAGGTATGAAGAAAACATTGTTCACATTTGCCTCAATACTCTTAGCAAGTCAGGCGATGGCGCAGGAGACGCTGTCGCTGGCGCAGTGTCTGCAGATGGGTATTGAGCGAAATCTTAATTTGAAGACTTACGAGGGTAATGTGCTAAAGGGCAAGCACAACATCAGCGAGAACCGCTCGCGACTGTTGCCGCAGATAAACGTCGGTGCAGCGCTGAACGACAACTTCACTCCGCCGGTGTCGGTGACGGACGGCAGAGCCTACGGCAAGCCGTACAACGTGACGAAGACGCTGCAGTACAGCTCGTCGGCAAGTCTGCAGCTGCAGATGCCGCTCTACAGTCAGACGGCGCTCACGGCGCTCGAGATATCGAAGACGCTCGACCAGCTCAACTCGCTCTCTTACGAGAAGGCACGCGAGGACCTCATCGTGCAGATAAGCAAGATGTACTACTTAGCGCAGAACACTGAGGAGCAGATCGGCATCATCAAGGACAACATAAAGCGTCTGGAGGAGCTGCGCGACATCACGCAGGCGTTCCACGACAACGACATGGCGCTGAGCGTGGACGTGAAGCGTGTGAACGTAAACCTGGAGAACCTCAGTGTGCAGTACGACAACGCGAGGGCGATGCTCACGCAGCAGTACAATATGATGAAGTACGTGATAGACTATCCTGCCGAGAAGGACATTACGGTGGAGAAGGCTGACATTGAGGAGGTGAACCTCGCGGCGCTCAGCGGTCTGAACGAGAACCTGTATGAGCTGCAGCTGCTCAGAACGCAGCAGACGCTTGCCGAACAGCAGAAGAAGCTCGCCAAAAGCGGATACCTGCCCACGCTGGCGCTCACGGGTAACTGGACATACATGGCGTACACCGACAAGTTCAAGAACTGGTTCCACTCTGGCGAGTCGAACCACTGGTACAAGTCGAACGGCATCGGAATCTCGCTGCGTATCCCTATCTTCGACGGACTGGAGAAGCGTTCGAAGATAAGAAAGGCGCAGGTGGACATCGACAACGCGAAGCTCTCTTACGAGAACGCGCTGAAGGGTATGCAGACGCAGTATGCCAACGCCGTGAACGATCTCGCCAACAACCAGCGCAACTTCAGCAAGCAGCGCGACAACTATCTGCTTGCGGAGGATATATATAAGGTGACGAGCGACCGCTATCGTGAGGGAATCGCCTCGATGACCGAGGTGCTGCAGGACGAGATGAGCATGAGCGACGCACAGAACAACTATCTCACGGCGCACTTCAACTATCAGGTGTCGAACCTCACGCTGCTGAAGCTCACAGGTCAGTTGGAGAAACTCGTAAAATAGAATTTTGAGTTTACAAATCGTAGGAGGGGGGGGGGTGAGTCAAAACTCGCAAGCAGTACGCCCCGAAGGGGCAGAAGCACATAGCCCAGGGCAGCGCCCTGGGTAAATATGCGCCACACTAACCCCACGCCCTGTAAGGGCAAAAGCCTAATTATTAGGGTATTGCCCTTACAGGGCGCACTACTCAATATATACACTCAATACCCAGGGCGTTGCCCTGGGCTATGTGATTGTTGGGCTTTCAGCCCGCATTAACTGGGTTTTGACACACTCTCCATCAGGAAACAGTATCACTTGCTGTGCCTACGGCAAGAATGCCGTAGGCTCCTACTATCTACAACAAATACAAACTTTATAAAACAAATAACAAACAAAAAATGGAAACGAACAATAATAACACGAACAATAACAACAGTGAGACTACACAGTCTACACACGAAGTAACAGCAAAGCAGCTCAAACGCCAGCGTATTCGCCAGATTGTGGTGAGTCTCATCGGCGTTGCCATCCTCGTATGGGGAATCGTTAAGATTGGCTGTATGTTCATGGACTACAAGAGCAATGAGAAGAGCGACGACGCGCAAGTGGAGCAGTACATCTCGCCGGTGAATCTGCGCGCTTCGGGCTACATCAAGAAGATTTACTTCAAGGAACACCAGAACGTGAAGAAGGGCGACACGCTGCTCGTGCTCGACGACCGCGAGTATCGCATCCGCGTGATGGAGGCGGAGGCTGCGCTGAAGGACGCTATGGCTGGTGCGAACGTAATAGACGCTTCGGTGCAGACAACACAGACTTCGGCAACGGTGTACGAGTCGGCTATCGCTGAGATTGAGATTCGCCTCGCTAAACTCGAAAAAGACCGCCAGCGCTATCAGAACCTTGTGGCTCGCAACGCTGCCACTCCTATACAGCTTGAGCAGATTGAGACCGAATACAACGCTACGAAGAAGAAGCTCGACGCCACACGCCGCCAGCAGAAGGCTGCCTACTCGGGTGTGAACGAGGTGCAGACACGCAAGAAGAACACTGCGGCTGCCATAGAGCGTGCGCAGGCTGCGCTGGAGATGGCCAAGCTCAACCTCTCCTACTGCGTGGTAACAGCGCCGTGCGACGGCAAGTTAGGCAGACGCGCGCTTGAGGAGGGTCAGGCGGTGAACGCCGGACAGACCATCACCTACATCATGCCGAACACGCAGAAGTGGGTCATCGCCAACTATAAGGAGACGCAGGTGGAGAAGCTGCACGTAGGTCAGAAGGTCGTAATGACCGTAGATGCCTTCGAGGGTAAGGAGTTCGAGGGCAGAATATCTGCCATATCGGGCGCAACAGGCTCTAAGTATTCGCTCGTGCCTACAGACAACTCTGCCGGCAACTTCGTGAAGATTCAGCAGCGTGTGCCGGTGCGCATCGAGTTCGTGGGTATTTCTAAGGAAGACAACGAAAAGTTGGCTGCCGGAATGATGGTTATTGTGAAGGCTCAACTCAAGTAAATGACACAAGCAGAGATATATCAGGCAGTTTCGCCGAAGCTGCCTAAGAATTTTCCGTTCTACGACTGGGTGCCCAAGCCTCTCGGCATCGCCTTCCTCGTCATACTTTTCATACCTATAATGACGGTGAGCGGTGCCTACACCGTGAACAGCAGTGAAATGGTGGGAGGACTTGGCATCCAATCGGAACACATAGCGTTCATCAGCTTCGTGACGTCGATAGGTATGGCGGCGTTCTCTCCGTTCTTCTACACGCTGGTGAGTGTACGCCGCCAGAAGATGATGAGTCTTGTAGGCTTCTCCATCTTAGCAGTGCAGAGCTATATATGTGCCAACACCGACAGCCTGTTCATCCTCGCACTGAACAGCTTGATAATGGGTTTCGTGAGACAGACGCTGCTCATGTGCAACCTCTTCACGCTTATCAAGTACGGCTTCGGCATCGAGGCAACACGCAACGTTACGCCGGGCAACGAGCCGAAGGACGAGGCAGGATGGGATGCTCTCGACACCGAAAAGAAGGCGAGCCAGCCTATCATCTACTTCTTCTTTATGCTGCTCGGACAGATAGGCACGTGGATAACGGCGTGGTTCGCTTACAACTACCACTGGCAGATGGTGTATTACGCTATGCTCGGCTCCATTCTCGTGGCGCTGCTCATCACCCTGCTCTGTATGCCGTACAACCCCTACCCTACGAAGCACAGTCCGCTCTCGTTCTCGAAGTTCGGCAACGTGGTGGTGTTCTGTCTCATGTGCTGTTCGTTCGTCTACGTCACGGTCTATGGTAAGGTGTACGACTGGTACGATAGCAGCCGCATTTGCTGGGCTACGGCTATATGCGTCGCCTCTACATTATTATTTATATACTTGGAGAAGACGCGACGCTCGCCCTACTTCATGCTCAAGGCGTTCAAGTCGCGCAGCATTCAGGGCGGCATACTGCTCTTCATCGGCCTGATGATATGCAACTCAAGCTCGATGCTCGTGAACATCTTCGTGGGCGTGGGTATGAAGACCGACCAGATTCAGGTGGCTGCGCTCGGCAACTGGGTACTGCTGGGCTACTTCATCGGTCTCGTCACGATACTCATACTGAACAGCAAGGGTGTCCACTTCAAGTGGTTCTTCGCTATGGGCTTCCTGCTCATCGGTGCCGCCTCGCTGTTCATGTACTTCGAGGTGCAGACCGACGGTATGCTGGAGCGCATGAAGTGGCCCGTCGTGATACGTGCTACGGGCATGATGCTGCTCTACTCGCTTATCGCTGTATATGCCAACCAGCGTATGCCCTACAAGCTGCTCTCTACGTGGGTGTGCATCATGCTCACCGTGCGTATGGTGATAGCACCGGGCATAGGTTCGGCACTCTATCAGGTGGTGTTCCAGTACCGCCAGCAGTATTACATCACACGCTACGCTCACGACTATGACCGCACCAACGCCGAAACCGCCAAGACCTACGATATGACAGCGCGCGGAATGCAGTATCAGGGCAAGAGCGAGACCGAGGCGCAGCACATGGCAGCAATGTCTACGAAGGGCAAAGTGCAGGTGCAGGCTACGCTCTCGGCTATAAAGGAGATGGCGGGATGGACTATCTACGCCTGCATCATTCTCGCCGGTGTGATGCTTGTGGTGCCGTGGCCGAAGCGCGACATATCGAAAGATACACGCGAGTGGTACATTAACTATTAGGAGGCTGCGGCATTAGCTTTCCGCTACGCGCCGCTGACTTTCAGTTCCTGCTGTAGCCACGCACCCATTTACATGTAAAATATTTTGCAGTGCAGTTTTTTTTCGCTAACTTCGCCATGTCTATACAATAAAAACCAATGACGAACATCAGCGAAAACATAAACATAAATATTCTGGAGCAACAGATGTCCAACAACGAGGACATCTGTTGCTCTTGTGGTAATATATGGTCGTTCCCTGAGGCATTGCGCCACGACTTCCGCGTGGCGGATGTTGGCATTATAGTGTGCCGTTCGGGCAGCTTCTCTTTCACATGCGAAGGTGCGGAATACGTTGTGAACAAGGACGAGACGCTCTTCCTCTCCCACGGCGTGCGCTTCTCCGTTACAGCTCAGAGCGACGACTGCTCCGTTGTCATTATCTTCTATCGCGCCGACTCCATACGCGACATCCTTGGCAGCACGGTGGTCGGCATGAAGTTTGTGGAGTACATCAATCCACGCTCGTGCTGGGTGATGCATACGGGTCACGAGAACGAGCTGACGAAGTATTCCGAACTGCTCGCCGTACACAAATGCGGCGAGAACGTGTTTGCCGCCAACGAACGCCAGTTGCTGCTGCTCTCGCTCACCTACCGCGTGTGCAGCATCTTCCGCGAACTCTCGAGCGACGGCAACAACGAGTCGAACCGCAAACTGGAGACGTACATGCAGCTCATGCAGCTCATTGACGAGCACTATATGCACGAGCGCGGCGTACGCTTCTACGCTGACCGCCTGTGTCTCTCGCCAAAGTACCTCACGCAGCTCGTAAAGTCGGTGTCGGGCAGTTCCGTGCAGCAACTCGTGTTCAAGGCTATCACGAAGAAAGCCGTCTATCTCATCACGAGCACCGACAAGAGTATAAAGGCAATCTCCGACCTGCTCAACTTTCCAAACGCCTCCGCCTTCGGCACATTCTTCAAAAAGCAAGTAGGCGTGTCACCCGTCAACTATCGTCATAAAAAAAACAAACCCGTTTCTAATATTTAAGAATATATTTTGTACATTTGTCGGCAAAATAACATCAATAACAATAATAAAAACCAACAAAGCCCTATGAACACAAGACGACTACTGTTCTTGTCTGCCCTCTGTCTGACGATGGGCACCACCCAGGTATCAGCACAGAGTTTCCTTAAAAAGATTAAGAACAAAGGAACACAAATCATTAAAGAGGCAGCACCCAAGCCCGTAAAGGAGGTGATGGATGCTGTAGACAACGCTAACAAAGCACCCAAAAACAACACCAGTGCTAACAGATCGGCCAACAGAACCACCCAGAGCCGCAGCACACAGCGAGCACGTACCAACGCCAACCGCCGCCCGTCAACCCGAAACCAAGCCGATTTCGAGCCGGCACACAAGACGATCACCATCAAGCTCTACAAAGGACTCGGCATAAAGACATGGTTAGGACGTAAAGCCTTCAACACACCGCAGCCTCCAACGCAATGCCCTAAACAGCCAGCATGGATTGATGCCCTACCCCAGATCATAGAGCTCGACAACGCCAGTCTCATAGCCGAATCGAAGATGATAAACAAATGGGTCACATCCGGCAAACCCTCGTGCGAGCCTGTGCTTGTACGACGCGAACTACTCGACAGTGAAGTAGGCGCACGCTGCAGAGCACTCAACAATGCCGTTTCTTACCTCAACAACGCCGATAACCTAAACGAAGACTACTACACACCAGCAGAACCATTGGAGGAGGACGCATTCAAGCGAACCATGCAGTCAGACTATTCGCCCCTCTACCCTTTGCTCAATAGCGAAACCGTGGCATACCTCAAAAGCATCAACCGCACCACGAAAGAGGTTTCGGTGAGAGTGTACGAGGGCAACTCGTCATGGGAAAACAGAATGCAGATAGGCGAGATGTGGTTCGAGCTGAACTCTCAACGCAATAATGCACGGCTGATCGGCGTAGACAACGACGAGTCGATAGGCAAAGACTACACCGTACCTTCCACCGTGCGCTATGCCGGCCGCACATTCAAGGTGACAGAAATCGGATCTGCTGCCTTTGCCGATATGAAAATAAAATCGGTGACACTCTCACCCGGACTGAAAACAATCGGCTCACACGCATTCTCTCGCACACGCATCCCTTCCATCAACATACCATCGACGGTGACCATGATAGACAGCTACGCCTTCCACAGTATGCCTGCGATTACAAGCATCACCGTACCCAACAGTGTCACGAAGATTGGAAATAGTGCCTTCTCCATGTGCACAGCACTGACAGAAGTAGCACTGCCCGTGCGCCTGGAGAAGTTGCCTAACGCCCTGTTCTTCGGATGCAAAGCACTCACAAAGGTAACGCTGCCACAGAACATCACAAAGATAGATATGAGCACGTTTGAAGACTGCAAGGCACTCACAAGCATCAGTCTGCCACAATCGGTGGCGGTAATCGATCAGAATGCCTTTAAGAACACAGCCCTCACAAGCGTGCCTGTAACCACGAGTCTGAAGAGCATTGAGAGCAGTGCCTTCGAGGGATGCAACCGCATCACCTCCGTATCGCTGCCCTCACGCGTAGAGGTAGAAATGTTTGCTTTCAAAAATTGTAAAGCACTGAAGAAGGTAGTAATCGGATCACAATACAAGACTCGTACTGATGAACTGCAGATGATTTTCTACGGCTGTCCGTTCATGCCACAGCGCATGACGACAATACCAGCGTGCATAACCTTTAATTAACATATTATAGGAGGGTATGGCATCCCTGCCATACCCACGCTGCCTCCCATCAATCAACTTATGGGTGCGTGGCTATGGCAGGGATGCCATAGCCTCCTATGCCTTGTGGGTGCGTGGGTATGGCAGGGATGCCATACCCTCCTATTTATAC
>ENA-OYXC01000628-OYXC01000628.1-human-gut-metagenome-genome-assembly--contig:-NODE-628-length-14015-cov-5.009097_pt1 | contig 14015 bp, 8 predicted proteins | sample MGYA00244214_ERZ653415 | MGnify/ENA primary metagenome ERZ653415 (study PRJEB26926, sample SAMN06165016) | human gut metagenome | biome: ENVO:00009003; feature: ENVO:2100002; material: ENVO:00002003... | reverse complement strand
GACCTGAATCCTTGTCGGTGTAGAGAATATTCTCGGGCTTTATGTCCTTGTGCAGCAGCCCTACCTTGTGCAGCTCGCCAATGTTCCTGGCGGTCATCGCGGTGATGCGCAGAATCTCCTCGGCATTGTTTCGGAGGTCGTAGGAAGCCACGGAACCATCCTTGCAGAAAGGCATCAGGGCGTACCCCCTGTCAACGTCGCCGATCCTGACAACTCCCGTCTCAAGAATATCCACGATCGCGGCCTTCCCCTTCAATTTCTCCAGTCTTTTAAGAATATCCTTGCGAACCCCATTACCCCGACGGTACAGTTTCAGAGCGAAGCTTCCTTTCTTCGAACTCACCACGTACACCTCGGCCTCGCCTCCGTTTCCTATCAGCCTGTCGATGGCGTAACGTTTGCCTCCAAGTGTAATCTCCTCTTTAGCTGAGACTTCCGCTCCGCCGTCTCCAAGATCGTCCGCATCAGTAGCCGTACAGGTGAATGTGGCCTTGGCGGTCACCGTTCCCGTCCCTTCGGAATCGGATTCTGTCCTGCATGTTCCTGTCTTGCTGATGTCTGCTACGGCTGTGCCGCTTTCTGCCATAGTATCTGCCATATTCTCGATTTTTGTAATGATTCGTGTCGCGCTGGCTAAACGAAGCCCAGTATCTTTTCTTCCTTATACTCACAGACCCATTTCCCGCCGTGCCACGGCTCACAGCACTCGCTCGGACGGTTGTGCCAGCATCCGCAGAAGTTGCAGACCCAGGCGTTTCTTACCTTGGTGTGGATAATTTTCTCAACAGGCAACTTCCTTGCGGAGAAGTAGTTCCTCTGCTCCTGCGGAGTGGAGCCTGCCGGCGGCAGCATCTCGGAGAGAGCCTTGTTCAACTCTTCCTGGATCTTTGAATATTCCGCCCTCAACTCCGCCTTGCTCTTCATCTTACCGGCCGCCGGACCCGCCGGAGCGCCAGACCTCTGCTCCTGCCGTACCTTTTCCGGTTCCTGAGCCTGCCGAAAGGTTGTCTTTCCCAATAACTCCCTGAGCCTCATCACATCCTCAGGCAGCTTCGCCTCTATATTCTCTTTGGCGACCTCCTCTTCCGCCGCCTCGATCATCGTCTGGATCTCCGCCGCCTTGACAGCCAGTTCCGCCGCCTTAAGGAACGCCGGATCCTTCCGCGCCCTCTCCAGCTCCTTTTTCGCAGCCATCGTAAGCGGCTCGTTGCACTTGCTGCAGAACCCTCTGACATTCAGTGTCCCGCACTTAGGGCAGACAATCCCGCTCCTGCTCATCCCACATTCCGGACACTCATCCTCGCCGCGAGGGATGTCGGCTCCGCAGAACGTGCACCAGCCGACAAGTGAATGTCCGCATCCAGGGCAAAACTCCCAGCTTTTCCTGATGTCCTTTCCGCAGTAAGGACATGTCGCGCCATCCGAAGACGCGCGCAGAGCTTCTCTCTGTTTCAGGATGCCTTCCTTGTGCAGTTCCTTTCTTTTCTGTTGGAATTCAGCCATTTTCTAATTCTTTGGAAGCGTGATTACAAACTCTGAGCAAATCGGATAATGATCGGAAATGTAGTTGATTCCGAATTTAGGCTCGTCTACCACCCGAAAGCCCGTGGCCTCCGCATTGCGGTAAAGAACGTGGTCAATGGTCTCCAGTTTGCTCCCCGGGCGACCGAAATTGTTGAAAGACGGAGTCTTGTCGGCTTTCTTCACGGTCTCGGAAGCTTCGTTGAGGTACGTGGTGAGAGGCTTGAGAGCCTTGTCGTCACACGTTGTGTTGAGGTCGCCGGTCACGAACACCACAGCCTTGTCACCGGCGATCTCCTTGATCTTCTCCACCATCAGCAAGGCACTTTCGGCGCGGGCCATTTCCCCGACATTGTCAAAGTGTGTGTTGAAGAGGAATATTATCTGTCCGGATTTCCTGAAACGAAGCTTCACCCAGTTGGCCGTCCTGACATATTCAGCGTCCCAGCCTTTTGCCTCCGGCTCCTGATCCTCGTTGAGCCAGAATGTTCCGTAGCCCAGAAGATCGAACCTGTCCGCCCTGAAGAGGATCGGGTTGAATCCGGAATCCTTGTTCAGCGTGCCGGGCTTGCAGTCGCCGTCAATCATGATGTACTTTTGCAACTCTTTGGACAAGAAGGACTTCTGCCCGAAGGTCGCTTCCTGGAGTCCGATGATGTCAGGATGATATTTCCGGATCGCCTTCACGCACCCTTCCTTGCGACTCTCCCAGTTGTACTTTCCTGTGTCGGCGGGAAACTGGATGCGGATGTTGAAAGACATCACGCTGGCGCTCTCGCTCCTGGCGGCGGCTCCTGGCCCGCACACGACCAGAGCCGCCGCTATGGCGATAATTGACAATAACACTCTTCTCATAAACCAAAAAAATCAGACTATCTGGTAATCTTCGCCACCCAACCCCCGCCGGGAGCCATGTGGATCCTCACGATTCCGTCCGCCGGAATCCGCGCGGAAGTCTTCTTGTAGTCTCTCGCGGCTCTGTCCGCGTTGATGCCATCCTGAAAGACGGTCATCTCGCCGCCTCCGATGAAGCCAAGGTCAAGGTCAAGATCACGCTCGTCCCAATTGGTGAGCGCTCCGACGTACCAGGTCTCCCCGTGGCGACGGGCCACGGCGACATATTCACCGATCTCTCCGCAGAGCGGAATGGTCTCGTCCCAGACGGTAGGAAACTCCGCTATGAATTCCGTGCATTCCGTTTCTGCCATGTAGTTGGACGGCGAGTCGCAAAGCATTGTCAGCGGCGCCTCGAAGACGGCATATTCGGCGAGCTGACGGCAGCGTGTACCCTGGCTCATCGCCTCCGATCCGACCGGACGGTAGTTCCTCCTGACCGCGTTGCGCATCGCTCCCTGCGTGTAGTCCATCGGTCCGGCGACCATCCTGACGAACGGTATCGTCACGTCGTAGGTCACCTCGTCGTAGTCCTCCGGACTCCATTTCAGCTGCTCCAGCCCGGCCACGCCCTCGAAATTGAGCACGTTAGGATAGGTTCTCTGGATGCCGGCAGGCTTGTAAACCCCATGGAAATCAATCAGAAGATGATTCTCGGCGGCTATCTTCGCCATCCTTTCGCAGAACCTCACGGCCTGCTGGTCGTCCCTGTTGATGAAATCGATCTTGAAGCCCTTGAAGCCCATCCGGGCGTAGTGGCTCATCGCCTTCTCCGGATTCTTCACGATGCTGTTGTAGCTTGCCCAAAGGATGATGCCGACATTCTTGCCGTCAGCATAGGCGACAAGTTCCTCAAGGTTGATGTCGGGATTGATCAGGAACAGGTTGGCCTTCGCTCTCTGCGCCCATCCCTCGTCCATGATGATGTACTCGATACCGTGCGCGGCAGCAAAGTCGATGTAGTACTTGTAGGTCTCGGTGTTGATCCCGGCGCGGAAGTCCACCCCGTACAGATTCCAGTCGTTCCACCAGTCCCATGCCACCTTTCCCGGCTTCACCCAGCTCCAGTCGGCGTTCTTGTCCGCCGGGGTGGCAAGCTGCCATACAAGATCCAGATCCATCAGCGACTTGGCGTCCGGCGTGATCCCGACAACCTTCCACGGGAACTTCTGCCCGGCCTCGACCTTGGCGATGTAGTCGGCGTAGTCCATGTCCTGGTAGACATACACCCCGTTAGGGCGAAGTCCCACAGGATAAGGCGCGCGGACACTTCTCAACTCCTTGCCGCCCTGTCCGTTAAGGAACATCCCCGGGTAGCCCAGCAGATCTGATTCGGTGACGACGATCTTCACTCCGCCAGCGGCGTCCACCGTCATCGGAAGGAACACCAGCCTCTCGGGATCCATCTGAGACAAATGAATATGCTCGTACGTGTTCTCGAACGAATTGACGAACTGTTGCTTGAAAGTCTTTTTCTCATTGCTCTTGACGTAAGGCACCCAAGCTGTCCAGTCCTCGGCGAAGTTGAATTCCGTAAGTTCGTCAGTCACAGTAAATTCTCCTGACTTGGCCGTGGAGACAAACCTGTAGGCGACTCCGTTGTCGAACGCCCTGAACTCCACGCTGTAGCCCTTGAACTCAAGTGTAAGGTGGTTGTAGACATTATCCACCGAGGCCTTTTTGTAGTTCATCGCCCGAACGCCTCTCTCGTCGCAGGAACCTTTTCTCACCTTGCGGACCCTGTCGCTTCCTCCGAAGACTGTCCCGTCCTCGAATGTCATCGAGATCTCGGACGGCGTAATAAGCGCCACCCCGTCACGGCTTATTGAATATCTCAGCCCGTCCCCGGTAGAGATTTCCGCCACGATCCTCCCGTCCGGAGAGGAGACCGACCACGTTTTCTGCGCCCCGAAGGCAACCAAAGGCAGGCAAATGAACATCGCCGCCGCTGAAAAGAATTGTTTCAGTGTCATATTTCCCATAGAATGATCCTATTTTCAATAAAAATCAAAAATAGTCATTTTGTCGTATTTTTCCAAAGCGTGAGAATCGCAGGAGCGCTCTTCAGGCAGAACCAGCGCTTACTGTAGGCAAATGCTCTAAAAAAGGTGTGCTATAGGTATTCGAGATTGTCGGGCATGCTGGCTGTGGTGACTAAAGGGCAAGTGAAGGTCACATTCCACCGCCGTCGGGGCAGAGTGTAAAGTTTCTTTACAGCGGGTGTAAGATTTCTTTACACTTTGGAGGGAATGGCGGAAAGGATAAGATATTCATAAATAATTAGTTGGCTAATTTGGCATGACATTGGCTTGGCGGAAACGGTGGTTTTTAAGGACAAGGTTATGTCAAGCACTTATCTGAGGTTCCTGTCGAGGAACAAACTTTACACTTTCATCGAGGTTTTCGGGCTGTCGGTGGCGCTGGGATTTGTCATTCTGCTGGCTTCGTATGCCAGGACGGAATTCAGTGTCGGAGCGAAGCAACCGCTTTCAAGGCAGCTGTATGTCATCGGGGCTGGGAATTCTTTCGGAATGACGCTTGGAACATCCGAGGAGTTTTTCCCGTCCGTTCCGGAGATCAAGGCGTGGACTAGAATCAGCTATGGGGGAACTGCTGATGTTATGGTCGGCGATGACTATTATCAGGCGGCGGAGATTTCGGTTGACACGAATTTTTTCAAGTTCTTTGACTATCGCCTTACAGGTTGTCCTAAGGACAATGTTCTGGAGAATGAGGACGAGGTGATTCTGTCCGAGTCGTTCGCCAAGAAAGTGTTTGGAAATGAGGATCCTATTGGCCGGACATTAAGCGTCGATAAGAGTAAGTGGACAGTTGTCGGGGTCGTTGAAGATTTTGGGCCTGTCGATGTGTTCAAACATTGCGATATGTTCACAAGCATCAAACGTGCTCAGAGGCGGTTTGCGTGGATGGACAATTTCGGCAACACTATTCCGATTGTCCGGCTTGACGAAGGAACTGATGTGGAAAAGGTGCGTGATGATCTTCTTAAAAAGTATCTCGGGTACTGGAATTTCTATAAGGCTGACAATTCCGATAACGCCTTTTTGTGGGGAGCAAGCGTGACGAGACTTGACAAGGTCTATTTTTCGGATTTGGAGGAATATAGTTGCATAAGAACGGGTGACAAAAAACAGGTTGGGTTACTATTCATTGTGGCTCTGGTGCTGCTGATTTCCGCCATATTCAATTACATCAATCTGACTGTCGCGCAGACGGGAAAGCGCGCCAAGGAAATGGCCACCAGACGGTTGCTTGGCGAAAGCTCAAGGAATATATTGGCGAGGTACATCGCCGAGTCATTCGCCTTCACGGTCGGGTGTTTCGCCGTGGGCTGTCTGCTGGCATATTCATTCAAACCGCTCTTTGACAGGATTTTGAACGCCGACATTGTGCTGACTCCTGACTTGACCACAGTACTTTGGGCCGTTTTGGCGTTGGTTGTCATCTCTGTGATCTCGGCGCTGCTTCCAGCGCTGCTTGTCTCGCAGTTCAAGCCGATTGATGTCGTGAAAGGGGAGTTCCGTTTCAAGAACAAGATGATTTTCGGCAAGGTGTTTATCGTTCTTCAGACCGTGTTCAGCACCATCCTTATCGCTATGGCGATCACGATGTCGGCACAAGTCAGCTATCTGGTAAACCTGCCTGTAGGTTACGAGACAAAGGATGTCATTCAGGTCTCTTCCCAGGATGTGGGTTATAGGAGAGGACCTCAGGATGCGCTTCGCAACAGATTGAAGGCTCTGCCTCAGGTGGTTGACGCGGGACTTGGAATTACTTCTCCAATATCCTGCGGAGCGAACGGTCTTCACGACGAGAACAATCAGATAATCGGTTGGATGCGTATGGCCCAGTTGGATACGACTTCGCTCAGGATCTTGGGAATCAAGGTCTTGGAGAAGTACAGCGAAATTTCCTCGCCAAAAGTGCTTCTGACGGAGACCTCCAAGAGGAGTCTTGGCGTGACGGCGGAACATCCTTACGCTGGTGGAAGCTACACGAAAGGTGAATATGAAATCTGTGGCATCATCCCGGATTTCCGCGCCAACAATGCACTGTTCGAACCGATGGAGAATGAGCGAAACTCTATAAGGATCATTGACGAGAATTATGACTATGCTTTCATTCAGCTTCTTAAGATAACAGGTGACCGTGCCGAGGCTATGGCTGCGGTCAAGAATGTATGCAGAGAGTTCGCGAAGGAGACCACGGGCGTTCCTTTGGAGATGTATGCTTACTATCTGGACGAGAAATTGGTCGATGACTTGAATGGAACCAAGAACACTATGCTGCTTGTGATTTTTTTCATGGTCATGGCCATCCTGATCTCCGCTCTCGGATTGTTCGCGATGTCACTCTATTACACCGAGCAGCAAAGCCGCCAGATCGCTGTCCGCAAGGTTTTCGGCGCGGAAGTCAGCTCGGCCGTATGGACATTGTCCAAGTCGTTCATGATCATGAGCCTTGTCGCCGTCGTGCTTGCCGTTCCGTTCGCCGTGTGGGGCATCACAAATTACCTACAGGCGTTCTACACCAAGATCGCCTTCCCTTGGTGGGCAATTGTGCTTGCGGCCTTGATCTCGCTGCTGATCTCATTCATCTCCGTCCTCGGCCAGACCTACACCGCCGCAACCGAGAATCCGGTCAAGAATCTTGGTCAGGAGTGATGAAGTTTCTTTGTAGGTAAAGTCCCCTTGGCCTCTTTCTCCTGAACTTCCAGCCCCATACCCACTGTTTCACCGAGGAGATTGATGTTGTGTCCTACAGCCCAAAGTACCTCTCGAAGAATGCCTGTATCTTATCGATAACGGACTTCTTCTTTTCCTGTCTGTTTCCGCCACCAAACCTTGACATAGGAGGAAGAATCTTGTCAATGTCTGTTCCTGTGGTCCTCACCTGCCCGTCCCGGAAACTGTTGTCAATGAATGACTTTGTCTCTTGTGGCTTAAGATGTTCACTCTCTATGATTTCTTTCAGGTCTTCATCTTTCCGCTGCTGGACAAAGTCTTTCCAACTCTTTTCCACATCAGTATCCGCATTTACACTACCAATGAAGTTTTCAATAAGTTCTTTCTTGCTCCTGAGCTGCATGCTTGAACCTATGGCTTTGGAAATATTCACAAGTATCTCCTTGTTTGTGCAGTTGCTGTCGTGATATTTCTGGACAAGAAGGAGAATATAGTCAATGTTTATCTCCACCTGCCTTATAAGTTCAGTCTCAAACACAAGATCATCATTAATGTTCTCTTTATCCCCGGGTCTGCGTCTTCTCCACTTTTCCTGAAGATCGAGATAATTGCTCTGGTAATCCTGCAACTGCCTGTCAGTGATTATTTTCTGTCCATCAAACTGGTCAAAAGTGGAAAGGATGTTGATGGATTTGAGCAGGCTTCCAAACAAAGCCACAAACCGTCTCTCCGCATCTTCACCCAAGATTGGCTGCCCATCAGGGAACTCATTTTGAAGCTGCTCCACAAGTTCCTTATAACCATAACAGTGTTTCCCCTTTTCCGTGTCGTATCCGTCATAATAAGACAGGAAGTCTTTCAACACCACAATACTGCTTGCATCCTTGTCTCCAAAGAGAGCGATGGCATCATCTGTGGCCTGCTGGAGATCCCTGAAACAGACTATATTACCAAAGGTCTTGACAGAGTTCAGTATTCTGTTTGTCCTGGAAAATGCCTGTATCAGGCCGTGCTGTTTCAGGTTCTTGTCCACAAACAATGTGTTGAGGGTGGTGGCATCAAAGCCTGTAAGGAACATATTCACCACTATCAGCAGATCCACCTGTCTGTTCTTCATCCTCAATGACAGATCCTTATAATAGTTCTGGAACTTGTCGCTTGAAGTGTCATAGTTGGTGGAGAACATCTTATTATAGTCCTGGATAGCCCCTTCAAGGAAGTCCCTTGACTGCTGGTCAAGCTGAGTTGTGCTTTCAGGGTTCTCCTCCCCAAGTATCCCATCAACTTCTTCCTCATTTGCACCATAACTGTATATGGTAGCTATCTTCAATCTCTGTGCTTCCGGGAGATCAGCTTGCTGCCTTTTGAACTCATTGTAGTATGCTTTGGCCATAGGAATGGAAGCCACTGCGAACATGGCATTGAAGCCACCAAGTTTCTGTTCAGTCTTGTGTTCAAAAACCTTGACCCCTTTTCTGGCACTTGCCACCTTATGAATATCATCCAGCACACGGAAAGAATAGTACGAACTCCGCTTTGTCTTCTGGTCAAAGTGCTCAAGGATGTATTTCACCACCTGAGATATTCTTTCAGGAGAGGCCATAGCTTTCTCCCTGTCTATGGCTGAAATCTGTTCATCATTGATATTGTCTTTCTCCTTGATGGTATTCACATAGTCTATCCTGAAAGGAAGGACATTCTCATCATTGATGGCATCCACTATGGTATATGTATGGAGTTTGTCTCCAAATGCCTGCTGGGTAGTTTTCAGTCTCATATCTCCACCAGTCCCTGCATTCTGTGCAAAGATTGGAGTGCCTGTAAAACCGAACAGATTATATTTCTTGAAGTTCTTGGTGATGGAACTGTGCATCTCACCGAAGTTGCTCCTGTGGCACTCATCGAAGATTATCACCACCCTCTGCTGAAATACAGGATGGTTCTTGTTCTTCTGTACAAAGATGGAGAGCTTCTGGATGGTGGTGATTATAATCCGGTAATCATGATAGCCACCCTTCTTATCCTTATTTTCCAATTGTCTTTGAAGCACTGCAGTGGAAGTATTTCCATCAGCAGCCCCTTCCTCAAAGCGGTTATACTCCTTCATGGTCTGGTAGTCAAGGTCTTTCCTGTCTACAACAAAAAGAACTTTGTCTATGTAAGGGAGCCTGGACGCCAGTTGGGCTGTCTTGAATGATGTCAATGTCTTTCCGGAACCTGTTGTGTGCCAGATGTATCCACCACCCTTGATGCTGCCATAAAACTTGTAGTTATTGGCAACATTTATCCGCTGGATTATCCTTTCTGTGGCTGCAATCTGGTATGGTCTCATCACCATAAGCATCTTCTCACTGGTGAAGACGCAGTATTTGGTAAGGATACTCAGTAGGGTGTGCTTTGAGAAGAATGTCTTGGTGAAGTCCAGAAGGTCTGTGATGACCTTGTTGTTGCTGTCAGCCCAGAAAGAAGAGAACTCAAAGGAATTGCTTGTCTTCTTTGACTTGTTTCTGCCGCCTGTCTCCTGTTCTTTGAGGTGATTGGCGCGGGTGGTGTTCGAGTAGTATTTGGTATTTGTTCCATTTGAAATGACAAATATTTGCACATACTCATACAATCCGCATCCTGCCCAGAAACTGTCCCTCTGGTAGCGGTTTATCTGGTTAAAGGCCTCTTTCAACTGTACGCCCCTGCGTTTCAGCTCAATGTGTACGAGTGGGAGTCCGTTGACAAGTACTGTCACATCGTACCTCGTGTCGTAGTTTCCGCCTTCCTCGACATACTGGTTTATGACCTGGAGGGTGTTATTATGGATATTGTCCTTGTCAATGAGTTTGATGTTCTGGCTTTCACCTGTATCTCTTTTAAGAACCTGGATATAGTCTTCCTGTATCTTGGCTGTCTTGGCTACAATATCATCGTTCTTGTTGGCAATGCAGGTATTGAAGAACTGCTCCCACTCATTATCTGAGAAATGATAGTGGTTGAGTTTCTCCAGCTGGGTCCTGAGGTTGGAGATAAGGTCAGTTTCTGTATGGATAGGGAGATATTCATACCCCTGTTCACCAAGGAGCCTGATGAACTCTTTCTCCAAATCAGCCTCACTCTGGTAGGCTTCTGCAGGAGTTGCCACGTGGTCATACTCTGCAACCACAGTGTATTCCTGGCTTTCAGCTATGATATTGTATTGTGCCATTATTATGTTTCTCGTGTTTTGTTATGCTCCTTTTCTTTTGAAGGTCAGGAGTTTATCTCTATAATATTCGTATTGTTGTCTGCGCTTTTCAATCTCGGCTGGAAGACCTGAGGTCAGGTCATTGGTAAGTGTGTCGAAATGATTAAGGATCTCAACCATCTTTTGCTGTTCTAACAATGATGGAAAAGGTATCGGAAAGTTTGCAATATCCTTCAGGCTGATATGCGGAATGGCTCCCTGTGTTTTCTTTTTATCAACATAATCAGGGAACCAATTGCAAATACAGTAGTAAATATAGTTGATGTTGGCAGATGAAGACCTTATCCTTGCAACTCGCTGGACCAACAACAATGGCAAGTGCTCTTTCTTAACCATACCAAAACTCCTCCCTACCAGAGATCCATCCATTGATATTACAATATCATTTTCATTGACAATGTATTTTTCCAGACCTTTTTCACTTTCCCAATACCTATCATCAGTTTTATTAAAACATAACTGTCCTCTTTTGATGTTGACCCCTCTCATTAGTTTTATTCCATTATCTGCAAATAGGGAACTGTCAAAAGGGAACCCAGATAATAGGTCTGCCACATCACCTAATTTCTTCCATTGCACATCAGTTCGTCCCTCAAAAGAGAGAAGATTATCTCTGTAATAGTTGTTTTGTTGTAATCTTTTTTGCAGTTCTGCTTGCAGTTCTGCTTGCAGTTCTGTAAACGCATCTAGAATCCTCACGATCTCTTCCTGAACAGGAAGTGGCGGCACGGGGATTTCAAAAGACTGCATTACCTGTTTGTTTATGTTGTTGATAGTGGAGCTATTTATCTGGACATCCAAATGGTTTGAGAAATAGCCACTTGTTAAGATGTGATATACAAACCTTGGAAGAATTGCATCCTTGCACCTCACAACAGCCATAAAACCACCAAAGGTGTAATCCATATTTTCAGGAATGAAGGCCACTTTCCCAACATGCTCTTTACTTCCACTTCCAGCACACATCAAAATGTCTCCGGCAAAAAGATGCTGGGTTGGTTTTACCATAACATCTTTTGAAACCAGTTTTACATCTTCAAAGTTGAGAATATTTAGATGGAGAGTAATGTTATTGGCCCTCAATACTTTATATGCATCATCTGCTTGAGTTTTGGCTTCTTGTTCTTTGTTGTATGTAATGCCACGAATTAAATCACATACATCAAAGAAAGGATGCCACTCTACCCCATCCGGACAGTATTGTTCTATCAGTTCTTCTAACTTGCTCATATTTCCTTCTGTCAAGTATTGCTTTTCCCTTTTAATTGCTTACATTTGCATCGGAGATTTTTTTTATTTGAATGGTTGAGGGGCTCGTCAAACTTATTTTAAAAAGCATTCGCCCACGGGTGAGTGCTTTTTGCTTTTAAGAGATGTACTGACGGAAGTACTCTCAAAGGCCGCTCTCAGCTCTCAAGCTAACAACAGTTCTTATAAAAATGAAAAAAATCTCTATCATCATTAAGTTTGACGAGCGCCCTGACACAGAGTGCAGAGCAGCTCACAAACCTATTTTTGTCAGAGGCCATTTCAGATTGGTCGGCGGCAAAAAGGTTTACGTGAAGGCCCACTACCGTAACCGGTAGGCGGACTGCCTTGTCTGAACGCCCGTCAGTATCGGAGCCGCTCCTCACACGAGCGGCTTCGTCATTACCTTCCTCTCCGAAATGGCACAATGACATCATATTTCAATTTCCTTTATTATCTTGTCAATCTCAGCCCGCAGCACATTCTCTCGCTCCACTATCTCCGCAAGTTCTGCATTGAGCTTCACGATATCCACTTTCTCGCGCGTGTCTTCCTGCTCGACGTATGTAGAAACCGACAGGTTGTAGTCGCTCTTCGCAATCTCATCATTGGCCACAAGCTTGCTGACATACTGCACGTCTTTCCTGTCAGTGAAAATATCAAGAATATGCTGGATGTTCTCCTCCGTGAGTTTGTTGGAGTTGGTGACCTTGACACATTCCTTGGTAGCATCTATGAACAGGGTGCAGTTATCCTTTTTGGCTTTCTTCAAAACCATAATACAGGTGGCAATACTGGTCCCAAAGAAAAGGTTGTCAGGGAGTTGGATAATGCAATCTACATAGTTGTTGTCAATCAAGTATTGTCTTATCTTCTTCTCCGACCCACCCCTATACATCACGCCGGGGAAACATACTATGGCAGCTGTGCCATTGCTTGCAAGCCAGGAAAGAGAGTGCATAATGAATGCAAGGTCAGCCTTGGACTTTGGTGCAAGCACACCAGCAGGTGCAAATCTCGGGTCATTGATAAGGGTTATATCATCATCCCCCTTCCACTTTGTTGAATAAAGCGGGTTTGAGACAATTACTTCAAAAGGCTCGTCATCCCAGTGCTGTGGAGAAAGGAGTGTGTCTTCACAGGCTATGTCAAACTTATCATAGTCGATGTCATGAAGGAACATATTGATCCTGCACAGGTTATATGTGGTGAGGTTGATTTCCTGTCCGAAGAAGCCCTGGCGGACATTATCCTTTCCCAATATCTTCGCAGCTTTCAGCAGCAAGGATCCTGAACCGCAGGCAGGGTCATATACCTTATTGACCTCACTCTTGCCCACTGTGGCAAGTTTTGTCAAAAGCTCACTTACTTCCTGCGGAGTGTAGTATTCTCCACCGCTTTTTCCTGCATTTGAAGCATACATTCCCATCAGGTATTCGTATGCGTCACCGAATGCGTCAATGGTATTGTCTTGATAATCACCCAATTTCATTGACTCGATGCCTCTCAGGAGTTTGACTAGTTTTTCATTTCTCTTGATGACGGTAGCGCCCAGTTTGTTGCTGTTCACATCGAGATCCGCAAACAGCCCCTTGAAGTCATCTTCACTTGCAGTTCCCTTTGCGGAGTTTTCAATGGCGGAGAAGATACCTTCAAGTGTCATATTCAGGTTGGGGTCAGCATCACAAGTCTTGCAGATGTTCTCAAACAGTTGTGAAGGAAGTATAAAGAACCCCTTGACATTCACCATCTCTTCCCTTATGCCTTCTGCCTGTGCATCATTAAGGTCAGCATAATTGAAGTCCTTGTTGCCTGTCTCCCATTTACCCTTGTTTATGTATGTTGTGATGTTTTCAGAGATGTATCTGTAAAAGAGCATCCCCAAGATGTAGGATTTGAAATCCCATCCATCCACGGAGCCTCTCATCTCATCTGCTATTGCCCAGATGGTTCGGTGGAGTTCTGCACGCTCCACTTCCTTTTTATTGTCTGTCATAAAGTTGATTATCTTGCCTTTGCAGAGTAAAGGTATGAAATAATCACCAAATAGGCAAAATAGTGGCCCTTTATAAGTTCAAATATAAGTTTAAATACCATTTGGACTGCAGGAGGCACTCCAGGTCACGCTGAAAGCTTTGCCACAAGTGAAGGATGCCGGATTGGGTATCAAAAAGAAACCTTGACATCACGGCGGAGCATCCTTTTGCCGGCGGCAGTTACACAAATGGGGAATATGAAGTCTGCGGCGTCATTCCTGATCTCCCTGCTGTCCGTTGTCGGCCAAACCTACACCGCCGCAACCCGCAACCCCGTCAAGACCCTCGGTCAGGATTGAGTTAGCAGTTCATCGCGCCGCAGCAGTGGATAACCTGCCCGGAGACATAGCTGGAGAGGTCGCTGGCAAGGAACACCGC
>ENA-OYXC01000620-OYXC01000620.1-human-gut-metagenome-genome-assembly--contig:-NODE-620-length-14126-cov-11.058276_pt1 | contig 14126 bp, 9 predicted proteins | sample MGYA00244214_ERZ653415 | MGnify/ENA primary metagenome ERZ653415 (study PRJEB26926, sample SAMN06165016) | human gut metagenome | biome: ENVO:00009003; feature: ENVO:2100002; material: ENVO:00002003... | reverse complement strand
GCTGACGCAGGCGGCGGACGCATTTGCAGTGCAGGGACAGACCGCCGCATGGGGCGTGTTCGGCGCGATGCTGCTGCGGGAGGACGCGGGCGGCTATGTGCTGGTGGCTGTCGTCTCCTTTGCCGCGGCGGCGGCGATCACTGCGCTGTGTTTCCGGCTCAAAAACAGGGAAAACCAGAAAAAAGGCGGGGCGGACAAACCGAACCGACACGAACAGGAGGAGAAAAGCCAATGAAGAAACGAATACTCAGCATCCTGCTCGTGTGCTGCATGGTGCTCGTCCTTTTGCCGACGACCGTGTTTGCCAACAATGACGGCGCAAAAGCCATACAGCTCGGTACAAGTGGAATCAGTGGTTATGACAGCACAAATCGCAGCTATGACTATATTTATTTTGGCACATGGAATAACAGCACCGTCAAATGGCGTGTGCTGGATACAAAAACCAATATGCCCAATGCTCAGGAGGGCGACGGATTTTTTCTGCTCTCTGATGCGCTGCTTGGGACTGGAGCGTTTGGCGGCGTAGAATTTGACTATACGACCCCATATACCAACGACTGGAAGGGCAGCCGTGGGCAGGACTGGTGCAATGGCTTTTACACCAGGAACCTCAGCACTACGGAGCAAAAAGCTGTTTTTGCAACCAGCAAAAGTGATGATCCATACATTGATGGACGCTTTATGGGTTCTGAGAACATCCTGAATGGAGACAAGGTGTTTTTCCTCTCGGCAGAGGAAGCGGGGAAAGCAGCCTACGGATTTATCGATGACAATGCGCGTATCGCCAATTATGGTGATAGTGCGGGCGGTTGGTGGCTTCGTTCTCCTCACCAAGACTATAACTCTGCAGGCGTGGTCAACGCTTCCGGTGGTGTGCGTGCTGAATGGGTGAACGATACCAACGCAGCTCGTCCTGCGTTCAACTTGAAGCCGGACTCTGTCCTCCTTGTTTCTGCCGCCGTTGGCGGCAAAGGTGCTGCTGACGGAATTTTCAAAATTCCGGAATACAGCGGAGACGAATGGAAATTGACACTTTTGGATGATACCCGCACTTTTCGGGTAACGGAAACCGCAGCAGTAGGAAAACCTGGCGGCTCTGTTACGCTGAATTTTTCCGGGGCGAGAACGGGGCAAAATGAATATATTTCTGCGATTATTGAGGGTGAAAACGGTGCGACCCACTATGGAAGAATTATGAAGCCCACTGCCACAGACAGACAGCTCAGCTTTACACTGCCGCATGACCTTGTTAGCGGAAATTATAAACTCCATGTGTTCTCCGAGCAGTATAACGGTGATTACCACACTGACTACGCCAGCCAATTTCAGACGGTAGCGTTGACGGTGGAGGAGGCAGCCACCGAGCAGTTTGCCCTCACTTCTGGCGGCACCTATTACTTTGACCTCTCCGGTGAGAACATTCCAGGCACAATAAACGATAATTTACCGGACAAATCAATGCACTATGTTCCTTTTACCTACGCCGGGGCAGTGGATGCCTACAAGCTCACATCAGCGATGGCACCTACCGAGGAGTATGCACAACAGAACGAATATGCCCACAGCCTGTTCGTGGCAGACTATGCCGTAACGCATACAACAAGCTGGGATGACCTGAACACCGCAGGTCTGATTTTCGGCAAGAACTTCGCAACCGGCGGTGTGGACTATACCCTGCGCGCGCCGTCTGAGGGAAGCGCTGGTACAGGCTCGGGCAATTCCCAACGTGGCACGCCCCAAAGCAACGAATGGGACAGGATACTGGACAAGAACAACGGATATATCAAAAACTGGAGCGGGATGTCTTCGTGGGGACAAGATACTCCGCACACGGAGGAATCGAGCCGTGCGGTTCGCGGATACGATTCGGCTCGCGGCTGGCACAATAGCATTGCTGCGACCTCCGATTCGAGTGTCGGCTTCCGCCCTGTCCTTGAAGTCCTGAACCCGGACACTCTGGGCTCTGACGGGCTGAAAGCTGTTGTCCTTGACCTTGGCGGCGGCAAGCTGGGGAATCGCTCCGAGAATATTCAAATCATTGTAAAAAGCGGCGAGAGCTTTACCGCGCCCAGCGGCGACGGCCTGACTCGCCCAGACGGGAATACCGGCAGTTACTTTATGTGGCTCGGCAGCGATGGTGAGCTCTACGATCCGGGCGACAATGTCCCAGCGGTCGTAACCAAGCTCACGGCGCGGTTTGCGCCCATAGAGCAGTTCCACCTCGCTCTCGGCGGCACGTATTACTTTGACCTCTCCGGTACAGGCATCCGCGGCACGGCGAACAACAGACTGCCGGACCAAACATTGCATTATGTTCCCTTTACCTATGCCGGGACAGTGGACGCCTATAAGCTCACATCCGCAATGGCAACTACTGCGGCGTATGCGCAGCAGAACAAATATGCCCACAGCCTGTTTGTGGCGGATTATGCCATAACGCATACGGTAAGCTGGGAGAATCTGAATTCCGCAGGTCTGATTTTCGGAAAAGGCTACACCTCCGGCGGCGTGGAATATACGCTGCGTGCGCCGTCCGTGGGAAGTAGTGGCGTAGGCTCGAACTATTCGCAACACGGCATACCACAAAGCAACGAATGGGACAAGATGCTGGACAAGGACAACGGATATATCAAAAACTTTAGACAGATATATTCGTTTGGACAAGATACTACGAGCAGTTCGGAGTCGGACCGTGCAAGCCGAGGGTACAATGCGCCCCGCATCTGGCACCGCACCGTTGCTACGCGTTCCAACGAGGCTCTCGGTTTCCGCCCTGTCCTTGAAGTCCTGAACCCGGACACGCTGGGTTCTGACGGGCTGAAAGTCGTTGCCCTTGACCTTGGCGGCGGCACATTGGGCAGCGGCAGATTGAGCGTCAGCTCGGATATCCAGATCATCGTAAAAAACGGCGAGAGCTTTACCGCGCCTGCCTCCAATGGTCTGACCCGTCCCGACGGAAATACAGGCAGCTACTTTATGTGGCGCGGCAGCGACGGTGCACTCTACGCACCGGGTGACAGCGTCCCAGCAAACGTGAACAAGCTGACGGCGCAGTTTGATTCCATAGAGCAGTTCACCCTCGTTCCCGGCGGCACATATTACTTTGACCTCTCCGGTGCGGGTATTCCCGGCACGGCGAGCGGCAGCCTGCCGGATGCGTCGCTGCACTATGTTCCCTTTACCTACGCCGGGACAGTGGACGCCTACGCGCTCACGTCGGAGATGGCAACCACCGATGAGTATGCAGAGAAGCACAAATATCCACACAGCCTGTTTGTAGCGGACTTCGCCGTAACGCATACGATAAGCTGGGAGAATCTGAATGCCGCAGGTCTGATTTTTGGAAAAAACTACACTGCCGACAGCGTGGAATATACGATGCGCGTGCCGTCAGCAGGACGTTCTTATAGAGGCTCTGGCGATTCTGTACGCGGCAACCCACAAAGCAACGAATGGGACAAAATACTGGACAAATACGACGGATATATCAAAAACTGGAGCAAAATATATTCGTGGGGGCAGGATACTGCGCACAATTACGCGCAGGGTCGTGCGAACCGTGGGTATAGCTCGGCCCGCAACTGGAGTTTCTACGAATCTTCGGGTGCCAAATCGCACCTTGGTTTCCGTCCCGTCCTGGAAGTCCTGAACGCGAACACCTTGGGCGCTTACGGACTGAAAGCCATTACCCTTGACCTTGGCGGTGGCAAATTGGGCGGCAGCTCCGAGGCCATCCAGATTATCGTAAAAAACGGTGAGAGCTTTACCGCGCCTGCCTCCGACGGTCTGATCCGGCCGGACGGAGATACCGGCAGCTACTTTATGTGGCTTGGCAGCGACAGCAAGCTCTACGCATCGGGCAGCAGCGTTCCGGCAGATGTAACCAAGCTGACGGCACAGTTTGCTCCCGGCATTTTTGACGTGACCATCACTACGGACAGACTGCCGGACGGCAAGGTGGGCGAGGCGTATAGCCAGACCCTGACCGCCGACGGCACCGAGCCTGTCGCATGGAGCATCAGCAGCGGCAATCTGCCCGACGGTCTGAAGCTGGATGGGAATACCGGCGAGATCAGCGGCACGCCTACTGCGGACGGCACCGCCAAATTTACCGTCAAGGCTACCAACAGCGCGGGCAGCAATACGAAGGAGCTGTCTATTACGATAGCTAAAGCCGCGCCTGCCGAGTATACCGTCAGATTCAACGCCAACGGTGGCGGCGGCACAATGGCAGATGTCACCGGCGTTTCCGGCAGCTACACCCTGCCCTCCTGCGGTTTTACTGAACCGGAAGGCAAGCAATTCAAGGGCTGGTCAACCAGTGCCGACGGTTCGGTTATTTCCGGCACGACCTATGAAGTAAGCTTGGATACTACCTTCTATGCAATCTGGGAGAGTAAAGAGTATTCCATCATCGTAACGGACGGCAAAGCGACAATCGGTGCAGGAAGCGAAATCAGTAAAGCGGCGCAAGGCACAACCATTACTCTGACCGCAAATGCGGCTCCTGACGGTAAGGTGTTTGATAAGTGGGTAGTAGAAAGCGGCAACACTTCTCTTGAAGATGCGAACAGTGAAACCACTACTTTCATAATGCCTGACAGTGAAGTCAGCGTGAAAGCGACCTACACAATTCCCCATACCCATACCTACGATCAGGAAATTCAGAAGCCGGAAACCCTCAAGTCGGCTGCCGACTGCACCAACGATGCAGTATATTTCAAGAGCTGCTCCTGCGGAGAGATCAGCACAACAGAAACCTTTACAGCAGCAGGTACACAGCTCGGGCACGCATGGGCAAGCGATTGGAGCAAGGACACAGACAATCATTGGAAAGAATGCTCTCGCTGCCACGAAAAGAAGGACGAGGCGGCTCACGATTACGGTAGCGATAACATCTGCGACACCTGCGGATATGACAAGACCGTACCGCATACGCACAATCTGACCCTCGTTCCCGCAAAGGCTCCTACTTGCACGGAGAAAGGCAACACGGCATATTACACCTGCGACGGCTGTGACAAGTGGTTTGAGGATGCAACCGGTGCATCCGAAATTACCGACAAGACAAGCGTAATCCTTGCGGCAACAGGTCATAGCGCTTCCGACTGGAAGTCCGATAATACCGATCACTGGAAAGAGTGCACCGTTGTCGGCTGCGGCGTGATCATCGAGGGCAGCAAGGCGGCGCATACCGCCGGTGAATGGATTATCGACACTCCGGCAACAGCTACCACAAGCGGCTCAAAGCATAAGGAATGCACCGTCTGCGGTTATACGATGGCAACCGAAACCATCCCGGCAACCGGCGGCGGTGAGCATACTCACAGCTACGGCAGCGAGTGGAAGAACGATGCCGACAACCACTGGCATGAGTGCTCCTGCGGTGATAAGAAAGATACAGCAGCGCATACCGCCGGCGAATGGATCATCGACACCCCGGCAACAGCTACCACAAGCGGCACAAAGCATAAGAAATGCACCGTCTGCGGTTATACGATGACAATCGAAACTATCCCGGCAACCGGCGGCGAGCATACTCACAGCTACGGCTCCGACTGGAAGAACGATGCTACGAACCACTGGCATGAGTGCTCTTGCGGAGATAAGGCCGATAAGGCGGCACACGACTTCAAGTGGGTTGTTGACAAGGAAGCGACCGCAACGCAAAAGGGCTCCAAGCATGAGGAATGCAGGGTTTGCGGCTACAAGAAGGCGGCAGTTGAGATTCCGGCTACCGGAACACCGACTGAGCCGGGCAAGCCGGCCGATTCGGATTCTCCGCAGACCGGTGACAACAGCAATATGATCCTCTGGATCGCACTGCTGTTTGTCAGCGGCGGCGTAGTGATCGGCATCATCGTTTACAGCAAAAAGAAGAAAGAAAACGCTGAATAAATCAGCTGCGAACCTTTGAGCAAAGGGCGGTGACGGACATTGCCGTCATCGCCCTTTCGCTTGGACTGGAGAAGAAATCTTCCATTGATTTATAGCCTGTCCACTTCATAAAGTGACGTATGTTGTTGATATAGGTATCTGCAGTTCGGGAGGACCTGTTACGAATCAGGCATTCCTCTCTGAGCTTGTTAAAATATTTTTCGTACATAATAAACCTCCATGATACTAGTAACGTTAATGAGTCACTGCCATCATGGAGGTTCACGTATTAAAGATACCCTCTTGAGAAAAAGAGATTCTAGTGTTATTCTATTCATGGCAGTGTTAATGATGAACCTGTTCGATTGTTATTTTGTGGTGATTTAACAATACTACTTTTAGGGCTCATTATCTACTGCCTTTTTAAGTTAAAGAGAAAACTGTGCCACAGCCTTCGCAGGCCATCGCACAGCGATTTAGTTCAATTCAAGTTTGTCGAACTGACAAACCATAACAATTTAATATAAACAACAGCGTTAGAGCATTTATGTGATTGAAACATAGATGCTCTTTTTTTGTGCCCTTTGGGCAATGTATATGAATGTAACTTTAGGACATTTTGTCCAGAAGTTCAGATAAAGGAAATTAAGGAGGAACACGAGATGTGCATTAAAATGTGTATCTTATGGGTGAGAGCACCCACAGACAGAAGCCATAGGAAAACATATAACAGGAGGACAGAACAATGGTCGATGAGTTGACGCAGGAGTCATTCCAAACGGGAAAGGCGATTGTGACTGTCAGCGTGGATCTGATAACAGCCATTGCGGAAGCCTGTAAACGTTCAGAAGAGAAAAATCCCGGTATGAGTGCGGAGCAGAAGGAAACTCTGCTCGGCAAGGTAGTCGATAAGGTGGTTTCCAACTATAAGGAGACACATGGCTCGTTAAAGGATTTTAACCAAGAGGGTAAAGATGTTACTTCCATAGATGTGAATGATGAGAGAACCGCAGAGATATTAAAGAAAGCGTGTAAAAAAAGTCATATTCCGGTGGATATGAGAGAAGTCACACGGGCAGATGGTTCGGTAACACATACAGCATGTGAACCTTATTTTATGACGATGCTATTTATAGTATTCATGGCAAGAAGCAGAAAAGCGGAGTTTCAGATATCATTTGAACGACCAAAGATGAAAATGCTCCTGCAGAGTATCGGTATCTCAGTATGCTTCTGATGATGTAGCTGACCGGATAGGATTGATAGAATGATTTGCATGATGTTGTGGTATTAATTGCGGGTATGAGTGAAAAATGGTATAATCAATGTGTATTTTTCGATTATAAGTGGTTAGGATTATATAGTATATGACACAAAAGAGGGGAAACAAGGGATGGCTTTTGAAGAAGAACTTAAAACACTAATAGAAAGAACAAAAAAGAATGGCACAGATACCAGTATGTTCTTGAAAAAATTAACATGGGAATGACAATAAAGGGAATGTACAGACAAGATGTATATGAACTTCCTACAGATAGCATAAGAGAGTTGATTGCAAACGCAGTGGCTCATCGTAGTTATCTTGAGCCGGGAAATATACAAGTGGCATTGTATGATGACAGACTAGAGATTACTTCGCCGGGTATGCTACTGAATAATATTACGATCGAAAAAATGATAGAAGGTTACTCAAGACCGAGAAATCCCGCAATCGCAAGAGCTTTTGCGTACATGAAAATTATTGAAAAATGGGGAACTGGAATACCGAGGTTATTTGCAGCCTGTGAGGAATATGGATTACCGAAGCCGGAGTTGATTGATTTTGATGGCGATTTCAGAGTAAATATGTATCGAAAAAGGGATGCTAATACAGAAACTAACACAGAAACTAACATAGAAACTAACACAGAAAATGTAGGGAGAATAATTAGGCTCATGGGTGAACAGCCTTCCATTACAGTAAAGATGATTGCACAGCAGCTTGGGCTTTCTGTTGGAGGAGTTCGTTATCATATCAATAAATTAAAGAAAGATGGTGTTGTGGAGCATATCGGTTCTTCTAAGAAAGGTACATGGGTAATCCATGATTAAAATTGTTGTATTGCGAGTGGAATAGTATACTAAAAGCAAAAGGTGAACAATTAAAGCGATTATGCCGATATACAATGTGAGTCAGTAAATGGATTTACAATATAATGTGCACAAGGAGGTTACATTATGTCAAAAATTACAGATTATGCTTTTTTGTTTCAAAATTCATCCGGAAAGTCGGCATTTAATCCAATAGGGAGTTTCCAATTATCCCAGCTCAATAGCAGTGCAGTACAATCACAGTTAAAAGCAGCAGGGATTAACACAAACAGCAAACAATATAAAACCGTTATAAGTAAAATGATGCAAAATGCAAACGGAATGATGTATACCAATCCGGCAGCCATAAAGAATTTGATGAAGAACTATGACAAAGATGGGGACTATATTTCTCCGGCAACTGGTCTTGCCGGTATGGACGCAACGGATATTCCTATTTCGCAGAGACACGTGATTATTGATATTCCTGAAAAAAACAGACAGGAAATGTTTGATAATGCAAAACGGGAGTTCCTTGAAGAAAATGGAATTGCAAACGGAGATACTACAAAACGTTCAGATGTGTTTTACCATTATCAAAAGTCTGCAAAGAAGCGGGACAGATTAAAGGGGACGTGGACTTTAGAACAATATGAACGACAGTATAATCAAGCTTTTTATGATGCGGCAAAGGCTGCCGATCCAACATGGAAACCTGGAAAAGTGATAAAAGCAGGTGCGTTGGATGGGATTACAAGAGAGCAAATTGATAAATCATTGACTGTAACGATGGGACAATATGGAGAAATATTCAAGAGAGGTTTTGATCTGAAATTATAATGATCTGAATATATTAGTAGACAGAACGGCATTTTGTGTAACAAATGCCGTTCGGATGCCTTTTCTATAACTTTACTGCAAAGCATGAGGATTAAATATCTTCATGCTTTTTCCCTAGATAGGTGTCAATTTCCTTCTGGTGGCGCTGCAGCTCCTTTAGATCACGCTCGTTTTGTTGCTGCTGCTCCTCAAGGTTATACATATCCTGCTCAGCTTGCTCGAGTCGATTTTGCAGTATTTTGATATTGGAACTGGTGATTGCAGTGAGGTCTATGTTGTGGCTTTCCAGTGCGAATTTCGCATCATGGTAGGCGTTTAGCTGGTGGTCATGCTCCTGATAGTATTTTTCTTTATCTTCGGCTTTTTGCTCGTTTGTGGCATATATCTTCAGCTTTTTATACATCACGCAATCATTGATAAGCTGTCGCAGTTCTGATATTTCTTTTTGATTTTTAGCAAGTGCAGTATCAAGATAATTATTGTTAGCCCGGAGAGCTTTTATGTGTCCTGTAACTTCTGTATAGCTTATACCATATCTGTCTTGAAGCTCTTTTTGTATCTGCTGCATCCGACGGGCGTTCTGAACATTTGACCATTTCTGTAAGCCAATCTTTTCGTGGGATATGCCTTGGGAGGTATCACGCATAGTGGAGATTTTCAGCTTGCTCTTATCCAATCTTTTCTCGGCTGGAGACATAGCTTCGTATGTAGCTTTCCGCTTTTCTTTTCGTTCTTTCGCTCTTTCCTTTTGCGTTTTCAGATAGGCCTGTCGTCTCGAAATTCTCTTTTTTATGTTGTCGTCGGTATAGAAGGAACCGAGAGAGTATAAATTTAGCAAACTTCATCAAATCTTTATTTTTCCCTGATAGATTATATTTCAGTAAGAAATGAAATATGGAAGGAAGGATAGTAAAGATGGAAATGATGTTGCAGACACAAAATTTGTGTAAATATTTTAGAAAGCAGAAAGCGGTAAATAATGTTTCACTTAATATAGAAAAGAAACAGATTTATGGACTGCTTGGACCGAATGGTGCGGGAAAATCTACCACATTGAAAATGTTGACTGGTATGATGAAACCAACTGCAGGAAAGATTTACTTTGATGGAAAACTTTTGGATAGGAAAGATTTATCAAAAATAGGAGCGTTAATTGAAAATCCGCCTATTTATGAAAATCTTTCCGCCAGAGAGAATTTGAAGGTAAGACAATTATTGCTTGGTACAGATGAAAACAGAATTGATGAGGTCTTGCAGATTGTATCACTTACAAACACCGGAAAGAAGAAAGCAGGACAGTTTTCTTTGGGGATGAAGCAAAGACTAGGCATTGCAATGGCATTGCTTGGAGAACCGGAACTTTTGATATTGGATGAACCTACGAATGGATTAGATCCAATAGGCATCGAGGAATTACGAGAGCTGATCCGGTCTTTTCCGGAACAGGGAATCACTGTAATTCTCTCCAGTCATATTCTCTCAGAGGTACAGTTACTTGCAGATAAAGTCGGGATTATTTCAGGTGGAATCTTAGGATACGAAGGAGCATTAAAGCAGGGAGATAATCTTGAAGATTTGTTTATGAATGTGGTAAGAAAAAACCAGAAAGCAGGTGAAATCCATGGTTAATATTATAAAAGCAGAACATCAAAAAGCCAAAAGAACCATGCGAAAAAAGTTTATCTGGGGATTTCCTCTTCTTACATTTGTCATGGCATTTATATTTACTCTTGGGATGACAAATGCTTATGCAGAAAGTGTTTGGAACTGGTGGTATACACTTTTGCTGCCGGGGATGATTGCTCTATTTTGTTATCTTTCTGTGGCGCAGGAGAAAAAGATAAAATACTATCATTTAATGACTATTCCCACAGACAGAAGAAAATTGTTGCTGGGGAAAATTATTTATATTGGGTACATGATTTTGTTTTCTAATGTGATTGTGTTTGCAGGAGCAACGCTTGGAGGCTTTCTTCTAACGACACATGTTCCAGTTGGAGGAGCGTTGATTGCAGTATTGTTTCTGACGGTTTCTGAGTTATGGGAGATTCCGGTAGCTTTATTTTTAAGTGAACGATTTGGAATGATTGTAAACCTGTTCGTCTGCCTATTTATTACCGTCAGCGGTGTGGTAATATCACAAACCAGAATCTGGTATGTACTTGTTTCTGCAATCCCTATGCGAATGATGTGCCCGTTGCTTCATGTTTTACCAAATGGACTTGCCGCAGAAGCAGGGAATCCTCTTTTGGATACGGGAGTCATTGTTCCGGGAATGTGTCTCTCAATCATCTGGTTTGTTTTTGTAACGGTTCTGTTTTTGAAATGGTTTGAGAGAAGAGAGGTGAAATAAGATGATTGGAAGATCTCTTAATGCAGACTTGCGAAAGATGAAAGGAACATCTGTGATTCTGGCACACTTACTGATTCCGATTATAACCAGCGTTATATTTTTAATATATTACTTTTTTTCACCATGGAATGAAAATATGAAAGTGATTGCATTTTATCAGGCAATAGGAGCAGGACTTCCGGTACTTATTGGAATTTTTACAGCAAGTGTGATGGAACAGGAACAAAATGCAGGTGATTTTCAAAATCTGTTGTCTTTACCGGATAAACCTGCAGCATTTTTATCGAAACTGTTGATGCTACTGGTTTTGTGTCTGTGCTCTATCCTATTGACAGCAATCATATTCGGAATTGGATTTGGAAGAATCGCATCAAGCGATATCGAAATCATGAAAGGATGTATATTTGCAGCATTGCTGCTGTGGGGAAGCAGTGTTCCACTTTATCTGTGGCAGCTGATTCTGGCTTTTCAGTTTGGAAAAGGGGTATCCATTGGAGCAGGGATTATATCAGGACTAATTAGTGCATTGATGCTTACCGGACTTGGAGATTATGTGTGGAAATATGTATTTGTCTGCTGGACGGGTAGAGTACCATATACTTATCTGCAATCTGTATTGGGAGAAACTAGTGTAGGTGAATGGTTGTCATTCATACCAGGTTGCTTAATATTTACAGGGATTAGTATGGTATACTATTTTTGGTGGGTAAACCACTGGGAAGGAAACAGAATATCGGAATAGAATCGAGGGAAACTATGGCAAAAATACTGGCAGTTGATGATGAACCGGCAATTTTGGAAATGATAGAAAGCATTTTGAATAAGGATGGACATCTGGTTACCAAAGTAAGTAATCCGCTGAAACTTAATATGGAAGAATTACATCGTTATGACCTGATTTTACTGGACATTATGATGCCTGGAATTGATGGCTTCGAATTATGCAAAAGAATCAGGGCACTTGTGGATTGTCCGATTTTGTTTCTTACGGCAAAAACGGAGGAAAACAGTCTGGTAAACGGACTTTCTTTAGGAGCAGATGATTATATTTCAAAGCCATTTGGAGTGATGGAACTTCGGGCAAGGATCAATGCACATCTTAGAAGAGAGCACAGGGAACATTCTGTCCGGATGGTTTTGGGGAGGGTCTGTATTCAAATATCTCAAAAGAAACTATTGGTTGATGATAAGGAACTTCCTCTTACGAAAGCGGAGTACGAAATCTGTGAATTTCTGGCTAAAAACAGAGGACAGGTTTTCTCGAAGGAACAGATATTGGAAGCGGTCTTTGGCTTTGACAATGAGAGTAATGACAGTACTATAATCACGCATATCAAAAATATAAGAGCAAAATTTGCGGATTATGATTATACACCGATAAAAACAGTCTGGGGGATTGGATATAAATGGGAAGAGTAAAGAGAAGCAATGCACTCAGCAGGATTTTTATGAGATATGTACTGGTCATGCTTGGATCATTAGTTGGTTTGGTGATTGTTGCTTATCTGCTGCTGTACCTTTTGATTAGTGTGGGCTGTATTTATCCGGCAAATTATGCAGAGCAAAAGATTAATGAAGCATATGATACGATTCTACGTGCAGATAAAGTGACTGCTGAGATGATTCCCGCACTTTGTGATTATGTAATCTTTTCAGAGAATGGAGAGAAAATAGGTGGAGATCTGTCAGAACAATACGAACAGATAGCATGGAATGTTGCAAAGTACGGAAACGCATCCGGGAAATATTTTTATAAAGTAATTGTAAGGGAAAATGAATATGTTGTATTGCAATATCGCCTGACACCTCAATATCATTCAGCTTTTTTGAGGGAGCATTTTATAGGACCACAGAATGTGATGATTATTATGTCTGTGATTGGAGCGGTAGCGATTATCATCATTCCGTCCATACGTTTTGGAAAAAGAATCAAAAAGCAGATGCAGCCTGTATTAGACGCAATCGGACAAATAAAGGATCAAAATCTGGAATATGAGACATCCTGTTCCGGTATCAAAGAGTTTGATGACTGTTTATCGGCAATCGATGATATGCGAGATGCATTGCGAGAATCTTTAGAAAAGCAGTGGAAAACAGAGCAGGAAAAGAAACAGCAGATGTCTGCTTTGGCGCATGATATTAAAACACCTCTTACGATTGTACGGGGAAATGCAGAACTACTTTCAGAGACTGAACTGACCACAGAACAGAAGAAAAATATCACTTATGTTTTGAACGGCACAACACAGATACAAAGTTATGTAAAACAGTTGATAGATGTCACAAAATCATGGAATTGCAGTGATGTTACCTATACAACGGTGAGGTTAGAAGATTTTTTCGCAGATATAAAGGAACAGGCACTCGGACTGGTAGAAATCTATCACCAGAAGATAGATTGGAAGGCGGAACAAAGTGATAAAAAGGTAACGATTGCTTATGATCCAATGTTCCGAGCCGTAATGAATGTGATTCAGAATGCAGTGGAGCATACAAAAGAAAATGGAATCATTTATATTGACGCAAAGGAGCAGGATGGCCGGCTGACATTCATTGTGGAGGATAGCGGATCAGGATTTACAAAAGAAGCATTATTGCATGGCACAGAGCAGTTTTTTATGGATGACACAAGTAGAAATGGCGAAGCCCATTATGGGATGGGACTATTTTTTGCAAAAACTGTGGCTGAAAAATATGGTGGAGGTATTAAACTTTCAAATTCTGAAAATACAGGTGGGGCGAGGGTAGAAATATTTTTCCTGAGTAGTCAAGAAACAAGCTAAATAGACCGCAATTAAGCTATGTAAAAGAAATTTTACATGCTTTTATCTAATATGTAAAAGCCTTTTGATAGACATTACTACTACGTTTGCTGTAATCTCATGGAAGACATCTTCCACCAATAAATTAAAGTATTTAGAAATCCGTAGCATAAACTCCTGTCTCTTATACACATCTCCGAGCCCACGAGACAGGCAGAAAT
>ENA-OYXC01000614-OYXC01000614.1-human-gut-metagenome-genome-assembly--contig:-NODE-614-length-14231-cov-7.871826_pt1 | contig 14231 bp, 10 predicted proteins | sample MGYA00244214_ERZ653415 | MGnify/ENA primary metagenome ERZ653415 (study PRJEB26926, sample SAMN06165016) | human gut metagenome | biome: ENVO:00009003; feature: ENVO:2100002; material: ENVO:00002003... | reverse complement strand
GCGGGCTAAAATTGCCCATTTTCTTCCATCTGGAGAGGATTAGGAGATAGCCTCCACCACGAAACCGGACCATTTACTACGTTTAACCCGGTGCCCCCGACCATAGCCGCGTTTCATGAAACACAGCAGGCGTTTTACCTGCGGTTTTATTTTTGCATTTTTCGCCATGGTTGAGGGCAGTAGCTTAAACGTAGTAGATAGGCCCATTTCGTGGCGGGCGGGTCGCGCGGGCGCCCTCGCAAGGCCAAAATAGTCCGTTTTCCTCCATCCCCGGGGGATCCGGGGCTGGTACCAATATGGTGTCATTTCAAAACTATGCCGGATTACGGGGCAAAAGTCGGAGCCCTCATCCATGCCCTCTATTTTTGAAAAACAGCAAGCAATCTACCTGCGGTTTTATTTTCGTGATTTTCGATATGGTTGGGGATTCGCAATCCAGCCCCGTATACCGGCATGGTTTTGTTCGCGGCGGCCCAACCGCGCGTTCGCGCGCGGGGCCGGCGGGGCATTTTTGCCCCGCCGGCCCCCATTCCAGCGCTATACCAGCCCCATTCCAGAGCTACTCCGGTTTGGTTTCTACCGTGGGAGTCTTGTCCGCTGCGACTGGGGTGCGGGCGGTGTCCATAGTCAGGCAGTGCTTGGGGCAGCTCTCGATGCACTCACCGCACACCACACAGGCATACGGGTCGATCGACCACGTTCCACCCTTGCGATCGACCGCGAGCGCGCCCGCCGGACAGCGACGCGCACACATGCCGCAGCAGATACACACGTCCATGTCGTTGACGATATGCCCGCGCAAGCGCTCGGGTGCCGCGAGCTTCTCCTGCGGATAGCACACCGTTACCGGCTGCTTGACCATAGAGCCCAAGGCCGTCTTGGCAAATGTCAGCAAACTCATGCCGCGCCTACCTTTCCGTGCAGCTAATGCAGGGGTCGATGGTCAGGATAATCATGGGCACGTTGGCAAGGAGTACGCCCTGCAGCGCATGCGTCAGACCCGCCAAGTTCTGCGACGTCGGCGTGCGCACGCGGAAACGGTCCAGGTTCTTGGTGCCGTTGCCGCGCACATAGTAATACGCCTCGCCGCGCGGCTGCTCAATCACAACCTCGCCGCACGCGCCGTCGGCCGGCGTAAGCTTGGTGCGCCCGCCAATCCCGTCGTGCGGAATCTTGCCCACAAGCTCCTTAATGATGTCCATGGCCTGCGTGACCTCGGCGCAACGCACCTGGCAGCGGGCATAGCAATCGCCATCGGTAGCAACGATGGGCTCAAACGCGGCCAAGTCCGCATAGGCACCGTCGCCAAACATGCGCACGTCGTAATCCACGCCCGAGGCGCGGCCGAACGGGCCGACCATCGAAAGCTCCAGCGCGTCCTTCTTGCTGATCACGCCCACGCCATGCAGGCGCTCGCCGCAGCTATTGTCGTCCAAAAACGTATGCACCAGGGCCTCGTAGTCAGGACGCATGGCATCGAGCGTCTGGACAATGCCCACCAGCTCGGAGTCCTCAATGTCGTGCTTAAGGCCGCCGATCTCGTTAATCGACAGAATCACGCGCCCGCCGCAAGTGCTCTCAAAAATCTTGAGTATCTGCTCGCGCAGGGTCCATGACCGATAGAACAGCGCCTCGAAGCCAAAGGCGTCGGCGAGCAGGCCCAGCCACAGCAGATGCGAGTGAATGCGCGAAAGCTCATGCAGAATGGTGCGGATATACTGCACGCGACCAGGCACCTCGATGCCGAGCATGCGCTCGCAGGCTGTGGCATAGCCGTAGCTGTGGCCCACGGCGCAGATGCCGCAGATGCGTTCGGCGATGTAGCCAAACTGATGCATGTCGCGCTTTTCGGTGAGCTTCTCGAGTCCGCGGTGCACAAAGCCGATCTGCGGAATTGCCTCGATAACGCGGTCGTCCTCGATCACCAGGTCCAGATGAAGCGGCTCGGGCAGCACCGGGTGCTGCGGGCCAAACGGAATAACGGAGCGATGTGCCATGGACCTTACGCCTCCTTTTTCTGCTTGTCGCGGGCGGCCTTGGCGGCAAGCGCCGCGCGGACCTTGGCCGCCTTCTCGGGATCCATGGCGGCGAGCTTTGCCTCCATCTCGGCGGCCTTGAGCGCGGCCTTCGCAGCAGCCTCATCATGCTGAGCATCGGAGCCGGCAGCCGCAGCGGGCTGAGCAGCGGCGCCCGCGGCATCGCCGGCGCTCGCAGTGCTCTCCCCTGCAGCAGCCGCAGCCGCGGCAGCCTTCTCGGCAGCGGCCTTGCGCGCCTTGGCCTCGGCGGCGGCACGGACCTTCATGGCCTTCTCGCGCGAGGCCTTCACCTCGGGCGTGATAACGCTCATGGGCTCGGCAGTCGAAACCTGGTAGAAAAAGCCCTTAAAGTCGATCTGCATGTCGGTGATGGCAAGACCAAATAGATCGTGCGCTTCGTTTTCAAACGGGAATACCGCCGGATAGTACGAGCTGACGGACGGAATCTCCTGGTACCGATCAATTCCCTCAACCACCAGGTTCTCAATCGCATAACTGCCGTCCTGGGCGATCTGCTCCTGAGCAGCGCGAACGTTGATAAACGTATAGACTAAGCGATACGTGCCGTCGTCGACGTTGCGCTCGGCGTGCATTTGCACAAAGCGCGCGCCGACGCCCTTGAGCGCCTGGACATGCGACAGGAGCTCGTCGATCCCAACGGTGGTATAGATAGCCTTTTGCATTACTCGGCCTCCTTTGCAGCGACGGGCGCGGCGGGCGTCCCAGCGGGCGTGTCGCCAGCCCCCGTAACTGCCACAAACCCGTCCTCGCCCAGCTCAACGCCACCGTCCCAGGTGGCGGCACCGCCCACGGTAAGCGGGTCGCCGCCGGCACGCATCACGGCCTCCTTCTGGTCCAGGATGCCGCACGCCTCCACGATGGCATCGATCACCGTCTCGGGGCGAATGGCGCATCCGGGCGCGTACACGTCCACGGGAATCGCGCGGTCCACGCCGCCGATCACGTTATAGGCATCGCGGAACACGCCGCCCGAACACGCGCAGATACCGCAGGCCACCACGCACTTGGGCTCGAGCATCTGGTTGTAGATCTGGCGCACGACGGGCAGGTTCTGGGCATTGACCGACCCCGTCACCAAAAAGATGTCCGCATGCTTGGGGTTGCCGGTGTTGACCACGCCAAAGCGCTCCGCATCGAACAACGGCGTGAGCGAGGCCAGCACCTCGATATCGCATCCGTTGCAGCTCGAGCCGTCGTAATGAATAACCCACGGCGAGCGTGACATTTTATGATCCATGGATGCCGCCTCCTAAATAAACACGTCGACGAGGATGGGCATAAGGTTGAGCAGGCCAAACACCAGCGCCACGCCCCATCCGAGCTTAAAGCAGCTGCGCCAGGTGCTGCGTGCGAAGGTGTTATCGATCAGTACCTCGACAAAATACGTCGCGACCATCACGACCAGGGCGACCACCCAGCTCACCGGGTTGTCCCAGACGAAGAACATGCCCACCCACATCAAAAACAGCACGGTCTCGCACCAGTGCATAAGGGTCATCTTGGCCAGCGTGCCGCCGCTCATCTCGGTGGCGACGCCCTGGACAATCTCCTGATGCGCGTGATGCGAGTACGAAAGATCGAACGGCGACTTGCGCAGCTTGATGGTAAGCACCGCGAGCAGCGCGAGGAAAATGGGCGCGCTGTACACGATGATGGGGGCTGACTGCCCCGTCACGGCGATGGAATCAAAGCTATCGGTGGCAAGATACAGGCCCACGCTCATCAGCAGAACGGCGGGCTCGTAGCTCATAACCTGCAGCAGCTCGCGGTCGGCGCCGACCTGGGCAAACGGACTTTGCGTCGAGGCGGACGCCAGCACCACAAAGATCGCGGCGAGCGTCACCATAAAGGCGCACAACATCGTGTTGGAACCCGACACAAAGATGCCGCCGCCCACCACGGTAAAGATGAGCGCGCACGCCATGTAGGTATCGTCCATGGTGTTTACGCTGGCAGGAGCCTTGCGCAGCAGCTTGGCAACGTCGTAGAAGGGCTGGAGCAGGCGCGGACCCACGCGGCCTTGCATGCGGGCCGAAAGTTTGCGGTCAACGCCGTCGATCAGGCCGCCCACAAGCGGCGCAATCAGGGCAAACGCCACGGTGCCAATAAATATGCCCACGACGCCCGAGCCTTCGAAATACTTGCCGCGCAGCACCGAGGGCGCGCTCATGGCAAGCCGCTCGGGCCCAATCCACGCGCAGCACAGCAGCGCAAACAAGATAATGCTGCAGCACACGACGCTACCCGCGGGGCCAATACGCTTCTCGCCAAGGGCGTCCTCCGAGTACCAATTGCGCTTTTCGGCCTTCACCTCGTGTCCCATCGAGCCGCGGAAATGGCGGTAATTGTCGGTTCCCACGCCCGAAAGATATACGTTTACGTGCGGTTTGTTGCTCACGCGGAATGAAGTCAGCAGCACCACGGCGATAAACGCCACGATAACCACCATCAGATACATGGCGTCCTTGCCGATAACGTACGGCACACGGCCAAACACCATGGCCAAGTAAGGCGACACCAGACCGCTCGAGATAACCGGGAACGCCACACAGCACAGAATCAGCAGTGCGGCGATGGTGTTGAGCGCCATCCATTCGGTCTTATGGACATTGACCTCAACGTTTTGAGCCGTGGGGTCGACGCCCGAAAGCTTGGCAAGCCACTTGCCCCAGAAAAAGAACGTCGCGGCCGAGCCAAAGGCAAGCACCATGATCATGAGTACGTTGCCGGTCTGCGCGAACGCCACCAGGGCGCCCCACTTGGACACGAGCATGCCAAACGGCGCCACAAACATGCCCATGATGCCCAGCATCATCAGGCGCGTCAGGTGCGGCATGCGGCTGAACATACCGTCCATGTCCTCGATATCGCGGCTGCCGATATGATGCTCGGCCGTGCCCACGCACAGGAACAGCAGCGACTTGGCCACCGTGTGGAACAAGATCAGGAAGATGGCCGCCCATACGGCCTCGGGCGCGCCGACACCCAAGCAGGCGCTGATGAGGCCCAAGTTGGAAATGGTGGAGTACGCGAGTACGCGTTTGGCGTTGCTCTGCGAGATGGCCATGAGGGCAGCGAGCAAAAACGTGATGGCGCCCACGCTCGTGACCATAAAGCCGGTCACGGGATAGATGGCATAGAGCGGGCTCAGCTTGACCATCAGGAACACGCCGGCTTTGACCATGGTTGACGAGTGCAGCAGGGCGCTCGTGGGCGTGGGGGCAACCATGGCACCCAACAGCCAAGTGTGGAACGGCATCTGTGCGGCCTTGGTGAGCGCGGCGAGCGACAACAGGATGACCGGCATCACCAGCAGCGCGGACTGCGCGGTTCCGGCGCCGGAAAGCTCAATCATGCCCGAGATGGTCAGCGGCATGCCGTTAACGTGCAGGTACATGAGTCCGGCCAAAAACGCGATGCCGCCCAGCATGTTGAGGATGATCTGGTTAAAGGCGTTCTTGATGGCCTCGGGCGTGCGCGTATAGCCAATCATAAGGAACGAGCACACGGTGGTGATTTCCCAGCCGCAGAACAGCCACTCAAGGTTGTCGCTCGTCACGATGACGAACATGGCCGAGAGGAACAGGAACATAAGCGCCAGGAACTGCGGGCGACGGTCGGGCGCGGTCTGCCCGTGCAGTGCGGCCTCGTGCTCGTCATGGGCCTGGAAGTCCTTCATATAACCCAAGGCATACACGCAGATCAGGCTGCCGACGATACCGACGGCGAGGACCATGATCACGCTCATGTAGTCCAGGTAGAGCGGCGTCGCCGTGACGGCTTCGGCCGCGGGCAGCGTCATGGCTGCAAAGGCAAGCGAGCCCACCAGCTGGACTATGCCGAGCACCGTGGTGAGCGCGTTCCTATATTTGTACGCGTTGCACAGGATGACGGCGCACAGGATGACGTCGATGACGGAACTGATGATCGAGAGCACATGCGAGGTGACGGGGGCAACCTCAAAGCTCTGCGGACCCGTGCCAAAAAACATGACGGCGACTACAACTGTCACCGCCATAATAATGCCGGAGCCTATGAGCCCCACCGCATCGCGGGCGCGGTCACCGCGCGCGAGCAGCATGCCCAGCGCCGGTACCAGCGGAAACAGGGTAAGGAAATACAGTAGCGTCATACCATCACTCCCCCATGCAAAAACGCTGCAATTGTTTAACGTTATAGCTCAATTGATGAGTAGCGGCGGCGGGTTTTCGGTCAACTGGGGAGTTTTAGGCGTACGGAGTAAGGGCACGTCCGCTTTGGAGCAGAGAGGCGGCAAGAAAAATGCGCCCCTGTGGGCGCACCATCCCGTTTGCTATTCCGCCTTTTTAACGCGCGGCTTGCGACCGCGCGGCTTATCGACCAGTGCGGCCTCACCGCTCTCGCGGTACTGACGGCACCAAGCCTTGACCGAAGACTCGCTGGGAATCTTGTGCTTGATCATGGCCTCGCGAACCGTCAAGCCGTTTTCCAGACGGTCCTTAACCACAGCGAGCTTTACGTCGTACGAGTAGGTGTGATGATGCGAACCGGCATTGAGAACGGCGTCGGCACCGCCCACGGCATACGCGCGGGCCCACTGACGAGCCGTGGCCTGGGGAATGCCAAGCTCCGCGGCGAGGGCGCGATGACCGACCCCCTCTTGGAGGATCTCGACGGCGCGCTGCCTAACCTCAGGCGCATGCGTGCGAGTCCTAGTTGCTTCCGACATACCTGCCACTTCTTAGCCTTAACCGTTAATCTGCTTTCTTACGTGCAAGTTAGATAGTAGCATTTTACTGTTTGCTCAAAGCAGTTAATTAAAATAGACGCGGCATTATCTGGGCATTTGGCACCAAATTACGACATATCTTTATCGATTATTTACGCTGGTAGCTGACTCACAGCTAATCGTCATTCGCTTGTCAACAAAATTGGCACCTCTTTATGTCCTTTGGTATAGAGGATATAGTTATTAACCCCTCCCCCAATAATTTTGAGTGATCTGCAAGGTAGTAGACGCCCTCACTCCTCATGATTACCGCGCATTGCCATCCACCGGAGCAAAACAAAAAGGGCGGGACCTGCTGCGCTTGCAGGCCCCGCACCGGTTGACACCCGACGGGACACAGCCGGGCGAGACGAATCCGTGCTACCGCCCCGCCTGGCCGCGATGCTCAACTACAGCTCGTTGGCCGCGTGATACGCCGTGCGGATGGCGCTCGCAATGTCGGCGGTGCGCTCGCCCGAGCAGTCGCCCACGCAGGTCACGGGCACCGTCACGCCGTCCAGGCCAAACGCGTTGGCCTTGGAGCCCACGGCCATCACCACGTAATCGCAGGCGATATTTACCGGCTCCTCGGCGCCGTCCTCGGTGGTGCGCACGGCCTCCACGCCCTCGTCGGTAATGGCGGTCAGGCGGGTCTTCACGTGCTGCTCCACGTTGTGCTCGGCAAAGTCGCTCATAATCAGCGGCAGAATGGTCTCGGACTCGCCCGCGGCAATCTTGTCGAGCATCTCGACAATCGCCACCTCGCAGCCGCGCCGCAGCAGGTACTCGGCAGTCTCGGTGCCCACCAGGCCACCGCCAATGACGGCGACGCGGCCCGTAAGCTCCACCTTGCCGGCCAGCACGTCCCAGCTCGAGACGACCTTCTCCGAGTCGGCACCCGGAACGGGGATGACCACGTCGTGCGCGCCCACAGCCACAATCGCGGCGTCGGCGGCGTTGAGGTCCTCAGCGGTAGCGGCATGGCTGAGCTCAACCTTCACGCCCAGACCAGGCAGAATCTTCTCGTAGTACTCGACCGAGCGCATGATCTCGTCCTTGCGCGGAGGCGCAGCCGCCAGCACAATCTGGCCGCCCAAGTGATCGCTCGCCTCGTAGATGGTCACGTCGTAGCCGCGCTTGGCCGCCACGCGCGCGGCCTCCAGGCCGGCGATGCCGCCGCCCACCACGGCGACCTTCTTGTCGCCCTCGCCCGGCTTGATGGCGATGGTCGCCTCGTCGCCGTTCTCGGCATTGAGCACGCACGAAATGTACTTGCGGTTTTGAATCGCATCGACGCAACCCTTGTTGCAGTTGAGGCACTCGCGGATGGGCTCACCCGTGGCGGCCTTCAGCGCAATGTCGGGGTCGCACATGAGCGAGCGGCCATAGGCGATGATGTCGGCGGCGCCGTCTTCCAGAATCTTCTCGCCGGCCTCGACCGAGACCACGCGGCCGACGGTTGCCACCGGCACGGAGACCAGGGCCTTGACGCGCTCGGCCACGGGCAGCGTCCAGTTGTAGGGCATGGCGCCCATGGGCGGAATGGTGTCGCCCATGTTGCCGGTGTGGTTTGCCTGTGCGACCTGGATCATGTCGATGCCCGCACCCTCGAGCAGCTTGGCGAACTCGCATGCCTCGTCGGGCTGCAAGCCACCCTTGCCGCGCGGCGTGCCATCGGGGTTCTCCATGATCACGGGGAGCTTGTACTCCACCATCAGCTGCGGCGCGGCTTCCTTAATGGCAGCGACGACCTCCAGCGCGTAGCGAACGCGGTTCTCGAACGAACCACCGTACTCGTCGGTGCGCTGGTTGAGGATGGCCGAGCACAGCGAACCCACCAGGCGGTCGCCGTGGACCTCGATGGCGTCGATGCCGGCCTGCTGCGCGCGGGCGGCCGAGGCGGCGATGGCCTCCTTGATCTGGGTGAGCTGCTCTACGCTCGCCTCGTTCACAAAGTGCTGCATGTCGTGGTGCAGCTTGGCGTATGCCTGATTGCGGATCTCGTTGGACTCGGCCATCTTGGCGGCAAAGGCCTCCTCGTCGCCGGCGGCCTTGGCCTCCTGCGCGGCCTTGGCGGCGGCCATGGAACCCATGACCATGCGGCCGACACCGGGCACGTCGTACTCGGGGTGGAACAGCTGCAGCGCGACCTTGGCGCCGTGCTTGTGGACGGCATCGGCCAGGGCCTTAAACGTGGGGATTTGGGCGTCGGTCGCCAGCTTGGGCGTGGGGCTTGCGGTCATGACGGGAGCAACGTCGCCGATGACGATGTAGCTCACGCCGCCACGGGCCAAGCGCTCGTAAAAAGCCAGGCTGCGCTCGCCGATGGAACCGTCACGCTCCTCGTAGCCGGTGGTCAGCGGCGGGAACATAATGCGGTTTTTGAGCTCAAGGGGGCCAACCGTAATGGGCTGGAGCAGCTTGGATGCAGGTGCGGTCATGGACATTCCTCTCTTGTAGGCGCGGCGGCGATGATGCCGCGTAGTTGTCTAGAGGATATGGCATGGGAATACAACAGCGCAACGGAAATCGGCGGACAGCAGGTAGCGGCAGGTGGATGGGGATGGGCGGGGCGGCCCGTCGGTTTATCTCAATCTGTAACAGTTACGCGGCAAAACTGGGTCTTACTGTTACAGATCAAGATATTCCTCTCGACCCATCCTCAACAATCTCGATCTGTAACAGCTAGGCCCACTTTTGACCCCTACCTGTTACAGATCGAGACAAACCAAACCCGCCTGCTAGAAAATCTCAATCTATAACAACAACTCGGCAAAATCCGTCCCTCGTGTTACAGATTTAGACAAACACGACCCAACCCACCGGTATATCTCGATCTGTAACACCCAGCCGCCTAAATCGGGTCTAGATGTTACAGATCGAGATTTTGTTTGAGAGGCCGAGAATTGGACCGAAAACACGGTCCCGGAATAACAAAAAAGCTCGCCGGCTAGGCCGACGAGCTGCAAGTTCTTGGTCGCGGGGGCAGGATTTGAACCTACGACCTCCGGGTTATGAGCCCGGCGAGCTACCAGACTGCTCCACCCCGCAATGTCTGGGCGCCTCATGTGCGCAAGAAAGAATATTACGCGGGAGTTCGGTAAACGGCAAGGAAAATCTCGTAGAGCATAATTCCTTCATATTTAAACCCCTCAGCCCCTATCACCGTAAACGAATCGCAGCCGAGCGCCGTCGACGGCACGTATACAATGGTGCGCGTCCTTTTATGCCGACACCGGGAGTAGACATGCTGCTCGCTATCGATATGGGAAACACGCAGACGGCCATGGGGCTGTTTGACGGAGACGAGCTGGTGCAGTCGTGGCGTATGCCCACCGACCGCTCCTATACCGCCGACGAGATCCACGTGCGCCTGATGGGCTTCTTTAAGATGTACGACCTCTCGCTCGGCGCGGTCGACGCGATCGCCTTTGCCGGCGTGGTGCCGCAGCTCTCGCGCGAGTGGCACGCCGTGGCCGACCGCATTGCCGCGGACGCCATCGTCATCGGGCCGCAGACGGCCGCCGTGACCAAGCTGCGGGCGGCGCGCCCCCAGGCCGTTGGTGCCGACCGCATCGCCAACGCCGTCGCTGCCGAGACCTTCTACGACGCGCCGGCGATCGTGGTGGACTTTGGTACCGCGACCAATATCGACGTCATTGATGAGGACGGCTATTACATTGGCGGAGCGATTGCGCCGGGCATCCGTATCTCCATGGACGCGCTTGCTGCCCGTGCCGCCAAGCTCGCCAGCGTGCCGCTCGAGGCGCCCGAGCACGCCATCGGCCGCGATACCGAGGAGTGCATCAAGGTCGGCGCCGTAACGGGCGCCGCCGCCATGGCTGAGGGCCTGGTCGCGCGCATGAAGCGCGAGCTGGGCCGCGAGGATGCCACCGTTATCGCCACGGGCGGTCTCGCCAGCATCGTCGCCGATTCGACCGATGCCTTCGACGTGGTCGACGGACAGCTCACCATCAAGGGTATCTGCGAAATCTACCGCCGCATGCAGGAGCTGGGATAGGACAGGGGCTTAAGTCGAGCACGAGCGCGAGCGGCGAACTAGGCAACGCATCGGCCCTATTCCTCAAAATCGAAAGATTTTCAGTTTTGAGGAATAGGGCTTTCTGCTAGGCCTCGTCGCACAGCCACCTCGCCAGGTCCACGATCTGCACCCCATTGCGGTCCGTGGCCTCGTGATGCGTGCGGGCGAGAATCATCTTGGGGTACGCGTCGCCAATGCTCAGCAGTGGTGAAATCTCGCGTTCAAATGTCTTATCCGAGCTGATGTCGTCGCTCACCTGAATGTAGAGCTTCTCGCTTCGCTTGATTGCTACAAAGTCTATTTCCTTTTTATAGAGCACGCCGACGTATACCTCGTATCCGCGGCGCAGCAGCTCGATTGCCACCATGTTCTCGTATACGCGTCCCCAATCCATATCACGTGTACCGAGCAGCGCGTATTTGAACGCGTGGTCTGCCAGGTAATACTTCTCGCCGCTCTTAAGGTATTTTTTGCCGCGGATGTCGTACCGACGAACTTTATAGAAGGCAAACGCATCGCACAGGTACCCCATGTACGTGCCGACCGTCTTGTTCGTTATCTTTAGCCCATCCGCGTTCAAAATATCCGTAATGTTACGTGCCGACGTTATGTTGGATACGTTGTCCATCATGTAATCGGCAATGCGCAGCAGCGCCGATTCGTTTCTCACGTTATGCCGCTGCACGATATCTCTCACGATGAGCGTTTTGAAGACATTGGAGAGATATTGATAACGCTGCTCCTGCAGTGGATAAGGGTAGGAGCCGGACATACCGCCGGTTCTCGCGTACTCATCGAAGTCGCGGTCGACCTCGCCCTCGTCGCCATAGAGTCGATACTCCTCAAACGAGAATGGGAAAACCTCGATCTCAAACGTACGCCCCGTAAAGAGCGTCGACAGATCGCTCGACAGCAAAAAGGCATTCGATCCGGTAATGAATATGTCGTACTGCTCGGATGCGTGGAGGCTGTTGATCGCACGCTCAAAACCGTCGCACATCTGAACTTCATCGATAAGCAGAAAGTTTTGTTTGCCGGACACTCGATGCTCTTTTACATAGGCGAGCAGCGCGTGATACTCGAGCAGATTCTCGAACTCATCGAGGTTGTAGTTGATATGGATGACATTCGAATTGGACAGATTTGCCTCCACGTAATCGCGGAGGGCCTCGAGCAATTTTGATTTACCGCTACGACGGATGCCCGTGATGACCTTGATGTCCGGCACGCCAATAAGGCTCGTCAACGTGTCCATATATGACGTTCTATTGATGAGTTTCATTGGGGCCTCCTCGCGGTCTTTTATCGCTATTCCTCAAAATTGAAAAATTTTCAGTTTTGAGGAATAGGCTCTATAGCGAATATACCTCGCGAAAGACCGAGCTGCCTTAATCCTATTCCTCAAAAACGAAAATTTTTCAGTTTTGAGGAATAGGGCGCTGGCAACCCATTCCCCAGATAGGCGAAACCCTCCCCGGCACAGGCCGAGGAGGGTCTTGTTGTCATGTCTATCTTTGGGCGCGAACGCCCCGCGCTACAGCCCGCGAATTCGTACGGCCTCGGGCGGAAACTCCTGCTCGCCGGCATCGGTCTTAATGGTCGCGCGGCCCCAGATGTCCAGGCCCGCAAACACACCGACCGCAAGCGGCAAACCGTTGGGCGACACCGCCGCAACTTGGCGGCCCAGCAGCGGCACCATGTCGAAGTACTCGCCCAGCACGGGAGCCAGCGGCCCCGCGGCGCCTTGCGGCGTGTTGGCAACAACCGCCCAGGCGTCCACGCGGGCCAGCATGGCGGCGGCCAGCGCCTCGACCAGCGCTTCGTCAGCCACACCCACACCGAGCTCGCTCAACGCCGAACGCTCAATATCCACCGTCACGGCACCGAACATGCCCGCAGCACCGGCACCGCCGTTCACGGCAACACGCGCGAGCGACGTCTCAAACGCAGGCGCACCGCACACGATATCGCTCGGCCACTGGATACCCACCTTACCGGCAAGGCCCAACCCCGGCGTCGAAGCCGTGCCCACAAGCGCATCCATCATGCCCATCGCCGCCACAAACGGCAGGCCGTGGAAGGCATGCATGTTCACGTCCGGGCGCACGACCAGCGAAAACGTCAGCGAAGCATCGCCCGCGCTCCAAGCGCACCAGCCCGCGGACGTACCCTCGCGGCCCGCGTCGCGCGCGGCGTCAAGCTCGGTACCGGCAACAACAGCATTCATCTCGATCATCTACATACGCCCCAATTCGCCCACGATATGGCCCACGCGGTCCTCGGGCTCCTTGACCTCGACGCCGTTGTAGCGGAAGAACCGCGCCGGGTCGTGCATCAGGTCCTCGAGCGGCACCAGCACAAAGTCGCGCTCGCCAATGAGCGGATGCGGCAGGCGCAGCTTTTTGCCGCCGTGGGTCTCGCCGTCCATCCACAGCAGGTCCAGGTCGATGGTGCGCGGGCCGTTGACCTTGGCTTTCTTGGAGCGGTCACGCCCCAGCTCGGTCTCGATCTTCATAAGCTCGTCGAGCAGCACCAGCGGCGCCAGCTCGGTCTTGATCTCGATGACGGCGTTGGCAAACGCATCCTGGCGCGTCTCGTAGGCAGGCTCGCTCTCGTAAATACGCGAGCAATTGGACACGCAGGTGAGCGGGATCTCGGCGATCATGTCGCGCGCGGCGCGGATGTTGTCGCAACGATGCCCCAGGTTGGAGCCCACGGCCACAAACGCACGGCGCGGCTGCGGCTTGGCGACAGCCCAGTAACCGTTCAGGAACTGCGCAAAGCCGGTGACGTCGTGCACGCGTACGATGTTGGCACCGGCCTGGATAGCGCCCAGGCACACGCCAAACGTGGCGGCATCGCGCGCGGCGGCATCGGTCACGCCCGAGATGGCGCCCACAAAACGTTTGCGCGACACGGCGCACATGAGCGGATAGCCCAGCGACGCCATCTTGGCGGTCTCGCGCTGGATGACGATGTCCTCGTTGGCCGTCTTGCCAAAGCCCGGACCGGGATCGATGCAGATGCGGTCGCGCGACACGCCGGCATGGATGAGCGTACGAGCCTGGTCGGACAGAAAGCCCATGACACGGCGCATGATGGGCGCCGAATCGGGCAGGGTAAAGCGGCGAAGCTGAGAGGTGGGCACGTAGGCCTCCTCGCGGCGGGCGCTGCGGCGCATCATGGCGGCCAGGCGGTCATTGGACTCCGATTCGGCCTCGGTGGCTGCGGGCGCGGCCTCGGGCGCGGGCGCGACAGTCTCGGCGGCAGCAGCCTGCTCGACGGCCGGCGTCTCCTGCTCGCTTGAAGGCTCGGGCGTGGGCTCCGGTTCGCCAAACGGCAACGAGGGCTGCACCACGCCGCCGTCGCGGCAAGTTGCTGGGCG
>ENA-OYXC01000566-OYXC01000566.1-human-gut-metagenome-genome-assembly--contig:-NODE-566-length-15325-cov-5.707269_pt1 | contig 15325 bp, 19 predicted proteins | sample MGYA00244214_ERZ653415 | MGnify/ENA primary metagenome ERZ653415 (study PRJEB26926, sample SAMN06165016) | human gut metagenome | biome: ENVO:00009003; feature: ENVO:2100002; material: ENVO:00002003... | reverse complement strand
GGGCTCGGAGATGTGTATAAGAGACAGTGCATCGACTGACGCCGCCGAGCCCCAGGACGTCGAACAGCCTGCGTCTGAGAAGCCCAAGCGCGGTCGTAAGAAGTCCGCTAAGGCCAAGGCGTCCGAGCAGCAGGCCGAGGCCGAGCTGCAGGGCGATTCCAAGGCCGAGGCCAGCGATGATACTGCGGCTAACGCCGATGCCGCCGCAACCGATGGCGCCGCGCCCGCCGAGGCCGAAGACGGCGCTCGCCCCAACCGTCGCCAGCACAAGCGCAACGACGAGCGCAACGAGCGCAAGGACGAGCGCAACAACGACCGCCGCAACCGCCAGCGCGATCGCAAGCAGCGCAACAAGGAGCGTAATGCCGCTCCCACCGAGCCCACGCTTTCGCGCGAGGAGCTCGCGGCCATGAAGGTCGCCGAGCTGCGCGAGAAGGCCAAGGAGTTCGAGATTGAGACGACCGGCAAGAAGAAAGCCGAGCTCGTCGAGGAGATCTACGTCACCGCCGCGAAGGCCGAGGGCTTCCGCGACATCAAGGGCATCCTGCAGATTCGTCCGGACAGCTCCGGTATCATCCATGCCCATGGCTACATGAAGTCCAACGACGACGCCTTCGTGCCCGCCTACCTCATCCGCTCCGCGCGTCTGCGCACGGGCGATGTCATCGAGGGCTCGCTTCGTCCTTCGCGTGGCGGCGACAAGCGCGCCGGCCTCGCCAAAATCACGACCGTTAACGGTCTGGACCCCGAGCAGATTCGCAACCGCCCCAAGTTTGGTGACCTCACCCCGGTCTATCCCAACGAGCCGCTGCGCATGGAGCACGGCAAGGACTCCATTACCGGTCGCGCCATCGACATCGTGTCGCCGATCGGCAAGGGTCAGCGTGGCCTGATCGTGTCCCCGCCCAAGGCCGGCAAGACCACGATCCTCAAGAAGATCTGCCAGTCTATCTCGATTAACAATCCCGAGGTGCACCTCATCTGTCTGCTCGTCGACGAGCGCCCCGAAGAGGTCACCGATATGCAGCGTTCCATCAAGGGCGAGGTTGTGGCGTCGACCTTCGATATGCCCGCCGACAACCACACTCGCGTGGCAGAGCTCGTCATCGAGCGCGCCAAGCGCATCGTGGAGCTGGGCGGCGATGTTGTGGTGGTGCTCGACTCCATCACGCGTCTTGCCCGCGCCTACAACTTGGCGGCGCCCGCCTCGGGCCGCATCCTTTCGGGCGGCGTCGATTCGGCGGCCCTGTATCCGCCCAAGCGCTTCCTGGGCGCAGCCCGTAATATCGAGAACGGTGGCTCGCTCACCATCCTGGCCTCTGCCCTCATCGACACCGGTTCCAAGATGGACGAAGTCATCTTCGAGGAGTTCAAGGGCACCGGCAACATGGAGCTTAAGCTCGACCGCGACTTGGCCGATCGCCGCATCTTCCCAGCTATCGACCCCGTTGCCTCCGGTACGCGTAACGAGGACCTGTTGGTTGACGAGCAGATGCGCCCGTTTGTCTTTGGCCTGCGTCGCATTCTTGCCGGCATGAACAACACCGAGCGCGCAGCCGCATCATTTATCAAGGGTCTTAAGGGCACCAACACCAACCAGGAGTTCCTGGTGCGTTCGGCCAAAAAGCACAGCGACTACGAGCAGACGTTCTAGGTTGTCATCCACACGCAGCGTTAATCATCAATGCGATAAAGGGTCGGGGCTTTGAGCCTCGGCCCTTTTCTATATCGCCGCTTCGCACTTATTTTTGACCATAAGACTTGCAAGCAGCAGGTTTCCCGTTTCAATCCGACATCGTCGCTTGCAATCGACAGGGCGGTTTCGCATAATAGCTTTTAAGCTTCGCGACGGAAAACGCAGATGAAACGAACCATATACCGTTGCTTTGGGGCATAGCCCCGCTTCATCTTCTCTCGCGCAGCCAACTGAATGATGCGATTTGGGTGCTGGAAGATGGGGAGAGCTCATGGCTTCTTCTGATGCAACACAACGAGCAGTCCTTGCCGGACTTTCGTGCGGGATCGGCCTTGCCGCTCCCGTGGTTATGTATGCCGCGACGCTGCCGTTTTCGTCGGTGAACGAGACGGTCGTGGCGGGTGCGGTTCCCTTCGCCGTGGGCGCAGTGGCGGGCGTGGGTATCTATGCCGCCTCGCTGGGTATCTCCGAGTATCGTGCGCAGCGTGAAGAGCGTCTGTTCCAGCCCGATGCCATGGGCGGTGCCGCCAATCTCAATCAGCATCAAAGCGAGTTCAAGACCGCCTCGATTCCAGCTCAGCAGCAGGATGCGACTCCTTACGCTGCGGCTTCTGCTTCTCAGGCTCAGGCGGAGCAGTCTACCTCGGCATTCCTTTCCGGCCTGACTGGTGCGTTCCAGCGCCGTCATGCCGATGATGGTGTCCCTACCATCGCTCGAGCCGCAGATGCTATGGACGAGGACGAGGCTTGGTCCATGATCGACAGTATGCTCGACGACGATTCGCCGGTGAGCTGCGACCCTGCACACTCGCGCGACGTCTATCAAGTCGCCATCGACGAGCTCACCAACGGCGGGCAGACCGACTCCTTCAATCGCGACGACATCGCCGCCGCGGCACGCGCCGTGTCTGGCTCCCAGGCCGCCCCTGCGGGCAGCACGGCGGCTTTCGTGGCGCTCGTCGCCAACGCGGCAGCCAATAACGCCTACAGCGCTACCTCGGCGGACGCGAACGCTTCTGCCGACAATTCGTACGTTGATGAAGCCATGGCCGCGGACGAGGAGGCCGTTGCCGCCCGCCGTGCCGCCGAAAGCTCGCTTTGGGGCGCTCCTGCCCAGCAGCAGGCGGCTGAGGCTGCGCCGTACAACGCAAACCTCGCCAGCATGCCTATCATCTCCGGTGCCGCGGACATCGATCTCGATGACCTCGATGAGCCTGCAGCCATCACCGCATCGATTGATGCCCAAGATCGCATCAACACCGGCGACCTTCCAGATGCCTCGCTCGAGGTTGATGTCCCCATGGCCGATTACTCGGGCCACGAGGACATGTGGGCCGCCGCCACCGCGATTCTGGATGAGATTGACGAGCCCGCTCCTGTTGCAGCCCCCGCTCCCGTCGCTGCCCCTCAGCCTGCTGCCCCCGCCTATGTCGGCCGTCACAGCGCTGTGTTCCCCGAGGATACCGCCCGTATCTCACGCGAGAGCATCGAGCGGGCCGAGGCTATTGCCGCCGGCATTATGGAAAACCGTCGTCACGAGCGCGTCAATCAGATCCTCGAGGAAGAGATCGAGCGCCTGCAGTCCTCTACCGCCAAGCGTACGGGCCGTGCCTATCTGAGCGTTATCGAGGGCGGTACCGCCAGCTTCGCGCCGCTCCGCGCGGAGGCATAACTTCTGCATGGTTAAGATCAATCGAAAATGGGCGGTTGTTACCTGCCTGATGGCGCTCTTGATCTGGGGCAATTCGCTGGTTCCCGGCTCGGGGTCGGGCTCGCTGAGCCTAACGGTCATGGAAGCTATCCGCGGTTTCCTGCACGGCGTGGGACTTCCATATGAATGGGTGACCAACTTTGTTGTTCGCAAGTGCGCGCATTTTACCGAGTATATGGTGCTCGGCATCCTGGCAACGCACGCCTTTGATTTTGAGGGCCGGCGCACCTTTGACGTGCTGCTGCCCACGGCGGTGTTCCTGCTGCTGATTCCCTCGATCGACGAGACGATTCAGCTCTTTGTGCCGGGACGCGCCGGCATGATCACCGATGTGATGATCGACTGCTGTGGAGCGGCAACGGGCGTTGTGCTTCGATATCTCTTACGGTGGCTGATGTGCGCCAAAAAAGCCGCCTAGGACGTATTGTTTGGTCCTAGGCGGCCTTTTTTATTTGAGGGGTTATATGAGGCGTGGTGGCGTCGTTCCGTAGGTTGGATTTGCCGAGCGCGCCACGCCCTGTGGGTGCGTCTGCTACTGAAGCGCCTGTGCGCCCAGGGCCAGGCAGCCCATGATGCCCTGCTTGCCCTCGAGGCTGTTGTTGACAATATAGGAATCGATGTCGTTGACCTCGGGCGTGACGATATAGCCGTTGAGCATCTCGGCGCACTTTTTGCGTGCGAGCGGCACGATGGGGGTGTGGTCGGCCACGCCGCCGCCGATGATGATCTTTTGCGGTGCGTAGCACAGCGTGTAGGTCATGAGCGCCTGTGCCAGATAGCCTGCGAGCAGGTCCATGGCCTCCGGGTCATCGGCCATGTCTCCGGCGCTCTTGCCATCCCAGCGCTTTTTAACGCCAGGGCCGGCGATGAGGCCCTCGAGGCAGTTGTCATGGAAGGGGCAGGCGCTATGCTCGCCGATGGTGTCGCGCGGGTCGCGCGTGACCAGGATGTGGCCGGCCTCGGGATGCATCATGCCGTGCACGAGCTTACCGCCCGAGAGCACGCCGGCGCCCACGCCGGTGCCGATGGTCAGGTAGACCACGTCGGTGAGGCCCTGGGCGCAACCAAAGGTGACCTCGCCCAAGCAGGCAACGTTGACGTCGGTGTCGTAGCCACAGGGAATATTGAGCTCGTTTTGGATGGTGCCCAGCAGATCAAAGTAGCGCCATGCCGTTTTGGGCGTCTCCAGGATCTTGCCGTATTGGGGCGACGCGGGGTTGACTGCGGTGGGGCCAAAGGCGCCGATGCCCAGCGCGGTGATGCCCTTGTCGGCAAACCATGCATTGACGGCCTCAACGGTCTCCTGCGGGGTCGTGGTCGCGATCTGCTCACGCTCCAGGACCGTACCGTCTGCATAGCCCGTGGCGCAGACCATCTTGGTGCCGCCGGCCTCGAGCGCTCCGATAAGCTGCTGATCTGCCATAGTATTCCTCTCTCTGGGACGAGTTGCTCCGTGACTAGAGTATAGGGCTCTAAACTATTTAAGAAAGCGTTATAAAAAGAAGCCTCGCAACGCGGCGGGCGGTGCGAGGCTTCTTTGGCTACTTTAGCTGCCGGGCCGTCCTTACCCGCGCGGCTTGATTTTATCACGTAGAGACTTGAGGTTCTCCAGTGCCGCGTTAAGCGTCTCGTCTCGCTTGGCAAAGTGGAAACGAATCAGATGGTTGACGGGCTCGCGGAAGAAGCTCGAGCCGGGCACTGCGCCCACGCCCACCTTTGAGGCCAGGTCCTCGCAGAACTCGAGGTCGCTGTCGTAGCCAAACTCAGAGATATCCATCATCACGTAGTAGGCGCCCTGCGGTACGTTGTGCTTAAGTCCGATACTATCGAGCCCTTGGCAGAACAGGTCGCGTTTGGCGGTATAGAGGTCAAGGACCTCATCGTAATAGCTGCCGTCGAAATTGAGGGCGGTGACGACGGCTTCCTGCAGGGGAGCGGCGGCACCCACGGTGAGGAAGTCGTGGACCTTCTTGATGCGCTCGGTGATCTGGGCCGGGGCAATGGTGTAGCCAAGACGCCAGCCGGTGATGGAGTACGTCTTAGACAGCGAACTGCAGCTGATGGTTCGCTCGAACATGCCGGGCAGCGTGGCCATATAGACGTGCTCGTGGGGCGCGTAGACGATGTGCTCGTATACCTCGTCGGTAATGCAGTAGGCGTCGTACTTTTTGCAGAGGTCGGCGATAAAGGTGAGCTCCTCGCGCGTAAAGACCTTGCCGCAGGGGTTGGAAGGGTTGCACAGGACGATGGCCTTGGGGTCGTTGTCGCGGAAGGCCGCCTCGAGTGTCTCGCGGTCAAAGTCGAATGTGGGCGGGTTGAGCGGCACGTAGATGGGCTCGGCACCCGAAAGGATCGTGTCGGCGCCGTAGTTCTCGTAGAACGGCGAGAAGATGACGACCTTATCGCCGGGGTTCGTGACCGTCATCATGGCGGCCATCATGGCCTCGGTGGAGCCGCAGGTGACCACGATATTCTGGTTGGGGTCGATCGGCATGCCCATAAAGTGCTCCTGTTTGGCGGCGAGCGCCTCGCGCATGGCCTGGGAGCCCCAGGTAATGGAGTACTGGTGGTAGAGCGGCTTGGGGTCGGCGGCGATGGTGCTCAGGCTGTTGAGCAGCTGCGCCGGAGGATCGAAGTCGGGGAAGCCCTGCGAGAGATTGACGGCATCGTACTTATTGGAGATGCGTGTCATGCGGCGGATGACCGAATCGGTAAATGTTGCCGTGCGGTTGGAGAGTTCTTTCATGCCGGTCCTTTCGAGGATTTGCAGTGGGGCAAGTTTACTCCTATGGAACCGGTGGGAATTGCTCGAAACGCGCTCGAAAAACTCTTTTCAAAATTCTTGAAAATTGGGGCTTGCATCGCGTGGCGTTCCTTGCAATAATAGTCGAGCGCGAAGCGCACAGGACACGGTGGGTGTAGCTCAGTTGGCTAGAGCGACGGGTTGTGGTCCCGTAGGTCGAGGGTTCGAGTCCCTTTACCCACCCCAGTTCTTGCTTCGTGTTGATATCGGGTCGTTAGCTCAGTTGGTAGAGCAGGGGACTCTTAATCCCAAGGTCCAGGGTTCGACCCCCTGACGGCCCACCAAAGAACGCACAGGTCAGCGCTTCGGCGCTGACCTTTTTTGTTTACCGAGAAGCCGAATCATAACCGTCCGTTACCGTTCGTGTTTTACGCCCCCTGCCGTTTATGCGCGGCAGGGGGCGTTTTATGCATTTTGCAGGTAGTGGACCTAGAAAATGCAATTTAGAGCGTCTCGGCGCTGCGACCGGTGCCATTAAAACCGCCGTCCGCGCCGCCGCCCTCGACGATCTGCAGGGCGCGCCCGACCTGCCTAGCGGCCTTCTCGCGCTCCGCGAGGCCCGGCTTTATGTAATGGCGATAATCTGTCCCCAGGTCCGTGTGACCGTGCAGATCCATGATGCTCAGGGGGTCGACCTCGGTCGCCGCCATGATGGTCTCGGACGTGTGGCGCAGGGCCTTGGGCGGGATATACCGCAGGTCATGGCGTGCGCACATGCGCCGCCAGGCGCGCACGAGGTTGTCGCCGCGCATGTTGACGATGCGCTGCCCGCTCCACTCGCGCACCTGCTCCGTAACCGAAGTGCCGCCCTCGACGGTTATGCTCGGGCGCAACTCGTCCATGATCTGGTGCAGGCGCTCGCGGCCTGCCAATAAAACCGGCACGGTGCGCACGGAATGGGCGTTCTTGGTCTCCTTCACGCCGTCCTCGTCCGTGTACGCGCGGCAGACCTCGATGTACTCAGATATCGTCGGCTGGCCCGTGGCGAAGTCGTAGGTCGTGGTGACCTTGAGGTCGCACGGGCGCACGGCAAGTGCCTCCTCCTTGCGCAGCCCGCTCAGGCCCAAAATCAAGTAGGCGTTCATGATCAGGTCCGCGCGGTCGTCGCTGGCGGCGAGTCTGCGCAGCGCCTCGGCGGCCTCGGGGATGCTCCACGGCTCCACGGGCGCCTGCCTGGCCTTGGGCGCGATGACGCGGCGGCGGAAGGGCTCCACCGTCACCCAGCCGTCGTCGAAGGCGCGGCGCATGACGGCGCGCAGCGTGGTCTTGGTCTTGGCCGGCGCGCCCGAGCGCTCGATGCAGCTTCGCATCATGTCGTGGGTTATCTCGGAGATGTCGATGCTCCCCAGGACGGGGGAGATGTAGTTTTCCATCTGCCCGTCGTACTCGCGCAGGCTCGCCTTGGATCGTGGCTTGCCGCGGTTGCTCGGCGAGTCGCGGAAAACTCCCCAGTAGTACATGTCGAGCGTCACGCCTGCGTGCGCCGCCTGGGATACGCCCAGCTCCTGCGCGAGCTGGGCGATGGCGATATCGGCCTCGGTCTCGGTGCCGTACACGGTGCGCGACACGCGGCGCACGTGACCGTCCGCGCGGAAGCCCGCCTGCACGCGGATCACCCACTTGCCGGGCGCGACCTCGCGCTTGGAGCCGAGTTTTGACCTCGTGTTCTCGTTGGTTGCCATATAATGGTCCTGCCTTTCCCTTTTGCCGGAGGGCATATGCCCCGTGCGGATCCGCCAAGATTGCCGCACGGGGCTTCTTTATATCTTGAGCTCTCAAAGATTCTTTGAAAGCTTGCTGGGGCGGATGCCCTGAATGCCCCACAAACAACCGTTCACCGTTTTGTGCGTCCGTTCGCGGGTTTTTGAGGCATAATAGAGGCGAGAAAAGGTCCCTTCCCTCCGATACGAACCCCTGGGTTCTTCGCAGTGCGATAGTTGGGAAGGTCGAATAGGGCGTGCCTTCGGGTGCGCCCTATTCTTTAAACTCAACTTTCCCGACCCTTCTGAAAAACGGATAGACGGCGCACATTGGCCAACGCTTGTCCTGGGCGAGGTCTCGTTGAGCCGCCCAACAGTAGTAGTCCGCCGCCTGAAGGTTCATGTCGCTTGCCGAGTCGTGGTGCATAAGGACGTAGGGGATATGTCGGGCCTGGAACTTCTCCTTCATATAACGCTTGAGCGGCTTCACAACCTGCCGCTTTGTCGCGTCCTTGGGGAGCCTGTCGGTGATAACGACGATTCCTTCCAGATTGATGATGCCTTCTGCTCGATAGATCTCGTCGAGCAGGAGCGAGAACACTTTCGAGTAAACGCTTTCCGGCGTGCGCATCTCATCGGGAACCTCCGACTTGTCGACGTAAACCGAGTAGACGCGATAGTTGCAATTCTGGGCGGACAGAATGCGGTAAACGCTCTTGCGCACCTCGTTCTTGTCATCGCAGGCGTGGAACTTCTGTATGTCCATACCCTTTTCCATCAGGTCATACCGAAGCTCGCGCATCGCGTCTGCCGAGTTGAACGGACGGGTGGCGACGACGCAGGTCATCAGGAAAAACGGAGTCCCGCTTTGTTTGAAATCTAGATTCCCTGACTCATCGAGATACATGTACAGGTAATCATCTGGATTGCTGTCGCGGTAATGAACGGTAACGGTCTCACCACCCCATTCGGGATGGCCTGCGTCGTCGTTCCATATGACGTTAATGTTCATCTGCAGCTGTCCGCATCGAGCCCGCGAGCGCCTCGTCGATCGCATGGCTTAGAAGCTCCAGGCCGCCGCGGTCCATGAACACCCTGCTTGAAAGCACGCCCCTCTCTGAGCCGTCGGGGAGCTCGATGTCGGCGAGGAGGAAATCGAGTCTCACCATATCGTCTTTGATGCTGACGGTTACGGCGTCGGCATGGGCGCCTTTCCTGGTTACCGGGTCGCTGTCTATCGAGATCGTCTTCTGAATGCCTTCCATTTCTGTTCCTTTCTTTCGTTGGGATGCTCCTTGCCGTCTGGAGTGGTCGTTGCGTTTTGCGCAACGAACCAAACGGGGGCCTGCCCGTTTTCGTAGGGTTACGAAAATGGGGGAGTAGCTGGCGTTTTGGTGCCCGTTGTCTACGCGGACCTTACTTGATCCGCTTCCAGCCCTTCGATTTCAGGCGCTGCAGCCTGATTTTGGGACAGCTCGGCCTGGTCGCGTGCCGTCTCCAGGATCTTCGAGCGCCTCTTCTCGGTGCTCTGCCGGTAGCAGTAGAGCAGCTCCCCCTCCTCGGGGCCGAGCTCATCGGCGGCACCTTCGTTGAGGCCGGGCGGCCATCCGCATAGGTCGTTAGGCGTGCATCCGAGCACCTGAGCGCATCTGAAAGCATCCTCAAGGAGGATCGGTGTTTCGCCACGTTCCCAAGAGCCATATATGCGAGCGGTCGTGCCGACAAGTTCCGGCATCTGGTTTTGCTTTAGACCCTTGGCTTCTCTAAGGGCCCTCAATCGAAGAGAAAAGTTCATATTTCGTACCTCCTTAGACAGGAGTGTACCAATAAGTTAGATAAACGTGTACGAAATTCGTATTTAATTGTTGACAAGTACGAGATACGTAGTAATCTAATTAGCGAGATACGAAATCCGTACTTTTCAGATTAAGGAGGTACACATGACGGACGTTAAAGAGTCTTTTGCTCATAACTTGCGCATCTTCATGGCTCACGCCGACATCAAGACCGCTGAGGAGCTTTCCGCGGCATCGGGCGTGTCGGTATACAGCATCCGCAACTATCTGGCCAAGGCTTCGACGCCTTCGCTCGAGAGCCTCGCGGCGTTGGGGCTGGCCCTCGGCTGCACGCCCAACGACCTGATGGGCTGGAACACGGACGAGGCCGCATAGGGATGGGGAAAGAGGAATGACTGGCAAGAAGATGGGCGAGTTCGTATTGGAGGGCAGGTGCCCCGAGGCCATGGAGCTCGCGGAGAAGGCGAGGGAGGCTTCGGAGCACCTGCTGGCGGCCGCCGAGATCCTCAATGAGCTCGGTGAAGTCGAGCTCAACTACGAGGTCATCGCGTGCGGTAACCCGTCCCGCAGTGGGGGCAGCGCATCGATTCCGGTCGGAGAGTGAAGCTACGGCCGCAGACTTGGCAGCGGGCTTCGTAGCCCTCGGTTGCAATGACGCGCTCGATTCCGCCGGTGAATATGCGGCCCAGGTTTCTCTCATTGAGTTCGACCTTTGGTTTTGACATGTAATCACCTCCTTTCGCGTAAAGGGATGAACGCAAAGGAGTTTACGGGTTCGTGGGGACACGGAGATGAATGAGATCAGACGGCTCCGCAAGAAGGCGGGGCTCTCGCAGTTCAAGCTCGCGGTGAAGGCGGGCGTGACCGAGACGACGGTACGGAACTGGGAGCGCCGGGGGATAGCCGACGCGAAGTACGGGGCGGCAAAGCGGCTCGCGAGGGCGCTGGGCGTGCCCATGGAGGATCTGGAGGAAGAGGAATGACCGGCAAGAGCTACGAGCTGCCCGACGACATCACGACGATGGGCGGCATGGTCACGTGGGCCGACAAGGATGCCGAGTGGCACACGGAGGTGTTCGAGTTCCTGGCGGACGCGCGCTACTCGTTCCGCGCGCACGTCCAGGCCGGCGACGTCGCCTATCTCGCACGCCTGGTCGCGCTCGACCGCAGGCAGGCGCTCGACCCGGTGGCCTACGACGTCATGGAGATCGACCCCGCGCCGGGCGAGTGGCCGTTCGGCCGCGGTCGCGTATGACCCGGGCGCTGCTGGCCTCAGCCGTCGTGATGGACGCCGCCGGCTGGATGTGCGCCGCGCAGGGCGCCTACGGCCTGGCACGTGGCTGCTTTGCCGCGGCGCTGCCGTTCATCGCGGCGTGGGTGGTCGGGTCGCTCCGCGACTGACGGCGGGCCCGCCACCGTCTCTCCGATTCCCTTCCAAGGAGGTTCCCATGGGTTTCATTCTCGCACTTTCCTTCGCGTTCCTGTTCGGGGTCGGACTCGGCCTCATGCGCCGCTGACGGCTGGCCCGTCCCCGTCGCGCCACGGGTTCCGTACCGCCCCCATTCCGCGGGGCCCGTGGCGCGACGGGGCCGGACCCACTACTTCCGGCCCGCAAGGTGCCGCCGCCGACTTGGCGGGGCGGCGGCACCGCTCCCTTTGGCGGGGGAGCGCCCTCCGGCTGCATCTATCGGTGCGGCCCTCCGGCAAGGGATTGGCCCTATTACATGTGAAAGGAGAAGGCCATGTGGATGTCGATAGCCAAGGGCGCGCGTTACGCCTGCTGCGACAACGTCACGTTCCGCGCGATGGTCATGCAAGGGGTCATCCCGCGCTACCCGTCGCTCAACCCCAACAGCTCGCGCGAGGTGGTGCGCAGCGAGGACATCGACGCCGCCATCATGGCGCGCGGCGCGGTGCCGGCGCTGCCCTCGCCCGACTGCGTGCCATCACGCCGACCGAGGCGGGTGGCGTGATGGGCGACCTTATCTGGGAGGCCGGCTGCAGGCTCGGCGAGTGGTGGGACTCGCTTCCCGAGCGCGTGCGCAGCGTCGTGTGCGCCGTGGCGCTCATCGGCCTGATCGCCGTCGGAGGCGCCATCGAGGGGACCGCCCCGAGCGGGATGTACTACTAGGAGGAATGACATGCAGTTTGAGAAGAGGCAGGTTCGCCTGGGCGACATCAGGCCCAGCGAGCAGAACCCGCGCGACGACTTCGGCGACATCGGCGCCCTGGCCCGCAGCATCGAGGCGACCGGCGGCGAGCCGCTGAACCCGCCCGTGGTCGTGGCGGACGGCAACGTCTACCGAATCGTGGACGGGGAGCGCCGCTACCGCGCGCTGTCGTCGCTTTACGGGGAGGACCGCGAGGTCTCAGCGCTGGTGGCGGAGAGCATGGACGAGGCCAACGAGCTCGTGGCCATGCTCGCCACCGACGACAAGCGCCAGCTGACCGAGGCCGAGCGCGCACGCGGCGTGCAGCAGATGCTCGTGCTTGGCGTCGACGAGCAGCGCATCGAGCGCGCGAGCCGCGCCACCGCCGGGCAGATCCGCGCTGCGCGCAAACTGCGCGGGCGCATCGACGCCGGCGTGCAGGTGACGCTGGAGCAGCTCGAGGCCGCGAGCGCCTTCGACGACGAGAAGGACGTCGAGGCCGTGCTGGCGGCCGGCGACGGCTGGGCGGGCAAGGCCGACCAGATCCGCCGCCGCAACGAGCGCGAGGAGGCCAAGGCCGAGGACTACGACGCCTTCGGCGATGCGGGTATCCCGGTGGTGAAGGAGCAGCCTGAAGGGTTCATCTACACGGACTGGGTCCATGTCGGCCTCGCCGCCCAGAAACTCGAGGGGCAGGAGTTCCCCGCCGGCACCGTTGCCGTGTGGAAGGGCAGCTACTGGGACCTCTTCGCTCCGAAGGGCGGCGATGACGCCGAGCCCGAGAAGACCGAGGAGGAGATCCGGGCCGAGCAGGAGGCCGCGCGCGAGAAGACGGCGCTCGAGGAGCTGTACAGGAGCCTGATCGGCTTCGTGGCGTCCGGCGCCTTCGCCATGTCCAAGGACCTCATGATGTGCGTGCGCGTGGGCCGCGAGGACCCGCCCGCGCTGCTCGTGGCGATGGGCGGCGACAGCAACCCCGAGAACGAGGAGCGCTTCGGTCGCGTGCGCGACGAGTTCGCCCGCAACCTCAAGGCGTGCAGGCCCAGCGAGTACGAGGCCGGCTGCTGGCTCATGGCGGCGGCCAAGGACATGGCCCAGCTCAACAACCGCTGGGGCGGCGACGACGCGGAGGCGTGGCTCGACCACTATGACATTTTCTGCTCCGCGGGCTTCGAGCCCGGCGAGGAGGACGTGTGGCTCATGGAGAGGGTTCAGGCGAGTTTTGAGGAGGAGAAGGATGAGTAGCGAGGATGAGAACTACGTCACGGTGACGGTGAAGGCCAGGGGGCATGAGTGCTCCATCCTCTGCCGCGAGGCAACGGTGGCGACGGTGGGGGCGGACGGTGAGCCCGGCACATCGCTTCACGTCGGCACCTTCGACTCGAAGTCGATTAGGGTTCTCGCGGAAGCGGCCCTCTCGGAGCTGCTCTCTGCCGGAGTCCGCGCCGGCATCCCCATGGACGCCATGCGCATCGAGCTCGTCTACGCCGCGGTGCGCTGCGGGTTCCCGGAGGAGGAAGAGCGGAGCGCGATCTACTACGACCTCGACATCGACATGGACGGGGAGACCGCCAAGGAGGAGAAGGATGAGTAGCGAGAAGAATGTCAGGGTGACGGTGGAGGCGTGCGGCGAGGCCCGCGCTTTCGAGTGCCGCTGCGCGACGGTCACGACCGTCAGCGGGGACAGCAGCGTGGACGCGTGTTTCGTGGGCGCGTCAAGCCCCCGCGATATCGCCACGCTCGCCGCCGCGGGTATTGACACGGTCATTGAGGCCCTCCGCCAGGTGGGCATTCCATACGGTCTCGCGCGCAAGCTCATGCTCACCGCCGTGCTCAGTGCCGACCCCCGCGGGCACGCCGACAGCGTCCAGATCACCGACCTGGACGCGCGCAGGGAGATTCGCGACATGGCGGCAGAGCTGGGCGTCGATGCCGACATCTAGCGAGCGCCGGGCGGTCGTGCAGCGCGGGGCGGGCGGGCGCTGGTTCGCCCGCCCCTACATGGGCACCGACCGCGTCACGGGTAGGCGGATCAGGCCGTACAGGTCGTGGGACGCGGAGCTGACGCGCGAGCAGGCGCAGGCGGAGTGCGATAGGTGGGCGGCCACGTTCGACCCGTCGTCGGCCCGGGACAGCTCCAAGCGCCTGTCCTCGATGCTCGAGACGTACATCTCCGACCCCGTCAACGGCCTGTCCGACAACTCGGTGGCCACGTACCACAGCGTGGTCAGGACGATGGTGGAGCCGACTATCGGCCGGCTGCCCTACGACCAGCTGGAGCCCTGGGACGTGTCGGCGGCGTACCGCATGCTGCTCGCGCCCAGGACGGGGAAGGGCGTGAAGCCCAAGACGCTGCTCAAGATGCACGCGCTGCTGAAGGGCGCCTACCGCTCGTGGCGGCCGGCGCTGGGCCGCGACATCATGCTCGACGTGCCCGCGCCCTCGCCCGACCCCGTGGAGCCCTTCGCGCTTTCCGAGTGCGATACCGACGAGCTATCCCGCGCGCTGGTCTCCGCCATGTCCTCGCGATCCGCCTCGGGCGCCAACATCTCGCGGCGCACCGAGGCCATGGCGGCCTACCTCGCCCTCAACACGGGGCTTCGCTGCGGGGAGGTCTGCGGGCTGCAGCGGCGCGACTGGCGCCGGGCGCTGCACGACCTCCACGTGGTGGGGCAGGCGGTCGAGAAGCCCGAGCTGCACCGGCAGGCCTACACCAAGGGCAGGCACGTGCGCAACGTGTCGCTCGCCCCGGCGGTGGAGGCCCAGCTGCAGCGCCATCTGGAGTGGCAGGACACGTGGCTCGCGCGCAGGGGCCCGGCGGCGCTGGTGGTGACCTTCGGGCCGGCAGGTGCCCTCGCGCGCCCGTCCACCGTGACGAGGCGCTTCAAGTCGCTCGCGAGGGACCTGGGGCTGCCCGAGGAGACGGTCTTCCACTCCCTGAGGCACACCCATGCCACCTGGCTGCTCATGCACGGTTTCGACATGCGCACGGTGCAGGAGCGCCTGGGGCATGCCGACGTCAAGACGACGCTCGGCACTTACGGCTCGGTCATGCCGGGCCGAGACCAGGCCGCCGCCGCGGCCTTTACCGATTCGATCTGCGGAGGTGATACGGATGAATAACTTCAACTTCAACAGGGACTTCTACGAGGGCTGCCGCGCCCTGGGCGACAGGGAGGGCATGGCGCTCGCCTGGGCGATGCTGCGCTACGGCTACGAGGGCGTCGAGCCCAAGCTGAAGCCGACGACCATGGCGGCGTTCACCTTCGCAAGGGGCCGCATCGACGCCATGGTCAACGGCAGCCTTGGGGGTCTCAGGAGGGCGGCCAACGCCGGCGGTCAGGGGTCTAGCCAAGGGGGTAGCCAAGGGGGTAGCAAACCCAGCAGGCTAGAGGGTAGCCGACAGAAAGAGAAGGAGAAGGAGATAGCCCTAGCGGGCTATAGCGCGACCCGCCAAGCACCCGATGGC
>ENA-OYXC01000564-OYXC01000564.1-human-gut-metagenome-genome-assembly--contig:-NODE-564-length-15362-cov-7.734893_pt1 | contig 15362 bp, 10 predicted proteins | sample MGYA00244214_ERZ653415 | MGnify/ENA primary metagenome ERZ653415 (study PRJEB26926, sample SAMN06165016) | human gut metagenome | biome: ENVO:00009003; feature: ENVO:2100002; material: ENVO:00002003... | reverse complement strand
ATTTTTTCACTAAATCGCTTGCGTGTATACCTAGTAGACACTGTATAATTAGATACATATTTTATTGATAGCTCTTTTTAATAAATGGAGGAATATAAATGAAACGTACTGCTGTATATCCTTTTACTGCGATTGTAGGACAGGAGGAAATGAAGCTGTCCCTGATTTTAAATGTTATTAACCCGGCTTTGGGCGGTGTTTTGATTAAAGGTGAAAAGGGCACGGCCAAATCCACTGCTGTACGCGCTCTCGCCGAGCTGCTGCCGCCGATGGCGGCTGTGCACGGCTGTCGCTTCCACTGTGACCCGCACAGCAGCCAGCTGTGCGATGACTGCACTGCCAAGCTGCAGGCAGAGGGCACCTTGCCGGAGGAAACCATCAACATGCGCGTGGTTGAGTTGCCTGTAAGTGCTACAGAGGACCGCGTTGTCGGTACATTGGACATTGAGCATGCGATTAAGCATGGCGAGAAAAAGTTTGAACCAGGTATTTTAGCGCAGGCCAACCGTAACATTTTATATGTAGACGAAATCAACCTGTTGGATGACCACGTTGTTGACGTGCTGCTGGACGCAGCTGCCATGGGCGTAAACACTGTTGAGCGCGAGGGCGTTTCCTATTCTCACCCCGCACGCTTTGTGCTGGTTGGCACTATGAACCCCGAAGAGGGTGACATCCGCCCGCAGCTTTTGGACCGCTTTGGTTTGAGCGTTGTTGTTACCGGCGAGCATGACCCGCTGCAGCGCGTAGAGGTAATCAAACGCCGTCTGGCTTATGAAAACGATGCTGAGAGCTTCATTGCAGGATATAAGGAAGCGCAGGAGGAGCTGGCAGAAAAAATTATTGCTGCCGGCAAGCTGCTGCCGGAGGTAACTATTGATGACAAGCTGCTGGAAACCGTAGCTAAGCTTTCTGTTGAGCTGGGCGTAGACGGTCACCGTGCAGATATTACTGTGATCAAAACAGCGCTGACTCTGGCTGCCTTCAACGGCCGCAAGCAGGCTAACCTTGATGACCTGAAGGAAGCAGCTAAGCTGGTGCTGCCGCACCGTATGCGCCGCCGTCCGTTTGAAGAGGGCGAGCTGGATTGGAATAAGGTAGAAAGCTTTTTGGCTGCCGAAGCCTAAGGAGCGTTGACTATGCTTAAAAATAATCTTTATCCCTTTGCTGCGGTAGTGGGGCAGGAGGAGGCTAAAAAGGCCTTGCTCATTGCTCTTGTCAACCGCAGAGCAGGCGGCCTGCTCATAGGCGGTGCTAAGGGTACGGCAAAATCCGTGCTGGCCCGCAGTGTTCAGAGCCTGATTGGTGCGCAAAGGATGCTGACGTTGCCGCTGAATGTAACAGAGGATATGCTTTTTGGCAGCATTGACCTGGAGGCTGCCGTAAGCTTGGGTGAAAAACGCTTTTCCCCGGGCATTCTGGCACGTGCTACGGATAACATTCTTTATATTGATGAAGCTAATCTGCTGCGTCAGGAGCTGCTGACTGCGGCATTGGATGCTAACAGCGCAGGTATTAACAATGTAGAGCGTGATGGTATCAGCTGCAGCCATGAGGTGCGCACGACCGTCATTGCTACGATGAATCCGGAGGAAGGCACTCTGCCCGGACATATTCTGGACCGTTTCGGCATGTACGCAGATATGCAGGCACTGCAGGATATCGGTCAGCGCGTGGAGGTTATCCAACGTGCCTTAGCATATAGTAACAATACCCTTGAGTTTTGTGAGCAGTATGCGGAAGAAACCGCTGCCCTGGCAGCGAAGGTGCAGGCAGCGCGTGAGCTGCTGCCGCAGGTTGAGGTGAGCGATGCGATGCTGATGCTTGCCGCTCAGCTGTGCTCGCAGGCTTTTTGTGCCGGCCATCGTGCGGAAATTTATCTGCTCGAGGCTGCGCGCGCTATCGCCGCCCTGGCGGGGCGCGCTTACGTGCTGCCGAAGGACGTGGAGGAGGCAGCGCAGTTCGTACTGCCACACCGTATGCGCAAGCCGCCCGAGCAACAGCCCGAGGAGCAGGAGCAACAGGACGATAACCAAAACGAAGATGAAAACGAGCAGGATAACGAAGATAATCCTGACGATGATAATAACGACGAGGACAACGAAGATAACCAGCTGCCGCCACCACCGCCATTGGATAACGGCGATGATGACGAAGATGACGATGCTTCCGACGATGAGGACGAGGACGACGAAAGCGACGAGGACGAGCAGCAGCAAGAGCAGAATGACAGTAATCTGGCACCGGAGGAGCAGCTGGCCGATATCGACAAAAGCTTCCGCCTGCCGAAGATGCTGCTGGATTTGGGCAAGGACCGCAATGTGCGCCGTGGCAGCGGCAAACGCAGCGTGACCAAGACTGACCTGAAGCAGGGACGTTATGTGCGCGCCGAACAGCCTAAAAGCAAGGTTACGGACTTGGCCTTTGACGCAACTATCCGTGCTGCAGCGCCATATCAGCGTTTGCGTGAGGATAACGGCTGTGCGCTGAACATCAAGGAGGAGGATTTACGCCAGAAGGTGCGCGAAAAACGCATCGGCAACACCTTCCTATTTGCGGTGGATGCCAGCGGCTCCATGGGTGCACGTGAGCGTATGCGCGCTGTTAAGGGTGCCATTTTCTACATGCTGCAGGAGGCGTACCAAAAGCGTGACCGCGTAGGTATGATTGCTTTCCGCCGTGATAAGGCGGATATGCTGCTGCCGATTACCCGTAGCGTGGACCTGGCACAGAAGCGCCTGGCGGAAATGCCGACCGGCGGCAAAACACCGCTGGCAGATGGACTGGCACTGTCGCTGCAGACGCTGGCCATGCTGAACAAGCGTGACAGCGAGCTGGAGCCGATTCTGATTGTTGTTACCGACGGACGTGCGAATGCCGTGCATGAGGGTGAAAAGGATCCTGTAGCTGCAGCAATCGGTATTGCCGAAAAAATCGCTAAGGCTAAAATTACCTCGGTGGTTATTGATACGGAAAGCGATTTTATCAAGCTGGGCTTGGCAAAGAAGGTTGCCGCCGCTATGCAGGCCAATTATTATACGCTGCAGAAGCTGTCTAAAGAAAATATAATTCGTATTGTAAGAAATTTGAATTAAAGATAAGAGTATAGTATACTAATAGGTATATTGAAATATAAAGGAGTGGAGTTTTCATGAAAAAACTGCTTATTTTATTAATGACCTTATTTTGCTGTGCAACCGCATTTGCTGCTGATGCAGACAAAAAGCCTTCAACCCAAGAGGGCATGAACTGGGAAATCAGCATGATGCCTAAACCGAGCGAGGAAGAGCAGGAGCAGGCACGTTGGTCTATCGTTGTAGAAAATAACGTAGGTATTTATGCTTACGATATGGATTCCCTGACCTTCAGCAAGGTTACTAACGGCCTGCCCAATAAAAATATTATTTCTGTACTGACGAAAACCGTTTTTACCGATAAGGATATGCTGAAAAAGCTCAATGAAAAATACAAGGCTTCTCTGGCTAAAAAAGAGAAGGTGCAATACTGTGAAATCGTCATGACCTTTAATCTGCAGGATAAAACCTACGGCGTAGAGGTAATGGATGTTTATGGCAGCAAGAAAACTCTGCTGAGCCATCAGGCTAAGGAACTGAAGTTTGTTCCGGTTCCGGCAGGCAGTTTTGCTGAGGCTATGCTGGAAATCTGCCAGCAGGCAGTGGCTGCTGATGCGCAAGCAGCAGCGAAATAATGCTGCGCCCCGATTTTACTCAGGCAAAAAACTATATATTACAACACAAACTCCTTAGTCTGCTTGCTATCTGTGTGATAGGCATTACTTTGACACTGGGCCTCAGGCATCTCTCCAACCAGTCTACGTCAAAAAAAGCAGTAATGAAACCTATTGTGCACACGCAGACAGTAAGCAGACGACCATTGTATAAAAGCATTAATCTTTTTGGACAGCTCAAGGCCAAGGCACAGATTGATATCATCAACAAGTATGCCGGCATCGTCGATGAGATTAATGTGGATTTGGGCAGCAAGGTGCAGGCCGGAGATATCCTCCTGGTGCAGCATCTTGATGATGCCCGCGCCGAAATGCTCAAGGCCAAGGCACGCTATGCCGAGGCCGGAGCCAATGCGGCAACTACGGATGTGAGCTACAGCACCAGCCTTACTCGCTATGAGGCTGATTATAAGCTGGCGCAGGTCAACGCGGAGCGTTACCGCAAGCTGTATGCGCAGGGCGCTGTTTCCAAGTCTGAGCTGGACAGCATGGAGCAGACGCTGGCTAATAAAAAGGCGCAGTACGATGCTTTGGCGCAGCAGGAAAGCTATGATGGTACACCGTCGCAGGTTTACCGTCAGGAGCAGATTGCTGCCAGACGCGAGCAGGAGTACATTATTTCGCAAAACAAGTATCACGATCTGATTTTTAAGGCACCACGCGCAGGTATTATTACCTACCGCGATGCAGAAGTGGGTGGCTATGCGCCTGCAGGGAGCAGGCTGCTTACCCTTTTGGATGACAGTGGTTTTACAGTGGACTGCGATATTACAGAGGCCGAGGCTGCTTCTGTGACCGTTGGCACGCAGGTTGAGCTGAAGCTGGAGGCGATTGGCGAAATATGCCGGGGTACTGTTGTTTATGTGAGCCCTGTAAGAAGCAGGGAAACAAACAAATTTACCCTCCGCATCAGGCTGGATGAGCCTGGCTCCAACGTAAAGGCAGGCTTGTTTGCCAAGGGTGAATTGCGTTTTCTGCAAAAGCCATCCACTATATATTTACCTAAAAATGCCGTTCTGGAACGGGATGGCAAATATTTTGTCTATGTGCTGGGCAAGGGGAATAAGGCACTTAAAAAGTCTGTTACTACCGGTGCAAGTAATAATGAAAGTATTGAAATAGTGCAGGGTGTGAAGATAGGCGAAACGGTTATCCTTGATAATCTTGCGCGTCTGCGTGACGGCATGGTGGTTGAGGTGGCCAAGGAGGAGGCGAAGTAATGAATATTACACGCTTTTCTATTAAACGGCCTATCGGTATCTGCATGATTTACATATTAGTCTGCGTCCTCGGTCTTATCAGCTTCTTTCGCATTGGCGTGGAGCTGCTGCCGGACGTGGACTCTAAATTTATCAGCGTAATTGTCAACTATCCGGGCGCCAGTACGGAATCCGTCGAACAGCAGGTGACGAAGCCGATTGAGGACGAGCTGTCCTCAATTTCGCACTTTAAGCAGGTGCGTTCCGCTACACGTCCCGGACGTGCGGAGATTTTTGTCGAGCTGGACAGTCAGGCCGATGCTGATATGGTGGCGATTGAGGCAACGAAAAAAGTCAGCCGTATCCGTAAGAATCTGCCGGAGGATATTGATGAGCCTGCAGTGCTCAAGCGTTCCTCCGAAGAATATCCGATTATCCAGATTGCAGTAACGTCTAAGGATAACCTGGACGATATTTTTGCCTTGGCAGACAGTAGCTTTAAGGAGCGCTTGCAGCAGGCAGCCGGCGTAGCCGATGTTGACGTTACAGGCGGACGTGCCAAGGAAATCGCAATCGAGGTTGACAAGGATAAGCTCAATTATTACGGTTTGACTCTGCAGGATATTATTGTAGCGGTGCGCAAGGAAAACGTTATTGTTTCTTCCGGCTCTGTCTATACCGATGCTTTGGAAAAAACCGTGCGTCTGCAGGCGCAGTATAAGGCTCCGGAGGAGATTCAGCATCTGCAGCTTAAGGGTACAGGTGGCAGATACATCGAGCTGGGGCAGGTGGCCAATGTGCAGGCCAAGGATAAGCGTGCCGTGGCCTATAGCCGTGTAGACGGCAATGAAGCGGTGTCGCTGGAGGTTTACAAGGCCAGCGGTGCCAATATTGTCGATACGGCTGATGGCGTGCTGCAGCAGCTGGAAACGCTGCGCAAGGATTATCCGGACTACGTTTTCACAGTTGTTTATGACCAGTCGCATTTCGTGCGCGATTCCCTGAGCAACACGCTAAAAACGCTGCTCGAAGGTCTTGTTACCACGGGACTTGTTTTGTATCTGTTCCTGCGTGGCTGGAAGTCGTCCATGGCAGTTATGATTGCCATTCCGACCTCACTTATTGCAACCTTCTTCCTGATGTATCTGGCAGGCTTTACCTTCAATATGATGTCACTTATGGGTATGGCGCTGTGTATCGGTATTCTTGTCGATGACTCCATTGTTGTGTTGGAGAATATCCATCGTTTTCTGGCGATGGGCAAAAGTGCCGATGTAGCAGCGGAGGAAGGACGTAATGAGATTGGTATGGCGGCAATCGCTATGACGCTTTGCGATGTGGTGGTATTTTTGCCGATTGCCTTCATGCAGAGTGCGACAGGACAGTTCTTCAAGCAGTTTGGCATGACGATTGTTTTTGCTACGCTGATGTCGCTTGTCGTTTCCTTTACGCTGACACCGATGCTGGCTTCGCGCTTTTATAAAAACGGCGTAGAGGAGCCTAAGGGCAAGCTGTGGAGCAGGCTGGATGCCTTTGAGGCGCAGACAATCGCAAAATATGATATTCTGCTGCGCAAATGCATCGAAAAGCCGAAGAAGTTGGTGCTGGGAGTGCTGGCAGCCTTCGCGGTGGCGGTGGCGCTGGTGCCGCTCGGTATAGTTGGTTCAGAGTACATGCCGCGTACCGACGAAAGCGCGATTCAGGTGAATATTGAGCTGCCTACGGGCTTTAACGCCGACCAAACCAACGAGGCTTTGCTGCTGTTTGAGGATTATTTGGCCAAGGTGCCGGAAATCGAGCATTATATGACTAATGTAACGACCACACAGAGCATGGGCAAGCTGGTTATCGCGCTCAAAAGCAGCGACGAGCGCAGTAAGGATGTCTGGCAGGTAGCACAGGGCATCCGTAGCTTTGCCAAGCAGAATCTTGGCGAAATCAAGGTGCGTGTCAATGAGATTCAGTCATCCGTTACCGGTGTTTCGGGCGGTCGCAACCTTGTGCGCTCGCCGGTACAGGTGGAACTTAAGGGCAGCGATATGGACCAGCTTGTGGCTGATTCCGCTAAGGTGGAGCAGATTTTTGCTTCGACTGCAGGCTTGAAGGATATTAAAAATTCCTATGTTAAAGGCATGCCGGAGCTAAAGGTGACTGTAGACCGCGACAAGCTGAAATATTATCACGCGACAGTCAATGACGTGGCGCAGTCCTTTAACGCCGCTATCGGCGGACGCAGTGCCGGCGTACTGGCGAACGATGTGCAAAACCATGGCAATGACACCGATATTGCAGTACGCTTTGCCGGTGGCAGTGGCTATGATATTGAAGACGTGCGCGCTATTCCCGTGCAGACAGGCAGAGGAAGCGTCTTTCTTGGCGACCTTGCCGACGTAGAAGAGGGCGTAGGCCCGATTACTATCCGTCGCGTGAACAAGGAGCGCATCATCAACATCCAGTGCAACCTGACAGACAGACCGCTGAATGAGGTAGTTAAGGAGCTGACGCAGAAGCTCAATGCCGCAGGTCTTAAGAGTAGCTATGCTTTTTCCGGTCAGGCGACGACGATGAACGATTCCTTTGCCGAAATGGCTATGGCATTGTCACTGTCACTTCTGTTGATTTATCTGCTGCTGGCAGTGCTCTATGAATCGGTATTCACGCCGTTCATCCGTATGTTTTCGCTGCCGCTGGGCATTATCGGTGCCATCTTCTGTTTGCTGCTGACGCATAATACAATCAATCTGTATTCACTTATCGGTATTCTGGTTATGGATGGTTTGGTAGCGAAAAACGGCACTTTGCTTTTGGACTATACGCTGACGCTGATGCATGAAGGCATGACGGCGAAGGCTGCGGTAATCGAAGCAGGCAAAACTCGTCTGAAGCCTATCTTTATGACAGCACTGACGATGGTGGTGGGTATGCTGCCGACAGCGCTGTCGCTGAGCGCAGGCTCGGAAACGCGCGTGAGCATGGCGTGGGTTATCATCGGCGGTATGATAACATCAACGGTGTTTACGCTGTTAGTGCTGCCAATACTGTTTTTGTGGTTGAAAGAAAAATTTCCTAGTAGAATTTAGTTTAATAATAAGAATTGATATTGAATATATAAGACTTGTGTAGTATACTATGGACATATAAAAAGAGAGATTCCTAAAGCGAAATATAACTTTACAAAGAAGCTTTCTATATAATATCAGAAGAGTAACTTGCGCCTTTGCTGATTATAAAAGCAAGGGCGCTTTTTTATAGCTATATTGCCGTATAGCTTACAATTTTGCTTGATGCGCTTAGTAGCCTGTGGCCATGCAAGACTGGGCAGGGGAAGAGTGGTCAAAATATATTTTTTAGGAGTATGAGTAAACATGAAGAGTAATTTTTCCAAGGGTTTATTGATGACGGCCCTCATTACCGGTAGTGTAATGTGGGGGGGCACAAACGTATTTGCTGAAGAGCTGCAGGAGTATACGCTTGACCAGATGGTTGTAACGGCGACGAGAACGGAGAAGCGTGATGTCGATGTTCCTGCAAGTACTGAAATTTTGACGCATGATAAAATTCTTGCTAGTGGTGCTACAAATGCTATGGAGGCATTGTCTAAAGTAAATGGTCTGGAGTTTAAAAGCTATTTCCCAGGTGGTTCTGCTATGACTACTATGACGCCAGAAATCAATATTCGTGGCTTGAGTACTGGTACTTTGGTTTTAGTTAATGGCAATCCTCTAAATTTAAATAATAAGTATGTTATTGACGCTATTCCAGTAGAATCCATTGAAAAAATTGAAATTATCAAAGGTGGAGGTTCTATCTTATATGGTTCTGAAGCTATGGCTGGCGTAGTTAATATCATTACAAAAAAGACAGCTAACAATAGCGTATCTATAGGCTATGGTAACTATGGACAACAAAAGTATAATGTTTCTGCTGGCAATGATAAGCTGAAAGTTAACTACGATTTAAAAAAATGGGGTGAAGTTAATAATTTAAGTGCTTCTGCAAATCCCCCAACCAGTAGTGCATATCAATATAGTCAAGATAGAAATCATAAAGAGAATATTGGTATAGGATACAATATTACTGATAATTTAAGTTTCGAATACAATCATCTTGATTCTAGTGTTGATTATCACAGAAACAAAATTATTAGTAATGCTTTCGAGCAATGGAGAGAAACCTATACAAAACAAGATTTATTTCAATTGAATTATAACAGTGATAGTGTAAAGGCACATATGTGGTATACTCAAAACAAGATTAATTATTATGGTGGTTCTAAACCTGGTGTGTATACGAAAAGCACTTTAACTGAGACTAAGAATGCTACTTATGGATTAGATGTACAAAAAGATATTTCTTTGAGTGAGAAATCTTTGCTGACAGTTGGTGCAAATGCTAAAAAAGAAAAGTACGAACCTCAAATTATCAAAGGAAATTCTGCTAAATCTTCAGATAAAAAAGAAAGAAATCAATTTGCGGTTTTTGCACAATTGGATCAAAAATTTACAGACAATGATAATTTAATTATTGGAGGTCGTGGTACTTGGACTTCTGGTTCTACAAATGGCGAAGAGTATGATGATTTTAGTGCTTCAGCTCAATATGTTCATAAATTCAACGAAGATAAAAGTGTTTATATTAGCGTAGGCCAATCTTTTATTATGCCTTCCTTCTCTCAAATGTATCCTTCTGGTGTTGCCGCTGGTGCTCCTAACCCTAATCTGAAACCTCAAAAGGGTACTAATTATGAATTAGGTTATAAAGAGATAGCGGGAAATCATCTTTGGAAAGTAGCATTATTTAAAATGAATGTCAAAGATAATATTACTGCTTCTTGGAAAAATGAAGTATGGAATTACAAGAATACTGACTTTAAAAATGTTGGTTTAGAAGCAAGTTTAGCAGTGGATGCTTCTGATAAATTTAGCTATGATATTGGATTGACTGTACATAATCCTAAAAATAAAATTGAGAATGAACCTTCGAAAAAAGGTTGGCAAAGAAAATTTGGTAAATATCAAGTTAAGAGTGGTGTAGAATACAAGCTTGACAAATTTAGAGCTGGTTTTAGTGGTAGTTATGTTTGGGACAGATATTCTAGTCCGTCCAGCAAGGAATCTTATAAAATTAAACCGTATTTTCTGACTACCTTTACTGCTGCGTATGCACCTGATAAAAATAGTGAGTTTTCCTTGATCGTTGATAATGTTTTAAACAGAAATGATAATTTGTCTAATACAATGAGTGATCATGGTGCATATTATGCAACTCCTACCAATTTTCTTGTAAGCTATACCTATAAGTTCTAATAACCCTTAACCCCTACGGCGGCGCGCTTGCGCCGCCTTTTTTTCTAAAAAAACTTGCGTTCTTAGAAAAAAACGGCTAATATATTATTAAAAAATAAATTAGTCGAAAGGAGCACCTTATGTATATTCATCGTCACTTGGAAAGCATACTTGAAAAAGCTTCAAAAATGTTTGGCGCAGTTTTGGTAACAGGTCCGCGTCAGGTTGGTAAAACAACTTTGCTACGCAGGTTCGCCAACAGTGCTAATTACATAAGCTTAGATGATCCCATGCAGCTTTATGCTGCAGTTGAGCAGCCGGCTACTTTTTTTAAAGATAATACTCCACCGGTTTTTGTGGATGAAATCCAGTATGCGCCTAATCTGTTTCCTTATATTAAAATGCAGGTAGATGAACAGAACGGCAAAGGGATGTTTTACCTTTCCGGGTCACAACAGTTTAAACTGATGAAGAATGTGGGAGAATCGCTTGCCGGTCGCTTAGGCATTCTTAATCTTTTGGGGCTTTCGCTGCGTGAGTATCAGCAGATTAAATTTAATGATGCATTTTTGCCAGTTGAAGAGTATTTTACTGCACGCAAAAAGGAACTAAAGCCTATAACCTATGAAGATTTATGGAAAGTAATTCATAGGGGCAGCATGCCGGATTTATTGCTTAATGAGGATTATGACTGGCAGATTTTCTACGCTTCTTATGTAAAAACTTATATTGAACGTGATGTGCGTGAATTGACACAGGTTGGTGATGAAGTGAAATTCATTACGTTCATGATTGCTGTAGCAAGTATTACCGGCCAGTTGCTTAATATTTCGTCACTTGCCAAGAATGTGGGAATTAGTGTATCAACCGCCGAACGCTGGCTATCTATTCTTGTTACTTGCAATATAGTGTATTTGTTGCGTCCATATGCGAATAATGTGTTAAAAAGGGTGGTCAAAACGCCGAAGCTTTATTTCATGGATACTGGTTTGGCAGCCTATCTGACGAAATGGACTACTGCTGATGTGCTGAAAAACGGAGCCATAGCAGGAGCGTTTTTTGAAACGTTTGTCATTGCTGAAATAGTTAAGAGTTATTACAATAAGGGGATAGCAGAGCCGCCTTTATATTTTTATAGAGATAAGGAGCAAAAGGAAATAGATTTACTTATCGAATGTAATGGAGTGCTCCATCCTTTGGAAATGAAAAAACATGCTGATCCTAAAGCAGCAGACATCAAAGCCTTTTCTGTGTTGGATTCTATCCCTGGAGTGAAGCGTGGCAGTGGCGGTGTTATTTGCACGTATGATAGAATAGTTGCGTTGAAAGATAATGATAAGGTTATACCGATTTCGTATCTGTAATTTTTGCAGGCGTATGGTTTTATGGCGGCGCAAATGCGCCGCCTTTTTGTATACTGCAAAAATAAAAGCGAATTTTCAGAAAAATAACTTGACTATTGTAACCTTCTCTGTTAATATAATAAGCACAAAGACTAGTCAGAAAAATCAGAAGAAAGGCTATAAATAACAAATGGTAAAAGTAAAGCAAGATTTATTGAATTCCATTAAAGAATTTACTCTTATGGATGATCCTTTTATGACCAAGGTTTTTGAAGATGATATAGAGCGCACGCAATTAATATTGCGGATTATCTTAGAAAATGATACAATCAAAGTAAAGAAAGCATCTACACAAAAACGTCTGAAAAATCTTCAGGGAAGGGACTTACAGCTTGATATCTTAGCTGAAAAAGCTGATGGCACCAAGTTTAATGTCGAAGTACAGAATGAAAGCAGTGGTGCCATCCCCCAAAGAGCGCGCTATCATATGAGCCTGTTGGATGCCAAAAGCTTGCCTAAGGGTGAGTATTTTGACAAAATCCCTGAGAACTATGTTATTTTCATTACGAAGGAAGATGTTCTTAAAGGATTGCTGCCAATCTATCATATTCGTAGAACGATAGATGAGAATGGTAGCAGCTTTGCAGATGGCTCGCATATTATCTACGTTAATGCCAAAATTCATAATGACACTCCGTTAGGAATGCTGATGCATGACTTTTGCTGCAAGAATCCTGATGATATGCATTATAAAAAGCTTGCTGAAAAAATTAGATACTTTAAAGAAGAGAAGGAGGGCTTGGATAAAATGGGCGATGTAATGGAAAAGCTTATAGCGAAGCGTGAAAAAGAAGCTATAAAAAAGACGGAAAAGGAAGCTCGTATTAGCTTTGCCAAAGAGATGCTTGCCAATAATGAAAGCATAGATAAGATTGTTAAGTACTCTAAGCTTTCGGTGAAGGAAGTACGTGCGCTGGCAGCTAAAATGAGCGCCTAGGGATACAATTTAATAAAGACATTAATCACCGCTATGATTGAAGACGAATCTGGCGGTGATTTTTTTATTTGTAAAAATTTTACGAAAAAAACTTGCCTATAAAGTAGCTATATAGTTTAAAATAAGATATAATATTATCTAGATGAGCTGATATACAAATATTTTTTTCCGATTGTAAGGCTTGCTGCATATGACCATGAAAGACTGGATATGCGAGGGCTTTTCAATAAATATTTTTGATAGGAGTATGAGTAAACATGAAGAGTAATTTTTCCAAGGGGTTATTGATGACGGCCCTCATTACCGGTAGTGTAATATGGGGGGGCACAAACGTATTTGCTGAAGAGTTGCAGGAGTATTCTCTGGATCCGATGGTTATTACTGCACAGAGAATGGAAACTAAAGATTTAAAAACTCCGGCTGCTGTAGAAGTAGTTACCAAAGAAAAAATTGAAAACAGTGGTGCTGGTTCCGCTTATGATGTATTGCAAAATGCTTTAGGCATTATGTCAAGTGCACAAGGTCCTAATGGTGCAGCAATGGGTTCTATGACAAGTAAAATTATTGTTCGTGGCGTAGATAAAGGCACTCTCGTTATGGTTGACGGTGTTCCGATGAACCAGGACGGAAAATACAACTTGGAAGATATTCCATCTGATATGATTGAAAAAATCGAGATAGTTCGTGGCGGCGGTTCTGTATTGTATGGCTCTGAGGCTACCGGCGGTGTTGTTAATATTATCACCAAAAATACTGTAAATAACAGTGTGAAGGTTTCTGCCGGCAATTATGGCCGTGAGCGCTATGCCGTATCTGTAGGTGCAGACAGATTTAACGCCGCTGCTACCCTGGAAAACCGTGGCAAAATTGCCAACATGACTACTACTATAAAAAATGTTGCTATGGGAAAAACCTCTTATCGTCACTATGATTATATTAAGGGTGAAAGCAAAGGAATTCTTTGGAACTACAATATTAATGACAATGTAAAATTCACACATAATTATGTAGAGAACAATAATGTGATGGATGTAATCGACAACACATATCTTAAGAGTCCTTATCAAAGAAAAGAATATGATGACCATAACAATACCTTTGCTTTAGCAATTGATGATAAGCATGGCTTTACTTCTAACCTCTCCTATGGTACTCAGGAAAGAAATTATGACCAGATTACTTGGACGAAAAAAGGTACAATCAGTAAAGCAATTAAATATAGCTGGCGTAAAGGCTACAACACCAATCTCAACGTGCAGAAGGTATTTGATGTTAACGAGAAAGATAAATTCCTGTTAGGCGCATCCTTCAAGCGCGAGGAGCTGGATGTCTACGGTTCTGCAGCTAAAAAAATGGGTAACACTCCTGCTAAACCGGAGCGTACCGGCAATTATAATCGTGATATCTACTCTCTTTATGCATCTTATGATTGGCAGATGACTGATGCTGATAAGCTGATCGTTAATCTGCGTGAAACCTTTGTAAGAAATGCTAAGGGTGATAACACTGATTTGGATAAAGGTATTACTACTAAAACTGTACAGATGAATCAGAATAAATTTACTCCGGAAATTCAGTATATCCGTGATTTGACTGACAACAGCTCCTTCTATGTTAAAGCAGGTAAATCCTACAGATTACCTGAACTGACTAAAATCTTTGGTGGCAGCGTTATTTTACCGTCTGTAGATTTGAAACCGGAGCATGGCGTACACTATGAAATGGGTTATAAGCTCAACGAAGCAAACCGTTCTTGGAGATTGGCAGTCTTCGATTATGATGTCAAAGACGCTATTGAAAGCATTAGCGGTACTGCGGCAGAAGGCAATTTGATTTATAGCAATACTGACGTTAAAAATACCGGCGTTGAGCTGTCTTTGAATGTTAAACATAACGATAATTTAGATTCCTTCTGGGGTGTTACCTACAGCAATCCGAAGCAAAAATCTTTCAAAACCAGCAGCAGTGCAGGTGGTGAATGGATTAAATACAACAACCAGTTCCAATTCAACATGGGCATAAATTATCATGCAGACAAGTTTGCAAGTGCTTTGAGCGCTAACTACATTGGGATGAGAACAGATGGTACATCTGCTGCTCATGACAGAATGAAACCTGCTCTGTATACTGATTTGCACTTCTCCTATGCTCCTGAGAAAAATCAGAAGGCATTCCTCCATATCAACAACTTGTTAGACAGAAAAGATTACACTACCTCTAAAGGCCCTGATGAAACTACCTATGGTTACTATACTACTGGTATTAACTTCATGGTTGGCTACGAATACAGCTTCTAACACTTAACTCCACGGCGGCGCATTTGCGCCGCCACTTTTATATAGCTTTTTCTGAACTTGCAGATATGCTATAATACGTATGAAAGGATGGTGCTTAATATGATTTATCCATATTTGACATTAAATGATGGAACTGAATATACGCATTCGGAAATGAAAGCGGACGGTACTGTTTTAGTATACGTGGAAACACCTGATGCAGAAGATGGATTTCACAGCCTTTTATGCGTTTTACCGAAATACGAAATCAAAGATGTAATTGGCTATACAAAAGATGAACAGGAGAAAATTTTAGCAAGAATCAAAAAAAATGCTCATTTGATAATTAAATATTCGCAAAGGGGTGCAAAATGAAAAAAATAACACTTTTAATCTGCCTGATGCTTTGCGGTCTTTTCGTCGTTGGCGGAGCAACTGCCAGCGCTGCAGGCAAGAAGCCCATGGATAAGGAACTGTCTCTTATACACATCTGACGCTGCCGACGAATAGCCTT
>ENA-OYXC01000563-OYXC01000563.1-human-gut-metagenome-genome-assembly--contig:-NODE-563-length-15372-cov-7.005419_pt1 | contig 15372 bp, 19 predicted proteins | sample MGYA00244214_ERZ653415 | MGnify/ENA primary metagenome ERZ653415 (study PRJEB26926, sample SAMN06165016) | human gut metagenome | biome: ENVO:00009003; feature: ENVO:2100002; material: ENVO:00002003... | reverse complement strand
TTCTGTGTGGCTGAAGAAATCGGAAACCGTAGATTACGTAAGGCGAAGGTCTATATGATATATTTGTCAAAGCGGTTTGTCATTTGGGCATAATAAAACGCAGCTATTAGCAAGCTTCATGCTTGTTGTAATAGCTGCGCTTTTTTGTTGCCACGTATCATTGCAGGTTATCTGCCACGGCTTACGCTCGCGGCAAGGTAACTGCTAATATCTCCTGTGGAACACTTTTGCATGCTACTGCAAAGAGCACATTTGATATCAAAATCAGCTTTGATATTTTTCAAGATTATCTAGCATTGTTTTAATTATACCATCAAATGTAGAATCGAATTCTTCTTTTCTTATTTTAAATTCAAACCCACTCACAGTATTCCCAAACGATTTAGTTTTCTTATCTCTTTCAGGCATCCTAATTCTATATAACATTTTTTCATCATCATAAGTTATTCCAATAACATAATGTGCATCAAAAAACTTATTCCAAGTCTTATATTTTGTAAATATAAAAACATTGCATTTTTCTTTATCACTCTTATACTCTGATAAGCTTAAAGCCATTGCGCCTTCAACCGACTTTTTCAGACATGATACATCTGTTATATCAGTAATGTTCCCAATAGCTTCGCCAAATCCAATTTTATTAGTATGATACACCCAAATAGAAAGTCTATAAGTTTTGCGTTCAATATATATCTCCAATATTCCTAACATAATTTCGCCTCCTCGTATTACAATCATACTACCTTGTTAGTACAAAGCCTTCTCCCCTCACTCCAAGCACCTCTCTGCCAGCTCTTTCAGCGTATAAGCATCAAACTGCTCAAAGAAAAAGGCTCTCTGCGAATGCAGGGGCAGCGACTTGCTTACTGCCAGATTATACTCTGCACCTTTCGCAAAATCCGTTACAATAAGCTCAAGTTGCTCGCGCCAAAGCGCTGAGGCTCTGTCAAAAAGCATAGCTTCGACCTCCCTGCTGTCACAACCTTACTTTAAATATTATTTTAGCGCCAACTCATGTTTTTAGCAAATTTTAGACTGGAGATGTAAAAAAGGCGCAGCTACCAGCACGCTTCATGCATGTGTAATAGCTGCGCTTTTTCTTACCACAGATACTTCAAAAAAAGCTCATTAAGCTCATCGTAACCCTGACCGTGTTCTTCAGGCAGGCTCCTGATATGCTCTTTAATGCGCGGAAGTTCCTCTTCAATAAAAGCATTTATCTCATTTACTCTTGTTATCAGCTTCATCTCCGGCACCTCCATTTAGATGCGCAAAAGCTCCTGCACGGATTCATTAAGATAAGCAGGCAAATCGGAGGCCATCAGTTCCGCAAAACGCATCGGTGGCGGAGTGTTAGTCCTAAAAATCCATCTGCAGGCAAGCAGAGGCCGCAAAACATAAAAATATTTTTTAGCTCGCACCATTTCTCCCCGCAGGTACTCCCGATAGTTTCCGTCTGCCATATTCAGGTAATGGTAAAGACCGCTCTTCGTTGAAAAATAGTTTTCCATAAGAGGAATAAATTCATGGCTGAAAGCAGTTTCCCTATAAACAACCGGCGACTTGAACCATTCGAATACCGACGGATTGGAGCGATGCAAAAGCCGTAATGCCTTCTGCAAATCCCAGCCGTTTACATCCAACAAATCGTTGATAGGAAATTCAAGCACATCCCGCGTCTGTTCTAATTTTAAATAATAATTTTTGGGGCGCACATAGATAAAACGCACATCTAAATCGCTGTCCGGTGATTCAAAGCCCCACGCACGGCTGCCGGATTCAACCGCGTGAAGAATCGTAATATTTTCCTGTTGTTCTATCTGCTTTAGCTTTTCAATGATTACTTCCCGCATTGCCACCACACCTCGCCATCAATTATCTTTAACAGTATTTTACAATACGGACTCCAAAAAATCATTGAAAAAAATTTGCGCGTTTATTTTTTCTGTCATTTCTTTACCACTCCAAGGTCAGGCCAACTCCAACCTCCTGCACCGGCAGCTGTGCATGCAAAGCAAATTTCGCCGCCAGATTAGTACAATGGCAGGGATAGATATTTCCCTCAACATTTTGCTTCAGATAATCTGCTGTCGCCGAAGTCTGCTGCGAACGTCCGCTGAAAAGATGCAGGCCGCCGATAATGCTTTTAATCACGCTGCATCCTGTTACCCGCTTAGCATATTCAGCAATATTGCAGATACCGGCATGCGAGCAGCCTGTTATTATGTAAATTCCGTCCTTCTTCTTGTAGACCAGCGCCGAATCATCCAGCACATAATCATCATGCCAGCCGTCAGTCAGGCAATGCTCTCCCACAGGCTTTTTATTTTCAAAATCATTTACTCTGGGAATCTCACCTAAAAACACAAGCTGCTCATCAAGCCACAGCGGTTTTTTTATCAGCTTAAAAATAAACCTTTCCTGAAGATAAGCCTCCGAAACGGGAAGCGAAATGCACAGGCCGTCTGCTTTTTTAGCCTCCATTATTCCCGGATGAGCTATCATCAAGGGCTTATGCTTCGTCTTAGGATAGAAAGCAAGACCACCGGTATGGTCATTATGTCCGTGCGAAATAATTACAGCATCAAGACGCTCAAGGTTTATTCCCAGCTTTGCGGCATTTTTCAAATACACATCGCTATAGCCTGTATCAAAAAGATATTTTTTATCGCTATTTTCTATGTATATACTTAAAGCCGGCTCGGCAAGATAATATTGATCAATATATGTATTGTTATCTGCAAGGACTACGAGCTTCATTAGCATTCTCCTTCTTTACAAAATAAGCTGAGGTTTCTTAAGTAAGCAGTTTTTAGCAGCATCAGCAGAGTCACAGCCTATTTTTTCTCTAATAAAAATCATGCGCCTTCCTGCTATGCTTGCGCTCTGCACAGCTAGTATCTGCAACCTTACTTTTTAATCGTGCAAGGACGCAGACCATCAAACTCATGGATGCTTAAGGTTCCTCCCTTAGGTATAGCAATAACGCTTTCATCATACTTGCCAGACACAAGCTTCTCCAGCACCTTGTAAGGACCAGGCAGACGCGTAAGCGTTCCTCCCAAAAGCTTTACCAAAGGCATGATATAGGCTTCAACCTCCTGCAAATCATACGTTCCTGTATCAATGATATAAAAATCCGTGAAGCCCTTATACAGCTGTTTCAGGAAAGCATCTGCCTCTGCCTGCCCACGCTCCTGTACCAGCTTGGCATAATCTATCGTAGAGTTCTTCATAAAGTTCATCCAGCTCTTGGTTATAAAAATCGCTCCGTCGGGACGCTTGATACCGGAGCCTGTCAAAAGAACGTCAATGCAGTCCATAGTACGCGGCACAGCAATCGGACAGGTTGTTGCCTTTAAATCGCAAGTAGCCTTGCCACATCCGGAAACGCAGATAACTATCTCCTCTGCTTCTGTATTTTCATCAATAATCCTTTGCAGCGTCTCATGCATCTTCTGCGGATCGCTGTGCAGCGCAGCATTAAGATAAGTTACCTTGCCATCAAAGCCTATTTTCTTAATGGTGTTTTCCAGCTCCTTTTGCAGTGTAATGCAGGAATATATTGCTCTTTTACCCATGATATCAGCTCCTCATCTATTCTCTTTTGGTTTTTGGCACTTTCTTAATTATATCACTCTCATATGAATCGTAAAAATAAAAAGGCTTCTTCACCACATTATCTTCACATAAGCTTTCGAGTATTTCTTTATCAGTCTAAGATTTATAATTCATCTTCCCAATCATTTTAAAATTTACTGCTAAACTACATTCACAGGAGGCAACAGAAAATTTGCCAAACATAAAATTTAGTACTATAATAGGAAATACATTTTTGATAAATTTATTGTTTTCGAGAGGGGTAAAAAAATGCTTTTAAACGAAAAAAATTCACGTCTTACCTTGTGTGGTGAGCTAGCACTTTTAGTTGCAGTAATCATCAACAGCTTTAGTGTCGTGCTCATGCTCTACTCCGGTTCCGGCATCAGCGCCATCAGCAGCGTTCCCTTTGCCTTCAGTGAAGCCTTTCCTAAGCTCACACTTGGTACCTGGACCTACATTTTCCAGGGACTGCTTATCGCCAGCCTGATGTACCTGCGCAAAAAATTTATCGCGTCTTATATGTTTAGCTTTGTTGTAGGCTTTGTGTTCAGCCAATTCCTTGATTTGTTTGAGCTGTATATCAACAGGCCTTTTCCTGGCGTGTGCTGTATTTTGTCGTAAGCTATATTTTAATCTGCATCGGCATTGCTTTGTCCAACCGCTGCGGCCTGCCCATTATCCCTACGGATCTGTTCCCGCGTGAGTTGAGTACCATTATAAAAATTGAGTACGCCAAAATCAAAATTACCTTTGACGTCACCTGCCTGGCTATCACCGCACTGCTGACACTGTTCTTGCTGGGACACATAGACGGATTGGGAATCGGCACTATTTTAGCAGCCTTTACCATGGGCAAAGGTGTGGCCTATGCCGGTCAATATTTAGATAAAAACTTTCAGTTCATGCCCTATTTACAGAAAAACTAAAGAGAGATTACTGTGAAGCGCAGCATTAAGAAGCTTGGTTTTAACATCAAGTTTCTTAATGCTGTTTTTATTTTTCACAGCAGCCTCTCGTTCCATGATAGCTGAAGCAACCATCTTTTTGATCAATAAAAGTGTAGCAGATGTTGAAATCTGCAAAGTATTTTCTATCATATTTCTTGTAATCCGCTAACATTAGCTTTATTTACAAGCTTTAAATCACATGATATAATTTAGTTGTTGGAAGAGTGTCGATTGGCATCAACCGTTGATACTCGTACTCCGAATTGATGCAGCTGATGCTCTGACTGTCATCCTTATAACCAAATACTATAGAACAGGATTTGAACCCTTAGGCATAAGTGCGGCATTGTAAGTCGCATCACTTGGGCCTGTTGGTTCAATCTTTTTTATATAAAAACAAATCTGGCTGCAGATAATATAAATCCCTGACTTTACATAAGGTAAGGCCAGGGACTTTTTGTTAGGATGATTTCCTGTCGACTAGGAAAGATATACTGTTATATTCATGTTAAGCTTTCCTCACTATAATTAGCATTCCAATAAGAATTACAGCTATTTATAAATGCTCTTATTTCTTTTTTATTTTCACTTTCCTTCTTATAGTATACATTGACATTATATACCGTTGCCGGATCATTAATTTTATAGAATACCAGCTTATCTGATGGCTCCATATATTGTATCATAGCCTCTCGCATAAAAATAATCCCCTGCCCGGAATTCGCAACGAAATACATTAACAGAAAATCCTCCATATATGAAACAACTTTAGGATTAATACCGCTATTGCGGAATATTTTGCGAGCCCTACGATACATTTCTTTAGTTTTTACATGTAAAATAAAAGGATAATCAGCAAAATAACTGATGGAAACGCTGCTATACTTATCACTATTTGCAGCTCCGGCAACTACATCCTGATAGCTTAAAGCGTATTTTTTTATGTAACTATTAATCGCATAGCTTTTAGGTACGGCAATAATTACCTTTTCCTTTAATAAAGGTACACTAGAACAGCCTTTAACGCGCCTCTGATGAGTCGTAATGGCAAAATCGTAAATGCCTTTCTGTATTCCTGGAAGCGCTTCCTCAGTACGCTTCTCAATGAGCTCTATCTCTATGTCACGTGAAAGCTGTGATTTAAATTTCTCAACAAAATTCGCAAGGAAATGCGTAAACAAAAAAGCATAGCTTGCTATTGTTATTTTTCTAACACCATTCTGCTCTTTACAATTTAAGTCGTAAAGCATTTTTTCTTCAATGTCTTTTATCTTCTTAGCTGCATTAACATATATAGTTCCTGCATTTGTAAGCTGCAGAGGCTTGTATTGCCTATCAAAAAGTTCAACACCCAGTCGTTTTTCTTCTTTTTTTACTATTGCACTTAAGGCAGGCTGGCTGATAAATAAATTTTCTGCTGCCTGGGATACGCTTTTGAATTTTGCAATAGCCAAAATATATTCCATAACTCTTTCCATAATTTCCTCGCCAATACCATGAATAATAAATACACAAATAATTACAACTTAATTTCTACTTCTGCTATACCATCGAAAAACACTGTTAACAAGCTATTTCCGGCAAAAATAATATAGCTTTTTTTATATATTAAAACATAGTTTTTAGTATTGGTCAAGTCACTGATTATAAGATATATTATATATAGTGATTGATATGCAGTGCAAAGCGCCATTTCTCAATATTTCACGTAGAAAGCTTTGCACAACTCCGGAGAGTCCCTTATGGGCGCCGAAGGTGGAAAAGAAGTAATTCTTGAGTCTCTCAGGCCAAAGGACAGAGCATTATAGCTATTACCAAACTATAACCTCTAGAGTAAAAACTAGAGGTTTTTATATTTTTTAAGGAGAGTGAATACATGATTGATTTAAGAAGTGATACCCTTACAATGCCTGACCGAGCAATGCTAGAAGCAATTTTAACAGCTCCGCTCGGAGATGATGGACGTACTGACAAAAATAATCGTGGTGAAGATAAGACTATCAATGAATTAGAGGATCTGGTAGCGGCAACTACTGGTAAAGAAGCAGCCTTGCTTTGTCCTACCGGAACTTTCGCTAATACTGTAGGTGCTCTCTTATGGGCCAAAGCTGGCGAAAAAGTACTGGTACACGAACAGCAGCATATGTTGTTAACCGAAAAGTTCCTTTTCTCCGATCAGTTTTGTCGTATGGAGCCCATAAAATATCCATTTAATGCTAATAACACTCCTGATATTGATGCTATTGATAATCTTTTGAAGGAAAGCGGAGCAAAACTAATCTGCATAGAAAACACTCATAATTTTTCAGGCGGTTATGTAATTCCCGTAGAGGAGATGGCAAAGCTCCGTGCTGTGGCAGATAAATATGGAGCCAAAATTCATATGGATGGAGCAAGACTTTTCCATGCTACTGCATCCCTAGGCGTAAACGCAAAAGAAATCTGCCAATACGTAGACTCTGTAATGGTTTGCATTTCTAAAGGTATCGGCGCCCCTGTTGGTGCTCTTATGTGCTCTACTAAGGCCAAAGTTGATGAAGGTAGAGAAATTCGTAAGATTTTAGGTGGCGGATGGCGCCAAGGCGGTGTTTTTGCTGCACCCGGTATCTATGCCTTCAAGCATAACATCAGCCGCATGATTGAGGATATTGAGAATGCACGTTTAACAGCCTCTTTATTACAAGGCAAATTACAGCATATTTCCTTGCAAAAAGAAGTGCAATCCAACATTCTGGTTTTGGATTTGGCAGGAGCTTCAGTATCGCCCTCAAGATTCTGCGAAATGGCAAAAGAAAAGGGCCTTTTAATCAAAACAGTGCTCAAAACCTGCGTGCGTTTAGTATATTACAAAGGTATTACGGCAGAAGATGCCAAAGCTGCTGCAAATATTATTTTGGAGCTTGATAAAAGCTTATAAGGAGGAAGCATCATGACTATTGGTGGAAAGAAAATTAGTTTGATGACTCAGATTTTTGTTGCCATGATTATCGGCTCCATAGCCGGTCTTATTTGTGGTGATATAATGAAGCAAGTAGCCTTCATCGGTACCATCTGGCTTAACTGCGTAAAGATGATTGTAGTTCCAATGGTATTTTTTACTATCATCACCGGTATCACTTCTCAGAAGAATTTAAGTTCTTTAGGAAGAATTGCTGGTCACATTATAGCTTACTATGTGCTGACAACACTTGTAGCAACTGTCATTGGTCTTGCAGTCACGGAAATTATCCGTCCCGGCGAAATTGCTAACTTTACCGGTCTTGCATCGAAAAAAGTTGCTGCAGCCACTAGCATTACCATGGCAAAATTCTTCACTGATATGTTTACTACTAACATTTTCGTTACCTTCACTAAAGGTAACATCCTTCAAACCCTTATTGTTGCAGTATTCTTCGGTATTGCAATCATGAAAGTTGCAAATGAAGAAAACAAAGAAATGTTAAAAAAAGGCTTTGCAGCTGTAAGTGATATGGTATTCTCTCTTATCACCATGGTTATGAAGGCTTCTCCTATCGGTATTTTCTTCCTTATGGCTGATTCCTTTGCTAAATATGGTGCAAGTCTATTTACAAGCATGGCATATTTAGCGGGTACCTATTATCTTGCCTGCATCATCCACGTTATTTTGGTTTACGGCGGTATTCTCTGGATTTCTAACGGCATTAATCCCTTCCGCTTTATCAAAGATTCCATGGAGCTTTGGATTTATACCTTAACAACCTGTTCCAGCGTAGCTTCCATCCCTGTAAACATTAAAGTCGCTAAGGAAAAATTCGGTGTTCCGGAACGTATTTCCAGCTTCACTATCCCATTAGGTTCCCAGATGAACTATGATGGCAGCGTTATCCTTTACGGCTGCGTAATCGTCTTCATTTCTCAGGTCGTAGGACATTCGCTTGATATTCCTACAATGCTTAAAATTGTAGGTATGTCTGCTATCCTCTCTACCGGTGGCGGCGGTATTCCTGGCAGCGGTATCGTAAAACTGTTTATCATGGTTGAAGCCTTTGGCTTACCTACTGAAATCGTTGGTATTATTGCAGCATTCTATCATATCTTTGATATGGGTACTACTACCAACAACTGCCTTGGTGACCTTGCAGGCACCATCTTCGTATCCCGGATGGAAGATAAAAAAGCTGCGTGACCTAACAATAATGTTATGAGCCAGGAATAAAACTAACTTCATAAACCAAAATAAGGACTAGAATTCGAGTATTTTCTCCAATTCTAGTCCTTTTGCTTTTATGTTATTTTCTCTTTACTAAGCAGCAAAAGATGTCCTCTTCTACTCTCCAACTTCAAACACTAAGCAATCATTCTGCTCGTAGCATTCATCTTCAGCACTTATTCTTCATAACCAAAAACCTGATTTACCTTGTCTTCAAATTCTTTATAAAAAGGCGCTGCCTCCGCATCAAACTCCAAATCGCTCATTGCCTTCACTGCAGCATGATAATACCAGCTCTGCACATCCTTACCACGTTTGAAGCGCTGCCATAAGTCCTCGCCGTATTTAGCATAATCACGTGCAATCGCACGCATATTGGCCAGCTTATCTGCCAAAACCAGCTGCTGTTCACGCACATCAGCCTTTGCCAGGTGCGCAAAAGCCTGGCTTCTACCATAATTCCTGCTTTTTCCAAACAGCTTTAACCAAAATGCAGGCAAAATAAAACGTTACTTTATTCCCTAAGCTACATACTATGTTTTCCCTTGCCATCTGTACACTTTCCGGCAAATCTTATTCTTCATCTTCTGCCAGCATACGATAGCCTACACCAAGCTCATTAACGATATAGCGCTTTTCTCCAGGTGTCACACCCATTTTTTTCCTGATGTTTTTCATATTTACCTGTAGCTTTTTGACGCTCCCATAATCAGAATAACCCCATACTGCTTGGATTATAGCAGCATAAGTCAGCACCTTTCCCGCATGGATGGAGAGAAAAGTCAAAATATTATATTCCGTCTGTGTCAGTTCGATTTCCTTTCCATCGACCCAAACCTGCCTTTTATCGTAATCAATCATCAAATCTTGAAATTGAAATTTACCGATGTGATTACCATCGTTTTTCTCACTGTAACGATGACTGCGAAGAACTGCACGGATACGAGCCATCAGTTCCTCTGTTCCAAACGGCTTGGTAATATAATCATTCGCACCAAGGTCTAAGGCTTCCACCTTATCCATTTCGCCGGAACGGGCAGAAAGAACAATAATAGGAACAGTATCCGTTTCTCTAACATTCTGAATCAAGCTCAAGCCATCACGGTCCGGCAACCCGAGATCCAGAACAATAAGGTCCGGGCGATAAGAAGCGTACATCATCATTCCTAGCGCACATGTTTCTGCACAGATTACCTGATAATCACTTATTTCCAAGTTGGCTTTGATGAAGCTAAGGATGTTTGCTTCATCCTCTACGATTAAAATTTTGAATTTATTATTGCTCATCATCGCACCCTCTTGCCAAAGAAAAGCGGAATACAGCACCGCCGCCCTTCCGATTTTCCACAAAAATCTCACTGCCATGCGCCTTAATAATAGCAGCACAAACCGAAATACCGATGCCCATATTACTGCGCGTTCCGTCTATCGGTGCTGCAGACTTTTTATAGCATCCAGTAAAAATCTTATCCAAAATCTCCTCTGGAATGCCACACCCGTTGTCGGCAACTTCAAATACGGCCTTATCTCCTGCAAGGGAAACCGACAGCTTCAGCTCTATCATTCCTTTCGCATGAAACACAGCATTTTCCAAAAAGTTCAGCAACACCTGCTCGATAAGGATAGAATCCATAGGGATATCCACAAAGTCGGCCGGTATCTGCGTAATCACCTTCTGATTCGGGTGTTTTTTGGCGAATTTCATAAGAACTGAGTCAATCAGCTCATCTAAAACGATTGGGGTTTTCACAATCTTGACCTTTGCACCGTCGATTCTTGTAACAGCCAACAGGTTTTCGACCATACGGATAAGCCATTCGCTATCCTCTTGAATTTCTCCCAACAGCTTTAGCTGCTGTTCTTCCGAAAGCGCATCCTTCTTGGAAATCAGCGTAGAAGCTGAGCCGTATATTGATGTAAGAGGCGTACGCAAATCATGAGAGATTGCCCGCAACAGATTTCCCCGCATCCTCTCCTTTTCGCTTTCTGCCCGCAAATTCTCCTGATCGCGTATCCTACTGTTCAACGTACTGGTGGAAACGGCAACAACCAGCATAATTATGGCGGACAAGATGCTTTCTTCTACAAAAAAATCTAAAGTGTAATAGGGATAAGTAAAAGCGAAATTTACTGCAAATACGCTTAAGAAAGCAGAAATAATACCATAGCAATACCCGTGCGTTTTCAGCGATATCAGAAAAACGCCGAATACAAAAATCATAGGAACCAGCGTTTGCGTTGTAAAGAGCTTACGAATCAAAAGATTAATGGCAAAAGCGCCGAAAAAAATACAGACCGAAAACAAAATATCTTCTTGTCGTTGTTGATGCTTCATAATGCTTCTCCTAATTATTTTTACAAACCCATTATACTTCACGAACAAAAGCGCTTCAAGACATATCACCGGATAATGTTGCTCCATACCCGTTTCTTTACCAAATCTACACCGAAAAAATGCTATGATAGGAACAAGCAAAGCAGTGTTCAATATACGGCTTTTACATTGTGTCCGCAACAAGCACAATGAATGTATAAACAGATTAACAAGAAGGTGTAGATATGTCAGAAGAAATGATTAGCAGAAGATTTCAGCTTTCATCTTTTCAAATTATCATATTAGGTTTTGCGGGAGTAATCCTGCTGGGTGCATTACTGCTGATGCTGCCAATTTCCGCAGCAGAACGCTGTGTAACACCGTTTCATGATGCGTTATTTACTGCAACCTCCGCAGTTTGTGTAACCGGTCTTGTAATCCATGACACCGGCAGCTATTGGTCGGCCTTCGGGCAGACAATCATTCTGACGCTGATACAGATTGGCGGTCTTGGTGTTGTCACTGTAGCGGCATTATTTGCACTTCTGTCCAGGCGAAAAATTTCTTTAATGCAGCGCACCACCCTTCAGGACGCAATATCAGCGCCAAATGTAGGCGGTATCGTCCGGCTTACGAAGTTTATCCTGTGGGGAACATTTTTGATTGAACTGATTGGTGCACTTGCAATGCTGCCGGTGTTCTGCCACGACTATGGCTGGCACGGTATTTGGCTGGCAACCTTTCACTCTATTTCTGCCTTTTGCAATGCAGGCTTCGATATTTTGGGAACCGCAGACAACATCTACCCCTCCCTTACCGGTTATGCGCAGAATCCTATAATAAATATAACGATTATGCTGCTTATCATAATTGGCGGTATCGGTTTTTTGACCTGGGAGGACATTTGTGAAAACAAGCTGCAGTTCCGACGCTACAGAATGCAAAGTAAAGTAATCCTTATCTCGACGGTTATCCTGATTGTCTTTCCGGCAATTTTTTTCTTCTTTGCTGATTTTGCTTCTCTCCCCATGGAAGCACGGCTTCAGGCGTCCCTGTTCCAGTCGGTTACAACAAGAACAGCAGGTTTCAATACGGTAAATTTATCTGCTATGTCCAGCTCGTCGCAAGGCATCATGATTCTCCTGATGCTGATTGGTGGTTCACCGGGCTCAACAGCCGGTGGTATGAAAACGACAACCTTTGCCGTCCTGCTTGCCAACATTGTTGCGACCTATCGCCAGCAGGACAGTGCCCATTTTTTTGATCGCAGAGTCGATTACAATGCAATCAAGCTTGCCTCTACTATCCTCACCATGTATATTGCACTATTTTTTGGGGGAGGAATTTTTATCAGTGCCTATGAGGACCTGCCACTGTCATCCTGCTTATATGAAACAGCATCGGCATTGGGAACAGTCGGACTGACGTTGGGAATTACACCGCAGCTGCATGTACCCTCACAACTGATACTGATTTTACTTATGTATCTTGGCAGAGTAGGCAGCCTTACGCTCATGTACGCAGCATTATCCGGCAAAAAAGCAGTTAACTCAAAACTGCCGCTGGAAAAAATCACTATTGGCTAAACAAAAGGAGTGGATATCCTATGAAAAATATTTTATTGATTGGAGCTGGTCATTTTGGACGACATATCGCTATGCAACTTTCACAATTAGGGCATCAGGTCATGGCAGTTGATACTGATGAGGAAAGAATTAACGATGTACTGCCGTTTGTCACCAAAGCACAAATCGGTGACAGCACCAATGCAGAGTTTTTACGTGCTCTTGGCATCAGGAATTTTGACGTTTGCTTCGTAACTATCAGCGGTAATTTTCAAAACTCGCTGGAAACTACTTCGCTTTTAAAAGAACTGGGAGCAAAATGTGTAGTATCTCGTGCTGAACGCGATGTCCAGGCAAAGTTTCTGCTTCGTAACGGTGCAGACAATGTAGTCTATCCTGAAAAACAGATGGCTATATGGGCAGCCAAACGCTACACTGCAGACCATATTTTCGATTATATTGAAATTGACAAGCAGCACGCTATTTTTGAAGTAGAGGTGCCCAAAGCATGGGTTGGTAAAAGCATCGGTATGTTGGAGGTCCGCAAAAAGTTTGGCATTAATATTCTTGGCATAAAGCACTTGGGAAAAACTCACGTCTCAATTACGCCCGATACCATATTATCCGACGATATAACAATGCTGGCATTAGGCGATTATAATGCACTGCAAAAGTGTTTCCGGATATGAATAATATTGCTTAAACGCAGAATATTTAAGGCAGCAAAAAGGCTGACGCCTTGCGTAAATACGCAGCGTCAGCCTTTTTATATTTTCGTCAACTCTTTTATTTCAATAATTCCTTAATTTTTTCCAAGCTTTCCGCAAAATATACTCCCTGCTGCTTTTCTGCTGAAGAGAAGCCTTTAAGAATCATCTGCTGCAGAAAGTGCTTTATATCATCATAATAACCATCAAGATTATAATAGATACACGGCGCCTGCAGGTGTCCCAAAGACAGCTTAGACATAATTTCACTGATTTCCTCCAGCGTTCCCACGCCTCCGGGAAAAGCAATAAAGGCATCGCCAAGCTCAATCATCTTCGTCTTGCGCTCTGCCATATCTTTGGTAACTATCAGCTGCGTCAGTCCATCATATTGATAGTCTTCATCTATAAAAAATTGCGGCTCCACGCCGATAACCTTACCTCCTGCCTGCAGAACGCTTTGCGCCAGCTCTCCCATCAGGCCGGTTTTAGAACCGCCATAAATCAACGTATTACTACTCGCACCAATCCAGGTGCCCAGCTCTTTAACTGCAGCCTCAAATTTAGGATCATTGCCTGTCGACGAGGCAAGATATACTGTTATATTCATGTTAAGACCTCCGAGTATTGTTTAATCTAGTCTACCACCATAAAAATACCCGTGCAAGCTATACGCAATATTTTTTCTATATAACTTGATGCAGGATAAGGATGCTTGTTCATACCCTTCATATTAAAAAGCTGATACCAGGCAAGTCTCGCGACCTGCCGTAGTATCAGCTTTTTCCTATGTATCCGTAAATTCAATTTTCTATGGTTATCAGTAGGATTTTTCCTCAGTTACAAGTATATTATAAGCCATGAGTACGTCAGAATCTGTCTATCTGCAAAAGAATATTTTAGGCATACCAGATAAACTGTTTAACTAAAGAGAGATTACTGTGAAGTGCAGCATTCTGATATACCGAAATTGTTCTCTACCCTAACGCAACATCCAGCACCATCATCACACTGAAGCCTACAGCAAAGAAAATCGTACCGATATTGGAATGCTCTCCCTGCGACATTTGAGGAATCAGCTCCTCTACAACAACATAAAGCATCGCACCGGCAGCAAAGCTCAAAAGATACGGCAGGACCGGTATTACAAGCTGAGCAGCAAGTATCGTCAGCACAGCTCCGATTGGTTCCACCACACCTGAAAGCACACCGCCCCAAAATGCTCTGTTCTTACTTTCTCCCTCTGCGCGAAGCGGCATAGAAATAATCGCACCCTCCGGAAAGTTTTGAATAGCAATACCGATGGACAAGGCAAGCGCCCCTGCTGCCGTAATTGGCGTATTCCCAGCCAGAAAGCCGGCATACATCACACCAACTGCCATTCCCTCAGGTATATTGTGCAGTGTGACTGCCAAAACCATCATCGCAGTGCGGCTCAAATTGCTTTTGGGGCCTTCCGTCTGTTCACTTCCCACATGCAGATGGGGAATCAAGTGGTCAAGCAGGAGTAAAAATAATATACCAATCCAAAAGCCGATAAACGCAGGGAGAAAGGACAGCCTTCCCATGCTTTCGGATTGCTCGATAGCAGGAATCAGCAGGCTCCAGATAGACGCTGCAACCATAACACCCGCAGCAAAGCCCGCAAGCGAGCGCTGCACCATATCACTAAGCGATTTTTTCATAAAGAACACACACGCCGAACCGAGTGTTGTTCCGATAAAAGGTATCAGTATGCCGATAAAAGTCTCCATTACTTCACCATCCTTGTATAAAAAATTTGTTTCTTGTCAACTTAATTATACTACAACGGTAGGAATTATGATAGCTGAAACGAAAATTTCTTTGTGGTTATATCACCTGCTTTTATGCGGCGGAGTTAAGACTGCATGTGAAATCAGCAACAGCAACAAACTGCAGGAAGCATATTCGAACTAAAGGACTTAATCAATCCCCCTCATACCAAGCAGCAAGAAATCAATGCGCACCTTTTTTTCCACGATTAACTCGCGCAGATATGCTATACTTTATTCATCGGTTGAACACCGACACGCTCCTTGAAAAC